>OCTA010001650.1_pt1 | contig 20486 bp, 16 predicted proteins | sample 1538991 | NCBI WGS metagenome assembly OCTA01 (sample SAMEA3539302, study PRJEB22396) | soil metagenome | biome: tundra; feature: field; material: soil | place: USA | collected 2010-05 | depth 0.15 m | reverse complement strand
CCCTCGGCGATCTTGCGGCCGTAATGCAGCACGACGAGCCGGTCCGAGATCCCCATGATCGCCTTCATGACGTGCTCGATCACGAAGATCGTCACGCCGCTCCGGTTGACGCGGAGAATCAACTCCATCGCCTTTTCGATCTCGGACTGGTTGAGGCCCGCCATGACCTCATCGAGAAAGAGAAGCTGGGGGTCCATGGCGAGCGCTTTAGCGAGCTCGAGGCGCTTGAGGTCGAGGATCGTCAGCTCCGTGGCCGTGCGGCCCCGCATGTCCGCGAGGCCGACACGCTCGAGAACCTCGTCGGCCGCGAGACGCGCCTGGGCCGCGGTGCGGCCCTTTCCGCGCGCGCCGAACATCGCCCCGGTCGCGACGTTCTCGCGCACGGTGAGCTGCCGGAGCGGCTTGACGACCTGGAATGTCCGCGCCATGCCGAGGCGTCCGATGCGGTAGCTCGGGGTCTTCGTGATGTCCTGGCCGTTGAAGACGATCGTGCCCGCCGTCGGCTTGTCGAGACCGGTCATGCAGTTCACGAAGGTCGTCTTGCCCGCCCCGTTCGGGCCGATGACTCCGAGAATCTCGCCGCGGCGGATCGTGAGGTCGATGCCGTCGACGGCGGCGAGGCCGCCGAACTTTTTCGTGATTCCGCGGGCCTCGAGGATGGAGTCGCCGGGAACTCGCGGCGCGGGAGAGGGAAGCGCGCTCATCACGTCACGCGGTGGGCGCGCACGTTCGCGAGGAGATCCGAAGCCCGGAACGGCCGCTCCCCGCGCTGGCGCTTGCTGCCGAGGACCGTCATGAGGCCGCGCGGCAAGAACACGATGAAGAGCACGATGATGAGGCCGAGAACCGTGGGATGGAGCTCGAGGAATTTGCTCCACACGTAAGTCGAGAGAAGCTGGTAGACGGCGGCGCCCAGCACGGGACCAAGAACCGTCCCGGCGCCGCCGATGATCGTCGCGATGATCATCTGGAGCGTGTAATCGATCCTGAAGAAGTCTCCCGGCGTCACGTGGATGTTCTGGTAGGCCGTGAGGCCGCCGGCGAGGGCCGCGAAAACGGCGGAGAGCGCGTAGGCGATGACCTTGAAGAGGGTCGTGTTGATCCCGAGCATGCGCGCGGCGTCCTGGTCCTCGCGGATGGCCACGCACCCGTTTCCGAGCTTCGAGCGGGAGAACGCCCACGTGAGGGCGAGGCCGCAGGTCACGAGCGCGAGCGCCGTATAGTAGAAAAACTCGCCCTCGGTCTTGAGCGGCAGGTCGATGCCCGTCGACCCCTCCGTCACACTGTCCCAGGTGTCGGCCACCTGCGAGAGGGCCTCGGCGACGCCGAGCGTCGCGATGGCGAAGTAGTGCCCCTTCAGGCGCAGGATGGGCAGCCCGAGGAGGATCGCGACGAGCGCCGAGAGGAGGGCGCCCGCCGCGAGCGCGGGGAAGAACGGGACGTGCCACTTTCCGATCATGAGGAGGCCCGTCGTGTAGGCGCCGATCCCGAAATACGCCACGTTCCCGAACGCCGCATACCCGGTATAGCCCCCGATGAAGTTCCAGCCCTGCGCCATGAGTGCGAGAACGAGGAATCGCGTATACGTCAGGAGCTTGTAGCTCGAGACGAGCCGCGGAAGGGCGACGAGGAGCGCGAGCAGCGCGAGGAAGCCCGCGATCGCCGCGGCCTTCTTCACACGCGCTTCCCGGCGACGCCCTGCGGGCGCAAGATGAGAAGGAGGACGAGGATCGCGAACGTCACGGCCCGCGACAGCGACGGCAGGCGCGCGCCGACGAAGACGTCCACGAACGCGAAGATCGCCGCGCCGATGACGACGTTCGCGACGTTGCCGAGGCCCCCGAGGACGCAGATCGCGAAGGCCCGCTGCGTATACCCGCCGCCGAGTGTCGGGTCGAACGGCACCATCATGGAGAGCAGCGAGCCGGCGGCGCCGGCCATGCCCGCGCCGATCGCGAACGTCGCCGCGTAAATGGTGGCGACCTTCACGCCCGTGAGGCGCGCGGCATCGAGGTCCATTCCGGTTGCGCGGATCGCGCGGCCCGTGCGCGTGGCCTTCAGGTACCAGGCGAGGCCCGCGACGAGGACGAGGGAGACCGCGAGGGCGCCGAGCCGGATGTACGGGATCCGGACCGTCCCGAGCGTGAAGCCCGTCCCGCTATAGGCGGTCGTGACCGAGCGCAGGTCGGCCTTGAAGAAGAAGTTGATGAGGTTGACGATCAGGAGCTCGAGCCCGAACGTCAGGAGGAACGTCGCGAGAAGCGGCGCCCGAATGACCTGGTTGATGAGCCCACGCTGGATCCCCCAGCCCAGCGTGAACAGCGCGAGCATCGCGACGGGGATGGACAGAAACGGGTCGATGCCGAGCAGCTCGTGCAGAAAGAAGGTGATGTAGGCGCCGAGCACGATGAACGCACCGTGCGCGAGGTTCACGATGTTCATGATTCCCCAGACGAGCGAGAACCCCAGCGCGACGAGCGCCAGGATTCCGCTCAGGAGAAGGGCGTTGACGAAGATCTGGCCGAGCTCGGCCCCGCCCACGCGTCTACTTCCGCTTGTCCCAGGCCGGCATCGGGTAGAGGGCGTCCTTTTCCGCCACGGACGACGGGAAGACCGTGTATTTGTGGCCGTCCGGCTGGAGCTGCTCGATCGCCATCGGCTTGAACGTGTTGATGCCGCGGCTGTCGAATTTGATCTGGCCGTAGAACGTCATGATGTCCAGGGCGGCGATCGCGTCGCGTACCTTCGCCGGGTCGAGCGTGCCCGCGTTCTCGATCGCGCGGCAGAACGCGATGACGGCGGCCGAGGACTCCGCGACCTGGTAGGGGATGTCCCCGTACTTCGGGTTCTTCGCCCGGAAGGCCACGGCGTAACCCTTCGGCGTTTTCCACGGGTCGCTGCCGTCGTACTTCAGAGCCTCGGTCCACTGCGTGGAGCCGAAGATATAGTCGGCGTTCGACTTCAGGTTCGCGCGAAACTCCGGCGAGGACGGCCCGACCGAGAAGCCCATCGCCTTCGGCGAGACGCCGAGGTCCTTCGCCTGCTTCACGATGAGAAGCGAGTCCTGGAGGTGGCCGGCGCCGAGCACGATGTCGGGATTCTTGCCCTTGATGTTCGTCAGCAACGCGCTGACGTCCTGTGTCCCCGTCGGGTAAAGCTCTTGGTAGACGACCTGAAGGCCCTTCTCTCTCGCATAGTCCGCCGCACCGCTCGCGACTTCTTTCGAGAATGGCTCGTTCTCCCCGAGCACCGCCACGGTCGTGACGCTCTTGTCCTTCGACATGACGAGGTCGATGAGGCCCTTGAGGTAGAGCTTGGCGGGGGAGAGCACCGCGAACGTGTACTTGTAGCCCTTGCTGAAAATCGACTCGGCCGAGCCGTTCGCCTCGATCATCGGGATCTTGTACTTCTCGCAGATCGGCGCGGCCGTGCCCGACGGCGCCGATCCGTACGGGCCGAGGATGAACGTGACCTTGTCCTCGTTGATCAGCTTCTCGATGAGCTGAGCCGTGCTCTCGGACTTGGACTCGTCGTCGTAGTACTTCACGGCGATCTTGTATTTCTTTCCGCCCAAAACGATCCCACCCTGGGCGTTGACCGTCTCGACGGCGAAGTTGTAGCCGTCGCGCGTGTACTCGCCTTCCTTGGCGGTCTTCCCGGTGAGCGAAACGGCGGCTCCGAACGAGATCGTGTCCTCGGCGAGCGCGGGGAATGCCCCGAGGACGAGCGCGAAAGTGAGCAGAGCGGCCGGCGCGGTACGCTTCATGGGATGCCTCCTGTGACCGTGGTCCGCAATGTGTGCGGTGACTATACCCGAGGGGCCGGGGCGCGGGGGAGACGGCATGAGTGATTTCGACCGGTTCGTGGGCGTGTGGGAGCTCGATGGAATTGAGGATTTCTTAGAAGGTAAGAGAGGGCCGCCAGCCGGGTTCGAGCGGTCTTCGGGCCTGCTGTTCTACCTGCCGACGGGCGAGATGTCCGTCAATTTCGCGGGCTCCTCGCGGCTGCCCTTTCTCAGAGAATTCTTTCCGACTCAATCCGAGCTGGCCGCCGCGGGATCGGCGTATGGCGGGTACGCCGGCCGCTGGGAAGTTGACGAGAACCTCTGCGAAGTGCTGCATCACGTCGAGACAGCCTTCGTCCCGAACCGCATCGGCCTCACGATCCGGCGCTCTTACTCATTCTCGGAAAATCTTCTTCTTCTCCTCCCCATCGCTCTCTCACCCGGCGAGAAGGCTCCCGACCGGGTACTCTGCTGGCGGCGGCGAAGCTAGAGGCCGAGGTACGCCTGGCGGACGTTGTCGTCTGCGAGAAGCGCGGCGCCCGTGCCGCTGAGGACGACGCGCCCGTTCTCGAGCACGTACGCGCGGTCCGCGATCGAGAGCGTCTTGAAGACGTTCTGCTCGACGAGGAGAACCGTCACGCCCGCCTCGTGGACATCCTGGATGACCCTGAAGATGTCGGCGACGAGGATCGGGGAGAGTCCGAGCGACGGCTCGTCCAGCATGAGGAGGCGCGGTTTCCCCATGAGCCCGCGCGCGATCGCGGCCATCTGCTGCTCTCCGCCCGAGAGCGTGCCCGCCTGCTGCTTCTCGCGCTCCTTGAGCCTCGGGAAGATCGTGAACACTTTCTCGAGCATCTCTGGGCGCGTCTTTTTCGCCTCGGGCGTGAGCGCTCCGAGGAGCAGGTTCTCCTTCACGGTCATCTCGGCGAACAGCCTCCGCGCTTCTGGCACGTGCGCGATGCCGAGGCTGACCATGTCGTGCGGTGCCCGCGTGTGGATCGGGGCCCCCTCGTAGTAGACGCCGCCTTTTCGCGGCTTGAGAAGGCTCGAGATCGTCGCGAGCGTCGTGCTCTTGCCGGAGCCATTGGCGCCGATCAGGGCCACGATCTCGCCCTTCTTCACCTCGAAGGACACGTCCCAGAGGACCTGCACGTCGCCGTACGCGACGTCGATGCCGTCGATCCTAAGCATGGGCGGCCCCGAGATAGGCCTCGACGACCTGGGGATTGGTGGCGACCTCCTGCGGCGTGCCCTCGGCGATCTTCTCGCCATAGTTGATGCAGATCAGGCGGTGCGAGATCGCCATGATGACGCGCATGTTGTGCTCGATGATGAGGATCGTGATGCCGGTCGCGTGAATCTTCTTCACGATCGCGTTCGTCTTCTCGACCTCGGTCGGGTTCAGGCCGGCGAAGTTCTCGTCCAAGAGGAGGATTTCCGGTTTGGTCGCGAGCGCCCGGGCCATCTCGAGGCGCTTCCTCATGCCGAGGGGGAGGCTGCCGGCCGGCACGTCGCGCCACGCATCCATCTCGGTGAAGGTCGTGGCCTCGAGCGCGGTCGTCCGCGCCTCCTCGCGATGATTGGTCCGCGAGAAGGCGGAAACCATCACGTTGTCCAGGACGGAGAGCCGTGCGAGCGGCTTGACGACCTGGAATGTCCGGGCGAGGCCGAGGCGGCAGACGGTGTGCGGCTTCAGGCCGTCTATCCTTTTCCCCTTGAAGAGGATTGTGCCGCTGGTCGGCGGGTAGAAACCGTTTATCAGGTTGAAAATTGTCGTTTTCCCGGCGCCGTTCGGCCCGATGAGGCCGAGGATCTCTCCCTTGTCAAGGGAGAAGGTCATGTGTCCGACCGCCTGGAGCCCGCCGAAACGCTTCGTGACGTCCTTCAGCTCGAGGAGCGCCGTCATGCCACGGCCTCGGCTCCCCGCAGGCGGCGCTTGCGCGTCCGGCGGTCCACCAATGTGCCGACGATGCCGTTCGGGAAATAGATGATGATCGCGATGATCAGGACGCCGAAGAAGAGGAGATGTCCCGATCCCACCCAGACGCGGAAGATCTCGGAGACCAGGATGAAGAGGATCGCGCCGACGGCCGGTCCCCACTTCGTCGCCGCCCCGCCGAGCATCGTGACGAGGATCATCATGATCGAGATGTCCGCGATCGAGAAGACGATGCCCGGGTCGATGAAGCCCATGTAGTTCATGTAAAAGGCGCCGGCCGCCCCCGTGAAGAAAGCGCTGATCAGGAGCGAGAGCAGCTTGTACTTCGTCGTGTCGATTCCGAGCGATTCGGCGCAGTCCTGGTCCTCGCGGATGGCCAGGAAGTAGTAGCCCGGCTTGCTGCGCATCACCCATCGGATCACCCCGAGATTGACCGCGGCCAGGGCGAAGACGATGTAGTAGTAATACGTCTTCTGCGTGAACGCGGGGATGAAGAGGATCCCCTCTGCGCCGTTCGTGAGCCGATTCCAGTTGACCGCCACGAGACGCAGGACCTCGGAGAGCGCCAGGACGGAGAGCGAGAAATACGATCCCCGGAGACGGAAGCAAACCCAGCCGATGAATGCCGCCACGAGCGCGGCCATGAGGCCGCCGAAGAGGAGGCCCCACCAGGCGGTCGAGGGCGACTGACCGGACTTCACCATGATGCCCGTGGTGTAGGCGCCGACGCCGAAGAAGGCGGCGTGACCGTAAGAGATCTGCCCCGTGTAGCCACCGAGCAGGTTCCAGCTCTGTCCGAGGACGATCCACAGCAGCGAAAGGATGAACATATGGAGGAGGTACGGGTTCTGCGTCAGCAACGGGATCAGGAGGACGGCGGCGATCGGGAGAAGACCAATGAGATTCTTCCTCGACATGTCTCGCCCTCTAGGCCCGCCCCCGGCCGAGGAGGCCGCGGGGCATGAAGATCAGGACGAGGACGAAGATGATGAAGCCGAAGGCGTCCTTGTACCCGAGCGAGATGTAGACGGAGCCGAGCGACTCCGCGAGGCCCAGCACGAGGCCTCCCAGAACGGCGCCCGGGATGTCTCCGAGGCCGCCGAGGATGGTGATGACGAACGCCTTGCTCGTGAACGGGCCCCCGATCTGAGGGTAGAGGTAGTAGACCGGGTCGAGGAGCGCGCCCGCGGCGCCGACGAGCGCGGCGCCGAGCCCGAAGGTGATGTAGGTTATGCGCTTCGTGTTGATCCCCATCAGCGCGGCGGCACGCTTGTCCTGGGCGGTGGCGCGGATCATCCGCCCGGTGTCGGTCTTCGCCAGGAAGATGAAGAGCGAGGCGCCCAGGACTCCCGCGATGCAGAAGGCGACGAGAAACGGATAGCTGAAGGAGAGCGAGATCGTCTGTCCGCCGAGCTTGAGGTCCCAGTAGATCGTCTTTGAGGCATAGGAGACGGGCACCGAGCGGTAATTCGCCGTGAAGAAGAGGAGCGCGAGATTCGAGAGGACGAGGCCGAGGCCGACGGTCAGCAGCACCTGGTTCTGGGGCAGGACCGTGTCGGCCTCCATCACCGGCGTGAGGAGGAACTTCTGGACCGACACGCCGAGGAGGAACATGAGCGGGAAGACGATCAAGAGAGAAACGTACGGATCGATCTTCGCGAGCGTGAAAGCCCAGAACGTGATGTACATCGCCACCATCATCAGCTCGCCGTGCGCGAGGTTGATGATCTTCATGACCCCCATGATGAGAGACATTCCGAGGCCGATCAGCGAGTAGAGCCCCCCGAGGAGGATCCCGGAGATGAGCACCTGGCCCAGGAGCTCGAGCTGTCCGGCGACCTGCGGCGACATCGCGGGTTTCTACTTCCGATCGCGCCAATGTGGAGCGGGGAAGACGTACTTCGCGGATGCGCCCTCTTTCGGCCAGACGGTCTCGAACTTCTTGTTGATGACCTGGAGGACGAGCGTGTCCATCCTGTTCTGGTTCGTGAACTTTCCCCAGGAGACGAACTTAACCGGTCCGAAGGCGGTCATCATGTTCGTCTCGGAGAGCGCGGTCCTGATGTCGTCGGCGGTAAAGGATTTTGCTCGCTTCAGCGTATCGGCGAGAACATAAGCTGCCGCATACGCCTCGGCGCCGTGGTAGTCGGGCTCCTTGTCGAATTTCTTCTTGAAGTTGTCGAAGAACTCCTTGGCGCCCGGATACTTCGCCTGCGGAGTCCAGAGCGTCGCCGACATGCAGTATTCCGACGCCTCGGCCGCGTTCTGCAGGAACTCCGGAAGCGTGTGACCAGCGCCGCCGCCGATGAAGATTTGCGGATTGATGTCGAGCTCCTTGGACTGGCGCATGAGGAGAGAGGCGTCCATCAGGTACGACACCATGTAGACGACATCGGGCCGGAGCGACTTGACCTTCTGCAGGATCGGCTTGAAGTCGACGCCGCCGGCCTGGTAGCCCTCGAAGAGAACGACGTTCACCCCGTGCGCGTCGCAATATTCCTTCATCGCTTTCGACGTGCTGGTTCCGAAGTCGGTGTTCTCGTAGAGGATCGCGATCGTCTTCGGTTTGGCCACGTTCTCGAAGAAGCTGAAGACACCCATGTTGTAGAGGCTCGCGGGCGGGTTGAGCCGGTAGACGTTCTTCCACCCCTGCTGAGTGATTTTGTCCGCGGCGCCCGTCACGACGAGATAGGGCACCTTGTACTTCTCGGCCACGCCGGCGACGGCGTAGCTGCACTGGCTCGAGTACTCGCCGACGACGATCGGGTACTTGTCGATCGTGATGAACTTTTCGACGATCGCCGTGGCCGTCTCGGGTTTGCCGCCCGAGTCCTGGATGTCCAGGACCAGGTTCGTTCCCTTCACGCCGCCCTTTGCGTTGATCTCGTTTACGGCCATCTCGTAGGCCTGCTTCTCCATCTCGCCGAACTTCGCTTCCGCGCCCGTCAGCGGAAGGGGCACGCCGACCTTGAAGGTCTTGCCCTGGGCGAGCAGGAGAGAGGCGCTCATGCCGCCGACGAGGAGCGCGAGTGTCACCAGTTGCATGAAGCGTGGTTTCGCCATTTTCCACCTCCTAAGGTTGGTTTCGTACGTCCTGGCATCTTTGGCCGGTGGGACGCGCAGTTGCGATGATTCGGATGAACTAATCTCCCGTGGAGGTGGTTTTTATGCTGGCTGACAAGCTTATCGCGATCATCGGATCCGGAACCATGGGACGGACCATCGCCTCGGGACTGCTGAAGTCCGGGAAAGTGAAACCCTCTCAGGTGCGTGCGACCGCCCGGACGAAGGCCAGCGCCGAGAGAGTCGCGAAGGAGCTTTCCGTCGCCTGCACGACGGTGAATGCCGAGGCCGTCGAGGGGGCCGACCTCGTGATCCTCTGCGTCAAGCCGAAGGACGTCGCGAAGGCCGCCGACAGCCTCCACGTTGGCGGCAACCGCCCGCTCGTCCTTTCGATCGCGGCCGGTATCAGCACGGCTTTCCTGGAAGGCCTCTTCGAGGCCGGGACGCCCGTGCTGAGGGCCATGCCGAACACGCCGTGCCTCATCGGAAAGGGCATGACGGTTCTCGCGAAGGGGAATCACGCCACGGACGACCACATCGCGCTCGCCACGGAAGTCTTCGCTCCCCTGGGCCGTGTCCTCGAGCTGGAGGAGAAGCACATGGACACCGTGACGGGCCTCTCGGCGAGCGGCCCTGCCTTCGTCTACATCATCATCGAAGCGCTCGCGGACGGCGGAGTCATGCGCGGGCTGCCACGGAACGTCGCGACGACTCTCGTTGCCCAGATGACGCTCGGCGCGGCGGAGATGGTTCTGACCACGGGCCGTCATCCCGCGGCGCTCAAGGACGACGTGACGACGCCGGCCGGGTGCACGATCGCCGGCATCCTCGCGCTGGAGGACGGGCGGATCCGGTCGGTCCTCGCGCGCGGCGTCGAGACCGCGGCGCGGGTCGCCGGGGAGCTTGGAAAGTAGGGTCTAGTCCGTCTCGACGGCGACGCCGCTCCAGGACTTCATGAGCTCGACCCGGAGGGCCTCGGGAACGAGCCCCTCGACGCGCATGACGAGCTCGCGCTTTCCCGGCGGGACTTTCGACGTCGACGACAGGATCGAGAAGATCGTTCCGCCCTGCGCGCGGATCGTATCGGCGACCTCGCGGATGCTTCCCGCACGGTCGGGGATCACGAGGTTCACGCGCGTACGCTTCTTCGAGGCGCCCGTGACGTCGACGAGCGCCCGGAATACGTCGCCCTCGGTCAGGATTCCGACGAGGTTGCCCTTGTCGTCCAGGACAGGCAGGCCCTCCACGCGTTTTTCGAGCATGATCGCCGCTGCTCGCTCGATCGGGGTCTCGGGGCTGACCGTCCAGGGCTTCTTCGTCATCACGTCGGCGATCTTCAGCTTGTCGAGGACCGCGTGAAGCTCCCAGATGTCGAGCGTCGTGGCCCGGGAGGGTGAGACGTCCTTCAGATCGCGATCGGACACGATCCCGACGAGCTTTCCGCTCTCGTTCACGATCGGGATCCGGCGGATGCGTTTCTCCTTCATGAGGTGGATCGCGACCGAGATCGAGTCGGTCGGCTGGAGCGTGACGACCTTCGGGGACATCCACTTCGAGACGCGCATGGCGAACCTCCGTCGGTACGTGAATTCAACCGGGAATGCCCGCGCGGATCGATGATTCCCCTGAATCAGGCGCCGGGCCCAGAGGGGCTCTGGAGCTCGAGGCCGGGGCGCCCGGGGCCGAGCCCGAGCGCCGCCTCGACCTCCTCGGCGGGAACGGGCCGGCCGAACAGGAAGCCCTGGACGTCCGGGCAGCCGAGAGCGCCGAGCAGGGTGGCCTGCTCCTCCGTCTCGACGCCCTCGGCCGTCACGTCGAGGCCGAGGTTGCTCGCCATCGCAATGATCGTCGCGACGATGGCCTTGTCTTTCTCGTCGTGGGCCATCCCGGCCACGAAGGACTGGTCGATCTTCAGGCGCCGGATGGGAAAGTGCTTGAGGTAGTTCAGCGAGGAGTGGCCGGTTCCGAAGTCGTCCATCGAAATCTGGACACCGAATTCCGTCAGCTCGGTGAGCATCCTGACCGTGTGCGTCACGTCCTGCATCGCGATACTCTCGGTGATCTCGAGCTCCAGGGAAGCCGGGGGCAGGCCTGTCTCCTCGACGATGAGCCTCACGGCTGCGGCGAAGTCGCGCTGATGAAACTGGCGCGCCGACACGTTCACGGACACGCGGAGGTTCGGAGCGCCGCGGACCTGCCACGACCGCGCCTGCTCGCACGCACGTCTCAGAACCCACTCGCCCACGCGGGTAATGAGGCCGACGTCCTCGGCGAGGGGAATGAACTCGCGCGGCGACAGGATGCCCTTCTCGGGATGGCGCCAGCGGACGAGCGCCTCGACGCCGATGGGAACGCGCGTGGCGAGGCGCAGGATGGGCTGGTAATGAAGCACGAATTCGCCCCGGGGCAGGGCGCGCCGGAGCCCGCTTTCCATCGCGGCGCGCTCCTGTGACTGCTCCTGCATCTTTCGCGTGAAGAACTGGAAGGTGTTGCGGCCGGTCTCCTTCGCGCGGTACATCGCGGTGTCCACGTTCGCGACGAGCATCTCGGCGTCCTGGCCGTCACCGGGGTAGAGGCCTATCCCGATGGACGCCTCGATGAACAGCTCGCGCTTCTGGATCAGGAAGGGCTCGGACAGGACCTCCAGGATCTTGCGCGCCATCGTGGCTGCGTCGTTCTCTCGCGCGATGCCGTTCAGGAGAAGCAGGAACTCGTCCCCGCCCACGCGTGCCACCGTGTCATCCGCCCGGATGCAGCGCCGGAGACGGTCAGCGGCCTTTACGAGAAGCTCGTCGCCGGCCGAGTGGCCGACCGTGTCGTTCACGCGCTTGAAATGGTCGAGGTCGAGGAACATCACCGCGAGCGACTGGCGCCGGCGATGCGCGTGCAGGATCGCGAGCGAGAGCCTGTCGTTGAACAGCACTCTGTTCGGCAGGTCGGTCAGCGCATCGTGATTCGCCTGGTGCCAGCGCTGCTGCTCGGCGCGCTTGCGGTCGGTTATGTCGATGAGGCTGCCTTCCATCACGGGGTCGCCTCCGCCTTCGGCCGCGAGGAGCGTCTCGTTGGCGAGGACCCACACCGGCGTGCCGTCCCGGCGCTTCAGGGAGAGCTCGAAGTTGACGAGAACTCTCTGGTGTGCAAGCCGGGCCAGGAAGGACTCTCGGTCGGAAGGCTCGGCATAGAGGTCGAGCGCGGAAACCTTGAGGACGTCTTCGCGGGAGGGATAGCCGAGGATCCGGGCGAAGGCCGAATTGCAGTCGAGAATCCTGCCGTCGAGCGTCGTCCGGAAAAGGCCGGCGAGGTTTCGTTCGAAGAGCAGCCGGTAACGGCGCTCGGAAGAGCGGAGCGCCTCGTCGTGCCGGCGGAGCAGTCGCGCGATCAAGGCCGAAGCCCCGACTGAAAGGGCCCCCAGGAGGCCGGTCATGACGAGAATCGCGACGATCAGCCGGCCGCGAGCCCAGCGCGTGGCCTGGAAGATGGCCGCCGAAAAAGCGTCCTCGAGGACGGTGGCGCGCTCGTTGAGCCGGTCGATCTCCTTCGCGAACGCCGCGCGAGCCGGCGGCGGGAGAGGCATCGGGGCGTCGTGGATCCGCGTGCCGAGATCGATCATCTCGTCGACGAGAAGGTCGGCGCGCTCCCAGACCTCGATCGCGCGGGAGAAGACGGGGACGTTCTGGTAACGCAGGAAGAGCTGGGCCATCTCGTCCACGCTGGACAGGCTGTTGCGGCCTTCGAGGAAGCCCTGCTGGGCCGCGCGAACGTCCGGCGAGGGTTTCTGCAGAGCGAGCCGGGCCTTCCGGTCGCCGAGCGGCACGGCGAGCCGGCCGAGAAAACGCCGGTAATCGGCCTCCTCGCCGGTATCGAGGTAGCGTGAGAGCGCGAGTGAGGCGTCTTTCTGGCCCTTCGACCAGTGGGACTCGGCGCTCACGAATGCCTGAAGGCCGGCCAGGACGTTGAGTCCGGAAGTGCCGAGAGCCACGAGCGCGCCGATTACGATCAGGAACAGAAGGACCAGGATCGCGATCCACCGCGCCACGGGGAGCGGTGCGTCGGCAGCGGAACCCATCCCTTCGCGGCCCCGGGACGCGTTCAGGACCTCCGAGTTCGGCACAGGGAATTATAACGGTCGGGGCGAGGCAGGCGCTTCGGCGACGTTGAGGCCCATCGCGCCGAGGAGACGACTCTCGTAGCGCGCGCCGTCGAGACCCGCCTCACGCATGAGGGCCTGCACGCCTCGCTGAGCCGGATAGCGCTCGAGCGACTCCGGAATGTAGAGGTAGGTCTCGGGATCTCCGTGGAAGAGCCAGCCCATGAGCGGCATCACCGTCCGGAGAAAGGCCTGATAGACGACGCCCGCAGCGCGGCTGTCGGGTTTTCCGAAGTCGAGGACGACGACGCGCCCTCGAGGCGCGAGCACTCGGCGCATCTCCCGCAGGGCCGCGAGCGGGTCGGCGATGTTGCGCAGGCCGTAGCCCACCGTCACGACGTCGAAAGCTCCGGCCGGAAACGGAAGGCGAAGGGCGTCGCCCTGCACGAACGCGCTCCGGCTCCGCGCGACGGATCGGCGCCGGGCCGCGACGCCGAGCATGGGCAGCGTGAAGTCGAGGCCCGTGATCCTCGAGCCGGGCCTGGCGTCCGCCTCGGCGAGGAACGAGAGGTCGCCCGTGCCGCAGCACAGGTCGAGGATGCGGACCGGGCCGGTGCGTCCGGCGAGGGCGAGCCGGACGGTGTCCTTCTTCCAGCGCCTGTGGAGCCCGAAGCTCATGACGTCGTTCACGACGTCGTAACGGCCCGCGAGGCGCGAGAACATCGCGCGCACCTTCGGGGCCCGCTGATCGTCGTAGGAGAGATACTTGTTCCCCACGGAGCGATTGTAGGTGGAGCGGTTTCTCTTCGACGGCCCGGCGCGGGCGCCACGCACCCTCGTTCTCGCGCACGGCGCGGGGGCCCCGATGGACTCTCCCTTCCTGGAGGCCATCGCGAAGGGGACCGCTTCCGCCGGCTTCCGCGTCGCGCGCTTCGAGTTCCCGTACATGCGCGCCCGCCGCGAGGATGGAAAGAAGCGGCCACCGGACCGTGGGCCCGTTCTGTCCGAGAGCTGGCGCGAGGCGATCCGCGCCCTCTCGGAGAGAAACGGGCCTGGCTCGCTTGTCATCGGCGGGAAGTCGATGGGCGGCCGCATCGCGAGCATGGTCGCCGACGGTGCGGCCGTCGCCGGCCTCGTCTGCCTCGGATACCCCTTCCATCCGCCCGGAAAGCCGGACAAACTCCGTGTCGCGCACCTCGCGGGACTCAGAACCCCGGGTTTGATCGTGCAGGGCGCGCGAGATCCGTTCGGCGGCAGAGACGAGGTCTCACGCTATTCCCTTTCGAAAACTCTTCGCGTGGTCTTCCTCGAGGACGGCGACCACTCGTTCAAACCGCGGGCGTCTTCGGGCCGCACGGAGGCGCAGAACCTCACGGAGGCCGTGGCGCTCGTCGCGGCGTTTCTCGAGGAGCCGTCGCGCGGGTTTCCCCGATCCGCATGACCCACGCACGTCCGTCGGGAATTCCTGCGCGGCTGGCGGCGGCGCGGAACCGGCCCGCAGGCTCGAACGCGGGCTCGTCCGTCAGGACGATCGAGCCCCAGTGCATCGCGACGAGCGTGGCGGCGGCGACATCGCGGCCGAGAGAGACGGCCTCCTCGGGATTGCAGTGGACGGGCCGCATGATCGACGAGGGCTCGTAGGCGCCGATCGGCACGAGGCCGAGGTCGAACGGGCCGATGCGCCGGCCGATCTCGCCGAAGACAGGGCCGTAGCCGGTGTCGCCCGCGAAAAAGACCTTGCGCGTGCGCGAGGCGATCGCCCATGAGGCCCAGAGCGTCGCGTTGCGGTCGAACGGCGTGCGCCCGGAGAAGTGATTCGACGGCAGCGCCGCGAGGATGAAGTCGGCGCCGATGCGCGTCTCTTCCCACCAGCGAAGCTCGCGCACATCGCGATACCCGCGTCGCCGGAAAAAGTCGCCGAGTCCCGCCGGTACCGCGGCGACGACGTGCCCCTTGCCGGGCAGCGCCTCGATCGTGCGGGCGTCGAGGTGGTCGTAATGGTTGTGCGAGAGGACCACGACATCGATCGGGGGCAGCTCTTCGAGGGGCAGACCGGGCGGCACGAAGCGCTTCGGGCCGAAGCCCGCCATGGGGCTCGCCCGGTCGGAAAGAAAGGGATCCGTGAGAACGGTCAGGCCGCCCGTCCGGAGGAGGAACGAAGCGTGGCCGAGCCACGTGAGCGACTCCGGACCCGCGCTCCGGAGCAGCTCCTTCGCCTCGGGAAGGGGCACGACGTGGCCGGGCGGAACCGGCGGTGGGCGCCGGTCGCGCAGGCGGCGCAGGAAGAACGGCGCGAATTCGGCAAGCCCTGCGGCCCGGGGAAGGCTTCCTTCTGGGTTGCGGAACCGCACGGGGAAGAGGATAGCGGAGGCCCGCGGCCGCATTCGCGGTGGGACTTCCCGTAGAATGAGACGCGACGTCAACGTCACGAACAGGAGGACACCATCATGAAACATCGTCTGTTGATCTCCGTGGTCACGATGGCTCTCGCCGGGGCCGCGCCCTGCCTCGCGGACGAGAAACCGAAGCAAGCCTCGAGGGCCGGCGCGCCGGCCGGCATGCCGAACCAGGAAGAGATGACGAAGGCCTGGATGGCGGCCGCGACGCCCGGCGAGGCCCACAAGAAGCTGGAGCCGATGGTCGGCTCGTTCACCGTCGTGACGAAGATGTGGATGGATCCGGCGAAGCCCCCGGAAGAGAGCACCGGCACGTCGGAGAGCAAGTGGGTACTGGGTGGCCGCTTCGTCGAGCAGCGCGTCGAAGGCACCGCGATGGGTCAGCCGTTCAGCGGGATCGGGTACACCGGCTACGACAACTACAAGAAAAAATACGTCGGCTCGTGGACGGACACCATGGGGACGATGATCATGATCTCGACAGGGACGGCGGACGCATCCGGGAAGAAGTTCACGTTCTGGTCCACGGTCGACGACGTCGTCATGAAGAAGCCCGCGAAGGTCAAAGAAATTGTGACGGTCGTAGACGGTGACCACCACACCTACGAGCAGTGGAGTCCCGCGCCCGACGGAAAGATGTTCAAGTCGCTGGAAGTCCAGTACACGCGGAAGAAGTAGCTCAGAGCCTTTTCAGCGCGTCGAGCGCGCGCTTCAGCGTCTGGCGGCGCCTGAAGAAGTCGGTCCACGGGTCGCGCTTCTTCAGGCGCTGGGCGAAGTTCCCGATCGTGAAATTCTCGGCCCGGATCGACGGCACGACCTCGCTCCACAGGAGCGGCGTCGAGACGGGCGCATGCTCCCGGCGCCTTACGGAATAGGGCGAGACGACGGTCTGCCCGAAGGCGTTGCGGAACGAGTCGAGGAAGACCCGGCCCTTGCGAGCCTCGATGCGCATTTCCATCGTCAGCTCCTTCGGCCAGGCGGCGGCGAGCCGCGTGCCCAGCTCCCTCGTGAACCACGTCACCTCGTCCGCCGTGGGGCCGCGCTTAATCGGGACGAAGACGTGGAGGCCCTTGCCGCCCGAAGTCTTCACGAAAGAGGAGAGATCGAGCGCGTCGAGCGCCTGCTTCACCTTGAGTGCGGCGCCCACCGCGTCCGCGATGCGGCCGGAATCCGGATCGAGGTCGAAGCACACCCAATCGGGCCGGTCGAGATCGTCGGCCCGGCTGCCCCAGACGTGGACGGCGATGCAACCGAGGTTCACGAGCGCGAGCTGGGTCTCGAGCTTTCCGCCCACTACGGTGTTCGTGACTTTTCGGTCCTTGCCGTGCCGTACCGCGACGGTCGGCGTGCCCGCAGGCATCGAAGCGGGTTTTTCTTTCTGGTAGAAAGGCTGGCCGAGAAGGCCGTCGGGGCAGCGTTCGAGCGAGAGAGGGCGTTCCTTCACCCAGGGAGCGAGCTTCGGGAACACTCCCGCGTAGAACGCGATGAGATCGGCCTTCGTCCAGCCTTCCTCCGGCCAGAAGACTTTGTCGGGGTTCGAGACGGGGACGGGGAAAGAAAGGCTCTCTTCGTACGTGACACTATTCTCAACTCTCTTGGTCGAGTGCCAGACCGCGGGATTTTCTCTACGCGTGCGGTGGAGTTTCTTCGGGTTCGCGAGGAGCTTTTCGACTTCGCCGACGGGATCGCCCGTCGACGCCTTCTCGACGTCGCCGCCCTCGTCGATCGCGATCTCCGTCAGCAGTCGGTTCGACACGACCGAGCGCGGTCGGGTTTCCTCGATGTCCTCGCCGGAGGCGAAGTCGTCGCGGTGCTTGATGAGGAGCCACGCGGGGCGCTTCGGCGAGCCCCAGCCCTTCGTGCGCACGAGAACCCACGAGCCCTTCAGCTTCTCGCCCAGCAGGGTGAACTTGAGGTCACCCTGCTCGAGAGCCGCGTCGACGTCGGCCGACTCCGGAGCCCACGTGCCGCGGTCCCACACCATGACCGTCCCGCCGCCGTACTCGCCTGCGTGGATGATCCCCTCGAACGCCGCGTACTCGAGCGGGTGATCCTCGACGTGGGTCGCCATACGCTTGACCGTCGGGTCGAGGGACGGCCCCTTCGGGACGGCCCACGACAAAAGGACGCCGTTCCACTCGAGGCGGAAGTCGTAATGCAACGCGGTTGCGCGATGCTTCTGGATGACGTAGGCGAGAGCCGTCTTTCGCTTTCTCGGCGCCTTCCCGCCGGCGGGCTCCTTCGTGACGTCGAAGCGGCGCTTCTTGCGGTACTCCTCGAGCGGCATTCCAGGACGATACGTGGCCGAGGCGCGGGAAGCCAAGCGAGCGCCGGAACGAACCCCGGTCAAACGGAGAAAAGCCGTTCGCCGCGTGCTAGGATAGATGTGTTCCGAGGTCACCACGGAGCTCCGATGCCTCGGCGACGGGAGGCCTCGGGGGAGCGTTTTCCAGCGTGTCGAGGGAAGAGGAACAGCAATCGCTCGATCCGGACGTCCGCGAGGCGCTCCTCGAGCTCCAGCGCTACCTGTCCGACATTCTGGCGCCGCTTATGGTCGCCGATTCGATCAATCTCCTGCTCGACTATCCCGCCGACCTAGCGGCGCACGAGATTCAAGCTTGGACGACCGGGCAGTTTCGGGGCGCAAAGCCGGCGCCGGTTTCGGATTACCTCTATCACGCCGTGGAAAAACTGCACGCGATGGGCCAATACCACCTCGTGCCGAAGGATCCGCTCCAGCGATACATCGACGACCTGAAGCCCCTCGTCCTCGAGCTCTGTCCGGCCGCGGACCGCGCCCTTCTCGCCCAGAACCTCGGCCGCCTCGGCAAGACGGAGAGCATTCTGGCTGCCCCCGTGGAGATCCTGCGGCGGCAAGGTGGCCTCGCGGCCGGAGGAAGCCTCGCGGCGAGCGGCTCGAGAGGCAAGGACAGCTTTCCCGAAAGCGCATCGCACTTGCGCGAGCTCTCGCTTCTCATCGAGCGCCTCGGCCCCATGCTCGCGTCCACCGGAACGGCTGCCCCCGCGGGGCCGGGTGAGGGCCGTGGCGCGGGCGCGTCGGCGGCGGCGCGAGGCGCCGCAGCCGCGGCAGGCGCCGCCCTCGTGGGAGGGGCAGCCGCGGCTGCTCTGCCGGGGGCGAGCGCGGAGCGACGCGACGTCCTTCTGTCGCAGATTCTCTCGGTGGCGGCGATGGCGGCCCGTACCGATGCCGAGCTGCGAGCCGCTCTCGACAAGCTTCGAAGCATCGGAGTCGACGTGCCGACCGCCGAAGTCTTTCGCGCGCTCGGCCGTTCGGTTCCTCCGTGGTCTGTCTTGGCGCCTTCCGGGCCCCTCGAGCAGGGTCTCATGGCCGCGAGAGGGGCCCCGACGGCGGCCATGCGCCGCGTCGTCACGCTGCCCGAGAATCCCGAGGAGATCGGCCGCCGCTTCAGCGAGATGGTGGTCGCCGCCGTCGAGCAGCTCAATCAGGGCTCCCTCGCGCGGGCGGCGCGGATGTTCGCCGTCGCCGACAAGCTCGTCGCCGAGAAGCGGGTCGATTCCATGCTGGTCGAGGGCGCGCGCCGGCGAGCGCACGAAAGCGTGGACCTCGAGCGCGTCCGCTCGCTCGGCGAGGATTCCCGGAATCACGAACCCCTCGCCCGTATCCTGTCGTTCTTCCCGGCCTTGACGGCGACGAAGCTCATCGATGAACTGCAGGGCGAGGAAAAGCGCGAGCGCCGGCGCCTGCTGCTTTCGCTTCTCGAAATTCACGGGGCGGAGGCCCGCGCGACGGTGCTCGGCCTCCTGGTAAGGTCATCGGCGAGCGAGCCCGCGCACGACTGGCACTTCAAGCGCAATCTGCTCTATCTCCTCCGGCGCATCCCGCGCGCTACGGAGGAGCCGGCCAGCGCCGAGCTCGACGTCCTCATCTCGCTCGCAAACCCCTCGCTGCCTCCGCCCCTCGTGAAGGAGGCGATCGCAGGGCTCGGCGGCGCGCGGCACGAGAGGTCCGAGGCGGCGCTCGTCTCGATCGTCCAGGGGCTCGAGTCGATGCTCGCCAAGAGAGCCGACGCTCCATTCGACGAGGCCGAGCTGCAGCCGCTCCTCGATCGCGCGGTCTCGGCGCTCGCTCGCTTCGGAAGCGCCACCTCGCGGCGGGTGGTCGTGGAGCATGGGCTGCGCCGAAAAGGAGGGCTCGGGGACGCGCGGGCGCGCCTCACGGAGCTCGCGGGGCAGGATCTCTCGGACGACCCGGACCTCGTGGGCGTCCTCCTCAGGGGGCTGAAGGCCGAGCTGCCGTTCAAGGTGTTCGGACTCACGCTCAAGAAGCGCGACGACAAGATCAGCCCGATCATCGACGCCCTTTCCTCGACGCCTCTGCCTCAGGTGAGGAACGCGTTCGAGGAAATCGTCGAGCGCCATTCGGGGACCGAGTTCGCGAAAGCCGCCGCGCGCTCTCTCGCGGCGTTCGGCGCGCCCAAGGCCGACGAGAGCGCGGTGGTCGCGAGCCTCTCGGGCGATCTCGCCATCTTCGAGCTGCCTTCTCTTCTCCAGAGCCTCGCGGCCTCGGAGGTGACGGGAACGCTGACGCTTCTAAACACATCTGGTGCCGTCATGGCACGCCTGCTCCTCGAATCCGGCCGGATCCGAGCCGCCGAAAGCGGAGCCCTTCGCGGAGACGAGGCGTGCTACCAGCTCTTCGAGCGGCCGGGCGGCGCGACGTTTGCGTTCGTCAGGCAGACGGGCCTCGCGCCCCGGGGCGAAGACGAGCCACCGCTCCGTGAGGTCGTCTCCGTCCTCCTCGAAGGCATGCGCCGGTACGACGAGCTCCAGCGCTGTTCGGCGCTCGCTCCAGACGATGCGGTCTTCAAGCAGGCGAGATCGAAGCCTTCGGCCGAGCCTGAAGAACCCGACACCGGCTTCCAGCACGCAGTGTTCTCGAAAGCGGTTTCAGGCCTCAATGCGCGCGCCATCGAGGCCACGGTCCTCGCCGACTCGTTCCGGGTCCGGAGGTTGCTCGCACGCTGGGTCGAGGATGGAAGCCTGAAGGTGGCGTGAACGCGCTCCGGGCTCACGCGGGGCGATCTGCGCCCCGCGGAGCCGCGCGGAGAGGGATTCAGAAGTAGAAGACCTGCATCTGGACCGTGAACTCGTTCGTTGCGAAGCCGACCTTGGGGGTCACACGAGAGAACCAGACCTTGATGTTGAAGTTGTTCTCGGCCTTCGGGATCGGGTAGA
>OCTA010001649.1_pt1 | contig 20493 bp, 22 predicted proteins | sample 1538991 | NCBI WGS metagenome assembly OCTA01 (sample SAMEA3539302, study PRJEB22396) | soil metagenome | biome: tundra; feature: field; material: soil | place: USA | collected 2010-05 | depth 0.15 m | reverse complement strand
ATTATAAACCGGCACCTAACCGCTGGAGCATAAAAGAAATAATTCTTCATATGGCTGACAGCGAAGCAAATTCATATGTCAGATGCAGAAAAATTATTGCCGAAAATGGTTCTAATGTTTTGGTTTACGATCAGGATAAATGGGCTGAAAATCTGAAATATAGAGATCAGAATATTGAAACTTCTCTTGAACTTTTTAAACAGCTCAGGTTGAACACATATAATCTCTTGCTTACTATCTCTGATGATAAATGGGACCATTATTGCATGCATCCTGAAAATGGAAGAGTAACTTTGCGCGACTGGCTTCAAACATACACCGACCATGTGCACATTCATATCTCACAGATGAGAGATAACCATGATGATTGGAAAAAAATTAAAGCTACTAAAGATTAATCCGCTGTTGGCAGCTTACCTCAAATTGGATTTATAAAGGTTCCAATTTCCCATCCCCCCCTTTAGGCTGGATGAATTAAACCCCTTTCCTTTTAATATTGATGCTGCTGAAAGACTTCTGCTTCCTGACCTGCAGTAGCATATTATCTCTTTCCCCCTGTACTTTTCAAGCTCCCCGGCTTTGGCTCTTAGTTCATGCAGTGGAATATGGATGGAACCTTTTATGAAACCGGATTTTTTTTCCTGCTTTGTTCTTACATCAAGGAAAACTATGTTGAGTCTGTTTCTCATCTTTGCTTCTATCTCAGCAGGAGAATATTGGTTTATGGAACGCGCTTGAAGAAATTTTCTTATAACTAAGTATGCGATAAACGCCGCAATGATCAATAGAATTATTTGTGAAGTTTGCATTGTTACCTTTATTTTATTTTTGAAGTACCATCTTTTGTCTTAATAATACTTCATCTGTTTTTAATTCATAAATATAAACACCGCTTGCCAGATCTCTTGCATCAAATGTTTTTTCATATATCCCTTCTTCAAATATTGCATCTGATAGAACCCTCACTGCTTCGCCAAGCATATTATAAATGGTCAATTTTATCCTTGAATTTTTAGGAACTTCAAACCGAATGATTGTGGAAGGGTTAAAAGGATTCGGGTAATTCTGATTTAAAATAAAGGATGATGGTTTAGCTCCTGTAGCAGCCTGAACACTCGTACTAGAATCAACTTGTATTAAGGTTGCAATTTTCAGAACGATATTATTATATGGATCAAACACAACACTGACCGGCTGTCTTGTTACATTAAAAGTGAAAAGCTGGTTGTTAACATTGTTGAAAACTCTTAAAGTATCGGTAGGACCCGATGAGTAATTTATGGCAATTTGCAAAGGCATTTGGAAAAACACAGTGTTTGTTTGTGTCTGGATTGCCTGGAATCCAACTTCCCAACTATTAGTCCCCTGCGGGGAAATATAATATTTGTTTGCATAAACTGGATGGTTCGGTTGGTAGATCCACTCATTAAAGAACCAGGATAGATCTTGTCCATATGCGCTGCTCATTATTGCGGCATAATCTCCGATTGTTGCACTCTTAAACCGCAAATTCGAAGTTCCATAATTATGCATTCCAATAAAGAATAAAGAATCTCCCATTAGGTATCTTAACTGGTGAAGTACACAGGCTCCTTTGTCGTAAGTAGTTGCGGTATTAAACAAGGTATTCACATCCGGAGTGTTAACAGCCCAATCCGGATTTGATATTGCCCAACCGGGGTTACTGGATAAATAATAGTTTGCATCAGAATTTATATCATTTTTATAAGAAATATAACCACCGTTAGTTTCTAGCCAGATAGCTTCGCAGAAAGTAGCAAATCCTTCATTAAGAAAAATGTCCGCCCATGTTGCGCAAGTAATCATATCGCCAAACCATTGGTGAGCAAATTCGTGTGAGACTAAATCCTCGTCCCAGCAGTCAGGGCACAAGCTGGTTAAAGTCTGGTTTTCCATACCTCCCCATTGAAATAGATTATTCAATGTAGCAAATCCATTCTTCTCGAAAGGATGTTCCCCCCAAAGTGTGGAATAGCGGTCGCACATTTGCAGCACTTTTGTTTCAATATTTGCAAGTCCGGATTCACCTGTGTTCCAGTAAAATCTGAAAGGAATGCTGTCCTGCGGGTTTGAGATTTTATGCCAGTATTTAATATCAAGGTTATAATTAACCTTTGCCGAAATTACCATTAAATAAGTTGCAACCGGGTCACGGCTTATCCAGTTATAATATATAGTATCATTGCTTAGAACTGAATCCGCCAATCTTCCGTTTGAACCCAGCTTAACTGATCCCGGCGTTATAACTTTCAGACTCATAGTTGCTTTATCGGATGGTTTATCCCAGCAAGGGAACCAATTTCTTGCCCCCTCCGGTTCACAATCCGTAAATACCATGCCGCTCTGAACATAAAATGCACCATCCGCTACATTTTTATGTTGATAATAAATCTTAACATAAAGTGTTTCTCCCGGGGCATAAGTTCTGTCCAGGCTGATTGTTAAAATATTATTTGCATGAGTAAATCCGGCTCCGGATAGGCGCACTGAATCAATTTCCAAAGAAGTATTAATGGCATTTAAGCTAATCGAATTGATGGATGAATCCGCAAGCAAAGTAAGAATCTCTGTCCCGGTATAACTGCTTGGATAAGGAGTAAGAAAACAATTATAAATATCCAGGTTCAGATTGTAATCAAGCATATCAAAAGAATGTTCCCCTGTTGTTCCCAGATTATCCAATAATTGCAGAGGAGAATTCATTTTCTTCTGCGAACAAAGATCCGAACCCTTTCTTCCAACTGATTGTGCCTGCAAAGACAGGGATATACATAAGAATAAAGACAAAAAGTAAAAAAGACGTTTCATACAACACTATAAAAATTGCTGTATAACTTAGTTATGTTTTTAATTAATCGGAAGTGAAATATTCCTGCCATCCCATTCATGCTATCGGGCATTTTGTTTTATGGAGCATTTTGCCTCTTTACCTAAATAACCCTCCCATAATTACCCCCGTTTTTTTTTACAGAATATCTTTGTTCACACACTGAATCGAGCGCATTTCGAACGCATTTGGTGCGCAATTCATCACTTAAACTCCTATTACTTTCTACGCCCAATACTAATGATGTGCCTTTAGTATAATATTCATAGGAGTTCATTATCTGATATAATATTATTTAATATCCATTAAGTCCAGTTTGCCTTCCTACCATGAAATATATATGTTAGCACCATCGCTCGGAGTTTTAATGCTTGCAAAAAATTTTGATGATTTCCCCAGATGAGCTCCGTCTGTAATTATATTATTTCAAAATGAATATATTTTATAATTCCTTAGTTATATGAAAACAAAGATAATTATACTCATATTCGTATTTGCTGCCATTTCCGTGACGGCAAAATTACAATCGGATCCATTAACTAAAAAAGAAAAACCCAAAAGCTATATTGAAAGAGATCGTGAACGATGGGAACCCTATTATATCGATGTTCAACCTAATAAAACAGTTGATTCATGGAAAGTCCCGTTTGAAACTTCCAATAGGTTTAAGCTTAATACTATAAGAGTGATCAGTAAATTTGGTGATCCGCGTTTAACCTTTCTGAAAAATCACATTCATCCGGCAATTGATATTGTACCTGCAAAACCAGGTGAACTCATAACAGTCTACCCCGTGGCAATCGGAGTTGTTTGTTCTATACATTTGGGAGATCCATATAAAACAGTTGTAATTAAACACATAATGCAGGATAAAAGTATTATTTATTCCTCATACAAACATCTGCAGGAAATCTACGTAAGAAACGGTACCCAGGTTGATCAGAATACAAAACTTGGAAGATTGTATACTCACGCCGAAGCACAAAAGCTTAAAGGAAACTATGACCACCTGCATTTCGAAGTAAGAAAATCCTTCGATGACTTTGGCTGTGCAAGCTGGCTTACGATGACAAAGGAGGAGTTGAATAAATACTTTTATAATCCTCTCGACTTTCTAAAGAATAACCTTGGGGTTATCAACATAATTCCAGCCGGAAGAAAATGAATCGTATTTCCAAACTCTACTAGCTACTTCTTCAACGCTGCCTTTGTGAACTGCGATTCGGGAATATTAACATGTGTATTTATCGATTCAATTATATACTCCGTTCCGTCCCCGCTCTGAAGAAGATCATGATATAAATTCCTTTTCGGATACCACCTGTTTTCAACCCGGAACACTTCAAGTATTTCAGTCCGTTTAAGAGGTTTACCTCCTTTGGCATATCTCTCCTCTTTTAATGGAAGCCAGCGTTCCTTGTCCACCCAGACTTTCCTGCTGTAATAATTTAAATCCTCCACCTTTGCAGTCAGTTCAAGTACATAACAATCCCTTCCGTTAATTTTCTCAGACCCGGTAACCTTTGCATTATACATATCAATTAGTTTTTTATTCTCAGTGATATCCTCGTAGGATAAATCCGAACCCATAACGGATTGTCTTAGCAGATGTCCGGATATCGTAATAATTCTGTCGGTAGGTTCCGGTATATAGTTCCACAGCTGATCGCCAAGCTTCAGCATCTTTTTACCTTTCTCACGTGCCGGATCTGTATATTCAACAAAAGCTTTATCCTTCCCCTCGATCCAGTTTTTTGACTGCACAGTGCGCGTACCTGCCCTTCCATGAATAATCATAGTTGTAACTGTTTCTGCTTTGTCAAATACAAGGTTCTTATCTATGAGTTTAAGTATCTCCACTCCTGATGGTACCTGTCCAAAGATAGAAATCCCAAACAATAAATTCATAACGATTAAAAATAATTTCTTTCTCATGATTCAAGCTCCTTAAATAATGAGGCTGTCTGCCTCTTGAATATTTGTATCCCTGATAGGGAAGTGCCAAGCAGCGTTGCCAGCAATCCCGGAATAAATCCTATATAATAACTTGTAGAACTGATCTTAGCTTTTATCAAATTATTCACCATCAAGGTTGAGTTTTTGAACTGCCCCGACATATCAATGCCATGTTCCTGCATATAATATGCAAGGGCTAACCCTATTGCCGTTCCTATTATCGATCCAGCGATGCCTATAAGAATAGATTCATTAAGGAGCGATTTATAGATCTGATCCTTGGATTCACCAAGTGCCAGCCGGATTCCAACTTCCCCGTATCGCCTGATGCCCGACATTAATCCTGCATTCAATAATACCGCCGACATTGCGATAAGGAAAACACCAATTATAAAAAAGATAACTACATTTACGTAATGAAGATATTCACGCAGACCATTTTGATCTTCAAGTGTAAGCATTATCGGCGAATACTTGTCTTCTGGTTTGGAATATTTTTTATTGAACTCAGCCGCCATTTTATCAGCAGTTTTGTAATTGTAGAACATGTCTTTGCTGTAACCAAGTATTTCCCCGGCACCATTCAGCATTTCCAGTGCATATTGAACATCGCTGACATCAGCTATAATCGCACCCCGGTCCATTGCAGTTATCCCGAATTCAACTGTCCCGCTGATTATAAAATTCTGCACAGCCATTGCTCCGCTTGATGAAGTTGATAATAAGGTCACCTTGCTGTTAACTCCGACATCCATCCTTTTTGCAAATTCATCACTGATAAGAATTTCTCCCGGCTTCTGTGGAATTCTACCTTTTACAATTGCCTTTCTGATATTCAGTCTTTCCACTTCTTTAGAGTTTTTCCCAAGAAGATCAATTCCCAGACCAGCAGCGGGAGCCTGCGATTTTGTTTCTCCATTCTCATCGGGCGTATCGAGCAGCCCCCCGAACTTTATCCGGGCAGTCCAGTCGTATCCGGGATACTCCGAATTAAGCGTTCCCATTATTTTATCAATTCCGGTTAATGCTAAATCATTAGGCAGCTGATTTGCCAGAATACTATAAGCCCTAGTCATGACTTTTAAATGTCCCGAATCAAACTTTGCACTTGAATCTGTCATATCATTTATGACGCCATTCATCCAGGAATAAAGGAAAGTAGTAAGGAATACTCCAACCGCCACAATAATTACAGGAAAAAGACTGCGGTGCCGGTCTCTTAACAAACCCTTAAATAAGAATCTTATCATGATAATTTCCCCCTTAAAGCATCTGTCGGTTTTAATTTTGTTATCCTGCGCGTAGGCAGAAAACTTACAATAATAACTGAGAAGAATAGAATCATTGTGGTAATTAGGTAAAGACGGATTCCGTATTTTGGATAAAGTGTTGTGGGGATAGACGAACCTACATTCTGAACCATCGAGGGAAGTCCCATACCTGTTTTAGCTAATAAAGCCAGCAGAGGGACTCCGTATATCAACCCTGAAACAAAAGCCAGTATTCCAAGCAGGCTCCCTTCCAGCGTAAATAAACTTATTATATTCCAGCGGGTCATGCCAAGTGCCATTAGAGTCCCGATTTCCTTACGTCTCCTGAAGATTGCCAGTACCTGTGTATCAAAAACCGCAAGAAGAGCCATGGACAACAGCAGTATATACATTAGCGCAGATGATATTTTCTTCCTGTTCAGATTATCATTTATATCCTTGAAAAGGTAATCATGGTTGTGGAAAACAAATTCAGGACCGCTGGAGGGAATATTAACTATATTCTTTTTCATCGTTATTATTGTAGCCTGCCCCGGTGCCTGAAGCATTGACTGCAGTTTATTTAACGGTATCCAAATCTGATCCCGATCGATTGACTGCACATCGGTATTCATTATCTCAACTATTTTTATATCTGCCGCATCAAATGTTCCGTGAATATTCCGCCACCGCACACTTACAAAATCCCCTTTGTTCAATCCCGCATTATTTGCCATTCTTGATCCGATTAAACCTGGAATCGAATTGGTGTCTGCATTATGATCCAGTACAACTGAAGGCATATTAACTATTTTTTGATCCGGATCGATTCCTTTTATAAGTGCCGATTGGACATGTCCCCTTGGAAATATAGCTGCTGATACCATTAATACAGCAGCGGCATTCCCTTTATTTATTTCATCGTTTAAATTAGCCGGTATTACGGAATGTGATTGTTCAAATGAAAAAGGATCGAATGGATCATAATCTTTCTGCCAGAACTGACCGCCACCGATTTCGGAATCTATCATTGAGTCTTTTACCTGCTGCGACATCCCGTCATAAAATCCTTCGGTGAATACTATAAGGACAAATGCAAATGATAGTACAAATACATTCAGCCAGGTTCTTATTCCCGCATGTGTTATATTCTTAAAGGCAAGTTTTATAGTCAGCATTGTATTCTCCTCATCTAATTAAGAATAATATCGTTGACTATCTTTCCGTCATTAAGCACAATTTTTCTGTGCAGATATGATATAACTTTTTCATCATGCGTGGCAAAGATAAATGTGGTCTTTAGTTCTTCATTAAGCTTCAGCATTGTTCTGATTATATTATGAGAATTTTCTGCATCGAGGTTAGCTGTAGGTTCATCGGCAAGGACTATTTCAGGATTCTTTACCATTGCTCTGGCAACTGCCACCCGTTGGCTCTCACCGCCGGATAACTGGTTAGGTCTTGACTTAGCCTTGTTGGATAATCCCACCCACGAAAGTGCTTTCATTACAGCATCCTCTCTTTCCTCCTTCCCTTTTTTCAGAAGGAGCAGGGGGAATTCCACATTCTCAAAAACTGTATAGACCGGCAGCAGATTATACGTTTGAAAGATAAACCCTATTGAATTATTTCTTAGCCGGGCAGAATCCTTATGGCTTAGTGATTTTACACTTTTCCCAAGAACTATTGCATCCCCCTGGGTCGGGTTATCCAGCGCTCCCAGAATATTAAGCAGAGTAGTCTTTCCGGAGCCGCTTGGTCCTATAAGTCCTGTAAATTCTCCCTTCTTTGTCTCAAATGAAATATCGTTCAGTGCTCTGAAAAAACTGCTCCCCATGGAATAATCTTTCACAAGTTTATCTACTATTATTATTTTGTTATTATCCATTTAACATTTCCTTTGCGTACATTTCAGTAATTATATATAAGCATTAACTGTAACCCATATCCCGTTGATGGTGCGGTTCCGCCTGATGCAAATATCCCTGTTCCATTCTCCGGATAATGGAACAGAGCAAGATTAATTATCAGATTATCATAAGTTCTTTGCCACAAATAATATTGATAAATATTTTTACCCTGCAAGTCGTAATATATCTGTAAGGCAAAATTATCTAAAGTTCCCGCAGGATAGCTTGCCATAACAGCGGATATATTTCTGTCAATATCATTCCCCCAGGTTTTGGTTGAAGTAATTGATGTAAGGTTTTCTGATAAAAAATATATTCCGTTTCCTATCCCGAATGTATAATCTCCACCGACAGTTAACATTTTATTCCATGGGTAGGGGAGAAGGTTTGATTGGCTTTGCTGTAATGCTGATTCAAACCAAATGCCGATTCCTATATCCCACCTTCCGTCCAATGCATACCGGTTCTCCCTATAATTAAGTAAACCTTCATCAACCATTCTAGTGTGAACAGTAGCAGCAGCTTCACCCAATGGAATTTGTAACTGATATCGCCCTCCCCATTCGGGAGTTTTATTTGCTGTAGGATATATTTCATATCCCGCAGGATTTTTATTGTCATACAAGCCCCACAACCACAAAATGGAATTATTCAGAAAACTGTACTTATACCGCAGCCCATATACTCCGTCTGTAAGTTTGAGCGGATCGCGCGGGTCAACTCTGTCAAACCACATAAGCGTCCGTAATAATTGTGCTGGACCAAAGTTTATCTTCTGTAATCCAAGCTGTATCTCTGACTGTGTTGAAGTGTAACGAAGTATTGCTCTGTATAATTTTAAATTATAATCATCTGACTTAAAATCTGTAGTATAATAAGTATTAAGAAGTATTTCTCCGTTTATCAGGTTATCTTCATTTATGGAATAGCTATAGTTAACCTGTGGAAAATATCTTAATCCGATTTTCTTATTCCATCCGCTGTCAGCTCTTATTCCAGTTTCCCATCCTGAAATCTGCCCATGGAATTGAAAATCCTGCCCCTTGATATTATTTATCGATACAAGCGCAAAGCAGATAAATAAAACCGCTCTGTTCCTGAAGTTATTAATTCTTAGCTTCATTCTTTTCAAGTGTTTCAAGCGGAAGAATGCCACAGTAAATAAAATTGTTTATTTCAAGCGAAAAGTCTGTTACTCTTGGGTACAAACTAGTCAGCGTTTCATCCTTCGCAAGTTCAAGCATCTTATTCAAAACCGCGACCAGGAATTCAGGCTTTATATCTCTCCTCACTTCTCCTTTTTGTTGTGCTTTTTTTATGAAGTCAATAAAAAACTCTGTTGCCCTTGCATAAAAGTCCTTGTAAAAGTTCTGCAGGTCTGGATCAAGAGTCATGTATTCAGCCATAAATTCCTTGCTGATTTTTCCTGTAGATTCTTCCTTCAGGCGCAGCAATGTTTTAATCTTTTCAGTAAATGGAACATCCATCCCCTCGAAATCATTTATTGTCTTTTCAACCTGTTTAAGCCATGAGTTCATAAGATGTTTTATCAGCTCATTCTTGTTTGGGAAATATTTGTAGAATGTCATTTTGCTTACATTCGCTTTTGAGCATATTTCCTCTATTGTTATACGTTTGAAACCGAACTTTTGAAACAAATCTTCCGCAGTTGAAAGAATTTGTAAAATCTTCTTAATCCTACCGCTTTCCTCATTTTGGATCATCTTCACCACTCATAATATACGAAATATCATATTTATTACAATAATCGTCCAAAATCTACTATTATGCTTTATAATTGTCAAGATGATTATTTACATTATCACAAATAATATACTAATATCATATAATTGCAGGTTATTCGTAAGTATTTTGTCTTCTGTATTACTTGGATTAATACAAATTTGCTGCTGTTTGATCTTTCCGGCTCAGAAAATAAAGGGATATTGCAACTAAAAAACTTATCCCCCCTGACAGCAAAAAAGGGACTGCCGCTCCAAACTTATCCCATAATATTCCTGTTACAACTGATCCCAGCATAATTGAAAAACTCGAAAGCATTGTTATCAACCCAATCGCTGATGCTCTCTTATTGTCCGGAACAAGATCAGAAACCCACGCCTTTAATACTCCCTCAGAAAATGCTGCATATATCCCATAAAAGAAAAACAATCCCCAGATAATTCCAATCCCTGAAGATAACCCGAACCCAAAATAAACTCCTGAGAAAATCAGTAGGCCGGCTATAAATATATTTTTCTTCCCGAACTTATCTGCAAGTATTCCTGCAGGATAAGATGTCGAAGCATAAATTAAATTGTAGAACACATACACCAATATTGCTGCTGAAGTTGAATGAGATATGTCTTTCGATCTTAATATCAGAAACACATCGCTGCTGTTAACCAGTGAGAACAAAGTAAAAAGGATCGTAAGTATTTTATAATCTTTCGGTGCTTCTTTCCAGAACCCGATTGGAAATAATTTCCTGCTCTTCTGGGCAACATTTATCTTCCTGTCTTTTATTAACAATGAAACAGCTATTGCTGCGAGGGATGGCACAAATGCTATTAAAAATACTAACCTGAAATTATTCGAATAAATATTAAGCAGTAGTAGAGCAATCAAAGGACCGATTACAGCACCTAATGTATCCATCCCCCTGTGGAATCCAAAAATTGCTCCTGTATTATTGTCGCCGGAATAACTTGCCAGCAATGCATCTCGCGGAGATGTCCTTATCCCTTTACCGATTCTGTCCGTCACTCTCGAAAAGAGAACAGTTATAGTGTTTGGCAATAACCCCGGCAGAGGTTTTGATAATGCCGATAAGCTGTATCCAAGCACCACAAAAATAGAACGCTTTCCAACTTTATCGGATAAAAATCCGAAATATCCTTTCAGGAATCCTGCCGTTAATTCCGCCAGCCCCTCTATCAAACCAATAATTGCCATCGATGCTCCCAGCACTCCTGATAAAAAAATAGGAGTGACCGGATACAGCATCTCACTTGCCATATCGGTAAATAGACTTATCAGCCCAAGTAAAACAACCTGCCGGGGTATCCCCTTAAGCTTCATCTAAAGTAAAACCGACCTTTATTGAAACCTGCCAGTCTGCAATTTTTCCCCCTTCAATATGCCCTCGAGTTTCAATTACCTCAAACCATCTCATATTATGCACAGTTTTTGCGGCTCTCTCAATTGCATTTTTTATTGCGTGGTCAATGCTTACCGGTGATGATCCGGTTAATTCTATATGTTTATAAACATGATTGCTCATTACCGTTCCTTATCTTTATTATAAATAAAATGTTTGAAAAAAGTATTAAATTCACTCCACTATTACAAATTTAATAATGTGGAAATATGAGCCTGACAGAAATAAAAAAAGAAATAAAGAAAAATGCCAACCCTCAGAAGGCAGAACTTCTGCAAAGGTTTTTCAAAACGGGTCCCGGCCAATACGGTGAGGGGGATATTTTCCTTGGCATTATGGTTCCCGTGCAAAGGTCAATTGTTAAAAAATATAAGGACTTGCCTCTAAAAGACGTAAAGGAACTCCTCTATTCCAATCTCCACGAAGAACGTTTAATTGCTTTACTTATTCTGGTAGAACAATATAATAAGGGAGATGAGCAGAAAAAAGAAAACATCTTTACTTTTTATCACTTGCATAGGAAAAGGATTAACAACTGGGACCTCGTTGATCTCACAGCACATAGAATTTCAGGTGCATATCTTATGGATAAAGATAAATCACTTTTATACAAGTTGGCTGAATCTAAAAATATCTGGGATAGAAGAATAGCTGTATTGTCTGCTTTTCATTTTATTAAAAACAATGTATTCGATGATGCTATGCGCCTCGCTGAAAAACTTCTTAATGATAAACATGACCTGATCCAAAAAGCGGTAGGATGGATGTTGCGCGAAATAGGGAACAGGGATATGAATACTGAGGAAGGATTTTTAGAAAAGAATTATAAGAAAATGCCAAGGACCATGCTTCGCTATGCTATTGAAAAATTCCCGGAAAATAAAAGATTGGCTTATTTAAAGCGCAATATTTAATATGTCAGATCAAACCATCGATCCCGGCTTAGGTGAAAAATTCGGAGGCAAAACAAAGCGGATTATAAATCCCGACGGCTCTTTCAATGTTAAAAGAAATAATACCGGTTATAGCCCAAGGGACATATATCATTTTCTCGTTAATTTATCATGGACAAAATTCTTTCTCCTCATCTTCATCGGCTATTTTCTTGTAAACCTATTATTCGGAACAGTCTATTATATTATTGGTGTCGAAAACATTCGTAATGCAATAGATAAAGCACCAATGCAAACTTTCTTAAACGCATACTTTTTTAGTGTTCAGACATTTACAACGGTTGGTTACGGCGGAATGGTCCCGAGTGGTTTTCCTGCAAATTTTGTTGCCTCTATTGAGGCTCTAATTGGACTTCTCGGTTTTGCCGTTGCTACCGGTCTCCTCTATGGAAGATTTTCCCGCCCCTCCGCAAGAATTCTTTTCAGTAAAAATGCTGTTATAGCCCCTTACCGTAATAAAACTGCATTGATGTTTAGGTTAGCTAATCAGAGGAATAATGACATTATAGAAGTCGAGGCAAACGTTCTTGCCGTCTTTATTGACAAGAGCACTAACTCACGAAAATACTACGGAATGAATCTTGAAAGAAATTCTGTTTACTTCTTTCCTTTAAGCTGGACTGTAGTTCACCCAATAGATGACCAAAGCCCTTTCTATAATAAAACTATTGATGAGTTGAAAGAACTTCAGACAGAAGTCCTTGTACAATTCAAAGGATTTGATGATACTTTCAGCCAGACTATTCATACAAGGTATTCTTATACAATCAATGAAATAGTCTGGAATGCTAAATTTAAACCTGCCTTCGAACCTGATCATAAAGGAGAGATTATATTTGATCTCAACCGGATTCATGATTACGAAATCCTTTAATTCCCTCTGGTTTCAAAAATCATAGCTAAAAATATTTTATATTTGTTCTTCATATTTCATAATAAAAAGTAAAACAAGCATATTCTATGAAAACAAAAAGTCAGATCGTTAATAATTGGCTCCCCCGTTACACAGGCACAGATGTCGATGATTTTGGAAAATATATTATCCTGGTAAATTTTCAGGAATATGTTAATATGTTTGCGGCTAAATTTGATGTCCCCATAAATGGACTTAACCGCGCAATGCCTAACGCTACCGCTGAAGGAATTACAATTATCAATTTCGGGATGGGTAGCGCTAATGCTGCCACTATTATCGACCTTATTTCTGCGATTCCTCCTAATGCATGTTTATTTTTAGGTAAATGCGGGGGACTTAAAAAAATAAATAAGGTCGGTGATCTGATTCTGCCCCTTGCAGCAATTAGAGGGGAGGGAACATCCAATGATTATTTCCCTCCTGAAGTGCCCGCCCTTCCTGCATTCAATCTGCAGAAAGCCGTTTCTACTACCATGCGGAATTTTGAACGCGATTATTGGACAGGAACTATCTATACTACTAACAGGCGTGTTTGGGAACACGATGATGTCTTTAAAAGCTATCTCAGTTCAATCAGGTGTATGGGGATTGATATGGAGACGGCAACTATCTTTTCCGCTGGATTTTATAATAAGATCCCATGCGGCGCATTACTTCTTGTTTCAGACCAGCCCATGTTTCCTCATGGAGTGAAAACAACATTAAGTGATAAAAAAGTTACTGAGGAATTTGCTCAACTCCATCTTGAAATTGGGATTGCAGCTCTACAGGAATTAATTAATAATGGAATTACTGTTAAACATCTTAGATTCTGATATCTGGGGCTTTTTGATATCAGTTTCCTTATTTTAGCACACTAAATTATTTAAGTTAATCTACATTCATATATAAATTATACTTATGAAAATCATTTATACTCTTATTGTATTATTTATAATAATCAATAAAGCCATTCTTCCCCAGATATCAGGTCAAATTCTTGATGATAAAACAAATCTTCCTGTCGCTGACGTAACTGTCACTGTGACCGATTTGCAGATAACAACAACTTCAGATAGTGCCGGATTATTTTTTTTTAATATTCCTCCCGCTTCTTATAACCTGTCATTTTATCATATCGGTTATAAGTCATTTAACACTAAACCTGATTTTTCTTCCGATCGCCCCCCGTTTTTATTCATAATGCACTCTGCTGTAATAACCTATGGTGAAGTAACTGTTACAAGTACCCGTCTTGAACAACCTATCAGGGATGTTCCTCTTCCAATGGAAATCATAAATAAAGATTATATCCTTAATACAACTTCTGTTTCTGTTCCCGATGCTATTCAAAATCTGCCGGGTGTTGCTATTGCAAGGGACGGAATTTGGGGGACTGATATCAGTATCAGAGGACTTGGTCGCCAGAATATTGTAACTCTTGTTGACGGTAACCGCATTGAAACAGCTTCAAATCATGCCGCTAGTCTTGATCTTGTGGATATTTATGATATTGATAAAATAGAAATTATAAAAGGTGGTATTTCATCTTTATATGGTACCGGTGCTGAAGGTGGGATAGTAAACATTACGACTAAAACGGGAACATATACGGATAAGTTATCTTTATCCGGAAGCCTCATAACAGATTATAATTCTGTTAATCAGGGTGGCGCGGGTTATTTGAATCTGATGTCCTCTGCATCAAATTGGTATGCTAAAATCAGCGGAACTCTCCGTTCTGCAGAAAATACTAATACTCCCGATGGAACTTTATTAAATAGCCAGTATAACGATGATAATCTTTCTGCTGATTTTGGGATTAAGCCCGCCGGAAATCAAGAACTTTTATTAAAGTATCAGCGCTTTAAAGGAGAAGATATTGGCATCCCCGGTGCGAAAGCATTTCCGACTATCGCCATAGCAAAGTATCTGCTCGCTGAACGGGATATGTATAGCGCCGAATATAAATTCACTGATCTGTTACCCTCATTGACAAATTTATCTATCAAATATTTTTACCAGGATATTAAAAGGGATGTTCAGTTAAATGTTAATCCCAACCCAACTGTAAGTCAGACTATTACTCCTTCAGCTGATCATAGTACATGGGGAACACAATTACTTTCCAATTGGTCGTTAAGCAGTATTAATCATCTTTCCGCAGGTGTTGACCTTTGGCAAAGAAGTTTTACCGGATTTAGGGAAACCAAAGTTGTAACCCCTTCAAGCACCACAACTACCGGTGATTTTCCTGTCCCTAATTCAAAATATTTAAGCACAGGTGTGTTTGCACAGGATGAAGCCTCCCTTCTTGACAATAAGCTGAAAGTAAATTTCGGTGGAAGGTATGATTTAATTAAAGTTACAAATGACGATGCGCTGAATCCTTCATATATAATTACCAATAACGTGGTAAATAATAACCCACCCCATTCCTCTTTATCTTCATTTTATGCAGGTGTTTCACATGATCAAAGCTGGAGTGGAAACCTGGGTTTATTATACACTTTGATGAATGATTTTGATATTACTTTTAATATTGCCCACGCTTTCCGCTCTCCCGTTCAGGAGGAACGCTTTCAGTATATAAATCTTGGCGGTAATATTTATCTCGGTAATCCAAACCTCAAACCGGAACAAGGAAATTTTCTTGACTTAGGTATTCGTATCTGGAAGCCCACATATTCATTTAAGGGAAATGTTTTTCTGAATAATATTGTTGATTTGGTGATAGATCAACATGATACAGGTATAGTTTACAGGAAAGCCAATGTCGGGAAAGCCCGCCTTTATGGATTTGACTGCGGGTTTGAGTATAATTTTTGGAATACTCTCGTAACCTATGGTAGTGTTTCTTATGTAAGAGGAGAAGATTTATTGAACAATGCCAATCTTCCGCAGATCACTCCTACTAATAGTACATTGGGGTTAAGGCTTCCAATCTATAAATGTCTGAATGCAGATGTCAGCTCAACCCTTTTTGCAAAGCAGACTAACCTCGGGGCGGGGGAGACCGCCACCCCCAGTTATGCAGTGTTTGATTTTCATCTGAATACTAATGAGATTAATTGGAATTACTTTCACCTCAGACTGTGCGGTGGAGTTGATAATATATTAAACAAATCCTATCGTGAGTTTCTCTCAACTAACCGCGGTTTCGTCAAAACCGAACCGGGAAGGGATTTCTTTTTAAAGCTTCAGGTTAACTGGTAATATTATGAGTTGGTTTTATATAGCACTGATTTCTGCAATTCTATCGGCGGCATCGGCTGTTTCTCAAAAGAAAGTGCTCTTTTCTCTTTCTGCCTTGGAGTTTTCTTTTTTAGTTTCTCTCTTTAATATTCTCTTTTCTATCCCTTTCTTTTTTGCTTTTGATATCGGGTCAATTTCTCCCGAAAGCATAGCAGTTCTTTTTATTAAATCGGTTATGGGAGCTTTGGCTTTTTATAATGTAATGCTGGCATTAAAGAACCTCGATATCAGCGGCGCACTTCCTCTTTTAGTGCTTACGCCCGGACTGGTAGCATTCTTTGCTTTCATTTTTGGTTTAGAGAAGCTTTCAATTATACAGTTATCAGGAATGTTTTTGCTATTGGCTGGGACTTATCTTCTTGAAATGAAACCGAAGCAGGCATTAACTGAACCTTTTAAGATATTTTCCAAATCAGCCAATTATCACTATATCGGATTTGCGCTCCTTCTATTCACAGCTTCTTCTATCCTTGATAAAGTGCTTCTTGGGAAATACAAAATGCCCCCAAATGCCTTCATGGCATTTCAGCAGGTGTTTTATGGAGTTGTAATTGGCGCCGTGTATCTATTTTCTTCCAAAATAAAACGTAATCCGTTAAACTCATTTGATAAAAAGATCTGGTTCTGGATTATACTTATAGCTGTTCTCACTGCCGGCTACCGGTACACTCAGATCAAAGCTATTAAAATAGCTCCTGTTTCCCTTGTTATTTCAGTTAAAAGGATTTCGGTCTTTATCGCCGTTGTAATCGGTGGACGGCTGTTCAATGAAAAGAATTTATTTAGAAAAGCTCTGGCGACAGCAATAATGGTAGCCGGTGCAATTATGATAATGGAAGAAGGATAACCCCCCGCTTAAACTAGTTCAATTATATTTCTTAATCTATACTATTGGGAAAAACTTATATCTGTATTAAGTTATAACTAAAGATTTTAATAATTAAGGAATAAAAAATGAAAACGATCATATTATCAATAGTATTTCTATTAGGAATATCAGTTGCCTCTTTCGCACAGAAATCTTGGGAAATAGACAAAGTTCACTCGGCAGTAAAATTTGGTGTAACCCACCTTGTTATCTCTACTGTTGAAGGAAATTTCAAGGATTTTAATGCCAGTATTTCTACAAAAGCTGACGGAAGCCTTGACAAAATAGAAGCTGATATTAAAACTACAAGTGTAAATACTGAAAATGAACAGAGGGACAATCATTTAAAGTCAGATGATTTCTTTTCTGCCTCTAAATTTCCGGATATGTTATTTGTAAGCAAGAGTGTCAGGAAGGTGGGGAAAGATAATTATAAAGTAACAGGCGATCTGACAATCAGAGGTGTAACCAAATCTGTTGTTCTTGATGCTAAAAATAATGGTACAATTAAAGATCCATGGGGAAATACAAGATCCGGCTGGACTGCTTCAGGTAAAATTGACAGATTCGATTTCGGTTTAGCCTGGAACAAAGCAATTGAAACCGGTGGATTGATCGTCGGCAAAGAAGTTACTATTTCCATCAATGCAGAGTTTAGCGCTAAAAAATCATAGTGTCCTCCTAACTTAAAAGCCGGACGACAATGTCCGGCTTTTTCTTTTTAAATCAATTCACTATTAATGTTCACTCCTCTATAAATAAATCATTCCCTGATTTTATTTAGAAGCAATAAAATGGGGAATAAATCTGCTGACATTATCCGTAACTAAAGATGTATTTTCCCTTATTCCCATACCTGCAGGTTCCTGGTCAATCATCCATGAACCCAGAACAGGATATGAACCTTCAAATTCAGGTGTTTCGAAAAGATGCTGATAGATTAACTTCTGCTCAGCATAACCTCCAGCCTCCGTTGCTGAAGCATCATATCCCAATCCATTATATCTATTGATTGTAATATTATTTCCTTCCCTTCCGAGGACCGGCTTGCTTACATATGAAAGATTATTTATGATAAAATAATTCTTATCCTCAAAGGTAGGCAGAAGAAGCGGATGCCCTGGAAATAATTCCCAAAGAATAACTAGAATCATCTTGTTGGATAAGAGCATCTTCCATGCAGGCTCAATCCAGAAGGGACTATTCTCATTATCAAATAATCCTCCCGAGAACTTTTCATCAATCAGCCATTCCCAGGGGTATAGTTTAAAAATATTATTAATCATTTCATTGTTCATATCAACATAAGCTTTCTCATCATCTACGAATCCGATGTCCTCAATATAAATTAACCCTGTATTTAATTCTGCCTGTGTTGCACAGTCGCGGAGATATTCTACAGTAGTAAGATCTTCAATATTATCTTTAAGGCATGAGAAATGCAGAAACCCCGGTTCCTTTAAATATGGTGCTATGTCCTTAAATTTTGCTATCAGTTTCTCATGCAGTGAATTAAACTGGTCAAGTTTAGGGTCTAGATCCTGCAGCCAATACCACTGAACGATAGCAGCTTCAAACAAGGATGTAGGTGTATCCGCATTATATTCCATCATTTTCAATTGCTGGGCATCAGAAGAAAGCATAGGATTATATCCCAGGTCGAATCGTCCATATATTGCAGGATGTTCTTCGTTCCATGATTTGATAATAATATCCGCAACATTCATGGAAAGATTAAACCTCTCGAAGAGGTTTTTATCAATAATATGCTGTACAGCCTCAAGACTCATATCGTGCAGAGTTTTTGTAGCACGCTCAATACGGAGTATTTCATCCATAGAAAACTCATATGCTCGTGATTCATCCCAATACAGGTTATTTAATGAATGAAAAGTGAAACCCAAAGCTTCTACTTTTTCCTGCCAATTTTCTCTAACACCAGGTTTCCTGAGTTTCATTATGTCCCCGCGCCTGTTCCGTGGGTTCCGAAACCACCCCTGCTGATCGAATGACTACTAAATACTCTCCCCCCGGAAAAGCTTCTGCCGTTTGCAAAATCACCGGTACTACGCGTAAGGTATCTGCCGTTATTATCATAACCGCCGTAATAATATGAACGCCTGCCGCTTTGTGAAATCAACCAGTACATAAGAAAGGGATTCATACCGCCATTATTATAAGCATATGTCTGATCGGGATTTTGAGTATCAGTTTGTACCGTCCAGTCATTATCCTGTTTCTTTTCTTTTTTCTTTTCACATCCACCGAACATTGCAAGCGAAGTGCAAAGGACAAGATTTATAATAGTGCTCTTTTTCATTTCTCTTCCTTTGCTCTGAATGAAACTCCGTAAGGTATAGTAACCACAGTATCTTTCTTATTCCCATTTTCATCTTCAACCTGGATGGTTTTATTTCCCAAAGCCGGAAGTGTAAATGTGTTTTCATTAACTTTTACTAACTGGGAATGGACATATATTTTTGTGGTCTGATGAAATGTCACACTATCTTTATAATTATGATAGGTTATCTGGTTTTCAACAAGATTATCTTTCTGCTGTTCGGGAACTTTAGGCTCTTCCTCCTCCTGGCATCCAGCAAGGAATCCTGCGAATAGAAATAACAGAAATAACTTTTTCATGATTTCCTTTATTGTGATAATTAAAAATAATCAAATTTATATTCCCCTGATTGTCATAATATTAAAATAGTGATAACTTTAATTAACAAAAAAATATAATAACTATGTTAATTCTTGTCGGTTCAAAAAATCCTGTTAAAGTAGAATCTGTAAAAGATGCATTTGAGAAATACTTTTCTAATGTTAATGTGCAAGGATTCGATGTAAGTTCCGGTGTATCCGACCAGCCGGTCAACGATGATACATTTAAAGGAGCACAAAACCGGGCGGAAGCGCTTTTTGTAATAAATAAAGCGAGTAGAATGGGAGCCCAGTATTTTGTCGGTATTGAAGGAGGTATTATTAATATCTCCGGTAAATGGTTCTCCTGCGGATGTATCTGCATTTTAAATGATAGAGGGATAGCCGGATTCGGAACCTCATCTCATTTCAGCCTGCCAATGAATATAATAGATAAGCTGTTACAGGGGATTGAATTAGGACAAGTAATAGATGAAATTACAGATCAGCACAACTCCAAGCAAAAGTCGGGAGCTATTGGCCATTTAACCAAAGATGTAATTACAAGAAAGGACTTGTATACCCAAGGGATAATAACCGCACTTATCCCTTTTCTTAATCCAGATCTTTTTAAATAGAACAATTTTGTTATTTATTACGGATTTGGTTTGACAAGTAGTTATTAAAACAATATATTCGTTTTATGTTTAATAAACTTTTTATATTACTTCTTTCAACTTCTACTAACACCTGCTGGT
>OCTA010001647.1_pt1 | contig 20511 bp, 6 predicted proteins | sample 1538991 | NCBI WGS metagenome assembly OCTA01 (sample SAMEA3539302, study PRJEB22396) | soil metagenome | biome: tundra; feature: field; material: soil | place: USA | collected 2010-05 | depth 0.15 m | reverse complement strand
TGGGCCATTGCAGGCGCGGGATGACCGATTTCAGCAGCCATTCCATGCCCAGAGCGTGATTGTGAATCCGCCGCAGATAAACATTGCTGGACACCTTGCCATCAGCCAGCGCCCGGTCGAAATGCTCCGCGCGGGTTTCCGCCACGCGTAGCCGCCGGATGCAGTCAAAATTCTTGTCTTTGATGGCGACATCCCATCGCCGCCGCGTTTCATCCGTTTTCTTGGAAACGATGTTTTCCATCACATCCTGCCATGTCCGCGTGGCCAGCTTGGGATCGGTGGCGTTCAGATAAACCCGTGCCAAGCCGAGGCTGATGCCCGGCTGGCGTTCCGTCTCATTCATGGCATTGACCTTTTGGACGGCCTCAGCTTGAACGCGGGTCTTGAGGCTTACCGAATTGCCGGTGGCGTTGTCGAAGGCATACCACATGCCCCAGGCCCGTTTGAACTTGCGATACCGTTGTGTCATATCCTGTGCTTTCATTTTGTAAGGATATGAGGACTGACTTGCTCCCGCATCCGTGCAGTGGGCGTGTCCGCGACGTGCCCGTGCCGGATAGTGAGCGAGAGCTAAAATCGTTGAAGATTTCGTTGAAGATTTGCCCAAGACTCCAATAAAACCCTGTATTTACAGGCGTTTTAACTGGAGGCGAGGGTCGGAATCGAACACGTCTCGCCTTCCACAAGCCACTCGTAATCAATCGTCTATGGCACCGCTGACCCTTTGACTGTAATAGAGTTACGCACGCTGTCAAGGCTAACTCCGCAACTAATCGGCTTAACCAGATTTAACCCTTCTAAAGCGGTGGTTGCTGGCATTATTGCTGGCACTTTTCTGTTGAGTTTCAGACCCCGTATTGCTCTGTTGAAATCATTCGTGACTGCATAGGTTCGGCTAACGCCGGAGGGTGTAAGCCAGCACTTTGAAAGCGGCTTCGGCCAACAGTTGGCTTGGTTTTCGGGAGGTTAGCGTCGAGCCCATCGTCCGTTTCAAGCCGCTGAAAAAGGACTCCACCGCCCAGCGTGCTCCGTAACCTTTGCGTTCCAGATAGGACTCGCTCATCTGGTTCCGCCAAAGGCCGCTGCGCTTGCCATCGGCCCGTTGTCTGGCCGGTTTGATCACACTTTCCGCGCCCCAGTCCAGCCGGCACTGGTCATGCACCCATTCGGCATCATAACCTGCGTGTTGTGCGGGAGTTTGCTGCCCTTGAGCTTGGTGTTGGATTGGGGGCCGGGCAACGACAAAAGCCAAGCCAAAGAGTTGATGCACAAGGCCAGTCAAGCCACTTTGCCGGCGAAGTTGTATGCGGACACCGCTGGGGCAATGCCGGAGCCAAACCCTCGGCAAACCAATGAACTCCGGGGGGCGCGTGGAAATGTCTTCCCGCGTTGGGAGCGACGGGCAAAAGGCGCGTCCAAGTTTGAGTGCAGAAAACCAGATGCAAGGGAAACTTATCCGATGGTTAATTGGAAGTGAAATCATTAGGACGGACTGGTTTTGGCTTGCAGCGGGCGGAGGCGAAGATGAGACTATTTTAGTCCGCCAATGCAATGAGAACGTGTTTTATCAACGACCAGATTTATGACTTCCGGGGCAGGTTCCGCGTGTTTCTTATGGGGTTGCTGTGCTCCGCCAAAATGGGGGGTGCGCAAACCACGGCTGGCGGGGTGGCTAGGAAGTCTGGTTGGCACCCGCTAAAAACCCTCTGCCTCCTAACGCTGGTGGGTGTCTTTGTGTTCTGGGTTCCCCTGGCGGAAGCACAGTTTGCACCAATACCACTGTCGGGCGGCACGGCGGTCAAAATGGCCGCCGATTATCAGCGACCTTACATTTACGTCATTCAGTCGCCGGCGTCGGGCGCGACGAATGGAGCACTGATATTTATCAACGCGACCAACGGCACGCTGACCAAAACGCTATCCATCGGCAGCAATCCCACCGACCTGACCATCAATGTTGCGGAGGGCCGGTTGTATATCGCCAGTTGGGGGGAGAGTGCAACGTATGTTGTGGATTTGACCAGCCAGACACTGCTGCCGTCGCTGAATCTCGGCACAGACATTTACAAAATCAACGCGGAGCGCGCAGGAAGGGTGATTACCGAAGGGAAAGACCAATTTGTCTATTTCAACATGGTTGACACCGTTGGCGGAACCATTCTTAACCCGAATAATTATGGCGGGCGAGAAGGAGATGGAGAGACAGATCCAACAGGGACTTATTACTATCACTGCGATAATAATTCCTCGGGGGCGCGCGTTTACAAGTTTCAAGTGAGTGCCGACACATTTCCCACAGTTGCGACCAGCCCCATTCACGGATTTGGATCCCGAAACCTGTTGTCATCACATAACGGGAATTATTTGTTCTGGATGGGCTATCTCTACGATTTCAATCTAAATGAACTAGGACAATTCGGCTCCGAAATTTATGCCTGCTCCTCGAATGGCATGGTGGCTTTTGGCAGTAGTCAGGTATTTGACTCAACCTTATTGCTGCCCATGTATAGCCTGCCGGTGTCTTCAACCGTGATGGTTGTGGATGGAAAAGATCAGCGCCTGTGGTATTGCAACAGCGCCACGAACACCGTTGAAAGCCTGCCGCTGACCATCATGCAAAGGCCGGTCATTCTCCAACAACCCGCCAACCAGACCGTGTTCAGCGGCAACCGGGCGTTCATCAGCGTCGTGGCCGCCGGGCGTTCGCCGCTCGCTTATTACTGGTATTCTAACGGAACCAATATTGCCGTCACCTACACCAGCCAAGTCGTCATCACCAATTTCCAAGCGGCGAACGTGGGAGCTTACAGTGTTCTCGTCACCAATGCCTACGGGTCAATTCAAAGTTCCAATGCCGCGGTGGGTGTCAGCTATGTTGCGCCCGTTTTCACTGGCCAGCCGGCGGATACCACAGCCGTCGCCGGCGCGAACACGAGCTTTGCGGCCAGCGTGATCGGGTCGTTGCCGGTCAGCTTTCAATGGCAATTCAATGGCTCCAACATCAACGGCGCGACCAACGCGACGCTGTTGCTTTCAAACCTTCAGCTCTCCAACGAAGGGAATTACGATGTCGTGGCAAGCAATGCCTTTGGCGCCGTGACGAGCACCAATGCCAACCTCAACGTGGTGGACATGGCGGAAGCTTTGAACACGACCAACAGCATTTGGACGACCTTCGGAGATGCGCAATGGTTTGTCCAAGACAATCCCGCCGGCGGCGATCCTTGGGGCTGGGGCTACAGCATAACTCATGATGGATCTTCCTCCATGCAAAGCGGAAATATAGCCGCCGGTCAGCAATGCATTCTCCAAGGCATTATCAGCGGTCCAGCGACCGCAACATTTTGGTGGCAGACCGAGTCCGCAAGCTTCAATGACGTGCTGACTGTTTCGCTCAATGGCAACCTGCAAGCCAGCGCCAGTTATCTCACACCATGGCAACAACAGACGGTATATCTTGGGGTTGGATCAAATGTTCTCCAATGGAACTACACAACCACGGACTATTATTTGAACCGGGCCGCCGCTTGGGTGGATCAAGTGAACGTGATTTCTGGCGGCACACCGCCATTTATGGTGGCTACGCAATTCAACCTGATTGGTTTTGCCGGTTCCAACACCACAATGAGCGTGACGATGTCCGGCACGCCGCCGTTCAACTATCAGTGGCAGCTCAACGGCACCAACATCGCTGGTGCCACGAATGCCGCGCTGACCTTGCCCAATCTCCAACTGGCGAACGAAGGCATTTACACCGTCGCGGCCGGCAATGATTTCGGCGCGACAAACATCATGACCGGCTACTTGGACGTGGTGGACTTGTATGAGGCGTTGAACGGAACCAACCTGACTTGGACGACAAACGGCAATGCGCTGCCGTGGTTTCCGGAAGGTGCGGTCAACCGCGACGGCCTTGCCGCCGCACAAAGCGGGACGACAACCAACGGCCAGATGTCGGGATTGCAGACCATCGTCACGGGACCGGGTTTTCTGACATTCTGGTGGAATGTGGACAGTTACCCCTTGACTGATTATCTGGCTTTCTACATCAACGACACAGAACAAAGCCGAATTTCGAGCAGCCCCGGTTGGCAACAGCAAAATATTTACCTGGGAACTGGCCAGCAGACTCTGCAATGGAGTTACTTTAAGACAGACGACAATGTCAGCGGTCAAGACGCCGGATGGTTGGAGCAAGTCGGATTCTTTCCGGGAGCCACGTCGCCATTCATCACTGTGAACCCGACCAATCAGGTTGTCCTGCTTGGCTCAAACGTCACTTTGAACGCGACGGCATAGGGGACTCCGCCCATCACGTTTCAATGGCAGTTGAACGGCACGAACATAAATGATGCCACCAACGCCATTTTGACTTTGAACAACGCCCAGTTTGCGAATGAAGGCAATTATGTCCTGTTGGCAACGAGTGTCTTTGGTGTCACCAACACTTCGCCAGCCTTCGTCAACGTAGTGGATTTCACCGAAGCGCTGAACGCCACCAACCTGGCGTGGAGTTCTGGAGGAAACAAGCCGTGGTATCCTGAAACCGGCACGACGCACGACAGCATCGCCGCGTTGCAAAGCGGAGCCATCACCGGCAGCCAGCAGTCCACTGTCCAGACGACGGTAAGCGGTGCGGGAACGCTTAGTTTTTGGTGGAAAGTTTCGTCGGAAACGAACAACGATTACGTGAATTTCTCGATGGACGGCTTGGAACAAACACGGATTTCCGGCGCGGTCAACTGGCAACAGAAAGCCATCTATCTGACTTCCGGGACGCACACGCTCACCTGGAGTTATAGCAAGAATGCCACCGTCAACAGCGGTTCGGATGCCGCCTGGCTGGATCAAGTTTCATACGTGGCCGGGGCGACGGTCGCATTCATCAGCGCCAACCCAACGGATCAAATCGTGCTGCCCGGATCGAATGCGACGTTCACGGTCACAGCGCAGGGAACGCCGGCACTGAATTATCAATGGCTGTTTAATGGCAACACCATTCCCAACGCCACGAACAGCGCCTTGGTGGTTGCGGGGGTTCAGAGCAGCAACCTTGGAGCTTACACGGTGGTGGTTTCAAACGGCTATGGATCGGCAGTCAGCATTCCGGCGCATTTGTATTTGGCGAACCTGATCGCTTGGGGCGCGGGAACCAACTACACCTTCAGCACTCCCATCTACGGCCAAAGCAAAGTGCCAACGAACATCACGGCCGTTGCCGTCGCGGGAGGCGGGTATCATAGTCTGGCGTTGCAACGCAATGGCAGCGTTACGGCCTGGGGTTACAACTCGTATAGTGAGACAAACGTCCCAGGTTCTTTGACCAATGCCACGGCCGTAGCTGCCGGGTTGTATCACAGTCTGGCTTTGCGAAACAACGGCACAGTGACGGCGTGGGGTTATTCAGGTTATGGCCAGACCACCGTGCCGGCTTCGGCGACGAATGTTACGGCCATCGCCGCCGGCTGGTATCACAGTCTGGCCTTGAGGAGCAACGGCACGGTCGTGGCCTGGGGCGCGGGGACTTCCCAGAGTTCACCGCCGTATGCGGGCCAAAGCATCGTGCCAACCAATCTGACCGGGGTCACGGCGATCGCTGCGGGTGCGTATCATAGTCTGGCGTTGCGCACGAATGGGACGGTCGTGGCTTGGGGGTGGAACGCTTTTGGACTAACGAATGTGCCCATTGGCTTGAGCAATGTGGTGGCCATTGCCGCAGGATATTCAAACAGCATTGCCCTGAAGAATGATGGCACGCTCGTGGCCTGGGGCGCAAACGGCTCCGGCCAGACCAACCTCCCACCGGGTTTGAGCAACGTGGTGGCGGTCGCCGCCGGCGCGGCCCACAACCTGGCCCTCAAGAGTGACGGCACGCTGGTGGCTTGGGGGCTGAACGGCAATGGCCAGACCAACGTGCCAACAGGATTGACCAATGTTGCCGCCATTGCTGCGGGAGGGTATCACAGCCTGGCGCTGATCAATGCCGGACCGGTCACGTTTCTAAGCCCGCCCTACAGCCAGACGATTTACAAAGGCGGCAATGCGCTATTCACCCCGGCAATTCTGGGGGCGGGGCCGATGACTTGCCAATGGCTGCAAAACGGCACAAATATCGTGAGCGGCACGAACGTGTCGCTGGCCCTCAGCAGTGCACAATTCACAGACGCGGGCAATTACCAACTGGTGGTCAGCAATTCCTTTGGCGCGGTGACGAGCGCGGTGGCGGTGCTGACGGTCTATGATACCACGCCGTTCTTCCTCGCACAGCCGGTGAACGCGGCCGTGCTGCAATACTCAAATGCCACACTGACCGCCAGCGCAGGCGGACTCCCGCCGCTGACTTGTCAATGGCTGTTGAATGGCGCGGCCATCGCCGGAGCGACGAACATGGCGATGACCGTGACGAATGCGCAACTGGCCAATGAAGGAAACTATTCACTCATGGCGAGCAACGCCTATGGCGTGGCCACCAGCTCCAATGCCTTTTTGAACGTGATTGATGTGCCGGAAGCTTTGGGAGCGACCAATTGGCTGTGGCAGATTCTGTATCCACCGGGATGGTTCGCGGAGTCCACCAACACGCACGATGGTTTTGCAGCCGCGGCCACCGGACCGCTGGCTTATGGGAACCAAACCGTGTTACAAAGCTATGTCGCCGGTCCGGGAAAACTAAGCTTCTGGTGGTCGGGACAGCAAAATGTGACGATGACCTTCCAGATAGATGGAGTGACTCAAACCAGCCAGCAGTTCTCCAGCGGTTCCGGCTGGCGACAATCCACCTATTATCTGTCTCCTACGGTGCATGCTTTGACGTGGACGGCGGCTAACCAATATTATTCTGGTTCCACCAACCTGGGTGTTCTGGACCAGGTAGTCTTCACAGTTGGAACCACGCCGGTAAGCATCACCTCCCAACCGGCCAGCCAGACCGTTGCCGCCGGCAACAATGTGACCTTCAGCCTTGGCACGATGGGAACGCCACCGATGACCAACCAGTGGTATGGCAATGGGAACCGGATTGCCGGCGCAACCGCAACCTCGCTGACGTTGAACAGTGTTCAGGCCGGGGATGCGGGCAGCTACTATGTGGTGGCCAGCAATGCCGGCGGCACCGTGGTCAGTTCCAACGCCCTGCTGACCGTTACCCCCTCGGCGCCCATCATCACCGCACAACCGGGCGGGGTCCCGGTGCTGCTCGGCGGTTCGGCCACCTTCAGCAGTGGCGCCAGCGGAACCAGCCCGATGTATTATCAATGGTTGTTCAACAACGTTCCGATTCCGGGTGCGACCGGTCCCAGCCTGACCCTCAACAATGTCCGGTATGCCGACGCCGGCAACTACAGCCTGCTGGCGAGTAATACGGTGGGGACCGCGGCGAGTTCCAATGCCGTGCTGTTTGCCTACGCGACGGCGGATTTGGGTGCGGTGCTGGACTGTCCGGCGATCACTTGGAGCACGACCAATGTGCCATGGTTCCCGCAGACCAACACGACTTATGACGGCGTGTCTGCCGCGCAGAGTGGTGTCATCTCCGGCAACCAGCAATCCACCTTGCAAGGGGTGGTCACCGGGCCGGCCATGGTTGTTTATTGGTGGAAGGTGAACTGCGACAGCTTTTGGGACAGTCTGGCGTTTTCCGTCAACGGCACGATTCAAAGTTCCATTACCGGAACGGTGGACTGGCAGCAGGTGACCAATTTTATCGGGTCGGGCAGCCAGATGTTGCAGTGGAACTTGTATCCGGTGTATGGCGCCTTCGCCGGCGGGACGGGTTGGGTGGATCAGGTGCAGGTCATTCCCATTGCCGGCACGCCAGTAGTCATCACCGCTAATCCGGCGAACACCACGGCCAGCGCAGGCAACAGCGTGGCCTTGACTGTCAGCGCCACGGGCACACCGGCTTTGCTCTATCAATGGCAGTTCAATGGCACCAATTTGCCCGGTGCCACCAATGCAATGTTGACGTTGAATAACGTTCAGGCAGGCGATGCCGGGACTTATTCGGTCGCCGTGACGAATGATTATGGTTACGCGGTCAGTTCCAGTGCCACGCTGATTGTGAACCCGTCCGGACCGGTGATTACCAGCCAGCCAGCGAACCAGACCAATGTCATCAACAGCACCACGATCTTCAGCGTTGCGGTCAAGGGAACACCCCCCTTCAGTTATCAATGGTATTTCAACGGTTCAGTCATCGCTGGGGCCACTTCCAACGTCCTGGTGCTTGCCAATTCGCAACCGACCAATGCCGGAAATTATTCGGTCACGATTTCCAACCAGTATGGCCGGGCAACCAGCATCACTGCGCGCTTGAGTCTTGTTCCGTCCAAAGTGATCGAATACTGGCCTTACGGCTACTATGGATACACTGGACCCTACACGGCACCCTCCAGCGTGGGCAATGTCGCCGCCATAGCGGCCGGTGCCTTGCACACCATGGCGCTGCACACGGATGGAACCATATTGGTCTGGGGCAATGATGTTTACGGACAGACCAATGTGCCGCCGGGCTTGTCCAACGTCGTCGCCATTGCCGCGGGAAACAATCATTGTCTGGCCTTGAGGGTTGACGGCACCTTGGCGGCCTGGGGCGACAACGGCTATGGCCAGGGCAGCATTCCTGCCGGCTTGAGCAACGTGACGGCCATTTGCTCCGGGCCAAGCTACAACCTTGCACTCAAGAGTGACGGCACCGTGGCCGGCTGGGGGAATGACAACAACGGACAGACGGATATTCCCGCCAGCTTGACCAATGTGCAGGCCATCTTCGCCGGTTACTGCAACGGCTTCGCCCGGATGACCGACGGTTCGCTGGTCCAATGGGGAACCGGCCCGGTCTGGCAGCACAACGGCACCAACACACAGTTGCAGGTGGGCGGCGGCTTGAGCAACGTGGTGGCAGCAGCGGCGGGCGGCTCCAGCGGCTGGTCGTTGCAGGCCGACGGCACAGCACTGGCTTATGGCTGGTATGATGGCGTCGCGCCATTTACCAACGCCTACCCCGGTGAAACTTATTGGAGCACCGCGGTTCGCGGGCGGAACACCTATTCCAATATCGTTGCCATGGCCGGCTTCGGAATCGCCATCCCTGATTACGACTATGTGATCCTGCTCGGGAATAATGGCCAGCTCACTCAGGCCGGCGCTTATGCCGGACCAGGCAGCATGGGTGCTTACGAGGTTCCCTATATTGGCAGTCTTTCCGGCTTTGGCGGCAATCCAGGCAAAGTCACTGCCATCGCTGCAGGATACGAACATGCAGTGGCCTTGGTGGGCGACGGCTTACCGCATGTTATCTGGCCGCCGATAAGTCGTGTGGTCTATTGCGGTGCCACGGTAGCGTTCTCCGTCGGCGCCGTGGGCGGAATGCCGTTGAACTATCAATGGCAGTTCAACGGCACCAATCTGGATTCCGCCACCAATGCCCTGCTGGTGCTGACCAATGTGCCACTGTCGGCCGCCGGCACTTACGGGTGCATCGTCACCAATGCCGTGGGCGCGGCGACGACTTTGAACGCCACATTGGTGGTGCTGCGTTCCACGCTGCGATTCAACAGTGCTGCGACCCTTTCAAACAACGGCTTCGGCTGGGAACTGGATCAATTGTCCGGGCATGGAAACATCGTTATCCTGGCTTCGACTAATCTCGTGGACTGGGTTCCAGTCTTTACTAATCCACCGGTGACAGGGTCGCTCCAGTTTCTGGATGCCGGAGCGACGAACCAGCCCAATTGTTTCTATCGGGCGGTTGAGCAATGAGCTACCTCCCCGCACCGGCGCAGCCTACCGGAAGCTCGCCAGGAAACTGGGCAAACCTTTGACGGCCGTGGCCACGAGCGGCCTGCCACATGAAACCAATACAAATTATGAAAAAACAATGCCTGCTCCTGCTGGTCCGACACTGAGCGGCTGGTTGAGGTGGCAAATTCGGCAGCGGCAGCGGTGCGGGATGCAGCGCCAGCTTGCAGAAATAGATCAAATTCATTTGCGATTTTGGATTTTCGGAAAAGTCCGCGACCAAATCCGGCTGGACAATCACCACCGCACCTTTGCCTTCCGGCACGACATAAAATGACGGCTTGATTTCGTCCTTCGAATCCGGCGGCGGCTGAATCCAAACCACCGCCGCGCCGTTCTTCGCAATCCGCAAAACAGCTTGGGCCAAACCCACGCGCATTTGCGCCTGGGACAGAAACGGTCCGAGGATGGCCAGCTTGCCGGAAAAATCTTCCAGCGCCATTTCTTCCAAGTCTAAAAACTCAATGCCATTTTGTTTCAGAGCCGGAGAAGAAATTGGCACGGTAAAGAAGAAATCACGCGTAGAATTTGTGCATAAAGGAAACCAGGTATGCAAATTCGTGGACCATTCAACACATGTATTTCCAGACGCGATCCCAGCCACGCGAAATTGAAATTTCCTTTCCCTGATTGCCACTGAGCCCATTGCCGGGACGCTGCGAACAAAATTCATGTCCGCCAATGCGTTCAACTCCGTGGGGATCGAAAGCCAGCTAACATCGCCTTGCCCCAGCGCAACGCCTGATCCCCATGAATATAAATGGCCGTTATCGCCAATCGCCAAAGAATGCTGATTTCCCGCCGTGAAATCCAACCAGCGGTTAACTCCAACCGGGAAGAGCACGGGAGTTGGCGCAGTGATGTTCCATTTGGTTTCACTCGTTCCCAAATAGCCTAAGAGATTGTAGCCCCAGGCATATAATTTTCCATTCTGGTCCAAGGCCATCGAATAGGCTCCTCCAAGGGCTACCGACATCCAGGAGGTTACGCCGGTGGGTTGCGGCACAAGTGAGGCAGTGGGATTTCCGTAATTCAGAGTGCTATAACCAAGCTGACTATTGTAGTTGAATCCCCACGAATAGAGATGCCCATCCGCACTCAGGGCCATTGCGTGGGCGTTACCGGCGGCGACAGATTTCCAGGCGCTGGCAGTGGTCAACGACAGTTTCACCGGCACAAGCGAGTTGTTCGTGCCATTGTTCCCAAGCTGGCCAAAATTGTTTCGGCCCCATGAATACAAGTTGCCGTCATCGCCAATCGCGAGGCTGAAACGGTTGCCGGCCGCGATAGCCGACCAAACGGTGACGCCTGCCGGGAACGCCACTAATTGGGGAACTGTTCGAGAATTGGTGGTTCCGTTGCCGAGTTCGCCATAATCGCCGCTTCCCCATGAATAGAGTCGTCCGAAACTGTCAAGCATCAGACTGTGGGTGGAACCTGCGGTAATGCGCCAGGCCACGACGTTGGTTGGCGAGGCAAGCAGAACGGGCACAGACTGGTCGTTCGTTTGACCCAAGCCCAACTGGCCTAAATTATTCCGACCCCAGGAATAAACATGTCCATCTGAGGCGATGGCTAGCGAGAACGTATTTCCACCACTGACTTCGTTCCAGCCGGTGACGCCCGGTGGGAAGGAAAGGTTCTGGGGTCGGCTGCCATCAATCGTGTTACCAAAACCAAGCTGCCCGAACGAATTGTTACCCCAGGTGAACAACATGCCATTGGTATTGATCAGATATGAAGAGCTGGAAACGGGCTGCAAAGCCAACCGTGCTGGTCGTGGAGGCTCCGGCCCAAAAATCAACATCTCTAACGATGCCGAATAGATACTTGCCCGCAGGCTGTTCAGTGCTCTGGCGGTGATGGTTGCAAAACCGGCAGGAACATTCGTCCAAAGAAAAATATATGGCGGGGTGAAAGAACTGCCGACCACCTGTCCATTCACTAGAAAATCCATTCGTTCGATTACCCCTGCACCTTGACCAGCCTGCGCCTGCAACAGAATATTAGTGGGAGCAATAAATTGATCGGTCGAAGTCGGATAGGTCAGAGCCACTGCGGCGGAAGGCCCGGTCGCTACAAAATCGTTGTCGGCGATCGTCACGGTGGCGTTGCTAACTCCGGCCACCAGGTTGTAATTAATGTTCCACTCCAGGGAAAAAGTAACGGTCTTGTTTGATTGAACCAAGTCGTTTTCCATGGGCGAGACGATGATGCTGACCGAGGTCTGCCCCGCCGGGATGTAGAAACTTCCTCGAGAGCCACTCCATGGCGTATCTGTGGCACCCTGATAAACTTGAGTGAAGTCAATCCCATTGCTTGCCGATCCGGACATGTTGTAGGTCACCCACAACGCAGCGTTTGTGCTGCCGACTCGGGTGATTGTCAGCTTCGCTGTGTTGGTGGTTCCATCTGACAGAATACCTTCCGAAGCAAAGGCATCATTCGCTGTAATCGTAAGCATAGGTGGCGCATCAATTCCTTGGATTTCGACAAAGCATATCTTGTCGTTGTTGCCGTAATAGTCCGAAATTGAAAGCTTCCCGTCGGTCACCGTTACGACGTCCAGCCAGTTCTCATCCCAGTCGTAAGCGCCATTGTCACCCACTAGCCAATTTTCAACCACTGTCTGGAAAAAATGCGGCTCATAAATCGGATCACCGCGCACCAGGTGAACTTCATAAAAGCCGTTCGGCACCTGGATTTCCCAAGTATGATTCCCGCCGCGTTGCAGATAAGCTACCGTGTCATAACGTTGATCCGGCGAAGTCAAAGAATTTCGATCAAAGATGTTGGTGCTATTATCGGTGCTCCAGCCATACGTGAGCCCATTGCCTCGATCGGCATACACCAACCCGGTATCGGCGTAATATCCCAGCGGCACATCAGTCCCGGCTGGCTGGAAATTGATGCGGGCATGAAAGTAGCGGTCATCGTTCACGAACACCTGTTTCGCGATCGACATGACCGAGGCTCCCCGGTTGTCGGTTGCTGCCGCCTTGAAGATATATTCGCCAGCGGACAGATTGCTCACCCAGAGCTGGTAAGGTGCGTTGGTGACTATCCCCAAAAGTTGGTATGAAGAATAAAACTTCACACTGCTGATCTGTCCGTCAGGATCGCTTGCACTCGCTTGCAACAAAAGGTTTGATGATGTAGAAAGCGTCGCCCCGTTGGTCGGAGAAACGAATTCGATTGATGGCGACAGGTTTGTTGTAGTAATGCACAGGGAATCGAGTTGAGGCACCAGTGCGGGCTGGGTGATCGCGAACGAAGGACTGTCGCTGCCGCCTAAACCATTGCCCTCGCCACCCCACCGGAAAAGGCGACAGTTTTCATCCAACGCGAGACTTCGAGTTCCGCTGGAACCAATCGTCACCCAGCGGGTGGTGCCGATGGGAAATGGCACGGGAACGGGAATCTGCGAGCCGATACCGGTATTCGTATAACCCAATCCGAGCTGTCCGTTATAATTATTGCCCCAGCTGTAGAGGTTTCCGTTCGTTGCCAGAGCCAGAGCATGGTATGCGCCAGAGGCTATGGCAGCCCACGCCGTGACTCCCGCTGGGCGGTTCACGTGAACCGGCGTGAGTTGATTATTCGTATTGCCGATACCAAGCTGGCCAGAATTGTTTCGTCCCCACGCGTAAAGCTCACCCTCGCTGCCGATGGCAAGGCTATGATACAATCCGGCGCAGATGGAAATCCAGTTGGTTACGCCAACGGGAAATCCGACCTGAACGGGAGCGAACGCATTGGTGGTGCTTCCCGTCCCAAGTTGGCCATAACTTCCAGCTCCCCACGCAAACAATCGCCCGTCGTTAGCAATCGCCAAACCATGGGACTGGCCCGCAGCAATCGCTTTCCAACCGACAACTCCCGCCGGACGCGGCACGCGGAACATGGCCACCGTGCTGGAAAGATTGGTTCCAATACCAAGGTTCCCTTGTGAGTTCAAGCCCCAGCCGTAAATCTCGCCTTCCTTGGAAAGGGCAAGGCTCGAGGAATTACCCGCTGTGATCGCCTGCCAACCGGTTGCGCCTGCTGGGGGAGGAACCGGTGTCGGCACCAAATAGTCGCCAAATGACCTTGTGGCGCCGTATCCAAGTTGCCCTGAGGAATTATCGCCCCACGAGTAAAGTTGTTCATCATCGCCAATCGCAAGGACGTGGGCGAAACCACCTGAAACCCTCCGCCAACCGTTCAACCCTGTTGCTCGAAAAACCGCCACGGGATTGGTGGTGCTGGAAGTGCTCCCATCGCCTAGTTCGCCGTGGAAATTCACTCCCCAAGAGAATAAATCACGGCCACCGCTCAACACGTAAGCGCAACTGGAATTGGGCTGGCTCCAGAGTTCAGGTAAAGCGCCGCTGCAAAGATGTGGCGCGAAAATAATTGGCAGCGTTATTGGTCGGGTTAACAGCGAGCTGTTGATTGCCTTGTCCGGAACGGATGCGAATGGTGATCCGACACAGCTCAGGATCGTCACGCTACCGGGGATTGGGGCACTTTATCAATGCGATGGTGGTGCTCGTGGGACCATGATTTCCGCTGTCAACACCATGGTGACTGACCCTGCAGGCCGGGTCGTCTTTGTTCCAGCACTGAACGGTTTTGGTTTCCCTTACGCGAGTTTTCAGTATCTGGCCAATGATGGACTGGCCGATTCGACGACGGCAACGGTGACGGTGACCATTGACGGAAAAGCATACGGGGTGACGCAACCCGCCACCCAAGTGACCGGCGCGAGTGCCACGCTCAATGGCATGGTTTTGGCGAGCGGTTTGGCGGCGCGTGCGTGGTTCGAGTGGGGCACTAATTTGGCGTATGGCAATCAGACGGTGCCGGTGGATCTGAACGTTGGGTCCAATGTGGTGCGGGTGACGGACGCGATTGGCGGGCTTACGGTGGGGATGACGTATCATTTCAGGCTGGTGGCCACGAACGGCGCGGGTGCGGCTTACGGAGCCAACCAGATGTTTGCAGTGGGCAAAAAGTTGGGTGCCTGGGGATATAACTTCTATGGCCAGGTCAAGGTGCCGGTCGGGTTGGTTAACGTCGTAACGGTTGCCGGAGGTGACACCCACAGCCTGGCCTTGCAGGCGAATGGCACGGTCAAGGCTTGGGGAAACAACAACGGTGGCCAGACCAATGTGCCGGTTGGGTTGAGCAACGTCGTGGCAATTGCCGGAGGTTACTACCACAGCCTGGCCTTGCTAGCGGATGGCACGGTCAAAGCTTGGGGAGACGACTCCTATGGCCAGACCAATGTGCCGGTTGGGTTGAGTAACGTGGTGGCGATTGCCGGAGGTTTCTACCACAGCCTGGCCGCCAGCAAGGATGGCTCGGTCAAGGCTTGGGGATACAACAACTACGGCCAGACCACTGTGCCGGTTGGGTTGAGTAACGTCGTGGCGATTGCCGGAGGTTACTACCACAGCCTGGCCTTGCTGGCGGATGGCTCGGTCAAGGCTTGGGGGAGAAACAACTATGGTCAGACCAATGTGCCGGTTGGGTTGAGTAATGTCGTGGCCATTGCCGGAGGTTACTACCACAGCTTGGCCTTGCAGGCGGATGGAACGGTCAAGGCTTGGGGAGACAACTCCTATGGCCAGACCAATGTGCCGGTTGGGTTGAGTAACGTTGTAACGATCGCCGGAGGTGGCTACCACAGCCTGGCCTTGCTGGCGGATGGCTCGGTCAAGGCTTGGGGATACAACAAATACGGCCAGACCAATGTGCCTGCTGGGTTGAGTAACGTCGTGGCGATTGCCGGAGGTGGCTTCCACAGCCTGATCCTAGGAGGAAATGTGCCGCCGGTGGCGGCATCGCTGAGCGTTTCCGGTCCGCGCAACCGTGATCTGTTGATTGCCTTGTCCGGAACGGATTTGAATGGTGATCCGACACAGCTCAGGATCGTCACGCTACCGGGGATTGGGGCGCTTTATCAATGCGATGGTGGTGCTCGTGGGACTATGATTTCCGCTGTCAACACCATGGTGACTGACCCTACAGGCCGGGTCGTCTTTGTTCCAACGCTGAACGGTTTTGGTTTCCCTTACGCGAGTTTTCAGTATCTGGCCAATGATGGACTGGCCGACTCGCCGCCGGCAATGGTGACGGTGAGCATTGACCGTCCGTATTTGGCCTATGTTATGACCCAACCCGCCACCCAAGTGACCGGCACGAGTGCCACGCTCAATGGCATGGTGACAGTCAATAAAGGTTTGGCGTCGCGTGCTTGGTTCGAGTGGGGCACGAATACGGTGTATGGCAATCAGACGGCGCCGGTGGATCTGGGCACTGGGTCCAACGTGGTGCGGGTGACGGATGCGATTGGCGGGCTTACGGTGGGGATGACGTATCATTTCAGGTTGGCGGCCACGAATGCCGAGGGCGCGGCTTACGGAGCCGACCAGATGTTTGCAGTGGGCAAAAAATTGGGCGCCTGGGGAGGCAACACCTACGGCCAGACCAAAGTGCCGGTTGGGTTGAGCAACGTGGTGGCGATTGCCGGAGGTGGCTACCACAGCCTGGCCTTGCAGGCGGACGGCATGGTCAAGGCTTGGGGAAACAACAACAGTGGCCAGACCAACGTGCCGGTTGGGTTGAGCAACGTGGTGGCGATTGCCGGCGGTGCCTCCCATAGCCTGGCCTTGCAGGCGAATGGCACGGTCAAGGCTTGGGGAAACAATTCCGATGGCCAGACCACTGTGCCGGTTGGGTTGAGCAACGTGGTGGCGATTGTCGGAGGTGGCTTCCACAGCCTGGCCTTGCAGGCGAATGGCACGGTCAAGGCTTGGGGATACAACAACAGTGGCCAGACCACTGTGCCGGTTGGGTTGAGTAACGTGGTGGCGATTGCCGGAGGTTTCTACCACAGCCTGGCCTTACTGCCAGATGGCACGGTTAAGGCGTGGGGGAAAAGCAACTATGGCCAGACCAATGTGCCGATTGGGTTGAGTAACGTCGTGGCGATTGCCGGAGGTGACTACCATAGCCTGGCCTTGCTGGCGGATGGTTCGGTCAAGGCTTGGGGATACAACTCCGATGGCCAGACCACTATGCCGGTTGAGTTGAGCAACGTGGTGGCGATTGCCGGCGGTGCCGCTCACAGCCTGGCCCTAGGAGGAAATGTGCCGCCGGTGGCGGCATCGCAAAGCATTTTTGGTCGGGTTAACAGCGAGCTGTTGATTACATTGTCCGGAACGGATGCGAATGGAGATCTGTTGCAGTTTAGGATCAGCCTGCTGGCGGGAGTTGGGACGCTCTACCAGTGCAGCAGCGGCAGCCGTGGAACAGTCATTTCCGCCACCAACACCGTGGTGACTGATCCTGCAAACCAAGTCGTTTTTGTGCCGGCGACCAATGGTTACGGCAGCCCATATGATAACTTTGCAGTGGTGGCGTCAGACGGTCAGTCCGAGTCAGCGCCGGCGGTCGTGACCGTCGGCATTTGGCCTCCGGTTCCCGCGTCCTTTACTAGCTGCAGCATCAGCCCCAATGGCTCATTCCAGTTGACATTCCAAGGTGCCACAAACACGCCCTACGATATATGGGTTTCGACAAATTTAATGGATTGGAAGATGTTGGGATTGGCCACCCAAACCGAAATGGGCTGGTTCCGATACGAAGACGTGCCGGCCACCAATTATCCGCAACGGTTCTATCGTGCTGTGACGAAGTGACCTCCACCATACGAATTTGTGCCGCATTGGACAACGACTCGCCGCTGCTTATTAAGGAGAGTGTTAAGTCGCCCAGACTACCCCGTCAAGGGCACTACGGCCGCGACCGGTTGCACATCTTTTTGCTCCTCCACCCCACCTAACACCAGACGGCGCGCCATGGTGCGCCGCCACCGCCAACTCGCCACTGATGTGGAGGAACCCTCTATTTCACGGCTGCAAAATAATCTAAATTTGCCTCTGGCAGAGGACTTTATGTGTGCGCTGCTTGACATATTGCCCAAGATTTGAGGGTGGCATTCTGTCAGCAGCCTAAGCCGGCTTGCCTTCCTGCAAGTCAGCGCGGGGATCCCAATCCTGAGAAATCAGGACGGGGCGAACGTCGGTGGCGAACACGTCTCGCCTTCCATAAGCCACACTTCGCGGATGTTTTTGCAGACCATCTCCAGATCGAGCAGCACCTGCGCGCCGAGATGTTCCGCGATGTGACGATGGATGGAACTGACAACGTTGACGGTGGTTCCATGATGCAAGATTATGACTCGCAAAACGGCCGGACGATGATCTCTGATAATTTATGTTGATGTTTAAGTGCGCCTTATTTTGTTACAGGTTCCTTGATGCTTAATGAAAGGAGAAATCCATTTCCTATTTTTCCGTATGAAAAACTATAACTATTCCCCCAATTATCAACAATAATTTGAAGTTCTCCCAAAACAGGAATGTTCGGGCGATAGCGAATGCCGTTCACCTCTCTGCCAATATCGGGGAATGGGGGCTGCAATTTTACTTGGACGTAATCAAGCTCAAGCCAACTTCCTATCTTATTTTCGATGAAAAGAGCTTTTTGTTCGTCGGGAACATCCTGCCAACAAACCAGTCCGATGAGCTTGTTTCTATCTTTTGCTTTGATTGCAGATTCCAAACTGTTGCGCAGCTCTTCGGCAGAGGATGGTGGATTTGTCGTCGTAACAGCAATGCGCGCCGGGTCAAATTCAGGGAACCTGCCGAATTCGTTCTCACCGCGTGGCGAATCAACGGTAATAGCAAATGCGATGTCGGGAAGATTAGGCTCGTCGAATTCAAACGCGACGGTGTAAGTTTTTCCCGGTTCCAAGTGACTTCGGTCCAAATAACGCGTCAGCATCATCTTGGTGTAAGGCAGTTGATTTTGCAGTTGCGGACAATCGGCGAGGTGATTTCCTTGGGGAGCTCCGAATTCGACGGTGCCGCCCTTGTCGGGCACCAGATGCACGTCCAATCGCTTGGCGGTAAAATCTTTTTCCTGTTCGTTTTTCGCGAGCGAGGAATGCAGAACAAAATCGCCATCGAGCCAGGACGGAGCCGTAAATTTGAACCCGCAGTAATAAGTGCCGCCCGAATTAAACGTGTTTTCCCTGACGCCAAGCTTTTGCAGGCGTGCAAAGCCATCGGCGTTCTTTTGAAACCGAACCGGTTTGAATTTGCCGAAGTTGGCCCGCAAAAATTGCTGGCCTGGGTCGAGCGTGATGGCAGTGTCAACTTTGGAAACCACTGTCTTGGTGCCAAAGAGCGTGGATTTATCCAGGGAACGCAAAGAGTAGCGTCCCTCTCCACCCTGGTCTTCGCAGACAACGACAACAATCTTGTCTGCGGTCGGGAGTATCCACCTGACCATGGCCATAGGCGATTTTGGGATTTGGCCTTTGGCGATAATTTTTAAAGTTGGCAAATCAAGCAAGGTGATTTCCCCGTCAAAATTCCCTATCCACAACCAATCAGGATTAGCCTGATCCAGCGCGAGTGCGCTGGATTCCATCCCCTCTGAATTTGTTTTCAAATTTACACTCATCCAATTAGTGCCTGGCAGTTCACAGGCGGAAAAACAATGTCGGTAATTCTGTGCGATCACGAATTTTGAATTGATGGAAATTTGCCCTTCCGAAGGGATGCTTATTTCCCGAAATACGTCCTCCGGCGTGGCCAACTCCCATTTATTTAATCCAAAATCAAAATGCTGAAAGGTATTTTGGGAAGGAATCCAAAAAAAATTTCCGTCATGCGTGATGATCGCCCGGACATAACTCGCGGGCGGAGCTTGATTAGCCTGCATCCAATTTTGGCGGAGGCTGATTCCAGCCATCAGTCCGGTAAATTTCCCTGAGCTGGTGTCGAGATACCCAAAAGCACCGTTAAATCCGATAAACAAGCGTCCACCCACCAACCGCAAAGCGGTTATGGCCGGCGTCGGAAATCCATCTTTTTCGGTGAATTCACGCACGGTTCCATCAGACAGGGAAACACGAATCAAGCCCCCGCCAGTGCCCAGCCAAAGAACCCCCGTATCCGCCTCAATGGCGGATATTGAATTCTTCAGCTTCATTGGCAAACCAACTTCATGGATGCTATTGGCATCAAGATTATACGATCGTAGAGTGGTTCCACAGCCGATTAAAATGGTTCGCTGCCAAAGTTTGGCTACCGAAAATCCATTACATGGACCTGCCTCAACGAAAGTGGAAGATGGAATGTGCATCATGGATTCAGCCGGCGTCGCAAGATTTTTCGCCTCAAACATCTTCGCAGTTCTTGCCTTCAAATCGGCGATGCTGCGATTAAAGGCATTGGTATCTATTACCGGAAGCGACGCCGGCTGTCCGTGAGTAACGATGTTCAAATGGCCGAATTTGTCCCGTTCAAAAGCAATCTTGCCCGACCTGACATCGGCCAGCCAGTTCTTCGCCTTGGGTGCGTAGGTGGGATCGCCTGACGCCGCCACCTCTTCGAGAAAATCCTGGCCTTGCTGGTTCTTCGCCGAGTCAGGATTGCCAAACATTGACATGCCCAACAAATACTTTTTCCGCCAATCAAGCGAGTTGAGCAAAATTCCCTGCTGCATGGTCTTTTGCGCCTCCTCGGCGCGACTTTGCCGCTCCGCCAGATACGCCGGGTCCACTTGCATTTTTCTCGTCGCACCAAAGGCGTCCGTCACGGTGATGAATGTCTGGTTGGTCGAGTAGTGCAACGGCGACACTCCCCCGCGGCC
>OCTA010001644.1_pt1 | contig 20528 bp, 13 predicted proteins | sample 1538991 | NCBI WGS metagenome assembly OCTA01 (sample SAMEA3539302, study PRJEB22396) | soil metagenome | biome: tundra; feature: field; material: soil | place: USA | collected 2010-05 | depth 0.15 m | reverse complement strand
TAGTCGACTTCCAGTGCCTCCTGCGGCGGCCGGTCAGCCTCGGGGACGTTGCGCAAGTTCAGCCGGATCCGGGTCCAGGTGGAACTGCGCCCCCGCATCGAGTCCACGAGCACGTCTGATGGCTCCAGCCGCGGCCACACGTGGGGGTGCCGCTCCTTCCACCGGTCGAGCCCGGTCATGGCGTCCGCTTTGGTGGCCGCCCGGGCCACCTCGATGAGCGGCATGATGCTCCGGCGGCGTCCCGTCGGCCCGCTGGCCTGGCCGGGTGCCGGCTGGGTGGCCGCCGGCTGAGGCGCGGTCGGCAGGGAGGCCGCCGGCTGGGGCCCGGCCGGGTTGGGGGCCGATGGGTTGGGGGCCGCCGGGTCGGAGGCCGTCGGCTCAGCGGACCGCCGTTTCGAGGGCTGCACCCGGGGCGGCTCGCCCGCCTGCTTGTCGAAATGCGGCGGCCACGGCGCGTCGGGCAACCCGGCCGCCTCGTCCTGCACCGCGAGATCTAGCAGCGCGTCTAGCGAGCCAGCGGCCTCGTCGATCCCTTCCCACAGGTCCCCGAGAGCGGCGAACCGGGCCGGGACCGTGTCGATGGTGAATGCCGCTGGCTGACAGTCCGGCACTTCATCCCAGGTCAGGGGGGTTGAGACGCGGGCGTCGGAGGTTGGCCGGACCGAGTAGGCGGAGGCGACCGTTCGGTCCTTGGCGTTCTGGTTGTAGTCGACGAAGACCCCGTGCCGTTCCTCCTTCCACCAGCGGGCGGTGGCCGCCTCCGGTGCGCGGCGCTCGACCTCGCGGGCCAGCGCGACCGCGGCGCGGCGGACGTCGGTGAAGGTCCAGCGCGGCTCGATGCGGGCGTAGATGTGAAAACCACGGGAACCGGATGTCTTCGGCCAGCCGGTGAGACCGAAGTCGTCCAGGACGTCCCTGGCCACCAGGGCGACCTGGAGGATCTGCGGCCACTCGACACCGGGCACCGGGTCGAGGTCCACCCGGAGCTCGTCGGGGTGATCGACGTCCTCCGCCCGGACCGGATGCGGGTTGAGGTCGACGCAGCCCAGGTTCACCACCCAGGTCAGCTGGGCCGCGTCGCGGACGACGACCTCGTCCGCGGTGCGTCCGGACGGGAAGCTGAGCTCGACAGTCTCGATCCAGTCCGGGCGCCGCTCGGGTGCCCGCTTCTGGAAGAAGGCCTCGCCGTCCGCGCCGTGCACGAATCGCTTGAGGATCATCGGCCGGCCCGCGACGCCGCGCAACGCTCCGTCGGCCACGCTCAGGTAGTACCGGACGAGGTCGAGCTTGGTGTGCCCGGTACCAGGGAAGTAGACCTTGTCCGGGTTCGAGACCGCGACCGTGACGCCCGCGACCTCCAGGATCTCTTTACGGTCCGGCATGCAGCCACGATAGCCGGGCCGCTCGTGGCCCGCGGAAATGGCCAGCGCGTGGGTCCATTTCACACCGTGAAGCCGCCGGGGCGACCGGTGGCGGCCGCTGTGCGGCACCGAGGGCGCACCGAGGCGCGGCGCACCCAGTTATGCCAATTTGCAGTCGATCAAATACTTAGCGTAGTAACGTTCTCTGCCTGACCGCCGGGGACCCGGCAGCCGGGGTCACCGCTGGGTCACCGGGACGAGCTGCCGGGCGGGTGGTGCTGGCGGGAGCCACGCCGGGGCCAGGGTTGGGACAGGCATGCCGGGGCGGGCTTTGCGGCCAGGCGTACTGCCGGTACCTAGAGGCTTTGCCCGCCAGGCGGAACGTCAGCCGGGCGGGTATAGCGGAGCACGGAAAGCCCGTGCTTCGTCCTGGAAAGGGGAGGGCAGGATGAAGGGCAAGTACGTTTCCGCGCTAGTGGGAATTGGGGCAGCGGCAATGTTCGCGCTCCCAGGGGTCGCATCGGCCTCCACGTCAAGTCAGGCCAAGCCCGAGATGATGCCCGTGTCGTGCGCGCACCGGCAGGTGCCCTCGTTCGACCAAGGGAGGAAGGTCTGGGTTCTCGAAGGTCACGGCCCCAGCGCGAGGTGCGTGCTGGTGCCGATCCGCGGCTACGGGCACGGGCACGGCCGTGGGCATGGGCACGGGAATCCTGGTCACGGGAGCCAAGGTCACGGGAGCCAAGGTCACGGGAGCCAAGGTCACGGGAACCACCACCACCACCACGGCTGACCGCAGCCACCTGATCGCTCGGTGAGCTGGCTAGCAGCTGGCAACTAGCGGACATGTGCTCCCTAGGCGGGTGCGAGGCACCACATCGAGCCGCCTAGGGAGCACCGTCCGCGAAAGCAGAAAAGCCTGGTCAGCTGCGCATGTCCGCGACGATGGAAATGATCTCGCGGATGGTGCCGCGTAGCAGGTGCACCCGGGACAGCGCGATCAGCCGGTCGGCGAGTGGCACGGTGCGGTCGATCAGCTGGTAGGTCTTCGCGCAGCCCGGCGAGGCATCATGCACCCAGAACAAGACGATGCCCATCGAGTACAGCCAGAGCAACTCAGGCAACTGCGCGCGCAACTCCCGGTCGATCCTGGTGGTCGACCCCTCCACCACCTCGCGGAAGAGCGCGATGGCCGCGTCGCGCGCCGGGCTCGATTCCTTGCTGAACGGGCTCAGCGGGCTGCTGGGTTCGGCCGCGTACTTGAAGAACCTGGCCGCGAACGCGTGGTAGGGGCCGTTCACGTCGATCATCGCCCGCAGGGTGCCGCGCAGCCGCGTGGCAAAGTCGGTCTCGGTTTCCAGGATCGCGCGACAGGCCGCCACATGGTCAGCGTGAGTGTGCGCGTAGAACTGCTGGACCAGTTCTTCCTTGGAGCCGAAGTAGTAGTACGCGTTCCCGGTCGAGACCCCGGCCTCCTGGGCGATCGCCCGCATGGTGGTCGCCTCGTAGCCGTTCTCCCGGAACAGCCGCAGCGCCGCCTCGGTAATGGCGGTCCTGGTCTGTTCCGCGCGGGGGGTGAGGTCGGGCTCGGCCACACAGGTCAATGTAGGGCCTGCCGCGGTTGCGGCCGCCACAGCCCCTGGTCCGGAGATTTAGCTGGGCCGGTCTGGTGGGCCTGGGTGGTCTGGGCGGCCGGCGCGGGCGACGGTGCGGACGCCGCCGTCTGGGGCTCCGGCGGAGCGGTGGTTTCCGGCCCGCGCGGCTGCGGCCGTGGAGGGTCGGCGCGCTCCCCTCCGGGTCGAAGCTGCTGGTACGCCTGAGCCTGCACGCGGCGTTTGAGCCGGGTGAGAAAGCCAATGTTCGCCAGGTACAGGACGCCCAGCACCAAGAGGACCTCGCCGATCTTGACTGAGAGCACCTGGACTACCTGCCGGGCGCTCCCGATTTCTCCGGACATGCGCATCGTGAGCGTGATGAAGCCCAGGTTGAGCAAGTAGAACCCAACCACGACCAGGCGGCTGGCCGCTTGCGCGGGCGCGGCCTGGCCGCCGAACGCGTCCAGCAGGAAGATCCGGCCACTGCGCGACAGAGCCGAGCCCACGAACACCGTGAGGGTGACGCTGATGAGCAGGTACGCGATGTAGGTGACGACAACCCCCATGGCGGTTCCTTCCGGCTAGCAGCCGCTCTTGAACACGTTCAAGTCTCTCGGGGCGACCGTCTCGTGTCTATGTGATGTTGAACACGTTCAACTACGGTCATGCGTGATCATGAAAATGCAGGCGCACTGCGTGCGTGCTCTCTGGCCGCGGGCAGGATAGTGACGTGAGGGTGGCGGTGCTGGCGGATACGCACGCGCCCCGGCGCTGGCGCTCCTGCCCGGCGCCGGTGGCCGAGCAGCTGCGCGGCGTGGACCTGATCCTGCACGCCGGCGACGTATGCATTCCCGCCGTCCTCGACGAACTGGCCGGCTTCGCCCCGGTCCGGGTGGTCCGCGGTAACAATGACGGCCCGGACGTCGCCGCCTGGGGCGCGCCGGACACGCTGGAATTGGACGCCGGCGGGCTCCGCCTGGCGATGGTCCACGACGCGGGCCCGGCCCAGGGGCGAGCGGGCCGGCTGCACCGCCAGTTCCCCGGCGCGGACCTGGTGATCTTCGGCCACTCGCACATTCCGCTCGATCACTCCGAGGCCGGACGGCGGATCTTCAACCCGGGATCACCGACCGACCGCCGGCGGCAGCCGCGCGGAACCGTCGGCCTCCTGGAGATCAGCGCTGGCCAACTGGTCAGCGCCCAGATCGTCCCGGTCACGTGATGCGCCGGAGCACGTCCGCGCCCGGGCGGCCTGTCTTGTCATCGCCTGACGAGCCCCGTGACCAGGTCGGCGATCCGGACCGGCAGCCCGGTCCGGAAGCATTCGTTGGCTGCCACACCGACACTCAGCGCGAAGGCGCCGTCGCGCTGGTCCGCGTTCTGGCGGGCTGCGTCGCCGGGCTCGGGCACGTCGCTGGGGGTCGTGGGGCCGTACAGCGCCGTGAGCATCCGCTCGTCGCCGCCGCCGTGGCCGCCGTGGTCACCGGCAACGGGCACGTCGGCCGGCGCCTCCCACAGCTTGCGCAGCCGGAGCGTGGCTCCGCCGGCGTTCGCCATGGCGACCTCTCCGTGGATGGCGCCACCGGCCGACTCCACCCGGTTGTGCGGCGGCTGCCAGCGGCTTTCCACAACCTCGAGTTCCAGTCGTCCAGCGCTCCCGTTGAACATCACCCGGTAGCCCTCCCACGGGGAGTAGGCCGTCAGGTGGTAGGTCATCGACGCACCGCTGGCGTAACGCACGAGAACAGCCATGTCGTCTTCGATGCTGATATCGCCGTCGAAGACATTCCGGTCGCGGATGTAGCCGCTGTCGGCTTCGGCGTCGAGATACAGTTCCCGCAGCCCTTCGTTGCCGGAGATATCCAAGGCGAATGGATCCGCCACGGCCTGCGCCGAGTTGAATGCACGCTGGTACTCGCGCCGAAGCCCGTGCCGAATCCCCGCGTCAGCCCCGTAGAAGCCGAGCCGGCCGTAACCGAACACCTCCCGCGGCTCGCTGCCCAGCCACCAGTTCACCAGGTCGAAGTGGTGGCTGGCCTTGTGCACCATCAGGCCGCCGCTGTTGGCCTTCTCGCGGTGCCAACGGCGGAAGTAGTCCGCGCCATGCCGGACGTCGAGCAGCCATTCGAAGTGGACCGAGAGAACCTCACCGATCGCCTGCTCGTGCAGCAGTCGCCACACCCGCTCATGAACCGGGTTGTAACGGTAGTTGAACCCGACCGTGAGCGGGTTACCTGTCCTGCTGGTCACGTCCAGGATCGACTGGCATTTCGCCGCGTCGACCGTCATTGGCTTTTCTGTGACGACCCGGCAGCCCGCTTCGACGGCCGGAACGATGTAGTGATCATGCAGTGCGTCCACTGTCGACACGACGAGATCGGTGATGTCTTCTTTAGCGAGCATCTCGGTGAAGCGGCCGGGGGACCACAATGCGGCGGCGCTGTTACCTTCGCTGCTCAGAAGCCTGTTGTGGTAGGCCATCCGGGTCGGGCTTGGATCGCATAGCGCGGCAACGGTGTACCGGGCCCGCTTGGCCAGGCCCCTGGTGTAGAGCCGGGCTCGCGAACCCGTGCCGACGATGGCGACTCGGCGCGCGTCCGTCATGATCTGGTCCTTCCTTGACTCGATGAACCTACGGTAGGTACACGGGGGCCACGATGATCTTGTCGATGTTGGGCGCGTAGGCCGTCGGGTTGCCGAAGGTGATGGTGTTACTGCCCGCGGCGAGCTGGACGGTCAGTTCCATCGCGACGAACTGGTCCCAGCTATAGGTGTTGCGTGCGTACCGGGTCTCGTTCGTCCCGGCCGAGGTGGCGATGGTGAACCCCCGGTCGATCAGGTTGACGTTGTAGTTGCCGGAGCTGATCCGGGCACTGCTCGCGTAGCTCAGCGTCACCCGGTAGGTGCCGGCCTGTGGCGCATGGATCCCGGTGAACGTGAGGGTGTTCGCGGCACCGTTGCCGATCCAGCCCACGTACTTACCGTCGTAGGCGTGCTGGCTGCTCTGCACGGCCGCGGTTCCTGAGAGCATGTTCTGCGGTGCGGCGGCTGGGTAGGTCACGGCGGCCAGGGCGTCGGCCGCCGGGTCCGCTGTCACGTCCAGAGCGTCGATCAGGGCCTCGCCCGGGCCGCCGGCCTGGTAGGCGATCGGGTTGATGCCCGCGTGCAGCCACACTCGGTCGGCGGTCTGGCTCCAGCCACCGGGGGAGGGCGACGAGGTGCCCTTCAGCGGCACTGACGCGGATTCCTTCAGGTAGGCCCCGCTGATCAGCAGCCGGAACCGGTCGCGGCCGGGCCGCCCATCGGCCGCGCAGCGCAGCCGGACACCGTGGTAGCCGTCATGACTGGCCGCCGCGACGAAGCAGATCACGGCGCCGGCCGGGGCCCGCACGTATCCGGGGCCGCTGCCCCCGGAGCGCCCGTAGCCAACCGTCGCGTTGCCGGAGAGGTCGGCGAACGCTGCCGGATAGTGCGTCGCCGGGCCGGTCACGCCTGCTATCTGGCCCGGCGCGCAGGCGAGGGTGATGCCGTTCAGGGTGACCTGGCCCCCGGCGGTGCCGATGGACGGGTCAAAGGTGCCGAACGTGATCGTGTGCGGGCCGGCGGTCAGCTGCAGATACAGATCCTGGTGCGACCGGAAGGCCCAGTTAAGAGTCGGCGGGTAGCTGATGAATGACCAGGGCTGGTCGTCGAGCCGCATGATCTGCTGCCCGATGTGCTCGGTCTGGTTGCCGTAGTACACCGACAGCAGGTAGCGGCCGGCCGACGGCACCGAGATATGGAACCGCACCCGGCTGCCCGGCTGGTCGAGGGGGCCGACGTCCGCGCCGCCCGGCGCGGCGTACCCGTTGGGGTCGGCCGGCGAGCCCAGCCGGCGCACGATCGCGTCGGTGAGCGTGGCTTCCGCGGCGAGGTACCGGCCGATCCACGGGCGGGTCACGGCGGCCGGCTGCGGGCCGATGGCCGGGGAGATGATGATCTGGTAGGCGGTCATCGGGTCCATCGCGCCGAGCGGCACCGTGATCTGCCCGTTGGTGACGTGGTAGTCGGTCTCCGCCACATCCAGCGGGGTGCTGGCCACGCCGTCATAGCCGGTCCAGGTGGTGGACTGCACCGATACATGCACCCGGCCGCCGAAGGCAGCCAGGCTCAGGCCGCTCACCGCCACCGCGGCGTCGCCGCCTGCGGGATTGGCGACGATGATGCGGGCCTGCCGCTTGCCCGGGTCCAGGGAGGCCAGGCCGGCCAGAGTGTCGATGACAGTCGGCGCCGGCGGTGTCACCGCGGCGGTGTGCCCGGTCATCGCGCCGTACCAGCGCAGGAGCCACCAGGAGCCGTTCGGCTGGTTATTGCCGACCGCGTTGTCGCTGTAGTTGCCGGCGATGTCCCAGAACGCCAGGTCGGCGTCCACCTTGGTGTCCTCGAACATGGCAATCCACTGGACGAGCTGACCGGGATTGGACAGGTCCCGCCGGTTACCGTATTCGTTGATGTTGATGGGCATCGGCCCGATGCCGAGCTGCTTCTCCAGGGCTCGGTAGCTCGCGTAATGGGACCGGTACTCCAGTATCGAACTCGGGTTCAGTTCGTGCCAGGTGGCAATGTCCGGCAGCACGTCGTTGGCCTTTGCATACGCGAAGAAGCTGCTTATCACGGCCGGGTCGTAGACCGCCGTGTTGGGGCCCGCGATGAGTGCGCCCGGATCGCCGGCCCGAATCCGCCGGCAAACCGTCGCCCAGTCCTGCTCGAACGCGGCCAGCTGGGCCGCGAAGTCGCTGCGGGCCGGATCGAGCGTGTACCAGATCCAGTCCGGCTCGTTGAACGGCACGTAGCAGAAGTAGCGGTGGTACGGGCTGGCCTGCAGCGAAGCGATGATGGCGGCCACCTCGGTCAGGTAGTCGCTGATGCCGACGTTCTGGTAGGGCCAGTCGGAGTAGCAGTCCTGCATGTAGACGAGAATCTGCTGGCCGCCGGCGGCCGCGAATTCCGGCGCGACCTTGTCCGCGCCGCCGGTCGGGTGCTGCAGGCCGCCTGGCGGCTTCTGGCCAATCGTCCGCACGTGCAGCGGGGCCAGCAGATCGAGACCTGGCACGCCATCCTCGCTGAGCCCGTAGAGCGCGCCGCTCGCCCCGTGATGGACGGGGCCGGTATCGCGGGCGAGATCCACGGCGAGCCGCGGTGGCGTTGGCATGAGCGCAGGTCTCCCAGGGGAGTGTCGGTGACACGGGCCGGCCCAGCGGGCGATCTCAGTTCCATATGGCCTGCCCGGACTCGGCGTCGAAGAACTGCATGCGCTCGATGTCGACCGCAAAGCGGCCCCGCTCACCCGGCTTCATGGGCGTACGGGTATCCACCCGGGCCACACCGGCACCGCGCGTCATGAGCTGCTCCTTCTCCTCCGAGACAAACTCGGTCGTGATCCGCTGGGCGTCGATGGCGAAATGCACGAGCTGTTCGTTGCCGAGCGCCTCCACCAGGTCCACATCGCCTTCGATGACCGAGCGGTCCGCCGGGCCGGCGGCGGGCAGGTGCTCGGGGCGCAGTCCGATGACGACTTTCCTGCCGCTGTAGGACGCCAGCGCCGGGCGGGCCAGCGCGACCTGATCGGACAGGATGATCTCCTGGCCGCCGAGCCGCAGCGATCGAGCCTGCTCACCGACGGCGGCCTCGTAGAGATTCATCGACGGCGACCCGATGAAGGCGGCCACGAACAGATTGGCGGGACGATCGTAGAGGGCCTGGGGTGCGTCGCACTGCTGCACAGAACCGTTCCGCATCACCGCTACCCGGCTCCCCATCGTCATGGCCTCGATCTGGTCGTGGGTGACATAGACGGTGGCCACGGCGAGGCGTTTCTGGATCCGGCTGACCTCAGCGCGCATCTGGACGCGGAGCTGGGCATCAAGGTTGGAGAGCGGCTCGTCCATCAAGAACACCGCAGGCTCCCGGACGATGGCCCGGCCCATGGCCACCCGCTGGCGCTGGCCACCGGAGAGCTGCCCGGGCCTGCGGTCGAGCCACTCGGTAAGCCCAAGGATCTGCGCAGCCTCGGTGACCTTGGCGCGGATCTCGCCCTTGGGGCGCTTCCGCAGCTTCAACGGCAGCCCGATGTTCTCCGCCACCGTCATGTGCGGGTACAGCGCATAGTTCTGGAACACCATGGCGATGTCGCGGTCCTTGGAACTGACCTCGTTGACGACGCGCTCGCCGATGCGCAGCGTGCCACCGCTGATGTCCTCGAGGCCGGCGATCATGCGCAGCACCGTCGTCTTCCCGCATCCTGACGGCCCGACCAGGACCATGAACTCGCCGTCGGCGATGTCGAGGTCGATCTCGCGGACCGCCTCGAAGCCGTTGGCATAAACTTTCGTGACGTGATCGAGACTGACCGTTGCCATTTCTTTCTCCTAGCGCTGATGCGGACGCGGCAGCGGGAAGTCCATCACCACTGTTTCAGGCCGGCCTTGCGAAGGCCGAATTGCGCCGTGAGTTTCATGAGATAGAGAAGAAGAACCGGCACTCCGAGCAGCAGAAGTGGCGGGTCGACCAGGGTGAGGACCGTGGCACCAGCGATCTCGGCGAGAAAAAGCGGTCCGGTGATGAGGAGATTCCGGACAGCCAGGCGAACGCACAGCGACCAGAATTCAGCGGGCGGCAGCGCAGGACCGCGCGCCGCGAGCAGGAACACGTAGCCGAGGGCCGCGAGGGTGATCAGCAGCGCGGCGAGGCCAAGGCCCAGGCCGACGTGGGCCACGAGGTCAGCGCCGGGCAGGAAGTAGCGGATCTCCAGCACGCCGAGGGCGGCCGCCGCGAGCGGGATCCCGACGAGGACTGTCGTTCGCAGCGGTGGCCTCGATCGAAGGGCGGTGCAGAACTCACGAAGCACCCGGTCCTCGCCCTCGCGACGCCACCGGTCCAGTGCGACCGACGCAGCGTTGACGGCGATGGGCAGCGTGACAACCGGTAGCGACGCGATAAGCAGAGCGAGGTTGAGGACGAGGAAGTTGAAGACCGAGGCGAGGGCCGCCATAATCCCCGTCCCCGATATCCCCGCACGAGGCCGATTCGCTGTTGTCCGGTGCTCCACCGGCATTATCCCTTCTGACCGGTGAGGGCGATGCCTTGGATGAAGGTACGCTGAGTCAGGAAAAACAGGATGACGATCGGGACAGTCGCTACTGTCGCCGCCGCCAATATCCATGACCAGTTCGTCGTATAGCTCCCGAGAATCAGGGCCAAGCCGAGCGTAAGCGGGTCCTTCGACTCGCTGTTGATGTAGATCAGCGGGCCCAGGAAGTCGTTCCAGCAATAGATGAACTGGAAGAGGATCACGCTCGCCATGGCCGGCTTCGCCAGGGGAAGGATAACCCGGCTGTATATGTAGAACTCGCTCGCCCCGTCGACGCGCGCCGCGTCCGAAAGCGACTGCGGTATCGTCATGAAGAACTGGCGAAGGAGGAACGTGCTGAAGACCGAGCTTCCGAGGAAGGTCGGCACCTCAAGCGGCAAGTAGGAATCGATCCAGCCGAGGTGCTTGTACAGGATGAACAGCGGTATCAAGGTGCATATGAAAGGCAGAATCAAGGTCATCAGCATCACATAGAACAGGGCGTTCCGCCCGCGCCAGCGGAGCCGTGAGAAGCCATAGGCTATGAGGCTGCTTGAGATGCATACGCCCACGATTGTCACGCCGCAGTACACGAACGTGTTAAGGAAGAAGCTACCGAACGGCAGCGATGAAAGCACTTGCGGGTAGTTGCCCCACAGGAACGGGTGCGGCCACCAGACGACGGGGAACGTCAGCGTCTGGGACGCCGTCTTGAAGGATGTGAGTACCATCCAGACCAATGGGAGAGCGAACATCGCGCCGACAATGATAAGCACGGCGTGCTTTCCCGCGCTAGCGCCGATCTTGCGAAGCGTCCAGCGTGGCCGTGGCGGCCCGGCGAGAGCCGACGGCCTTTGATCTGATATCACCTGCGGTGGCAACGCGATTCCCATTCTAGTGAACCGTCCATCCGCGGCTATTGTTGTTCATTTTCATAGTACACCCATCCCGATGACGACCTGAGCAGCACTACGGTTATGATCATGACGAGGACGAACAGCAGGAACGCCATTGCCGATGCGTACCCGAGATGCAGATAGGTGAATGCTTGCTGGTAGTAGTAGATGACGAAGAACATCGTCGAGGTGCCAGGGCTCCCAGCAGGATTCTCGATTATTTGGGCCTGGGTGAAATACTGGATGGACAGCACGAGTGCCAGCACCACGTTGAACAAGATGACCGGGCTGATCATCGGCAGGGTCACGTAGCGCAGCCGCTGGAATGGCCCCGCTCCTTCCAGCGAGGCAACCTCGTACATCTCTGTGGGGACTCCCTGCAGCGCTGCCAGGTAGATCACCATCGGCTGGCCGAGCCCCCACAGGCCCAGGAGGATGAAGGACGGCTTCGACCAGGCGATCGAGAAGAACCAGGCCGGGCCGTGGATATGGAGTCCCAAGAGCAGCGAGTTCACGACGCCGAACGATGGCTGGAAAATCCAGACAAAGATTATGGACGAGGCGACGATGGGCACGATCGACGGAATATAGAACAGGGTGCGGTAGAAGGCTCTCCCGCGAACGTCCATGTTCAGCAGCATGGCCAGCCCGATCGCGACGGCTGTCGAGAGCGGCACCTCGAAGGCCGTGTAATAGAACGTATTGAAAAGGGCTGTCCGGAACAAGCCATCGTGGAACAGCGCAGTATAGTTCGCGAAGCCGGTGAGCTTGGGATTCCCCACTCCGGTGAAGTTCGTGAAGCTGTAGTAGAGGGTCGCGAAGAACGGGTAGAGGTAGAACGCCAGAAACCCGAGGATCCAAGGGCTTACGAACAGCAGGCCGAGCCTTGTCCGATGCCGTCGGCGTGACCGGGTGATCGTGGCCGCCGGGGCCGGTGAACTGCCTCCCCGGAGTTTCAATCGCTTTCTCGCGTTCACCTCTACCTCGTCCCTCGCGAACCTTCACGGCCGCTCATGATGCGCGGCCGTGAAGGTTCGGCTATGGCTTGCCAGCGTTTGCGGACGCGCTAGCCGCCCGCGCCGCTGTTGGACTGGGAGTCAATGTAAGCCAGCGCCGCCGTCGGCGACAATGTCTTCTCTGCTATGTCCTCACTCGCCGTTGTCTCCGCCGTCTCGAATTCCGCCTCGGTCGGTGTCACCGCCGGCGTCACCGAGTACGGGCTCGACATCTGCTTGACGAACACGTTCAGCCACGGGTTGGCCTGCAGCCATGTCTGGTACGCCGGGGCCGCCGCCACCTGTGGCGATACCGGGATCCAGCCGCCCTTCGGGTCCTCGGACGAGTTGAACGCGAGGTTGTCGTAGCCGGCCAGCCACGCGATGAACGTGAACGCGGCCGACGGGTCAGAAGCGCCCTTCGGGATGATGTTGTAGTTGCCCTGCCCGAACGTGCTCGGCCCAGGTTCGGTGCCGGGGAATGCGACGACACCGAAGTTGCCGACCATGCTCTTGTTCGTGTCCGGGATGTTCTGGGCACCCTCCCAGGGCCCGTCCATGTTGAAGCCTTCCTTGCCCGCGACGAACGCGTCGTCATCGCCTCCAGCGACAGCGCCGTACGCGGTCTCGAGAGCGGTTACGTCGGAGTACGGGTACTTGTTGTACTGGGCGAAGAAGGTTGCCTCCGTCTTTGCGCCGTTGCAGTTGGCGAAGTTGTACTTGCCACTGGAATTGAAGCAGTTGACCGCGCCGAAGAAGCTCCCGAAGTACTCGAAGCCCTGGGCGGCGAGCGGGTAGAAGCCGATCTCGTTGATCTTGCTGCCTGAGATCTTCCACTCCTTGGCCTGGTCCGTGTACAACTGCGCCAGCGTCGTGGGTGGCGAAGCGATGCCTGCCGCCTTCATCAGGCTCTTGTTGTAGTACAGCGCCCACGAGTTCATCGACATCGGTATGGCGTACAGGTTGCCCTTGTAGAGCCCCCCGTCGAGCGCGATCGGGTACTCCCACTTCTCCAGGCCCGCGTACTTGCCGGTCAGGTACGGGTTCATCGACTGGATGGCCCCGGTCGCCGCGTACTCGCCCAGCACCGGGTTCCACTGTGTGAACACGTCCGGCGGGTCGCCGGCCGAGATCTCGGACTGGAGTTTCGCGTCCCCGGTCGCGCTCGGAATGTTGGACTCGGTGACATGGATGGTCGGATGGGTGCGGTTGAACGCGGTGACCATCTGGTTGAGCAGCGTCAGGGTGGCACCCGACCACATGGTCTGCCAGGTGATGTCCGCGACCTTTGATGACGACTTGGTGGGACTCGACGGGGAGGTCCCGCCGCAGCCGGCCAGGGCCAGCACAGCGGCGGTCGCAAGCAGCGCCGTGGACCTCCCCGCTATGCCACGCCTCCCGCGCATACGCGAGGCGGCGCCATCTCGCGAGCGTCTTGCGATCCGGTTTCTCTGCATCTTCTCAGCCACGAGATTCTCCTTTGCGCTGGTGTGCATCGGTGCATTTGCTCATGTACGGCATTCACTGATTCCGGCGTTTGTTCTGCATATTCTTGATCAACAGATGTTCCTTTTGCTCTGTGTGTACCTGTGCCCGCGCGGTGTCACGGGCGACGTCTGGCCCACGGGCCGGGATGCCCGGGCGCGGGGCCCGCGCTCTCCCGCACAATGAGCTCCGGCCGGGGCCACGGCCGGGGCTCGGGGGCCCGCTGTGGGTCCAGGAAGGGCCGGAGCAGGGCAACGCAGGCCCGGCCGAGTTCGGTGAAATCGAGCCTGACCGTGGTGAGTGCGGGAGTGAGGAACTCTGCTTGTGGCGTGTCGTCGAAGCCGACGACGCTGACGCTTCCCGGGATCGCCCGGCCGGCCTCGTGCATGGCCCGGATCACGCCGACCGCGAGGTCGTCGTTACCGCACAGCACCGCGGTGACCTCAGGGTCGGCAGCGAGAACGCGGCCGGCCTGGTAACCGGAGCGGGGATCCCATCCGGCCTGCGCCGGTTCCGCTACGGGCACGGCCGCCTCATGGAGGGCCGCCCGCCAGCCGGCCGTCCGCTGACTGTTATCGGTTGATGACGGAATGGCGATGTAGTGCACGGTCTTGTGGCCGAGGTCCAGCAGGAAGCGCGTGGCGTCGCGGGCCGCCTCCCGGTCATTCATCCAGACCCAGGGCATTCCGTCGCCTTCGTCGCCGACCGGGGTCTCCACGGCCGCCACCATCGGCACGCCGGGCGGGATCGCCGCCAGCGCGCGGGTGCCGGCCCGGTCAAAGGCGAGCACGATGAGTGCGCCACCGGGCTCGACCGCACGGGCGACGGCGTCCGCGACTACGTCCTCGTCGTCGGACTCCATGACCCTGACCCCCACCGCGAACCCTGCTGAGCGTGCCGCCTCCTCGATGCCCTGCAGAGCGGACGATTGGCCGTACAGTGTGGTGTCGGACGTGAGGACCGTGACGGACTCGACGGGGCCGCCCGCCAGCGCGCGCGCCGCACGGTTGGGGCGGAAGCCGAGATTCTCGATGGCGGCCAGGACGAGCTGGCGCGTTGACGGCTTCACCCGCGGGTGCTGGTTGATCACCCGGGAGACCGTCTGATACGAGACCCCGGCCGCGGCCGCCACATCGCGGATGCTGACCGGGCGGGGAGCCCGTGACACCTCACTAGTTGTGTGACCGGTCACATCCATGCCAGGATTGTGACCGGTCACACAAACCCTGTCAAGATCGTGTAATCAAAACTTAACCGCTCTGATATGGGCAAAGCTGCAACGTGCGTTAGGAGGACGTACTTGGCCGCTGGAACTCATGCCGCGCGCATCGGCTGGACGGACGAAGCGATCGATCTTGGGATCGAGGTAGCTGACGACGGGACGGCTACCCTGGCCCGCCTCGCTGCCGGCGGGGGGCCCGAAGCCGGAGCCGCCCAGGGGCTTCCGCTGGTGGACGTCATCGTCGCCGGCACTGGCCGGTCCTGGTCAGGAAGCCGGTACGCCGAGTCGGTCGTCGGGCATCGCCTTCGCTACCTCGATCATGAGCAGGACGCTGACCACGAGTGGCGTCAGCTGCGGATCGAGCTCGAGGACCCGGAGACCGGATTGCGGGCCGAGGTCTTCTACCAGGTGCTCACCGGCCGGGGCGCGGTGCGTTCCTGGGTCTGCCTGACGAACGGCGGATCCGAGCCGGTGACGGTCGAATCGGTGACCTCCTTCCTGGCCGGAGGCCTGCCCGGCTCGCTGGGCGAAGCGAGCGTGGCCGACCTTGACGTGCTGTGGGCCGAGAATGACTGGCTCGCCGAGGGACGGTGGCAGCGCCGGGCCTTGCGCGATGCGCTGCCCGACCTGAATCGGGCCGCCCACGGGGGTGATCCCCGCGGCCGGTTCGGCCTCACCAGCGAGGGGAGCTGGTCCTCCGGCACGTACCTGCCGATGGGCGCGGTCGTCGACCGGCACACCGGGCAGGCGTGGGCGTGGCAAATCGAGCACAACGGCGGCTGGCACTGGCAGCTGGGGGAGTTCACTGCCCACCGGGCGGCGGGCCGCGCGGACGGTGTCTACCTGGCGTTGCTCGGGCCCACGGATTCCGAGCACCACTGGCGGCTCCCGCTCGCGCCCGGCGCGTCCTTCACCACCGTGCCCGCCGCGATCGCCGTCAGCGACCAGGGCTTCGAGGGCGCCATAGCGGGGCTGACCGCCTGCCGGCGGGCGGCCAGGCGCCCGCACGAAGATCACCGGCGGCTCCCGGTGATCTTCAACGACTATATGAACACCCTGAACGCGGACCCGACCACGGAACGGCTGCTCCCGCTGATCGCGGCGGCCGCGCAGGTGGGCGCGGAGTATTTCTGCATCGATGCTGGCTGGTACGCGGAGCTCGGCGAGGGCTGGTGGGACAGCGTCGGATTGTGGAAGCCCTCATCCACCCGCTTCCCGAATGGCATCAGCGAAGTGCTGGACTGCATCAGGGCCCAAGGGATGGTTCCTGGGCTGTGGCTGGAACCGGAAGTCGTCGGCGTGCGCAGCCCGGTGGCACACCAGCTCCCGGACGAGGCATTCTTCGCGCGCGGCGGCGGACGCGTGGTCGAGCACGGCCGGTACCACCTTGATCTGCGCCATCGGGCGGCGGTCAAGCACCTGGATGAGGTGATCGACTTCCTCGTGGGCGACATGGGCGTGGGTTATCTCAAGCTTGACTACAACATCAACGCCGGCCCGGGCACCGAGACCGGTGGGGTCAGCGCCGGAGCCGGGCTGCTGGAACATAACCGCGCTTACCTGCAGTGGCTGGACCGGGTGCTGGACCGGTACCCGGCGCTCACCATCGAGAACTGTGCCTCGGGCGGCATGCGCATTGATTACGCCAACCTGTCGCACGTGCAGCTTCAGTCCACCAGCGACCAGCAGGACTACCTCCGCTATCCGCCCATCGCGGCGGCGGCCCCGGCCGCGATCGCCCCGGAGCAGGCGGCCGTCTGGGCTTACCCGCAGCCAGCGTTCACCGACGATGAGATCGCCTTCACCCTGTGCGGCGCGATGCTCGGCCGCATCCACCTGTCCGGCCACATCGACCAGATGAGCCAGCGACAGCGCAGCCTGGTCGCGGACGCGGTGCGCGTGTACAAGGCGATCAGGGCCGACGTGGCGCTGGCGGTCCCGTTCTGGCCGCTCGGCCTGCCGGGGTGGACTGACTCCTGGCTTGCCCTGGGGCTGCGCGCTCCTGACGCCACCTACGTCGCGGCGTGGCGCCGCGGCCCGTTGGACGGATCACCGGATGACGACGGTGCCGCGCTGATGACGCTGGCCGTCCCGCAGCTGCGCGGCGTGCCAGCGACGCCTGAGGTGCTGTATCCAGGCCAGGCCCCCGCCGAGGTCCGCTGGCACGCAGCCGAAGGGGAACTCGCGGTCGTGCTGCCGCGCTCGCCATCAGCCTGCGTGCTCACGCTGCGCAGGAGCCACTAGCGCCAGCTGGGCGCGCTGCGGCAGATGGCTCACTAGCAGGCATGTTCCGGCCTGTCCTTGATGCCGGGTTTCTATCTGTGTTGTTATCTATACGGAGGGCCATCACGGCAAGCGGGGGTTTCATGACGGAGGTGTCGCGTCCGGCGTGGCTCACCGAGCTCATAGCGGTGGCACGCCAGGTGTATGAGGTCAGTGTCCGGAACAACGGCTTACCGGAGGACGGGGAGCCGAAGCGGCTCGGGCGGGCGAACCGGGACCTTGAATCGGATCCCGGCTGGTTCTGGGTGGATCTCGGGTGCCAGGCCGCCGAGTCCGATCAGGAGTCCGATCAGATTGAGACGGCATTCCTCGCGCCGGCTGAAGGAGCACGGAAGCGCCGATTCCAGGTGATGGAAGCGGTGCGGGACGGCAGCGTGCTGAGGGTCAGGGTAGCGTCGTACGCGCCCGCGGCCGGGCTCTTCCTGTGGGTTTCCCGCGGCGTCCGCGCCCAGCGGGACAAGGCGCTGCTCGATGGCTTATCTCAGATTAGGCGTTTCGATCTGGTAGATCGCTTCGGTCAGGGCCGAGCTGACGCTGTCCCGGTAGCGGAACCGTGTGACGGGCTCAACGCTGATCAGGCCCGCGGGCGGGCGGCTTGCCTCGCTCCGGGCGTGCACCTGATCTGGGGCCCGCCTGGAACGGGGAAGACCAGGCTCATAGCGGCGGCGTTGCGGGATTTGATCGGGCGCGGCCAGAGCGTGCTGCTGGTCTCCGGCACCGCCGCGGCCGTCGACGACGCCGTTGGCCGGGCGGCAGCGGACCTCGACCCAGCCCCCGGCGTCATGGTGCGAGCCGGAACGCCGCAGGCCACCCAGGTGGCGGCGGATTCGCGCATCAGCCTGGAACGGATGACCCTGGACCGGCTGGAGCGGCTCAGCCGGGATCGAGCCGATGTGGCCGGGCAGATAGCTACCCTGCGCGCCCACCCGGACCTGGTCCAGCGCGAAAGCGCCCAGGGCGACCTGGCCGGCTTTGATGCCGCCGCCTACCACGAGGCCAGGCAGCGCACCGAGAATCACGACCGGCTCACCGGACTGCGTGCGCAAATGCTGCACCTTCGGGAGCGGGCCGCCGCATCGCTGGAGGCACTGGCTGCCGCGCAAGCAGAGTATGAGCAGGCCAGGCGTTCCTGGGTGGAAACCGCGCTAGCACGCCAGCACCTCAAAGCCGCCACGCACCTAGAGGTGGAACTTGGCAACGTTGCGCGGGATTGTGACCAGGCGATCGCTGATGTCATACGGCTTCAGGCCGACCGCGAGCGCATCGCCAGTCAGTTCGATGCCCGGCCGGGAGGCATGGCAGGCCTGGGCCGGCGCCGCGAACTCAGGCGACTGGCCGGCCAGGCGGCCGAGGTGAACCGCCGCCTCGGTGCGGCGGAAACCCGCAGGCGGGAGGCCGAGCGGGCGCTTGCCACGTTCTCGCGGCAGGTAGCCGGACAGATCGAGGCGCACCTGCGCGCCGCCGAGCCCATCACCGATGATGCGGTGGCGCGGCGGCGCATCACGCTCAGCGCAGCGGAAAAGCGGCTCAGGCGCGCCTGGGACATCCAGCAGGACTGCATCCAGCAGGCACAGGACATCGAGCGGCAGATCACGCATACAGAGCAGCAGCCAGAACCGACCGCGGCCGATCTTGACCTGGTGGCGCGGGCAGGCGAACGAGACGTGGCCCGGAAACTGGCCCGGCTGGCCGAAGTGGAAAGAAGGGCAGGCAATATACAGGCCCAGATCGGCCTGCTGGAAGAACGAGACGATGAACTCGGGAGCCAACTGGCCCGGGAACGCAAGACTATCGGCCGCGAGATCGTCGGCCAGGCCAGGGTCGTCGCGACGACCCTGGCCACCCTGCACAGCACGCCGGAACTGAACGAACGCGACTACGATCACGTCCTCGTCGATGAGGCCGCAGCCGCTTCCCTGCCCGAAATCGTGTACGCGGTGAGCCGCGGCACCGAGGGCGCCACCTTGCTCGGTGATTTCCTGCAGAACGGTCCCATCGTGGGCCATGAATTCGAGAAGTCACCTGACCCGGCCATCCAGCGATGGCTCCACCAGGACTGTTTCGCGTTCTTCGGCCTCCACGATCCCGGTTCTGCCCAGGCCAGCCCGGCGTGCGTGGCCCTCTCCCAGCAGTACCTTTTCGGGCCCACCATCAACGACCTGGCCAACGCCGTGGCTTACCGAGGCCTGCTGCGGGTCGCCAACCGGAGCCCAGCCGATGGAGCCGATCAGGAGATTGTCCTGGTCGACGTGGACGGCCTGGATGACGGGCTGTCGGCGGTGCGGCCCAGCCCGGATGGCACTGGACTGTGGTGGCCGGCCGGCGCCCTCATCTCCGCGGCGCTGGCGGCCCGGCATGGTGAGTTCTCGGGACAACCGGTTGGCATCATCACCCCCTACGCCTGCCAGCAGGCACTCATCCGCAGCCAGCTCACCGATTCGGGGGCCCAGCTAGCCATCCAGCCGAAGATCGAGATCGGTACTGCGCACCGATTCCAGGGCCGCGGGTTCGGCACCGTGATCTTTGACCTGGCCGAGAACGGCGACGGATGGGTGGCGCACGGCGGCCAGAGCACCGACCGGTACGTCCTGGACGGTCTCCGCCTGTTCAACGTGGGGATCACCCGCGCTCGGCGGCGCCTGTACCTGATCGCCAGCGAGGGGCTGCTGCGCAAGAGCGGCGCCGGGCCGCTGTACGCCCTGCGCTGGCTGGTGGAACGGAACCGGGTGCGCGTCGTTCATGTGGCGGAGATCCTCGGCCTAACGGCCGAGCCCGCTGATGACCCGATGGCGTCTGACATCTGGCACGCGCTGCACGAGTTCGCCGGCGTGCTCAGCCAGCCGCCGGCTTGCCCACAATGCGGGCAGCCGGTCCGCGGGGTGGCTGAGCGCAGCAGCGACGGCGTCCCGCGGTTGCAGTGGGTATGCCGGGGGAGGCGTGACGATCGCGACTGCGGCTGGACCGGCCCGTTCCCTGACCGCCCGGAGGCCCAGCAGCCATCCAGCGAGCCGCACGATTCACCGGAACGCTGACCACGAGTCACCGCGGCGGTGGCGGCTGCCGCGCGCGCCGTCGCTACGGCCCCGTCGGGACATCGCGAATTGCCGGGGTCAGACGCCTGCGGGCAGCCCGGCGAGCGCGTCCTCGATGGCCTGGTCGGGCAGGTCAAAGTCGGTGACCTGGCCCGCCTGGTAGCTGGCGTAGGCGGCCAGGTCGAGCAGGCCGTGGCCGCACAACGCGGTCAGGATGACTTTCTCCTCACCGGTCTCCTTGCACCGCAGGGCCTCCTCGATGCACCCGGCCAGGGCGTGCGCTGGTTCGGGAGCAGGCAGGATGCCCTCGGTCCGGGCAAAGCGCAGGCCCGCCGCGAAACACTCCGATTGCGCCTTGGCCACCGCCTCGAACAGCCCCAGCTCGTACATGTGCGACAGCAGCGGTGACATGCCGTGATAGCGCAGGCCGCCGGCATGGATCGGATCCGGCACGAACCCGTGGCCGAGGGTGTGCATCTTGAGCAGGGGAGTGAACCCCGCCGTGTCGCCGAAGTCGTAGGCGTACACCCCGCGGGTGAACGAGGGGCAGGCGG
>OCTA010001643.1_pt1 | contig 20546 bp, 25 predicted proteins | sample 1538991 | NCBI WGS metagenome assembly OCTA01 (sample SAMEA3539302, study PRJEB22396) | soil metagenome | biome: tundra; feature: field; material: soil | place: USA | collected 2010-05 | depth 0.15 m | reverse complement strand
GGTTGAGCCAGCCGCGCCGCCCGCGCCTGCGCCTCCGCTCGCGCCGGTCGTGCCGGCATGGCCGCCTGCGCCCGCGGTTCCAGTCCGATTGTCGCTCCCACCACAGTTGACGTCAACGAAGAGTCCCGCCACGCCGATGAAGCTCGCCACCGTTACTAACCGCGCTCCGAAGATTTTCATGTCGATCTCCCAATTTTCGCGATAAGCGCCCGAAACCCGTAACTGGGCGGCGCACGGCGGACGTGAGTGGGCGGCGCACGGCGGAAGGTAACACAATTTTTGCAAACTGAAGTACAGAGGAAGACATGTCTAGCGGGCCCGATGCTTCGCAATCAAGGTTTCCTGGTCGCACTGTTCTGCCTATCCCCAGCCGATGCGAACGATCTCCTGTCCGTGGACAGCACGGTCACTAATCCCGTCGAGACCCTTGATATAGCCACGGACGTGAACGCCATCGGAGTTCTTCCCTTCGGCGACGATACCTCCGGCGATCTCGATCTTTCCGTCCTCGACCTCGACGCTCACCACGTTGTGACCCGTCGTCCCGACTCGGCCGCCAATCTTGACGCTTCCCACCTTGCCGCTGAGGGCGATTGCCTTGAGCGAGATCTGCACGCCTTTGACGAGGCTTTGACCCTCGCCACCGTCGGTCGTCAGGTCACCGGCGATCTCCAAGATCGGGAGGGCCTTGCTTACCTGCACGCCAAGAAGGTGAAGGTCGAGCGAGCGTTCGAGAAGCAACTCGCCTGGTATAACGAACTCGCTGAAACCATTCAGTTGGTCACGAACCGCTATAAGGGATTTCGGCTTTTCCTGTCTGACCCGAACATGCACGGCCGAGTGCCGGAAGTACTGCAGGACCTTGCAAAGCACGCCTTCGATTCCAAGAGCTGGCTGTGCACGCAAATCTCTACGCGACACGCGAGACGTTCGATCGTGTGACCGAGACGCTGGGTGCAATGAACGCACTGTCTCCCGAATTCCTCGCACCAGAGACAACCGGCGGCGAGCGTGGCCGTGCGGCTGTGGATGCCAGCTTGAAAATGCTCGCCATCCTCTGCGTATATGTTGCCCGCGATCTGCCGCGGCTGCTTGGCCTTGAACCACTCGTCCCCCACGATGGCTTGGTGCGAGCCGTTGAATAAGAGCGCCAGAAATCTGCACGAGGGCCGCGGTGAGAAAGCCCGTGAGGAGGCTCCAGCTGTCGAACCCCGCGTTGCAGCGGAGGGCGCTTGCGCGCCGCCGCTGAACGCGAGATCGTTGTGCGGACCCAGACGTTGCCCTAGCAGCCCGTGGTGAAAGTCGATGCGCAACGGGCTGAGCAGGCTAAGAAGCGCGACACGCCGGAGGGCGTTTCATCACGGTGCCCGATCCGACGATAAGGTCTTCCCGCTGGAGTGCCGCACCGATGTAAGATCCATTCATGAGAGCCTTGCCGATCGCTTGCGATTCGACCGCCTTCGGTTCCTCGGAGGCGTTCGCAGCGCACATGGCAGACGGACGGCGGCTTCTTTTATTGGCCACGGAACGTCGTGAGCTGGATGACGGCTGGGAACTGCGGCTACCCGGCGGCGACGAGAATCTGTTAGCGTGCGCGCATTGGATCCTCGGCGAGCGCCGGTGTTGCCCGTTCCTGACGTTCGCGATGGAGTGGCGACCTGAAGGCGAGTTTTGGATGCGTATCACCGGACCCGAAGGCACGAAGGAGATGCTCCGCGCCGAGCTGGAATGATCCGTCAGCCTACGGTGGAGTCGGCGCCCAACGAGCTGAGCAGCCGAAAAAGATCGACACGCCGATCCTGGCCGTGCGACATCGGATGCATGGCGATGGGGAAGAAGGGCGACACGCAGGACGGGCTGTTTGTCGCGTACCACCAGATGCGATCGGCCGGCCACCCGTTCTACCGGGCTCTCGACGCGATTCTGCGCGAGCGCGGTTTCGACAGTTACGTCGAGAAGCTGTGCGCGCACTTCTACCACCCGGTGACGGGGCGACCGGGATTGGCGCCGGGCAACTACTTCCGGTCGTTGCTCGTGGGTTACTTCGAGGGGATCGACAGCGAGCGAGGAATTGCCTGGCGGCTCGCCGACTCCCTGAGCCTTCGGGACTTTCTGGGGCTGCCGACCGGTAAGGCTCCGCCGGATCACTCGACGATCTCGCGGACGCGGCGCCTGATCGACAACGAGACGCACCAGGAGGTGTTCACGTGGGTGCTCGGCCTTCTGAGCAAGGAGGATCTGCTCAAGGGCAAGACGATCGGCGTCGACGGGACGACACTGGAAGCCAACGCGGCGTTGCGGTCGATCGTTCGACGCGACGACTTCCGTGGCTACGCCGAGTACCTGACCGACCTGGCGAAGGCGTCCGGCATCCCGACACCGACGCGGGAGGATCTGGCTCGCATCGACCGCAAGCGGAAAAAGAAGGGCTCGAACGATGAGTGGGTAAATCCACACGACCCCGACGCTCAGATCACGAAGATGAAGGACGGCAGCACCCGCCTTGGGCACAAACAAGAGCACGCCGTCGACATGGACTCGGGCGCCGTCGTCGCGGTGACGTTGCACGGCGGTGTCGCGGGTGACACAGCGACGCTGGAGAAGACGCTCGACGCCACCGACGAGAATCTGAAGAGGGCCCGGGAGATCGGCGACAAGTCGAAGACGCGCGAAAGCGCCGAAGAAACCGTCGGTGACAAGGGCTACCACAGCGAGGCCGTGATTCTGGCGTTGGATTTGGCCGGACGGCGCAGCTACATCTCCGAGCCGCTGCGGCCGCGACAGCACTGGGACGGCGAGGAGGCGGAGCGAGACGCCGTGTATGCGAACCGTCGACGAAAGATGGCGTGCGCGGCCAACGGCTCATGCGGAAGCGCGGCGAGCTGATCGAACGCAGCTTCGCGCACACGCTCGAAACAGGTGGTATGCGGCGAACTCACCTGCGCTTCCACTACAACATTGCCAAGCGAGTCCTCATCCACGTCGCGGGCTTCAATCTTGCGCTCTTGATGCGGAAACGCTTCGGCATCGGCACGCCGCGCGGCCTCCAGGGCCGCCTGGCCTCGGCGATCGCGGCCTGCGTCGCGCTTCTCGACGTCATCTACGAGCTCCTGCAAGGCATCGGGATGCTCGGAACTCGCCGAAAAGGAGTGTGGATCAACTCGACGTGGCGCACGCCGGAACTAGTCGCCGCGTGACAATTACCTCTTCCGCCACGGGCTGCTAGGAGGCATTCCCGAGATGATGAAGGCCCTCGGATCTCTGCTGGCATGGCTGATTGCAACTGCCAACACCCTGGCCCTGCTCATGGCTGCATTCCGGTTCTTCGGAACGCCCGGTCTCATCATCCAAGGCTGATTGTCCTCGGCGCTGGTCATGGTTGAACGGATAGCCAATCTCTTCGTCTACATCGACGGGGATACAATTTCGGAACTGGGCGCCGCGTTTCACGAAGCGGACGGGACCGATTCAGAAAAGGTCACGTTCCTGAAGTCACAGGTAGATTCTGACTACAGAACCTGCCGCCGCTTCCGATTGGTTGAAGCCGTCGCGCTGCGCAAATACGAGTTTATGGCGCGAGTCCGCCGAGTCCCATCTCGGTCGCGGGCGGTTGTCGAGCAGCCAGATCACGGCATCTCGGGCGGTTCCGAACTTCCGCCCTCGAGGTAGGTTCGTCGCATGGCGATCAAGGAGCTCGGCCACGTTGTCCTGTACGTGCGAGACCTCGAGCGCTCGCGCGTCTTCTACCGCGACGTGCTCGGCTTCAAGGAGGTGTTCGTCGTCCCGTCGGCAGTGGCCGGGTTTTCGAGCGGTCGCACGCACCACGAGCTGATGCTTTTGAGCGTGGGATCGGACGCCCAGCCGATCCCACAGGGCCGCCGGGTCGGCATGTACCACTTCGGTCTCAAGGTCGGCGACTCGGACGACGACCTCCGCGCCGCGCGCGACACCGTCCTCGCGGCCGGCGCGACGATCATTGACTCCACCGATCATGTCGTTACTCACTCGCTCTACCTGCTCGATCCGGACGGGAACGAGGTCGAGCTCTACGTCGACGTTCCCGGCGTAGACTGGGAGGGCGATCCATCTCTCATGATGGCGCCCGGGGGTCGGCTGCAGATCTGATTCGGATCAAGGGACGACATACATCGGCACCCGGACGGTGGCGGTCTCGGGAATCCTTCAGTGGACGGTGGCGCCGGCGGCTAACGGTGCGAATCAAAGGGCGAGGGGCCAGGCAGATTGACTTCTGGACGCGATGACGGGACATTATCCGTAATTATTGAGGTTTTATGGCACGCCCGTTGAGTCTCGCCGATCTTCCCGACGACGTCGCCCGTCTCGCCGAGGCGCAGTTGGCGAGCGGTCGGTTTTCGACCGTCGAGGAGGTGGTCCGGGCTGGAACCGAGGCGCTACGCGAGCGCGAGGACGAGGCCAAGCTGGCGGCGTTGCGCGCGGCGCTGGAAGAAGGCGAGCGGAGCGGCCGGTCTGACTACAGCCTGGAGAAGGTGCTGGCCGAGCTCGACGCTGAGACGGCGCACTGACGGTCGGCCCACCGCGACGCCCGCGCCTTCGTGTTACCGTCGATTGTTCAGGGCTCTGACGACGGAGGCTCCCCCATGCGTCACTATTCGAACACGACAATCGCCGCGATGGTCCTAGCCGCCCAGACCGCCGCGTACGCAGCGTCGCCGGCCCCCGCTGCCTCCGACGAAAAGAGCGAATTCCAGCTTCAGGACACGCATACCGCCAAGGAGGCGCACGGCGCCACGGCATCGAAGATCAAGCCGACGAGGACCGAGGCGGCGATGAAGCTGTTCGTCGTCGACAAGGACAAGGGGCCGGTCAAGGGGGTCGTGATCTTTCTGACCGGGCCGGACAAGACGAAATACTACGCCGACCCGACGGACAGCGAGGGGTACGCGGAGGTGCTGGTGCCGGTGGGCAAGACATACGACATCACCTACCTGAGTCTCGGCCGGCGGGAGATAGCGGCCACGGTTCCCGTGGCGGACGAACCGAGTCAATCCGTCAAGCTGACCCTGCGCTACAAGCGTGAGGTCGCACCGAAGCCTCTCGTCTTGGACGGGGTCAACTTCGACACCGCCAAGGCGACGATCCGCACCGAGTCGTTCCCGCGCCTCGACACGGTGGTCGACTTCATGGTCCACAAGAAGGACGCGCGCGTCGAGATCTCGGGCCACACCGACAACGTGGGGAACGCCAAGGCCAACAAGACGCTGTCGGAACAGCGCGCACAAGCGTGTCGCAACTACATCGTGTCGAAGGGCATCGACAAGAAGCGGCTGGACGCCGTCGGCTTCGGCGACGAGCGCCCCATCGCCCCCAACGACACCGACGAGGGCCGCCAGAAGAACCGCCGCATCGAAGCGAAGGAGCTGTAGCGCCTGCTGGCAGCGGCGTTCTGCAGTGTCCTCAAATTCGACCCGTTCAAATCACGCCCGTGCTGGCGACCCTGGCTGGCGCTTCGGTCGCGGGCATCGCGGCAACCGGCCATCGCCGCGGGGCGCGGACGCTGCGTCTCGGTCGGGAGCTGCGTGTGCTTAGGGTCCAGCGTCGGGTATCGACTTTGGGTGATTCTGAAAGAATCCCCACACGCGATCGGCAAACGCGGAGGCATCTAGGGCGTCCTGGTGACTTCCTCCGTGGATTGTCCAGAGTTCTGCATCGACCCCTGCCGGACAACCCGTCGCCTCCGCGATCGCCGTCTCGCTGCCAGGGAGCGCGGGGACTAGATCAATCGTCTCGCCAACGTCCGTGAGCATCCCGGTGCAGTGGTCGAGCGACGCCCAGGTTTCTACAGTGGTAGTCGCCGCGGGATAGGGCGGGCTTCCGGGGTACGCCGTGTTCGAGCCCCCGTCGTAAGGCACCGTGGGGTCCATGTCGCCGTGGAGCTCGATGATCGAAACCGTATCGTCCGGTTGGCACAGCGTGGTGTCGGCCCATAGTGCGCCCGCGTAGCTGAAGACAGCGGCGATTCGCTTGGCACTTCGGCAAGCCAGGACCTGGGCCATCATTGCGCCGTTCGAATGCCCCCCGAAGAAGACTCGTGTCCGATCCACAGCGTACTTCGTCGCGATGTCGTCGAGTACTGCATTCAGGTACGCGACATCGTCGACCGTCGAGCCGTAGAAATTGCAACATGCATCCGTGGCGTTCCAGAATCGATTGCCCGCGCTGTCGACCGTCCCGTCGGGGAGCGCATACAGGAAGCCCTGGGCGTCACTCGACGGGGTCAGATGAAAGATAGAGGACTCGGCGTCTGGTCCGCTGGAGCTGTAGCCGTGCAGCATCACGACGAGCGGGGCCGGCACCGCTGGGTCGTACCCGACAGGCACGTGCAACGAATAAGGACGGGTGCCGATGAGACCCGCATCGGCTGACGGGCGCCCGTCTTCCGAACCGTCCCTGCCGGAGTCGGTCGGCGTCCCAGCGTCGCGGGGGATGTCGTGGGGAATGATGCTGGAGATGCAGAAGTCGATCGCCCCCCCCGAGCCAGAGTTCGCCTCCACCCCGACGGACTGAACTCCCTGCGCGAGCATGCTCGGCGGGAGGCACGTCTGCCCGGTACTCAACGTCGGTGTGCACCAGGAGGGGAGTGCCACATCGTTGATACAGACCTCGTTCGGTCCCGGCACCAGTGAGACCTCCGGACAGACCGGTGAGCCGCCCATGTTCGGTGGGCACAGGAAACCGGTGAGCCCGCCTGGAGCCCCGTTGCCGGTGACGGTGATTGTGAAGCAGGCTGGCGCCGCCGTCAGAGCGATGGGCGCGTGGGTCGGGCCGACTTGGTTCAGATTGAGCTCTATGGAGGCTCCCCACGTGAGGTAGTCGTCTGCGACGCCACCCGGAGTTGATCCTTCGAGGCACATGCCACGCCCTGACGAATAGGGTGGCATGCTGTTCCCAGTGCCGGTCAGGGTGGTCTTGCCGCCGGTCTCGGCATCGCTGGACCAAGTCCACGCGCCTTGGATGCAGTATCGATTGCTGCTCGCCGGGACCCAGCCCGATGCCTCCATGGGAAGCGGACCCGCAGTGTCGTTCGCTCCGCAGGTGGCAGCCGCATCCGGCGCGGTCTCGTGACGACTGCACGCCACCCCGATCAGAACGGTTCCCATGACGGCCATCCACATGCATTTCACTCTCATACCGACGAAGAGTGCGACCTTGGTGCACGTGGCTCACGAGTAGTAACCTTGAGAATATCTGCGCCGTCCGCAGTGTCTGCGGACTCCTAATGGTGTGACGGGCTTTATGGTCGACCGCGCTCAAGACCGACACCCATCGCAGCGTCACGAAGCCCACGCTGCCGGCGACGACGTTGCACACGCGCGGGCGCTTCTCGATCGGGAACCCCGCGCCGCGGACGCTGCCTGGAAACTCTATTCCCCAATGGTGATGAGCTATTTCCGGCGCTTCTTCGGCCCTGGGAACGATCGGGTCGACCTGTGCCAAGAGGTGTTCCTTCGCCTCTTCAGACGGATCTCGGAGCTGCGCGAGCCCGCGGCCCTGCGCGGTTTCATCTTGTCGATCTGTCTCGGCGTCGCCCGCAATGAGCACCGTCGGCAGCGAGTCAGACGTTGGATCCACCTGACCTCCTCCGGCGACCTCCCGGACGTCGCTGGTCTCCCCCTCGATCCCGAGGCTCGGGAGGCGCTTGCGCGCTTGTACGCCATTCTGTCCAAGGTCAGCGCGGAGGACCGGTCGCTGTTCCTTGCCCGTTACGTCGACGAGAGGGAGATCTCGGACATCGCCGCCCTTCACGGGTTGAGCTACGGAACGGCGAAGCGGAGGCTGGCCCGCGCCACCCGCCGGATCGGCGCCAAGTGCGAACGCGAGCCCGCCGTCTCCTCTTACTTCGCCCGGCCCGGAAAGGAGTAGTGCATGCATGACCTAAAGCCCCATCCGACGGACACCCAGGATGCGATGTGCCGGCAGGCGGGCAACTTGATCCGTCGGCTCGGCCCCGATACCAGGGCTGTCACGGATATTCCCGCTTCCCTGCGGTACGAGCTCTCACGGAACAGACCGAGACCCCACCTGAAGGCGGGCGTTTGGATCCTCGTTCTGGGGAGCAGCGCTGTTCTGCTCGCCCTGGCGATGCTCCACCGAGGTTGGCCTCCCCGGCACGACGAGGCGGCCTTGGGATACGAGGTCACGGGCGTTACGCCCGCCCCGGACGGACACATCGAGGCGAAGCCGGGCCACGCCGCCCGCCTCCGCTTCACGGACGGGACCGTTGTCGAATTGCTTGAGGGGAGCTCGGGCGCCGTCACCGAGCGGAAGTTGGCGGGAGCGACGTTCGTGCTCGATGACGGTCACGCCAAGTTTGACGTCGTTCACCGAGCTCACGCTCATTGGCGGGTGATGGCCGGTCCGTTCGAGACATTGGTTACGGGAACGAGGTTTGACCTGAGCTGGTCCACAGCGACGGGGTCGTTCACTTTGAATCTCGGCGCTGGTAGCGTCGTCGTTCGAGGGGGCTCGGCGGGTATCGGGATCTCGCTTCACGCAGGAGAGCGGCTCTCGCTGAAGTCGGACGCCCGGCCGCTATCACCTCATCACCCCGAAGGTCACGCACCCGATCGCGGACAGTCGCTATCGCTCGAGCCCGCCCTAGAGACAGCGCCGTCGCCATCGCGCGCTCACGTTGCTGAGACCAGCGAGTTGGCTGGTCTCTCGCGCACCATCGGTGAGCATCCGCCCTCAGACGAGCCTCGCATGCCCCCGGCGCCGAGCGAGCCTGGCCGATTCAGACCGATGTTACCGAGCTCACCGCCGATCTCGGGCGAGCCGCTCGCTCTTGCCGCCGGTGGTACCCGCTGCTCGGCTCAGTCTGCCCAGTTCCACTTCGACCTCTCAACCGAGGGGGCCCATACATCCTCCATGTCCGCTCTCGCGTTCTCCCACCCGATGTTTGCAAACGACCGCTCTTGGTGCGGTAGCGGGTCCCTGAGCGTCGATGCCGATTTCAACTTGCTGGGCCCGCCGAATCAGCTGCACAGACGTCCACATGAAGCGGGAGGAGTGTGGGTCAACCTGGGCCGCGCGGTCGATTTCACGGCGAAGACACTGACCGCCCATCTCTATGTAGACGCGTCACAGCGGGTCAGGTACTCCGCAGAGCTCTACGTGGTCAACGGCGCCGACCTCGGCGAGGAGTGGGTTGGCGGCGGCGAGATCGCGGATCTCCGTCCAGGTCGATGGGTGACGATCACGCACACCTTTACGAGTGAGAACCGACTCTGGGATGGAAGAGTAACCGACGTCAAGAACAGCCACTTCATGGCGATCGATATCTATTCCCAGGACGGGAGCAAGGAGTGGCAGGGCAAGGTGTTCATCGACGACATCGGCTGGCAGTAACTCCGCCTGCTTGATCTGATTTTCTACGCGAAGCCTCGGGCATTGCGGAGGTGAGTTGCGCTACGCTCTGCGGCATGTAGATTCGCCATATGTTGACGGAGGTAAGACGAGAGATGAAGCCCCACAGTGCCTGGCATCTGATACCGTGTCTCTGCTTGCTTTGGGCAGCATGTGGCTCCTCCTCGCAGCGTGGGGATGGGGGCGCGGTGCCTCCCTCCGGCGACACGATCGGGATCCTGGACGATACGCAGTTGGGCGCGCTGTGTGCCCAGCTTGCCGCGACGGAAGGGGGCTACAGTAAGATGAAAACACTCAGTTGCGACGCTGCAACAGAGACAGTGTCCTTTCAGATCGGTGCCAGCCAAACGCAGTGCAAGCAGTTACTCCAGACGGTCGGTGCCTCTTGCGCCGTCCTCACCGTGGGCGCCGTGCAGGGGTGCGTGGCCGACACCTATGCGGTGACGTGTGCAAGCGCGAGCCCGATACCGGCATCATGCGAGCCGTTCTTCTCTTGTGCTGTCGGCGATGCGTCGGTCCAGTAAGGCGTGACCTCCGGGCGTGACGCGGCGCTCGATCTCGTCTCTGATCGGCGATGGAGCCCATTGGCGCGAGTTGTCCAGCTAGACGAGCCCTCTGGCCGTGAGCACCTCGGTGATGCAATCGCGCAAGGTATCGAGGGCCCGCGCCGTTTTGCGGTGAGTCGGGGGTGTTAGAAACCAGATGGTGCCGCTAAAGAGCGCCCAGCCGGGTAGGACCTGGAGCAGCCGACCCTGACGCACGTCCGCGTCGGCGAGAAACGTCGGCAGCACGCCCAGACCGATGCCCTGCACGACCGCGTTTTGAACGAAGGTCATCTCGTCGGAGGTGACACGCCCCGCGGGTCGGACACGAGCGCGCCCCCCAGTCCCTCGAAACTGCAGCTCGCGAAACCCCGGAAAGACGACCCACTGGTGTGACGCCGCCTCTTCGGGTGAGCGCGGCACCCCATGGGTCTCCAGGTAGGACGGCGCGGCGAAGATGCCGACGTGCAGCTCGCCAAGCTTGCGGGCCGTGAGCGTCGAGTCGTCGAGTCGCCGCTTCGCGATCCGGATAGCTGCGTCGATGCCGGCGCTCACGAGATCGAGGTACTGCCCGCTGACCCGGACTTCGACCTCGACGTGCGGGTGCCGCCGCACGAAGCGGGCGAGCGCCTCGGACAGAATGGCGGACCCGAAATCGGCCGCCGTCGTCACCACGAGCCGCCCGCGCGGTTGGCTCGCCGTATCGAGCACCGCTCGGAGTGCCGCGTCGAGGTTCGCGTGCGGTTCGCGCAATCGATCGCGCACCGACCGTCCGGCGTCCGTCAGCGAGACCCGACGGGTGGTGCGGAGAAAGAGCCGATCGCCCACCCCTTGCTCGAGCCGCGCGACGGCGCGGCTCACCGACGACTTCTCGACGCCGAGGCGTCTTGCGGCGGTCGAAAAACTCCCCAGCTCGGCGACCGCGAGAAACGGGGGAATCAGGTCGAGGGGGATTGTTGCCATGGCGCAACAGTATGTCGGAAGAAGACGCATTTTCACAACATGCGCCAGGCGGTATCACTTGGACCTGGGCGCCGTCGACCGCGATGACCGCGGGCCACACGCCCCAAGGAGCCGATCAGCCATGAAACCAGAATCCTTCATCGTGACCCCGGAGACCTCCAGCGAAACCGTCAACGTTCTCGGTGTGAAGATCGCCGTGCTGGCGACGAACGTCCAGACGCAGGGCTATGAAATCACCTTGCAGCAAGGCGCCGACGGAATGGGGCCGCCGCCCCACCGCCACGATTGGGACGAGTCGTTCTATGTCCTCGCGGGCAGCATCGACATGACCGTCGCGGGTAAGACCGCCCATTGCGAACGCGGCACGCTCGTACACATCCCCCGCGGGACCGCGCATAGCTTTCGCTTCGGCGCTGAGGGTGGCGAGCTGCTCGAGATCACGGGCGCAGGCGGCTCGGCGACGCGCATGTTCGTCGACGTCGCCAAACGAATTCCGCCTGGTCCGCCCGACTTTGGGCTGGTCGCCGCCGCGCTGTCGGACAACGGAGTCAGCCTGGTCGCCCCGTAGGCGCAGCGAGAGACCGGCGAAGCGAGAAGCAATGAACCCAAGGAGAAGCCCAATGACCATCAGAGAGACCACCGACATCACCGGGTTTCACGCGCACGTCTACTTCGATGAAGCGACGCGCGGCGCTGCCGAGCGGCTGCGCGAGGAGCTCACGCCGCGCTTCGCGGTCGAGCTCGGGCGCTGGCACGTACAGCCCGTGGGACCGCACACTAGGCCGATGTACCAGCTCGCCTTCGCCGGCGACCAGTTCGCCGCCGTCGTTCCGTGGCTGATGTTGAACCGCGGGGGCCTCACCATCCTCGTCCACCCGAACACGGACGATCCGGTGGCGGACCACGAGGTGAGCCCGCTGTGGCTGGGTGAGCCGGTGGCGATCGACGTCGGGTTCATCAGAGGGGTGTTGAAGAAAAGAACCGCTTCCGTCGCGGGTGGCCGGTCATCGGCGGACCGCCAGCTGCCGGACGAAGGCCTGCCAGGTGGGGAGCAGCGGGGAATGAAAGCGGTCGCCGAACGCCTGCGCGAACGGCCTCCCGGCTTCGAGATCTAGAATGAAGGCTCGGAACGCGCCGGCATCGCGGGCCCTCAAGGACGCGATGAAGAGCGCCGCCTGACGATAGAACATGTGAGCCGGAAGTCCGAAGTGCGATCCGGAGAACCCGTGTGCGGTCGTTGGCGTGAAGGTCCAGCTTGCGACGATCGCGCGCGCCGCCTCGGCGTCGCTGACACCCTCGGCGCCGCCGCCGTTCGAGACCAGGGCCGCGAACCCTTCATTGAACCAGCTCGGCATCTGAGCCGCGCGGTAGGCGCTGCACCGCTGGACCAGGTGAAGGTGCGTCAGCTCGTGCGCCACCACGAAAGGCACGCGCGCCGCCGTGTTCTCCGGCTTGGGTGAGATGAAGATCTTTCTTCGAGGGGTGGTCTGGCCCCCGGACCTGTCGTTGCCGGTGAACCGCCGGTAGCAATCGAGCGTGCCGCAGACGTAGATGCGGATCGGCACCGAGAAGGGCCCGTAGGTGGCCGCCTCGACCTCGGCGATCGCTCCCGGGAGCGCCGCGATCACGGGACGAGCCAGCGCCTCGGCCCCCGGCTCGTAAAACACCCGCGGATCCTCCGGCGAGGCAAGGAAGGCGTCGGTCGAACGAAAGACGATCACGATCCGGTCGATGGACGCGCAGGACGACGCGCCGACCGCTCCAGCCAGGACGAAAGCGGCGGCGACGGCGGCGCGTGAAACGGAGCGTGTCATCTCGAGCCCTAGTACCGGTCTGTCCACGCTCGGGTTCCGCGATGAGCGAAGATCGTCAACCCCGATCGCAGGGGGAACCTTTTGAGGGCCGGCCGGTATAACCAGGTGGTCGACGATGGAAGACGAAGCTTTGGTCGGGCAGATCCGGCGCGGCAACCGAGAGGCGTTCCGCGTGCTGGTGCTGCGCTACCAGCGTCCTCTGTTCCGCTTCCTCGGGCTGCTCGGCTTCGACGGCGCCTCCTGCGAGGACCTGGCCCAGCAGACGTTCCTCTCGGCCTTCCGGGCGCTCGCCGACTTCGACCCCGGCCGGGCGCGCTTTTCGACCTGGCTGTTTACGATCGCCAAGCGCCACGCCTCCCACGAGCGCGAGCGGGCGCACCGCCGCCACGAGACACCCGCGACCGAAGCCACGGACGCGCTCTCCCGCAGTCCCGCGCCCGATCCGGCGGAGGCGGCCGTGCTGGCGCAGCGCCTGCGGACGCTCGACGCCGCGCTCGGTTCACTGCCGCAGGAGCTGCGGTCGACGTTCCTTCTTTCGCAGATCAAGGAGCTGAGCTTGGGAGAGGTGGCGACGGTCGAGAACTGTCCCATCGGAACGGTGAAATCCCGGATCCACCGCGCCCGCGAACGACTGCGTCTGGCGCTTGCACCAGGGGAGACCTCATGAGCAGTTGCAACGAAGTTCAGGAAAAGATCGCGCGGGGCGAGAGCTTGAGCGAGGCCGAACGGGCGCACACCACCGGCTGCGCGTCGTGCGCCCCGGTGATCGCCGACTTCAGCCTGCTCGAAGCGGCGTTGAGCACGCTCGGCACCGCCGTCCCGGCCGGCTTCGCCGATCGTGTGATGGCCGGCGTGGCCGCCGAGGGCGCGGCGGCCGCCCCGCGCACGCCCAGACGGTGGGTGCCCCTGACGCTCGCCTACGGGGCGGGCGTGCTGGCCGTCTTGAATGTGGCGAGCTTTCTGGCCAGCGTTTTCCAGGCCAGCGTTGCGTTCGGAGGCACGCCATGACCGCGCTCGGCACGGAGGCACCGGCGGTTCAACCGGCGCCCAAGCCTGTCTTGGCCCTGGCGGGCTCGTTGGCGATGCCCGGGCTTGGCCAACTCTACTTGGGCGATCCGTTGCGCGGAGCGCTGTTCCTGCTCACGGTGGCGATCGCGGTCCCGGTCGCGACGCGCCTCGGACTGGCGGCACCGCCCCGACTGTTGTGGATCGTGACCCTGCTCGGCGTCGCGGCGGCGGTGGGAATCTATCTTTGGTCGGCGGTCGATGCCTTCCGGCAAGCGGGGCGATCGGTGGTGGCCGCACCTTCCTGGCGACGTCCCGGCGTCTACCTCTTGTACGCGGCCGTCGGTTACGCACTGGTGTTGGCGCCGTCGACCGCCTACGTGCGCGGGAACCTTCTCGAAACCTTCGTCGTGCCGACGGGCAGCATGATGCCTACGATCCTGCCGGGCGATCGCATCCTGGCGGACAAGCGGGTGGGGCGGCGAGGCGGCGTGAAAGTGTGGCGCGGCGCGCTCGCCGTCTTCATCTATCCGAACGATCGCACCTCCGTCTTCATCAAACGGGTCATCGGCCTGCCCGGCGATCGCATCGAGATCGACGGGCCGCGGCTGCGGGTCAACGGAAAGGAGGCGGCCAGCGAAAGGGGCGACGGCGACGGCGACGGCGACGGCGAGCGTGCCACGATCTCCGCCCCCCCTGGGCTTCGCCTGGCCCACGAACGAGGCGACCGCGGCGACTACCAGGTGCTGTGGCCCGTCGACGAGCGCGCGGGAGGCGTACCTCCGGGCGCTGCCCCTTCGCGGGCGCCGGCCGCGGTCTCGAGCTTCGTGGTGCCCGACGGCCAGGTCTTCGTGCTCGGCGACAACCGCGCGGCGGCCGTCGACTCCCGCCGCTTCGGCACGGTGCCGCTGGCCGACATCCAGGCCGTCGCCCGCCAGGTCTGGTTCTCGTCGCACCGAGGGGAAGGCGTGCGCTGGGGGCGGATCGGGACGTTGCTGCAGTAGCCTGACGAACGTTTCAGCACTCTGTTGTTTCAACCAGGAGCCTTTCATGTCCGAGCTGTCTTTGCGTCGGCACGCGCTCACCTGCGCGCTGTTGTCCGCGTTCGCATCACTCCCGTCCTGCGCGGCGACGCCCGCCCCGTATCGCGTGCGCTTTGCAGACCTCGCGCACGGAACTGCCGTCGGCTACGACGGCCACCGCCCGCTCGTGATCGAGCTTCAGCCGGGCGAGCGCATTCCGGTGAACTTACAATTCGACGGCGAGGACTTCGACTTGGTGCCCGCCCATCCGAGCCTCGAGCTCGTCGTCAAGCAGCATTGCTCCGTGCGCATTTGGCGCGACGGCATTCGCGCGAGCCTCGAGGGCGAGCACTTCGACGAAAACCCGCGCACGCCAGGGCGATTCCGCGTCGGGCTCGAAACACACCCGGGCGAAGCTACCCGCCTCGACGTCGTTGTGGTCGGCCCCAGGAGGTGACGCGTCTCGGAGGGAATCGCCTGCGAAGACGGCACGGCACGACCTGTGCGAACATCCGGTCGATGCGGATCCCGGGAATGTTCTTGGTGTCGCCGCTCGTCCTAGGCTGCTTGGTCGCGCCGCAGCCGCGTGTCGCCACCACCGACAGCGTTCACTATCCGCTCAAGAGCTACGACGACGCCTCCGGGGTTCGCGTCGTCCTCGAAGAGAGCCCGGACTATGGCGTGGCCAGCGTCGTCCTCTCCATCTCGGCGGGGTCGGCGCAAGAGACCCCAGAAAAGGCGGGCCTCGCGCACCTTGCCGAGCACCTGGTGTTCCAGGGCTCCCACGCGGGGACCAACCTGCAGAACCGCATCGTCGAGCTCGGTGGTTTTGGAATCAACGGGGCGACCGACTGGGACACGACCCGCTTTTGGTCCACGGTTCCCACGGCCAGCGCCTCCAAGCTGGTGGCCTTGTTGGGCGAGATCCTCAAAGAGCCCTTGCAGGGCGTGGATCAGCAGGCGTTCGAGAGCGAGCTGAAGGTCGTGCGCGAGGAGGTCCACCTGCGGTCGGAGAACGGGGCGCCGGGGCAGGCCGTCGGGTGGTTGTTCCCCGTGCTGTTCTCGCCGGGGCACCCGTACGCTCATCCGATCGGCGGGACGCCGCAGTCTCTCGACCATCTCTCGCTGGCCGACGTGCAGTCGTTCGTGGCCGAGCACTACAGAGCCGACCTGGCGACGATCGCGATCTCGGGCCCTGAAACGACCGAGAGAGAGTCGGCGTGGGTGGGAAGCGGTTTCGGGGGCGCGCCCGGCGTGCCGCACCGACAACCCACTGCGGGCCGGTCCAGCGACGCCGCCTACGCTCGGACCAGCGGCGTCCTCCAACGGCACCAGGCGCCCATCGCGGCGCCGGCGCTCTGGATCGGGTGGCCGGTCCCGCGCGAGCAGGTGCCAGGTGGCGAGGTGCTCCCGCTCTTGCCCAGCCTGCTGCAGGGCGCATTCGCCGCTGAGCGCCGATCCTTCGACGCCCGGGTGGTCCGGATCGAACCCGCCTACTTCACGGGGCGGCAGGGCGCCGTCCTCTACGTCAAGTTATCGCTGCGCGACGCCGATTCGGCCGAGTCGCTGAGCGGCACATTCGTCAATCAGATGCGCGCCGCCCTCACGAACATGATCTACTCGCCGGCCTGGTTCGACTACGCGCGGCAGAGCAGCGCGCTCGAGAGCACCTACCGGGAGGAGAACATCCTCACGCGGACGTTGGGCCTCGCCAACTCGACGGATTTGACCGACGATCCGCTGTTCGCCCGGAAGGAGGACACGCGCCTGCGCGGCGTGACCGCCGAGGCGGCTTCGGCCTATGTCGGCGAATACCTGCGGGAAGAGACCGCGCGGGCGGTGCTGGTGATCCCACCGACCAAGGTCCGGGCTGCGGGCCTCAGCGGGGCGGGCGCGCCCGCGCCACGCCCCGTGGCCGTCGCCTCGGCGGCGCGCCGATTGACCGTCGATCCAGCGGAAGCGACGCGCTGGATCCACGAGCCGGCTCGAGTCGCGCGCACCACGCTGGGCAGCGGCCTGGAGGTCTGGGTCGTCCGGCAGCCCCGGTCGCCGTTTCACGCGGCCCTGCTGGACTTCCGCGGCGGACGCGAGCTGGGGGACAACCCCGGGGTGTTCGTCGCGGTCCCCTGGGCCCGCATCCCACTGGGCACGCCCGCGGCCCAGAGCGGGCTCCTGGGCAGGTTCGAGATCCGCGCCGAGGACGCCCGTTTCGCCTACCGGGGCGTCGGAAGCGACGTCGAGATCACCTTGCGGCATCTGCGGCGGGAGCTCGACGCATCGGTCAGCTGGCCACCGCGACAATTCACGGATCAGGTCGAGCTGTACAAAAAAGAAGAGCAGCAGCCGCTCGCGCAGATGCGAGTCGAGCACTTCGCGACGGTGTTCGGGGGTCACGTCTACGGGCGGTCTCCGACCGTCGAGCAGATCCAGGCCGTCAGCCCGAACGACATCCACGGGTGGTTCGAGGAGGTCATCCGCCCGGAGAACGGCGTGCTCATCGTCGTCGGCGATGTCGATCCCACCGCGGTCTTTCGGCTCGCGGCGTCCGTGTTCGACGACTTCGTCGACGTTGGCGCCGGTCGCCGGCCACCGGTCGCGCCGCCACCACCTCCCGCCGGGGCGACGGGCAGTGGGATCCGGATCCGGGCGCATCATCAGTCAGACCTGACCGTGGCCCGCCTCCTGTTCTCCTGTCTGGTTCCCGTCACCGGCAGCGACGACTACCCGCCGGCCAGGCTCTACCAACAGTTGCTGCACGACAGGCTCTATTACGAGCTGCGGGACCGCGCGCGCGCTTCCTATTCGATCTCGCTCGAGCTGTCCCCTCAGCGCGCGCGAACGGCCGTCCTCACGATGTCTGCCGACGTCGATAACACCGCGCTCGACTCGCTGGTCGAGGTGATGAAACAGAAATTCGCGGTGGATGCCCCGTCGCTGGTGAACGATCGAGACCTCGACTTCGCGAAGATGGCCCTCATCAGCGACCAAATGTGGCAGACGGCCAGCACCTCCCAGCTCGCGGACCGGCTGTTCCTGGCCTGGAACCTCGGTTGGCCCGCCGAGTCCGTGCTGGACACCGCGCGGTTATCGATCGGCGCCCGCGAGGCGCAGGTGCAGGTGGTCGAACGGGCGTGCCGCGCCACCGCCGTCCTCAGCTCCCTGGGTCAGTGATCAATCGGGAGAGCAAGCCGCAGCGACGCGCCGTCGGCGCCCCCCGCTCGAGGCCGTGGCCCGCTCTTCTCAGCCGGCGACGCCGTTGTTGAAGCAAATCCACAGGCCCGCTTCCAACGAATACGAGCAGCGGGAGGATCCGCAGTCGCTGTCGTCATGGCACTGATCGTTCGGGGTATGGCAGTAGTATCCCTCGATCACTAGGACGGCGAACTGCGAGAACCAGGTGGGGGAGCAGAATCCGCCGGGACCGCAATCGGCATCCACGCGACAATTTGCGGACACACAGAAGTCTCCCACGGTACCCGTTTGTCCAGGGTCCGCTCCCTCGCAGGCGCAAACGCCCGTCGGACCACAGTCCTGGTCGCTGTTACACTCGTCGCACCGACAAGAAGAGGCGCCCGATTGTCCCGCTCCCCCCGAAGAGAAGCAGCGATCCGTGAGGCCATTCGGGCAAGCGGGACAGCTCGCCGAGGTTGAACAACCGATGGTGGCGCCACCGTCGGAATCCACGGGTCCGCGCACGCCTCCATCGTAGCCGCGCGTGGGCAGGCCGGCAGCGGCGGCGGCGCTCGAACAGGCCATCGCGGCCGTGCGATGTTGGGACGGGACCGTCGTGAGGGGGTGACCTGCCGCGCCGCCAACGCCGCCAACGCCGCCCGCGCCCCCCGTTGCCGGCACGCCGCCGATCGAGCCACCGGGCGCCGAACCGCCCGTGCCCGCGTTTTGACCGGTCAGGGTGCCCTCGCACCCGATCGCGGAGCCGAGGGCCAGCGTCACCAACGTCCCGGCGACGGCCGCGTAAGTTCTCATCATGATCCTCTTGATTTAAGTTATTTGCAAAAGACTACAGCAAGCGCAGATAGGCGACAAGAGCGCGCCGCTCTGACTCATCAAGCTTGAGGCCGTACGGATGTCCGCGAACGGGTCCGGGGCCGCGCGCGCCGTCCAGGTAGCTCGCGTCGAGCCGCCCGGGGTCGAGCAAGGACGAGACGTCCGCCAGGGTTCCGTCGTGCAGCAAAGTCGCTCGGGCCGCCACACCCCTCAGGGCCGCCGCCCGGTAAGCGCCGGTGCCCCGTTCAGGCGAGCGACCCAGTACCGGATCGGTTCCGACCACCGCCAGGCTCACTGGCCCACCACCGAGGTCCGGCCCTGCGTGGCAATCTGCGCAATGTTCGTCGAACAACCTGGAGCCGGCCGTCGCTGCTGGCGGCATGGGCGGCAGCGTGTCCGCCAGGCTCCAGAGATAGACCGCCAAGGCGAGCGCGATGATTCGCGGCGGCCTCAGGGCTCCGTTCTTCGAGGTGATGATCAGTGTCTCGATCCGGATGGCCAGGGAGACGACACCTTGCTGGCGAAGGGTCGCATCGTAGTGCAGGTGAGAGGCCCAGCGGATGGGGCGCAGGTCCGCCATCCGTTCGGGCACGCGGCCGTCGGCCGTCGTCACGTCGACCCGGCCGGGGCCCCAGGCGCGGTATCCAGCGGAGGCGGCCGGCGAAGCGCCCACGCGTTCCCCGGCGTCGGAGTACATCTTGCCAATGTCGACGTGACCGTTTGGCACGCCGACCAGGAGCTCACCGCCGAAACGGTCGGCGTGGCAGGTCGCGCAGGTGAATTCGATCCGGCGGGTCCCGTCGGCCATTTCTGCGAAGACCAGGCCACCCACACCTCGGCGGGCATCGACCCACAACCCGTACCGCGCGAGCACCTCGTTGTTCAGCGCGAAGGCCGGCGCGAGCTGCACGGGATAGTTGAAGAACGCCAGCTCACCGAGCTGGCGTAACGTCGCGTCGTCGGGTAGCCACTCCTGGTTCGGGTCGACCACCAGCCGCTGTCCCGGATCGGCTGCACTAAGATCGCGCCCGCCCAGATCGCCGCTGCCAACGGCCACCACACGAGGATTCCAAACCGCCGCCCGATCCCAGTCTTGGTCGTCACCCGTCGCGTACCGCGCGAGTCGCGCCCGGCTGTACGCGTTGTCGGGGTTGACCAGCGAAGCAACCAGCGCCGAGCGCCGAAACGTCCGATCGCAAAGGTAGCGCGCCGTGGTTTGATCGCGCTTGGCGCCGCAGCCCCAGCTCCATAACAGAAAGACGGTCGCGACTGCTCTCAATCCGACCGAAGACGCGCGCACGGACGCGATTATTGCAGATCGTCGTCCGATCGTATTCCCGACCCTCAAGACGCCCTCTGCGGGTTCTGGACCGCCCTGGTCGCGTGCGCGGTGTGAGGCGCTCCCTAGCTAGACGCAAGGGCCATCTCTGCGGGATTGCACCAAGAACCGAATCTTGGCCCCTTTTATATATGTAGGATCTGTCGTTCGCCCGGCGCCCAGGCGGCGCAATCGACCCCAGGAGCACCCATGAGACGGCTCGGATTGACCAACAATGGATTCGTGTTCGCCTCGGTCCTGGCCCTGGCCGGCGTAGCGTGTTCGGGCGGCGGTACGGGCACCTCGACCGGTGGCTCCTCCGGGAGCACCGCCGGGTTCTCGGGCGGGGGCAGCGGCGGTGCTTCGACCAGCACCGGCGGTGCGGCGGGCGGCGTGAGCGGCGCGTCGGGCAGCGCCGGCAGCGCCGGCAGCGCGGGAACGAGCGGCGGCGCGGGAACGACCGGCAGCGCCG
>OCTA010001642.1_pt1 | contig 20548 bp, 19 predicted proteins | sample 1538991 | NCBI WGS metagenome assembly OCTA01 (sample SAMEA3539302, study PRJEB22396) | soil metagenome | biome: tundra; feature: field; material: soil | place: USA | collected 2010-05 | depth 0.15 m | reverse complement strand
CGCGCACTTCCAAGCGGAGAAGCTGAAAGACGAGCTCGCGAAAGCCTGAGAAGAAGAAAAAAATCCTTCTCCCGCTTACTTCTTCTTCGCGGTCTCCTTGGCCTTCGCGTCCTTGTTTTCGACGGTAGTTGCGGTCATGCGGTACTCGATCGTGACTTTCGAGCCGACCTTGAGGTCTCCCGTCACCTTCGTCGACGCGTCGCGGGCGATCTCCCACCGGTCTTTGCCCTTCTGCACGGCGATCATCGAATCACTCACCTCGAGAACAGGACCCGTGACCTGGTAGGTCTTCGTCGCCGCCTGCGCGAGGGCGGGGGCGAGTAGCAAGAAAACAGCGGGCACCAACACTCGCAGAATTTTTTTCATCTTCGTCCTCCTACTCGAAAACTTTATCACCCGTCCTGTCGAGGACGTACGCGGGCTCGCCGTCCCGGGCCGTCACGTCCGTGACCTCGTAGCCCACCGCGAACAGGGCCATGGCCAGCCTTCGGAACTTCCTGCGCGCGGCGAGGCTCCGCTTCGGATCGGTGCGATAGACGCGGGGCGCGTCCGCGAGGAACGGAAGGAGGACTCGCGGCGAGAGCGGAATCGTCCCGGGTCGCGTCGCGACCGGAACGTCCGAGTACCCGTCCGGAGGCGGCCCCCCGCCCCGCGCCGCGCGCTCGACGAGCGGATCGTCGAGGCGCCAGTCCACTTCGAACCGGTCCGTCGGCAGGCCGGCGTAGATGCCGCCCATATGGCCGTAGAAGTCCGGCAGGAGGCTCCGCACCGTCGCGCGCAGCCGCTCGATGTTCAGCTTCGCGTTCTTCAGCAGGAACGGGTCGTACGTCCAGGTCACGAGCCGGATCCCACGCTCGAGGCACCACGCCCGCTGGAAGAGCTTGAGCTTCACCCCGAGCCCGCGTCCCTGCGCGTCGGGCCGGACCGCGAGAAGGTGCGAGTGCTGGCAGGGCTCGCTCCGGTTCGTGCGCGGGATGCCGTGCACGAAGCCGAGCATCTTCTTTCCCTCGAACGCCGCGGCCGTGAGGCCGCCTGCGTGCGTGGCCGCGACGAGGTCGCTCGCGGGCGAGACGGAACGTTCGGCGAAGCCCCACGCGGCTTTCGAGACGTGCGTCGTCTCGATGAACTCCTCCGCGCTCCTCAGCTCGCGGACCACGAGACGTCCGCTCACGCCGCGTCCTCGAGGAGACCCGCAAGAAGAGCCGCGCGCCGAGGGAGATCCTCCACGAGGAGGTGCTCCGTGCGCGCGTGCGCGCCGGCGCCCGAAGGCCCGAGGCCGTCCAGCGTCGGGACACCGGCCGAGGCCGTGAGATTTCCGTCGGAACCTCCGCCCACGCGCACCGCCCCGAGGTCGAAACCGAGCGTCTTCGCGAGCGCCGCCGCGCGCCTGTAAAGCGCGAGTGACGCTTCGGTCGCTTCCATGGGCGGACGGTTGACGCCTCCGTCCAGCGTGACCTCTACGCGCGAGTCCGCCGGACGGTACGCGCGAAGCCCCGCGAGGACGCGCTCGCCCTCGGCCTGAGTCCAGAGCCGGAAATCCACGGAGAGCGCGGCGCTCTCCGGTACGACGTTCGTCGTCGTGCCTGACGCCGCGACGGTGGGCACGACCGAAGTCCCCGAGGGGACGTCGGCGAGCGCGTCGGCATACAGCGCGAACCGCGACATCTCGAGGAGGGCCGAGGCCCCCTTCTCCGGCTCGAGCCCCGCGTGCGCGGCCACGCCGGAGAAGCGCGCGGTCACGAGGCCGACCCCCTTCCGCGCGATCTTCGCGGCGCCGCCCTCGCCGGACGGCTCGAGGACGAACACCCGGTCGCGCTTCAGGGCCTCGGCGACGAGAAGATCGCGTGAGGCGTGCGTCCCGATCTCCTCGTCCGGCGTCAGGAGGAGCGTGAGGCCCCAGGCGGGGATCACGTGGCCGCGCGCCACGGCCTCGAGGACGGCGACGACGACCGCGATTCCCCCCTTCATGTCGTAAACGCCGGGCCCCCGTGCGGCGCCGGCTTCGACGCGAAACGGAATTCCCTCCAGCGTCCCGGCGGGCCAGACCGTGTCGAGGTGGCCGAGTAGAAGTGCGCCCCCGCGCTCGGGACCGGCCCGCGCGAGGAGGGCGTCTCCGCGGCCCGCGCAGGGAACGGGAGATGCCGCGATTCCGGCGGCCGTAAGTCGCGCCGCAATCCAGCGCGCGAGGTCGGACACCAGGGCGGGCTCGCCGGATGGGCTCTCGCGCACGACGAGGGCCTCGAGGTCGGCAAGCATCGACTTCTGGCGCGCGAAAAACAGCGCGTTGAGGTCGCGGACGCGCGCACTCACGCGCGAAGCTCCTGGATTCCCGTCGTGACGCGCGAGAGGACGTCCGGCCGGATCGCGACCCCGATGCCCGGTCCTTTCGGCACGGGCATGAGCCCGTCCGCTGCTTCGAGCGCCGGCGCCACGATGTCCTCCTCGAAGTAGCGGGACGAGGACGACGTGTCGCCCGGCTTCGAAAAGCCCGGCAGGCTCGCGATGGCGACGTTGTGGGCACGCCCGATTCCGGCCTCCAGCATGCCCCCGCACCAAACCGGCACGCCCGCGGCGCGCGCGGCGTCGTGAATCCGCACGGCCTCGCCGTGCCCGCCGACACGGCCGATCTTGACGTTGATGACCTGGCAGGCGCCGAGGTGGATCGCGGCTTTCGCGTCTGCAAGAGAGCGGATCGACTCGTCGAGGCAGATCGGCGTCTTCAGCATCCTCGCGAGCTCAGCGTGCGCGACCAGGTCTTCGTGGTGCAGCGGCTGCTCCATGTAGTCGAGCCGGAACGCGTCGAGAGCGCGCAGCGCCTCCGCCTGCGCGAGCGTATAGGCCGCGTTCGCGTCGACCGTGAGCGTGATGTCCGGAAATGCATCGCGTACTGCGGAGAGCCGGTCGTGATCCGAGCCCGGCTCGATCTTCAGCTTGATGCGGCGGTAGCCCTGCGCCACGTGCTTTCTCACGTTCTCGACGGTTTCCTTCGGCGTGGGCGAGATGCCGAGCGACACGCCGACCTCGATCTTTTCGCGTGAGCCTCCGAGAGATCTTCCCAGGGGGACGCCCGCCGCCTTCGCGAAGAAGTCGCGGAGCGCGCACTCGACGGCGGCTTTCGCCATCCGGTTCCCCCGGATGCGCGAGGCGAGGCGCTCGAACTCCTCCGGAGACGAGATGGACTTGCCGAGAACGAGCGGCAGCAGGAACGACGTGAGGATCGAAGACGCCGTGGAGATCGTCTCGGGCGAGTAGAACGGCCCTTCCTCGGCGACGCACTCACCCCATCCGGAAAGGCCTTCGCCGCGAAGCTCGAGGAGGAGGAACTTCTTCACGCTCGTCTCCCCGAAGGACGTGCGGAACCGGAACTTGAGCGGCATCTCGACGTGCCGGAGCACCGCGAGTTCGACGCGCATCGGGCGATTGTCTATCATCGATTGCCCTCGTTCCGGGGGCACATGATAAGGAAATCGACCGCCGAGGAGGCCCGCATGCCCGGTCCTGCAATCCGCTTCCGTTTCGTCTCCGTCTGCGCCGTCACGGCCCTGGCAGCCGTCCTCGCCGCCGGCTGTGGCGGCAAGGACGACGACGAGGACAAGCCCAAGTCCGCGCGCGCCAAGGGTGCCGCGACGGAGGGCGCCGCCGCTCCCGCGGCCTCGGCCGCTTCCGCCGCCGGCCCAGCCGCCGGAGCCATGGGCGCAGCCGCAGTCACCGGCAAGATCGTCTTCGAAGGGGCGGTGCCGGCGCCCGAGAAATTCAAGATGTCGGCTGACGCCTTCTGCGCGAAGGCGCACCCCGGCGACGTGGCGAAGGAAGAAATCGTCGTCGGGCCCGACAAGGGCCTCGCGAACGTGTTCGTGTACGTGAAGTCGGGGATCTCCGGAACGTATCCGCCGCCCGCCGCCGCGGCCGTCATCGACCAGAGGGGCTGCACGTACCATCCGCACGTTTTCGGCATGGTCGCGGGACAGAGCCTCGACATCCTGAACAGCGACGACACCCTCCACAACATCCATTCCCTCCCGGAGAAGAACGAGTCCTTCAACCTCGGCATGCCCGTCAAGGGGATGAAGTACACGAAGAAGTTCGACAAGCCCGAGGTCATGATCCACATCAAGTGTGACGTGCACGGCTGGATGTCCGCGTATTGCGGAGTCGTTTCGCACCCGTTCTTCGCGGTCACGGCCGCGGACGGCACGTATGCGATCAAGGACCTGCCGGCCGGCACGTACACGATCGAAGCGTGGCACGAGAAGCTCGGCACGCAGACGCAGCAGGTCACGGTCGGCGCGACGGAGTCCAAGCCGGTCGCCTTCACGTTCAAGGCCGGAGCCTGATTTCCTCGGCGGGATGAACGCGGAGAAGACGAAGGACACGGACACGGACGAGACGCGGAGCGCAGGGATCCTGAGGGTCGCCACGCGGGGCGTTGCGTTCGGGGTCTTCCTGCTCCTCGTCGCGGGCGCGCTCGTCACGTCCACCGAGTCGGGCCTCGCCGTCCCGGACTGGCCGCTCTCATATGGCAAATTCATGCCGCCGATGGTCGGCGGCATCCTGTACGAGCACGGACACCGACTCGTGGCGGCCGCCGTCTCGACCTTGGTAGGGCTGGAGCTGGGCGCCCTTCTGTTTTTCCTAAAAGGAAGGAAGACGGTCAAGCTCCTCGCGGCCACGGCGTTCGTAGCGATCCTTCTGCAGGCGGTTCTGGGCGGCCTGACCGTGCTTTTTCTTCTACCGCCTGCGATCTCCTCCGCACACGCCGCCCTCGCGGAGATCGTCTTCGCCCTCACGGCCGTCGTCGCGCTGATGTGCTCGAAGACATGGACGGAACTCACGGCACGCCCTCTTTCTCTTTCACTCGAAGAAAATCCGAATATTTCTTCGAAGGGTGTGGAAGCGATGCGCGCGTTTCGCTGGGTCATCCTTGCCACCGCCGCGATTTACGTCCAGATCGTCCTCGGCGCCGTCATGCGGCACACGGGGGCCGGCCTCGCGATCCCCGACTTCCCGGCCGCCTTCGGCGGCCTCTGGCCCTCCGCGGACGAACTCCAGCGCCGCGGCGTGGGCCTCCACCTCGCGCATCGGGTCGGGGCCGTCGTCGTTCTCGCCCTCGTCCTCGCCGCCGTGCGCGCGCTGGCGCGGCTCTCGGCGGTGAACCCCGTTTTCGCCGGATTCGCCGCGGCCTGGACCGGCCTCGTCGCGATCCAGATTCTGCTCGGCGCCCTTTCCATCTGGTCGAAGAAGGCGCCGTCCCTCACGGCCGCCCACCTCGCCGGGGGCGCCCTTTGCTGGGTCACGGGCGTCCTCGCCACGGTCTCGGTCGGCGCCTGCCGGAATCTCTCGAACGCGGTAAGCTCCCGCACGCGCGCATGAGCCTGAGTCGCATCCCCTCCACGTTCGCCTCTTACGTCTCTCTCACGAAGCCGCGCATCACGGTCTTCGTCGTGATGACGGCCTTCGTCGGCTTCGTCGCGGGCACGAACGGTCCGCTTTCCTCGCTCGCCCTGCCGCTGCTTCTCCATACGCTCCTCGGGACCGCCCTCGTCGCCTCCGGCACCAGCGCGTTCAACCAGGTGCGCGAGGTGGACCTCGACGGCCTGATGAAGCGCACACAGGACCGCCCCCTGCCGTCCGGGCGCATCAGCCTCCGCGGCGCGGCCCTTTTCGCGGGCGCGCTCTCGGTGGTGGGACTCGCCGAGCTCTTCCTCTTCACGAACGTGCTGACGACCGCCCTCGCAGCCTTCACGCTCGTCTCGTACGTCGGCCTCTACACGCCGATGAAGACGCGGTCGCACGCCTCGACGGTCATCGGGGCAGTGCCGGGCGCCCTGCCGCCCCTTGGCGGGTATACCGCGGCGACGGGCGCGCTCGGCCTTCCGGGACTCGCTCTCTTCGCGATCCTCTTCGTCTGGCAGCTTCCGCATTTCTTCGCGATTGGTTGGCGCCACCGCGCCGACTACGCCCGCGCGGGCGTGAGAATCCTCCCGGTCATCGACCCCTCCGGGCGGCGAACGGCCCGGCAGACGCTTCTCTGGACCGCCGTGCTGCTGCCGATCAGCATCCTGCCGTCTCTCGTCGGGACGGCCGGCTTCGCCTACGCGTTCGGGGCGTTCGTCCTGACGCTCCTTTTCCTTCGCTCGTCATTGCGCTTCGCGCGCGAGAGGACGGACGGACGCGCCCGTTCCCTTTTTTTGGCGTCGATCGGGTGGCTCCCGGCGATTCTCATCCTCCTCGTCCTCGACCGCGTCTGACGCGAGAAAACGCTCGCACCCCGCACGTGACGCCTCCCGCCGTCGAAGCCCGCTCCCTCTCTCGTGCCTTCGGCGCGCGCGCCGCGCTGACGGACGTCACGTTTTCGGTGGCGCGCGGCGAGATCTTCGCGCTCCTCGGCCCGAACGGCGGCGGCAAGACGACGCTCTTCCGGATTCTCGCGACCCTGCTGCCTCCGGACGCCGGGAGCTTCTCCATCGACGGGCTCGATCCCATGGTAGCGGGCCGCCCGGTGCGCCGGCGGCTCGGCGTCGTGTTCCAGTCGGCGAGCCTAGACAAGAAGCTGACCGTCGGGGAGAACCTCGCGCTCCAGGGCGACTTGTACGGCCTCCCGTCGGGCACGCGGGCCGCGCGCATCCGCGAGCTGCTCGAAATGTTCCGCCTCGAGGACCGGGCGAGCGACCTCGTCGAGACCTTGTCCGGTGGCCTCGCGCGGCGCGTGGAGATCGCCAAGGCGCTCCTTCATGCTCCGCCCGTGCTCCTCCTCGACGAACCGTCGACCGGCCTCGACCCCGGCGCCCGGCGCGATCTCATCGACGCGCTCGCCTCCCTCGCCCGCGCGGGCACGGCGATTCTCCTGACGACGCACCTCTTCGAGGAGGCCGAGGCGGCGCACCGTATCGGCCTCCTCGACCAGGGACGCCTGATCGCGCTCGACACGCCCGGCGCGCTGAAGGCCACGCTTGGCGGCGACGTCGTGACGGTGGAGGCGAAGGACGACGCGGGCGCGCCGGCGCTCGCGGCCAGGATCGAAAGCCGCTTCGGCGCCGAGGCCGGCCGGATCACGGTGGTCGGACCCACGGTTCGGGTGGAGCGGGAGGCCGCGCACACGTTCGTGCCGCGCCTCGTCGAGGCGTTCCCTGGCGCCTTCAAGTCCGTCACGCTCGGCGCGCCGTCGCTCGAGGACGTCTTCATCGCGAAGACGGGCCGACGCTTCCGCGAGGCGGACGCGCCGGATGGCGGGAGCCACGCGGAATGAGCGTCACGTGAGCCCCCCCCTCGCCCTTGCGCGCCGGGAGATCGTCCGCTTTTTCCGGCAGAAGAGCCGCATCGTCGGAGCCGTGGCTCCGCCTCTGGTCATGTGGATCCTCGTGGGCTCGGGCTTCCACGGCTCCTTCCGCGAGGACTCGTTCGGCTACTTCTTCCCGGGCACGGTCGTCCTCGTCGTGCTCTTCGCGGCGATCTTCGCGACGATCTCCGTCATCGAGGACCGGCGCGAAGGGTTCCTGCAGGGAGTCCTCGTCTCGCCCGTCGCTCCCGCTTCGATCGCGCTCGGGAAGGTCCTCGGTGGCGCGGTGCTCGGGCTTATGCAGGGCCTTCCCCTGCTCCTCCTCGTGCCGCTGACCGGCCTCAGGGTCGACGCCGCGGGCCTTCTCTCCGCCGCCGCGCTGCTCGCGCTCCTCGCCTTCGCGCTCACGTCTCTCGGATTCGCGATCGCGTGGTCGCTCGAATCGACGCAGGGATTCCATGCGATCATGAATCTCTTCCTGATCCCCATGTGGCTCCTCTCGGGAGCCTTCTTCCCCGTCGACGGCGCCCCCTCGTGGCTGCGCGCGGCGATGGCCGTGAACCCGCTCACGTATGGCGTTGCGGCCTTGCGCCGGGCCCTCGGCGGCGCCGCGCCGGCGTGGATGTCTCCGTCGCTCTCGTGGACGGTGACGGCGGCCTTCGCCGCCCTCATGTTCGCCGCCGCCGTGGCCGTCGTCGCGCGCTTTCCCGCGGGCCCCGCCGCCCGCCTCGCCGCCGCGCGCCCACCGGAGGCCCGATGACGGTCCGCGACCTGCCGACGCTGAACGCCTGCCTCAACGCGACGAGCGCCGTCCTCCTCGTCGTCGGCTGGACGTTCATCCGCCGGCGGAGGATCGACGCGCACCGCCGCACGATGACGGCGGCTTTCGTGTGCTCGACGCTCTTCCTCGTCTCGTACCTCGCCTATCACGCGCAGGTCGGAAGCGTGCGCTTCCCCGGAACGGGCGGAGCGCGGACGCTCTATCTCGGCATCCTCCTCACGCACACGATTCTCGCGGTTGCCGTCGCGCCGCTCGCGATCGCGACCTTCGTCCTCGCCCGGCGCGGGCGTTTCGATCGCCATCGCAAGCTCGCCCGCTTCACGCTGCCGATCTGGCTCTACGTCTCCGTCACAGGCGTCGTCGTCTACGTGATGCTGTACCAAATGCGCTGGTAGTCAGCCGCGCGCGCCGTGACCCCACTTCGCAACGAGCTCTCCGACGCGCGCGAGCGTCACGGGCTTGCTCACGAAATCGTTCATCCCCTCGGCTTCGCAGCGCTCCTTGACGAGGTCGGACGTGAGCGCCGTGAGCGCGATGACCGGCAGCCGCTCTCCGTCCGGCAGGCCGCGCAGCCGCCGGAGCACCTGGAAGCCGTCCATCTCGGGCATGTGCAGGTCCAGGAGGACGAAGTCGAAGCGGAAGCCCGCGGCCGCGTCCACGGCCTCGCGCCCGCTGCCCGCCGTGAGCACTTCGGCGCCCCGTGACCTCAGCATGTGGGCGAGAAGCTCGCGGTTTTCCTCGTTGTCCTCCACGAGCAGGACGCGCGGGCGCCCGTCGGCGCCGCCGATCGACCGCCGGCCGTCCTGGGGCTCGGTCTCGTCGACCCGCGCGAGAAGCTGCTCGCTCGTCGCTTTCAGCTCGGCCTCGGCGCGCGCGCGCTGGATCGGACCCGAGGTCTCGTCCGCCGCACGCCGCGCCGCGGCGACGATCTCCTGGACGCGCGCCTTGAGATCACGCGTCGTGGACTGCAGGACGTCCACGGCGGCCTCGCGCGCGTCGGCGAGCGCCCGACGGGCCGCGTCCAGCTCGGTGAGGAGTCGGCGCCGCGAGCTGCCGTCGAGAAAGACGACGTCCGCGCCGCCGCCCGAACGCGGCGTGACGACGACGTGCAGCATCCGCGACACGCCTTCCGGCGTGACGAGGGAGACGTCTTCCTCGACCGAAGCGGTCGGCGTGCCCTGCGGGGCGCGGTTCACGGCGCGCGCGCGGATGAGTCCGCGCAGCCCTTCGGGCAGCACCTCCGAGCGCTCGACGTCGAGGCCCTCGAGAGCGTCCGCGCGGCGCCCCACCCACTCCGCGAGCCGGCGGCTGACCGCCTCGATGCGGCCGGCGGCGTCCACGCCGAGGAGGCCCGCGGGCGAGGAATCGAGCAGGCGCGCCCGGTGCTCGTCCCCTCCCGCCGGACCGCTCGTGTCGACGCGCCAGATGGCGGCTTCGACGACCTTGCCGTACCGCACGACAGGCGTCATCGAGACGATCGACTCGACCTGCGTCGCGCCGCTTGAGGGCAGCAGGATGCGCCGGGCCGCTCGAGACTGGCCGGTCTCGAAGACCTCGTTCAGACCCTCTATCATCTCGGGCGTGTCGGCGGAGAGGGCGGGAAAGTCCGATGCGGCGCGCCCCTCCAGGTCGCGCTCCTCGACACCGAGGGCGCGACGCGCGCCCCTGTTCGCGTAGCCGATCCGGCCGGCGCGGTCCAGCGTGAAAACGGCGACGGCCTCGATCGCATCCACGGCCGGCCCGAATGCCGCGCGCACGGACGTCACCGGCTCGGCACGAGATCCCGCGGGCGAGGGAGAACGGTTCGCCCCGAAAAAGACGAGAACGGCCGCCACGGCGATCACGACGGCGGCCGGTGCGAGGGACGAGGGCAGGCCGAGCACGACACCCAGCCCGAGGAGCAGGAGACCGAAAAAGACGAGAATCCGGGGGCCGGACATCTTTCCTATCTTAAACACGAGGCCCGCATGAGCTCTTCCGTCCAGTCCGGACCCACCTGGGGCGCCCTGCTCGTCGAGGGGCGGCACCGCCTTTCGAGCGCGGAGAACGCTCCGTACGAAGCGGAGGAGCTTCTCGCCCGGGCGACCGCGCGCCCCCGCGCCTGGTTCCTGGGCCGTCGCGCCGAGCCCGCGGATGCCTCGAGCCGGGCGGCCTTCGAGACGCTCGTCGCACGCCGCGCCGCCGGCGAGCCGCTGCAATACCTCCTCGGCGAATGGGAATTCCTCGGCCGCACCTTCTACGTCGATTCGCGCGCGCTGATCCCCCGCCTCGAGACGGAGGGCGTCGTGGAAGCGGCGCGCGCCGCCGCGCCCGGCGCCCGCGCCCTCGCCGACCTCGGCACGGGCAGCGGCATCCTGGCCGTCACGCTCGCGCTGGAGCGCCCGGAGGCGCGCGTTCTCGCGATCGACCGCTCGCCGGCGGCTCTCGCGCTCGCCGCGGCAAACGCGCGCCGCCACGGCGTGTCCGAACGGGTGACGACGGTCGCCTCCGACTGGCTCTCCGCGTTCGCCCCGCGGCCGCTCTTCGACCTCGCCGTCGCGAACCCGCCCTACGTCGCCGTGGCCGACGCCCCGCATCTGGCGAAAACGGTCTCGGACTTCGAGCCGCCTCTCGCGCTTTACGGCGGCAACGACGGGCTCGAGCCGATGCGCGCGCTCCTCGCGGGGCTGGCCGTCTTCCTCCGTCCCGGCGCCCCGTTCGTGTTCGAGCTCGGGTACGGGCAGGCCCGCGACGTCTCGGCGCTCGTGGAAGCGTCGGGGACGTTTCGACTCGTCGACATCCGCCTCGACGTTGCCGGGATCCCGCGCACGGCCACCGCGCTGCGGCTGACGGCGCCGTCCCCGAGCCCGTAGACTTCCTGTCCAAGATGGACGCGTTCCTCATCAAAGGCCCGTCGCGGCTCTCGGGCACCCTGAGAGCGAGCGGCGCGAAGAACGCAGCGCTGCCCGCGATGGCCGCGGCGCTTCTCACGGACGCTCCCGTGACGCTCGAGGAGGTGCCCGACCTCGCGGACGTCGACACGATGACCCGTCTTCTCGAAGGCATGGGCGTTTTGGTCGCCACGCCCGCGCCCTCCCGCAGAATCGTCGACGCGTCGCGCGTCACGTCGACCGAGGCCCCTTACGACCTCGTCCGGACGATGCGGGCTTCCATCCTCGTCCTCGGCCCCCTCGTCGCCCGCTTCGGCGAGGCGCGCGTCTCGCTGCCCGGGGGCTGCGCGATCGGCGTACGGCCCGTGGACCTGCACCTCCGGGCGCTCGAGGCGCTGGGCGCGAGGATCGCCGTCGAGAAGGGCTACATCCACGCGCACGTCTCGCGCGTCGGGCGCGGGACCGGCCGGCTCACCGGAACGACGATCCGCTTCCCGTCTCCCACCGTGACCGGCACGGAGAACGTGCTTTTCGCCGCGACCCTCGCGCGCGGGACGACGGTGATCGAGAACGCGGCGCGAGAGCCCGAGGTGGAAGACGTGGCGCTCCTCCTCACCCGCATGGGCGCGCGCGTGACGGGCGCGGGAACCCCCACGATCACGGTCGAGGGCGTCGAGCGGCTCTCAGGGACGGGCCCTTCGCCTCACACGATCGTGCCGGACCGCATCGAAGCGGGAACGTACCTCGCCGCCGGCGCGATCACCGGAGGCGACGTGACGGTTTCTCGCGCTCGGGCCCGCGACCTCGGTGCGTTTCTCGACGCGCTCCGCCGCGCCGGGGCCGGCGTCGAGACGACGGAGGACGGCGTGCGCGTCTTCGCCTCGCGGCCGCTCGAGGGCGTGGACATCGAAACGGCGCCGCACCCCGGATTTCCGACCGACCTGCAGGCGCAGTTTCTCGCCCTCATGACGCAGGCCAAAGGAACGTCCCGTCTCGTCGAGACGATCTTCGAGAACCGCTTCCTGCACGCCGTCGAGCTCGCGCGCCTCGGCGCCGACGTGCGCGTCGAAGGGCGCACGGCTCTCGTGCGCGGACCTTCGAAGCTCGAAGGCGCGCCCGTGACCGCCTCGGACCTCCGCGCGTCCGCGGCTCTCGTCCTGGCGGGCCTCGTCGCCCGGGGCGAGACGCTCGTGCGCCGCATCTACCATCTCGACCGGGGTTATGCCGCCATGGATCAGCGCCTGCGAAGCCTCGGCGCTTCCGTCGAGCGGATCGACGGATAATCCGTCCGATGAGCCCTTCCGCCGACGCCTCGTGCCTCTTCTGCCGGATCGTCCGGAAGGAGATTCCCGCGAAGATCGCCTTCGAGGACGAGCGCGTGCTCGCGTTCCATGACGTCACCCCGAAGGCGCCCACGCACGTGCTCGTGATTCCGAAGACGCACGTCGCGCGCCTCTCCGATGCCTCGGGTGATCACGCCGCGCTTCTCGGACCCTGCCTCGTCGCGCTTACCCAGATCGCAAGGGCGCTCTCTCTCGACAGCTACCGCGTCGTCATCAACGACGGCGCCGAAGCGGGCCAGAGCGTCTTTCACCTGCACCTCCATCTCCTCGGCGGACGGGCCTTCGCGTGGCCGCCGGGCTGAGAGCCTTCTGTCGCTCCGCCGCCCTCGCCCTTTTCTTTCTCCTCCTCGCCTCCGGAACGACGGTCGACGCGAGCGCCGCGCGCGAGCACGACCTCGCCGCCGCAGCGCGCGCCGGAAGATGGACGGAGGTCCTGGAGCAGCTCGACGACCTGAAGCGAGAGTCCGCCGTAAGGTACGCCGACGGCCGCTTCGATTACCTCGCCGCGCGCGCGCTCGCCGCGACGGGGCGCCGCGACGAGGCCATCGCGCTCTTCGAGCACCACGTCTCCGCCGACGACCTTCTCGACGTGCCGGGCCGCCTCGCCGCCGGCACTCTCCGGTTCGAAGGCGGCGACGGTGCCGGCGCGCTCGAGCTACTGTTGCCCCTCCTCCAGCGGAAGGGAGGCGCCGTCTCGCGGCGCGCGCTCCGCATCACGCTCGATGCGCTCGAGACGCGCCTCGACGCGGCGACTCTGGCGCGCCTCGTGGCCGCGAGGCCGCCGGCGGCACCGCGCGAGAGGCGCCGCCTCCTCGCCCTGCGCGCCGAGGCTCTCGACCAGTCCGGTGACGCGTCGGGCGCGGCGGCGCTTCGCGAGGAGATCCTCCGCGAGGCGCGGCGCGACGACGCCGCCGCGATCGTGCTCGCGCGCGAGATGCGCGGACGGGACGCGCGGAGCCTCCCCGACCGCCTGCTTCCGCTCCTGATCGAGACCGCGAAGGCGCAGCGCGACCTCGACCTCGCGGAGCGCCTCGCGACGGAACGCGACGCGCGCGCCTCTCGCACGGGCGACGACGTCGCGCGCCGGGGAGCCCGCTTCGACCTCGGCCGGATCCTCGCCTCGCGCGGGCGGTTCGCGGAGGCCTTGACGGCGTTCCAGTCCATCCTCGACGCGCAGCCGCGCCACCCCCGGCACGCCCGCGGAAAGAAGGACGACGCCCCCGGCACCGACGCCTTCTTCGCCCGCGTGCGCTTCAACGTCGGCACCACGCTCGAGAAGCTCGGGCAGCTCGACGCGGCGGCCGCGGAGCTCCGGCGCGTGGAGGGCTCTCGCATAGGCCCGGCCGTCCTCGCCGCGCTTCAGCGGGCGCGCCTCCTCATGCGGCGCGGCAACCTCGCCGGAGCCGAGGCGATCCTCATGCGCAAGGCCCTCGTGAAAGAGCCCGGGCGCGTCGAAGGCCTCCTCCACCTTCTCGAGCGGCGGGCCGAGGCGGGCGACGGCGCGGGAGCGCGGCGGGCCCTCGCTCCCATCGAGCGCCTCGCGCGCGCCCGACGGCTGCCGGAGCCCTGGAAGAGCGAGCTTCCTTTCTGGCGCGGCCGCGCCGCGGAGGCCTCGGAGGATCTCGCGGGCGCTCTCGCGGGTTACGCCGCGCTCCTCGCCGCGCGCCCCTGGACGGCGGCGGGTGAGGTCGCGGCGCAGCGGATGTCCGCGCTCCCGGCCGTCTCGCGTGATGCGTTTCTCCGCCGCGAGCGGCTCGAAGGCGAGGCCCTCCTCACGTCCGGAAAGCCGCGGGAGGCCAAAGCGCGCCTCCTGCCTCCCGCCCTTCTCGGCGACGCCCTCGCGCGCGACCTCCTGAAGCTCGCCTACCGCTCGCTTCCCGGCTACGCCGAGGTCCTGCTCGCTCCCGACCTGCCGGAGGATTCGCTCCCGACGCTTTGCGGGGACGCGGCGGCGTGCCGCCTCCTGCAGCTCGGCCTGCCTCTCGAAGCCGAGCCGATCGTGCGCGACGCCTCGCGCCTCGACACGCTCCTCGGCAGCCTCGTGGCCGCTCGCCTCGCCGAGGACGCGGACGCCGGGCCGGCGGCGCTCGAGGCGGCCGAGGCTCTCGACCGCTTGGTGCCCGACGACTTCCTCCTCGACCTCGCGCCGCGCTCGGTGCTCCGCTCTCTCGCGCCACGCCCCTTCGACCGGCTCGTCGCCGAGGCGGCGGACCAGAGCGGCGTGCCGCGCGACCTGCTTTACGCGATCATGCGGCAGGAGAGCCGGTTCGACCGCGAGGCCGCCTCCCCCGCCGCGGCCCGCGGCCTCATGCAGCTCACGCTTCCGACCGCGGGAGAGGCCGCGCGGGAGCTGAACGAGACTCCTCCCGCCTACGCGGAACTTTACGATCCCGCGCGGTCGCTGCGGCTCGGCGCGCGCACGCTGAAGAACCTTCTCGCCCGCTTCGACGGCGACGCGGCTCTCGCGGCCTCGGGCTACAACGCCGGCGCCGGCCAGACGGCGCTGTGGGCCGGCGGCGCGAAGGCTCCGACCGAGGCGCTTCTCGCCTCGATCACCTACCCGGAAACGCGCACGTATCTGCGCCGCGTGCTCGCGAACCGCATCCTCTACCGGAAGGCAGAGCCCGATCAGCGCCGATAAATGAGGATGCGCGTCTCGCTGCGAAGCTGCGCCGTCCAGCGCTCGATCTCGGCGTTGAGCTTGAGCTCGCGCACGACCTCGCGAATCTCATCGCGGACGTCCTCGAACGGAGGCACGTCCGAAAGACCTCGCTTTCTCGCCGCCTCCCGGAAGGCCGACTCGTAGTAGGCGCGGAGATCCGCTTCCGTCAGCTTCAGTCCCGGCGCGAGGCGCTCCTTCACGAAGCTGTCGAGCGCAAGCCCGCGCTTGACCCATGCCGCCAGCTCCTCGCGGGTCGTTCCGGCGGCCGCGAGCACCGCGGCCGCCGGGATACCACGCTCTTTCGCGAGACGCGCCTCGAGCGCGGCAACACGGGCCTCGACCTCCTCGGGCTTCGGCTCGAATCCGCTCGTCCTTCGGAGCTGTCGCTCGCGCAGGAGGTCGACGATGCGCTCGTCGAGGACGCGGTCGCGATACTCGGCGTCGGTCTCGCCCGGTTTGTGCTCGAGAAACCGCACGGCGACCAGCTTTTGGACCTCGCTCTCGGGAACGATCTCGTCGCCCACGACCGCCGCGATGCGGTCCACGAGCACGGCCGGGCCGGACGGCGTCGCCGCAGGCGCGGGCGCCGCGGGCGCGCCGCTCCCGGCGGCCGGCACGAGGGTGACGCCCGCGAAAACGAGCGGGACGAGCAACCCGCGAAACACGCCCTCGATCGTAGCAGGGGCCCACCATCACCTGCGGGCCACCACGTCCTTCATCAAGCCTCGAGGATTTTCAGACCTAAGGCCGAGAACCTCCGAAAATCGCCGACGTTCCCGGTCGCGAGCGGTTCCCCCGCGCACAATGCGCTTGCGGCGATCATGCAGTCGATCAGAGATCCACGCCGCCGCCCGGATTCGTTGAACAGGCGCGCACTCACGGCCGCGTCTTCCGTCGGATGGACGTGGCGCGGCGCTCGGCACGAACCCGCCTTTCCCATCGAGCCGCCGCCCGGGTCTCCAGGCTGAGCGACCGCTGGAGTGCATCGAGGGCGGTGAGTGCCTTCGGCGCCTTCATAGTGGCCATAGTCTCACCATAGGGCCATAACATTCCGGCCGCCACCCTTGTATGCGGCGAGCCCATGGCGCTGGCGCCGGGCCGTCGGGCCCTCCGCGCGCGGACGCGAGAGAATGCCGCAATGGGCCGTCTCCTCGTTGTCGCCACGCCGATCGGGAATCTCGACGACCTGTCACCACGGGCGCGGGAAGCCCTGGCGTCGGCGGCCGTTGTCTACTGCGAAGACACGCGTCGCACGGGAAATCTCTTCGCCCGTTTCGGCCTCACGACGCCGCGCGTGTCCTGCCACGGCCACAACGAGCACCGCCGCGTCGGCGAGGCTCTCGAGCGGCTCGCCCGCGGCGAGACGCTCGCTCTCGTCTCGGACGCGGGCACGCCGCTCGTCTCCGATCCCGGCGAGCGGCTCGTCGCGGCGGCCGCCGCGGCCGGACACCGCGTGGAGGCGATTCCGGGGCCGTCGGCGGTGCTCGCGATCCTCTCGATCTCGGGATTTCCTGCCGTCCCGTTCACGTTTCTCGGCTTTCCGCCTTCGCGCCGCGGCGAGCGCGACCGCTGGTACGCGGCGCACGCGGCGCGCAACGGGACAACCGTGCTCTTCGAGTCGCCCTTCCGGATCGCCGAATCACTCGAGGCGCTCGCGAGGGCATGGGGAGACCCGCCCGTCGTCCTCGGGCGCGAGCTGACGAAGCTCCACGAGGAGGTCCTGCGTGGGCAGGCCTCGGAAATCGCGCAGGCTCTCGCGGCACGGCCCTCGGTCAAAGGAGAGATCGCGATCGCTGCGGCCGCGTCTCCGGGCAAAGACATTGAGGACGGAATCAAGAATGCCCTTTGATCTCCAGCCCATTCTGGAAGGCGAGCTCATCCGCCTCAGGCCGCTTCGACCGGAGGATTTTTGTCACCTTTACGCGGTAGCTTCAGATCCGCTCATTTGGGAACAACATCCGAACAACGATCGCTACAAGGAGGAGGTCTTCAAGGGATTCTTCCGCGAGGCCCTGGAATCCGGGGGAGCATTGATCGCCATTGATTCCAAAGATGGCCAGGTCATCGGGTCATCGCGATTCCACGGATACGACAGCGAGAAGAGCGAAATCGAAATCGGCTGGACGTTCCTGGCCAGGTCCCGCTGGAGCGGCATCTACAACAGGGAAATGAAGCAGCTCATGCTGAGGCACGCCTTCAGATTCGTGAACAGCGTCATCTTTCTCGTTGGCCCGCAGAACGTGCGCTCGCAGCGGGCCATGGAAAAAATCGGCGGAGTTCGCGTGGGATCGAGGCTCGACGGCAAAGGCCGGGAAAGTCTCGTCTACCGGATCACGGCTTCCTAGCTCACCGAGCGGTCTTCGAAAGCAAGGCGCGCGTCCGATTCGAGGAGGTTTTCGAGGACGGGCCAGTCGACGTCCGGCTGGGACGCGAACGCGTGGAGGTACAGCGCCACGTCGCGCGCCTCGTGGACGCCGAGGAGCGCGTCGACGGCGCGGCGAAGCGCCTTTGCAGCCGGCGCCGGGATCGCACCCTCCGACGTCAGGCTGGGCCCCTCGTGTGGAAGCTTCAGCGCCTCCAGAAAAGACGAGATGAGCGCCGCCTGCCGGCGCGTGAGGGCGGCGGAGAGGACGTACAGGCCGAGGTCGGACGCGCGCTTGTCGCGCAGCGTGCGCCTCACGTAGGCCAGCCGCGTCTCCTCGGGCAACTTCGAAAACCGCTTGAGCGGAATCTGCTGGTAGGTGAGAACGCCGCCCGCGATCTTCTCGGGCAGCTCGTCGTCTTCGCACGCCGCCGCGACGACGGAGGCCACCTCCGCGCTCGACATCCGGCGGAAAAGCTCATGCGACTTCGGGACTTTCATCGGAGGCCGAGGATAACCGACAATGGAGGGCTTGATCGTCCTCCACGGTGCTCCGCGCCCGTCCGGATTCGCCCTTTGGGCGGAGGGGGTCTTCGTGCCGCACGACGGGCGTGACCGGCACCCGCGCGCCCTCGAACCGAAGGAGCTCCTGGAGGCGCTGAGCGCCGAGGGGCTCGCGTCCCCGGTCTCCGCGCGCACGGAGACGGCCCTTCTCACGCTCGTCGTCCCCGCCGTTCACGGGCGTCCCGTTCCGTCCGCGCCGGCGCTTCGGGAGCCCGCCGACTATGCGCCGCCTTTCTCCGCCGCGCTCCGGATCTACGAAGTCCCCGCTTTCGTGCTGCCCGTGGCGGCCGCTCTCGAGACGCTGCTCGCGCTCCCGGCGGCGCTCCGCGCGCGCCCGCTGCCCGTGTCGGCAGGCGACGATCTCGACTACTGGGCGGAGGTGGCGCGCTGGGTGTTCGACCTCCTGCTCCGGCGGCGTGTCGCGCCGGGAACCGACGGCACGCATCCCCGCTGGCGGCCTGTCCTCGACGATCCCCACGAGAGGGAGCGTCTGCGGCGTCTCGCCGAAGCCATGCCGCCGGTGTCGCGCGCGATTCTGCCGCCGGGCGTACGCCTGGGACCCGACGGCGCGCTCCCGCCCGCGCGCGGGCTGCTCCTCGCGTTCCTCGACGAGGCCGTGGACGCGGCGGCGCGCGACGTCCTCAGGGACGTCCTTCCGGCCGAGCGGCGCCGCGCGGGCGACTCTCCCGAGGCCGAGGTCGTCGCCGCGCTCGCCGCTCCTCCGACCCGTGCGCTCGAGCCCGGCGTCCTTTCGCGCCTGACCGAGTGGAGCCTCCCGCTTCTGGATCCCCTGCCCGAGAGCCTGCTGCGCCTCGGAATCCGCGTCGTGCCGCCACCCGAGGCCGGCGGCCCGTTTTCGCTCGCGTACGTCCTCGAGTCCGGAGAAAGCCCCGAGGTCTCTCTCCCGGCCGAGGAGATCTGGGCCACGACGGATGGCTCGATGCGGCGGCGCGGGCGCCTGTTCACGAACCCGCAGGACACGCTTCTCGCGCGGCTCGGAACGGCCGCGGCGCTCTCGCGTCCGGTCGCGCGGAGTCTCGAGGAGCGGCATCCCACGGGCGTCATCCTGTCGCCGGACGAAGCGTGGCGCTTTCTGTCCGACGAGGCCCCTCTTCTCGGGGAGGCCGGCATCGCCGTCCGCCTGCCCGGCGGCGGCAGCCTCGCGCGCGTCGCGCTCAAGCTCGTGGCGCGCGCGCCCGGAGCGGGCGAAGCCGACGCGTCCGTCGTGCGCTTCGGCCTCGACGCCCTCGTCGACTTCGATTGGCGCGTGGCCGTGGGCGATGCGCTCCTCTCCCCCCACGAGTTCGAGGAGCTGGCCGCCCGGCAGATTCCCCTCGTCGAGATCCGGGGGGAGTGGGTTCTCCTCGACAAGGAGAATCTCGAGAAGGCGCGGCGCCTTCTCGACCGCAGGCCCGGCGGCCGCACCACGCTCGGCGAGCTGTTGCGCCTCGCGGGCGGGCTCGACGGCGAACAGGAGGACGTCCTCGTCGACGCCGTGGGAGGCGAGGGGTGGGTCGGGCGTCTCCTCGATCCGGAGATCGCGCGGCGCGAGATCGCCGGCTTCGCCCCGCCACGCGGCCTGACGGGCACCCTGCGCCCGTATCAGATGCGGGGCGTCGGATGGCTGCGTTTCCTGCTCTCGCGCGGCCTCGGCGCCTGTCTCGCCGACGACATGGGTCTCGGCAAGACGATCCAGTTCCTCGCGGCGCTACTCGCCGCGCGCGACGCCGGAGAGCGTATCGGCCCGTCCCTCCTCGTCTGCCCGACGTCCGTCGCCGAGAACTGGGTCCGGGAGGCCGAGCGCTTCGCCCCGCAGCTTCGCGTGGTCGTGCATCACGGTGCGGGGCGCGCGAGCGGAGAGGCGTTCTCACGGCTCCTCACCGAGGTGGACCTGCTCGTCACGACGTACGCCCTCGTGCATCGGGACCGCGCTCTTCTGTCGGGCATCACGTGGGAGTACCTCGCGCTCGACGAGGCGCAGAACGTCAAGAACCCGTCGGCCGCGCAGTCGCGCGCCGCGCGTTCTCTCCGCGCGCACCGGCGCGCGGCTCTCACCGGCACGCCCGTCGAGAACCGCCTCTCCGAGCTGAAGTCCATCTTTGATTTCCTCAATCCCGGCCTCCTCGGCACCGACGAGGCCTTCCGGCGCAACTTCGCGCTCCCGATCGAGCGGCACAACGACCCCGCCGCCTCCGCGCGCCTGCGCCACGTGACGGGCCCGTTCCTTCTGCGCCGCGCCAAGACCGACCCGGGCGTCGTCCCCGATCTCCCCGAAAAGATCGAGACCAAAGAGCTCGTCGGCCTCACGCGCGAGCAGGCAGCGCTCTACCGCGCGACGACCCGATCGCTGCTTTCGGGCATCGGGCTGGCGAACCGGCGCAGCCGCAAGGCGAAGGTCCTTCTCCTGCTCCTGCGCCTCAAGCAGATCTGCGATCACCCGGCGCTCTTCCTCGGGGACGGCCGGCGCGACGGCCGCTCGGCGAAGATCGCCCGCCTCCTCGAGATGTGCGAGGAGACGCTCGCCGAGAAAAGTCCCGCCCTGCTCTTCACCCAGTTCGCCGAGATGGGCCATCTTCTCGTCGCCGAGCTGAAGGAACGCTTCGGCTGCGAGGTGCTTTTCCTGCACGGCGCGGTGCCGCGGCACACGCGGACGGAGATGGTGCGGCGCTTCCAGGAGGACGAGGATCCGC
>OCTA010001641.1_pt1 | contig 20552 bp, 19 predicted proteins | sample 1538991 | NCBI WGS metagenome assembly OCTA01 (sample SAMEA3539302, study PRJEB22396) | soil metagenome | biome: tundra; feature: field; material: soil | place: USA | collected 2010-05 | depth 0.15 m | reverse complement strand
CCTGCCGATGCTGCCAGCATGGCGATAGGAGTGGCGGGCTTGTTCATTAGGTGTAGAAAGGGCAGGGCACTGGAAGGACGGGCCCAGAGCAGCAGGCACTGAGCAGAAGGAGAATCTCGTGGCCTATACCGGGGACGTGACCGTCGGCGGCGCGGCTGACACGCGGGAACTGCCGGGGCTGACGGTGACCAAGGTGGCTGTCGGGCCCATGGACAACAACGCCTACCTGCTCACCTGCCGCGAGACCGGGCAGGCCGTGCTCATCGACGCGGCCAACGATGCGGGCAGGCTGCTGGAGCTCATCGGCCGGACCCCGGTGACCCGGATCATCACCACGCACCGGCATTGGGATCACTGGCAAGCGCTGGCCGAGGTGCAGGCGGCGACCGGGGCTGAGGTGGTCGCGCACCCCGACGACGCCGGGGAGCTTCCCGTCAAGGTCGCTGACCTGGTGCGGGGCGGCGATACGGTGCCGGTCGGCGCGACCGAGGTCTCCGTCATCCATCTGCGCGGCCACACGCCAGGCAGCATCGCGTTGTGTTACGAGGCGGGCGGGCAGCTGACCAGCGAACCGCACCTGTTTACCGGCGACTCGCTGTTCCCTGGCGGCCCTGGGAACACCGAACATGACCCGCAGCGGTTTACGCAGCTCATGGATGACCTGGCGGAACGGGTGTTCGCCCAGCTGCCCGATGGCACCTGGGTCTACCCGGGCCATGGCAAGGACACCCTGCTCGGCGCGGAGCGGCCACACATGGCCGAGTGGCGGGCACGGGGCTGGTAGCACGGGGCTGGTAGCACGGCCTAGCTGATCTCCGTCGTGTACGCGACAACGTTGCTCAGGTAGGAGCCCGTCGCATGATCGAACAGCCCCCCGCAGGTGATCAGGCGCAGTTCCGCGTCGGGTGAGGGACCGTAGACGGTCCTGGTCGGGAAGTGGTTCTTCGGGTACATGTGCACGGAGTTCACCCGGAACACCGCCAGCCTGCCGTTAGCCTCACGCACGTAGACGAGATCGCCAGAGTGCAGCAGGCGCAGCCGGAAGAACACGCCGGGGCCCAGGTCCGAGTCGATGTGGCCGGCGATCACCGACGAGCCGACAGCACCCGGACGTGGGCTGCCGGTATACCAGCCCGCCACCGAGGTGCTCGTCGGCACCTGCAGCGTGCCCTGCGCGGTCACGCCCAGCTTGATCAGCGTGGTGTGGACATCGATGGCCGGGATGGTGAGAGCCACCGGAAGGGCCGCGGGCTGGCCAGCTGAGGAGCCTGGCGCCGTCGCGGCCGCACCGGACGGGGCGGTTCCCAGCGTGGCGACCGGGTGGGGGATGTCGGCGGGCCTCCCCCGCACCCCGACCAGGCCCACGGTCCCGATGATCGCCGCGATCAGCCCGCCGCCCACCGCGGCCAGCGTCCATGGCCTGCGGGGCAGCCCGATGCGGGGGCGGCCGGGCCGTGCGTGACGCGACTGCCTCTCGGCCTCGCGAGTCTCATAAGCCTCCGGTATCCCAGGAAACCTGGAAGTTTCCTCGGGCTCGGAAGGCTCAAAAATCCCGAAAGTCTCGAATATCCAGGTGGACCCCGAAGACCCGGGAGCCTCAGCGGTACCCGGGGATTCAGTAGTTCCCGCAACCCGCGGAGTCCCCGGCGTCATCGTGCGTGGCGGGCCAGACTCCTGACCCGGCGCAGCCGTGCGGCACCGCCCAGCGTGAGCAGGCCGCCCGCGGCCACGGCCGCTATCCAGGGCAGCGGCGACGGGGCCTGGCCCGGCGCGGTGCCACCCAGTCCGGTGCTCGCTCCGCCCTCTGGCATGACGACGCTTCCGGCCGCGTCCTCCAGGTCGTCGATCTTGAGACCGCTGGTGCCGTCCAGGATGACGAGCGTGTGAATGGTGTCGGCCGCCAGCTCGACCTGCTGGGTGACCTGCTCGCCGCCCCCTGACGCGCGCACGGTCCAGGTGCCCGGGGACGTCTTCCCGTAAGCACTGACCATGGAGAACGTGAGGTCATGGGCCAGCACCTTGCTGCCCGCCGTCACCGTGACCTGGTTCTCCTTCAACGATGCCTGGATTACCCGGACCAGGGCCTGCCCCGGCGGCGTGGTCAGCTGGTCTATCAGAACCTGCAACCGCAACCCGGACGCCGGCCCCACACCGGCAACGGTGTAGGCGCCACCGGGCTTGACCTGGATGTTGCTGGACAGCACCGGAGCGGACCCGGACGCGGCACCCGCACCTCGCATGGCCACGGTGTACTCACCGGTCGCGACCTTCAGGTACGGGGAGACGTCACCATAGCCGACCGACTTGAGCACGGTCATCGCGCTGGGGTCGCCGTAGGAATACAGGTAGACGTCCACCGCAGGTGTGTTCGGGGACAGGTGGGCCAGCCGGATCCAGCCCACCGAGGAGGCATCAGGAGCCGCGGACGCGGCGGACGCGGCGCCCGCCAGCAGGCCCGACGACAGCACCAGCACGCCCAGCAGCAAGCTGAGGCGGGGACCCGCGAGACGCGGACGCCGGAGGCGCAAAGCCTGTGGCCACAGTGACATGAAGATCTCCTTTTTAAGTCAGCCACCCGCCCCGAGCAGCCCAAGAGGGCTCGGGGCGGTGAATTCGACGCGCAGGACGGCCTGCCCTGTGGCGAGCCGCACGGTGTTCACTTCCGCGGGAAGGTAAGGCGCCCGCTGAGCGAGCAGGAAGCCTTTCAGGGAGGCGAGGGAGGCGGCGCTGCGCGTGCCGCCCACCCCGGGCGCCCCGGATATGTCAGCAGAACGTAGCGGGACGCCGGCGCTGGCTTGCGGGCTCGACCCGCCGAAGCCCGCGACGTCGATCGGGTACAGCGCGGCCAGCGTCGCGAGTGTGGTCAGCAGCCGTGAGTCGACCTCCCCGGCGGCCAACTGCTGGCGCGCGCTGGCCGAGACGTGCAGCCGGGGATTGCCCAGCAACTGCCGGCCTACCAGCGTGCGGGCCTGCAGGTCGGCCCGCAGCGCGGCCTGGTAGGCCACGGCTCCGTCCGGAGCGACGGCCCGGATGACGATCCGGGCGCTGCCCTGGCCGAAACTGGCCAGCACCTCCGGCGCGTACACGCTGGCGAGACGACTGCCGAACTGGGTCCGGACAGCGGCTGTGGCCATCACCACGTCACTGCCGAGCGGATCGGCGTTGCCTGACCGCAGCACCAGCAGCCGGCTGGCGGCGATCCCCTGGCCCTGCAGCACTGAGCACATCGCCGGGTCACACGCCACAATCGCGTCCGCTGCCACCTGCCGGGCGACCCAGGTCGCCGCCTGGCGGCGGACCGTTGCGACGGTGCCAAGCGCGCTGGTACCGGCCTGGCCCCGCCCGGACGCCGCCTTCCTGGCCAGCGCGGCCGTGATCGCTCCGCCCACGAGCAGGATCGCGACCAGGATTACCGCAATGATCCGGCCCCGGCGGCCGGGCGCCGACGGCGGCCGGCGGCGGCGCTGCGCCCACAGGCGAATGGTCGTGGCCAGCACCTGGGGCCAGGACGGAAGCGGCGCCGCCTGCGCCGGGCCCGGCTCCGGGCCGACCGGTGCGCGCGGCCGGACGGTCTTGGCCAGCACCACGGTGTCCTCGGCCTGCTCCGCGGATTCACCGCCAGCGGACTCACCGCCAGCGGGTTCAGCACCCGGCGGTTCAGCACCCGGCGGCTCAGCACCCGGCGGCTCAGCACCCCGCGGCTCAGCACCCCGCGGCTCAGCAGCGGGGGGTTCGGCAGCGGGGGGTTCGGCAGCGGCGGCCTTTGCCGCGGCGGGGCCAGCGACGGCGGGCTCTGGATCCGGGAGGTTGCTAGTAGCCCCCTCGACCACTATCTGTAGCGGGTCATGGTCGGGCACGGGCAGGCTGTGCGGGCGTACCTCCGGGTCGGCGGGCAGCATTCCACCACCGGGCGCAGACCCCGGTGATGTCAGACTGTGGCTTCGCCGTTGCACGCGACCTGTCCCCCCTGAGGGCCGTCAAGCGGGTAAGCATGCCAGCCCAGAGGACAGCGGAACATACCGTTAACTACGCTTTCAACCGAAATAACGCGATGCTACTAATAAACTACGTACTGTAGAGTAACCAATTGCGGTCATTACGGACAGACAGCGGCAGCACGGCTGGAACTGCGCAATAGTCATTGCGGATATTACGGACACGAAGCGGGCAGCGGGCAGTCAGGGCCCGGGCCGATGCTGGGCGGCAATCCGCTGATAGAGAGCCAGCGCGGCGTCGATGGCGGCCGCCTCGTCCGGCAGCATGGCCGCGCGGGCCAGCGCCGCCGCACTGAGCTTCCGGCCGCGCTCCGGGTCGTCGAGCACGGAAAGCACCGCGGACGCTAGGCCGTCCGGGTCACCGGGCGTCACCAGCAGGGCTCCATCCTCGCCGGTCAGGTCGGGGATCCCGCCCACCCGGGTAGCGACAAGCGGCCTGCCAGCCCGCAGCACCTCCTGGACGATGAGCGGCTGGCCCTCCCAGGAACTCGCCACCACGACCACGTCGGCGATGGCCAGCAGCGCCGCGATGTCGCGGCGCTGGCCCAGGAACCGCACCGCGAGCCCCGCCGACCGTGCCTGGCTGTGCAGCACGTTCGCGAGCGGTCCGTCCCCGGCGATGACCAGCAGCGGGACCGGGTCACGGCGCTGCCAGCCGGCCGCCGCGGCCAGCAGCGTGCCGAAGCCCTTCTGGGCGGCCAGCCGGCCGGCGGCGAGAACGACCGGGCGCTCGTCGCCGCCCAGTTCCCGCCGAACCGTCGCCGCCTCGGCGGCCGAGGCCGCGCGGGCGGGCGGAGCGGGCACCAGCGCCCGCCCCCCATCCCGCGCCCCCAGCCGCCCCATCCGGGCGGCCAGATCTCCTGACACACACGCCACCGCGCCCGCCCGGCGGGCGACGATCCGTTCCAGGACCGCGTAGACGGCGCCGGCCAGGCCAGCCGCGGGAGGCGCGTTGTGCACGGTGACGATCAGCGCCGTGCGCCGGGTGGGCGCGCCCGCCAGCGCCAGCGCCGTGATCGCGCCGGCCCGCAGCCCGTGCGCGTGCACGATATCCGGCGCCGACGCCGCCAGCCGCCTCCGCAGCCGCAGCAGGGTGGCAGCGTCACGGGCCGGCCGCGGCCGGCCGGCTATCTCCACCGGCACGAACTTCCATGATCGCGGAAGGTTCGCGCCAGAGACAGCCGGGCCACAGACAGCGGCGAGTCCTCCGCGATCATGGAAGAACCGCCGCGTGGACGCGGGGCCGAGTACCGCCACCGCTACGCCCCTGGCGGCGCAGCCATCCGCGAGCATCGCGACGTGCGGACCGGTTCCCCCCGTGGTCGTGCCGACCACAAAGGCCACCTTCAGGCCCCCGCCACCCGTGCCCCCACCGATCACCACGGCAGTCTCCGCCGGGCCCGCGCGGCTACCGCGCGCAGGTCACTGCCGTCGAGGACCAGGGCGGCGAGCCCGAAGACGACCACCACGCATGCGCAAGCGAGCGCCGCGACACCGGCGTTCCGGAAGAAACCCGAGACAGGAAACGCGGCGGACACGGCTGCCCCGGCTGCCCCGCCAGCTACCGCCCCGGCCAGCCCCGCTACCGCGGCCCGCCCTGTGCCGCGCAGCGCCGCCCGTCCCCTGGCCCGCCCGACCGCGCCGAGCAACGCGACCCCGGACACCGTCAGGCCGATCGTGTTGCCCAGGCCGAGCACGGGCACCACCCAGCGAGCGGACACGAGCGCCAAGGCGACCACGTCCGCCACGATCACCAGCAGCCATCCGCCCACCATCGGGAACGCCGCCATCCGGTTGCGCCCGCAGGCCAAGAGCACCCGGGACAGGTTGGCGGCCAGCCCGTAACCGACGAGACCGGGCGCGAACGCCACGAACGTCAGCGCCAGCTGGCCGGACGCGGAGTGCGCCGCGAACAGCCGGGAGGCAGGCACCGCGGCCCCCACCAGCAGGGCCGCGCCGAGCCAGGACACCAGCATCACCGCCCGCGTAGACGACGCGGCCGTACCGTCGAAGCTGGCCCCTGACCGGGCCGAGAGCAGCGGGAACGCGCTGGTCGCGATGGGCACGGCGAGCACCGCGTAGGGCATGAAGAACATCTGCCAGCCGTAGCTGTAGAGCACGAGCGCGCCCTGTCCATCATGTCCGTTCGCGAGCACGATCACCGCGACCACGGACGCGTCCTGGGCGATAAACGCCGCGATCCCGACCGCGGCGAGCCCGCGCACCCGCACAGCCACACCGGCGGGGAACCGGAGGGCGGGCCGGAGGCGCAGCCGCAGCCGCAGCATCGGGCCGAGCGCGGCCAAGGCCAGCGCCGCCACACCTGCCGTCGTGCCCAGGGACAGCATCAGGTCGGCTGACCAGGGCAGCGCACCGAGCCGGCTGCGGTATGCGCCGCCGAGCGGGACGAACGCGAAGTACGCGCCGATGACCACCAGGCTGGACAGCACCGGGGCGATCGCCGGCGCGGTGAAGCGGTGATGCGCCTGCAAGATGCCGTAGAGCACCACGGCCAGGCCGTAGAAGACGATCTGCGGGGCGAACACGGCGAGCATCCGGGTACTCACGGCCACGATGGCCGCCCGGCCACAGCCGGGAGCTCCAGACAGGAGCACGGATACCACTGGGGCCGCCGTCACGGCGATGAGCACGCTGACCGGGGCCAGCAGCACGACCGTCCAGGTGAGCAAAGCCGACGCGATCTGGCTCGTCTCTGTGGTTTCGGCCTGGGCGGTGCCAGCCTTGTCTCCCGCCGCGCCTATCCGGCGCGCCACCGGGCCGGCCAGCACCGGGATCACGGCACTGGTCAGGGCGCCGCCCAGGACGACGTCGTAGATGATGTTCGGCACCTGATTGGCGGTGGCGTAGGCGGTGCCCAGGCAGGTGTTGCCGACGGTGTGCGCGAAGGCGAGCTGGCGGCCGAACCCGACCAGCCGGGCCGCCACGGTGATCACCCCGATGAGGACGGCCGCCCGTCCGATCCCCCCGCCGGCCTGCCGGACCGGACCAGACTCGGTCGCCGGCGCCTGCGGCCCGGTCACTGCCCGCTGTTAGCGGCCCGGGGTGCGGTTGCCGGGTGGACCTCACCAGAACGGAAACCTTCGCAGTTCATGTCCCCCGCCGTCGGCTCAGCCGCAGCGGCCGGTCCCGGTTCGCCGCGGGCCGGCCCAGCGGGCCGGCGGCCGAGCATGTCCAGCCAGCGCAGCGGCGGCGTCCGCTCGATCACCTTGGTGAAGCTGACCACCTCGCTGGCCGCGGTGAGACCGGTGATGGCAGCCAGCACGGCGATCCTGGCCGGCCGGCCCAGGCTGGCCGCCGCCGCGATGCCGAGCATGGCTCCCAGGGCGTTGGCGCCGGCGTCGCCCAGCATCGCCCGCTCGCCGAGGTCCTCGGGGAGCAGCGCCAGTGCCGCGCCCACCGGCGCGGCACTGGCACGAGTGCCGCCGCCCACGGCGAGCAGGGCGCTCGCCCCCAAGACCACCTTGATGGCGCGCCCGGGCCGCAAGTCGAACAGATTGAGCAGGTTGGCCGCCCCGGCGCTGAGACCCGCGTTGACCGCCACGTCCACCGGTGAGCCGCCGAGCAGCGCGGCCGCCGCGAGTCCGGTCGCACCGATGCCGCCGATCTTCACTGCGCCGGTGGTCACGTCGCCGCGGGCCAGCGCGCCGAGGTGGCCGCGGAAGCCGCGCCGGTCCCCGCTGCCCGCGAGATCGTCATACCCGCCGAACGCGCCCGCCCCAATCGCGGCCGCTACCAGGGCGCCCCGCGTGCGGCGGTCCATCCCAGGAGTGATCCCGGCCACCGCCGCGGCCGCCGTTGCCGCGGCGGGCCCCTCGAGCAAGGTGACCGGTTCACCGCGGTGATTGGTCCTGGTCCAGGTGGCCTGGCCCGCTGGCGGCCACCGGGTCAGCGCTGCATAGCTGGCGCTGGCCGCGGCCGCGGCCAGCCCGGCACTGGCGATGGCGGCGACTGCGCTCCGCCGCCCGGCGCCGGGGCTCACCGACTGCTCGATGCGGACGGGGTGGCGGACGAACGGCCCGACCGTGGGTCCGCTGTGCTACCTCCGGCCGAGGCGGACGGCGAAGGTGTCGGGGCGGGACTGGGACCGGGCGCGCTGGCGCCGGAGCCGGTGCCGTAGCTGGCCGGCTTCGCTTCGGTCAGCAGCTCGTACAGGGCCTGGGCCACCACGATCTGGCCGGGGGTGGTGTCGGCGTCGTCCACCGTGGACAAATGACTTATCTGGGCACCTGAACGCAGCACCTGGATGGCACTGCCCGGCCCCGAGCCAGCCGCCGACCCGGCCACGACCGTGGCCTGGCCGGCGAAATTCAGCTGCTGGCACAGGGCCACCAGGGCCTGGGTGGCCGTATTGGAGCCGTCTGTCGTTGGAGGGCTGGCCGGTGTAATCACAACAGCGAGGGTGGCATGGACGATGTCCTGCCCGCTGACGCTCAGGAAACCTGCGGTGCTGAACTGGGTGAGGATCGCCGTGCCGGCGCTGTCCTGGCTGCCCGGCGTGGGCTGGCCGAGCCCGTCCTGGGTCAGGATCGCACTCGCGATCAGCTGCCCGGCCTGGGCCTGTGGCGTGCCGCTGCGCAGGTTGAGGCCGATTGGCGTCAGTTTCTGGGTGAGCAGGCTGAGGGCGTTCCGCGCGCTTGAGTCGGGGGCGAGGAACAAGGACTGGACGTTGACCTGGCCGACGATCTTGGCCCCCGCCAGGGTCAGTGCCTGGGTGACGTTATCGGTCACCTGGCTGGGGGCGCCGGGTGCCGTGACGACAACGATCCGCTCGCTGGAGAGCAAGTGGGCCAGCAGCACGGGCTCGGCGGCCTGCGCGAACCGCTGATCAGTGCTGATCTGCTGACGCAGGGACTGGTTCTGCGAACCCAGATTCTCCGCTTCGTGGCGCGCCGTTGAGACGGATTTCCGCAGCCCGGCAGTAAGCGGGCCGTTCAGGGCCGTGGTGCCGAGAACGACGCCAACCGTCAAGGCTAGGAAAACCGCGATGATGGAGACGAGGTGGTAGCGGAAATCGATCACTAGAACAATCCGGTAAGCCAGAATTTGAACAGGTCCAGTTGCACGAAAAGAAAATCGAGGAAGCCCCGCATGGCATCCGAGGCCCAGACGGCGGCCAGAATAGCGGCGAGACCGGCAATCAGCAGGGCGAGGACGGCCCAGCCTGAGATCCTACTCCGGTAAAGCTGGTTGACGCCTTTGGCGTCAACCAGCTTGCTGTCCAGCCGCAGCCTGGTCAGGAAGGTGCTCGCCATTCCCGACCGGCCTTTGTCGAGGAACTCCGACAGCGTGTTGTGTGAGCCGACAGCGACGATCAAGGTGGCGCCCTTCTCGTCGGCCAGCTGCAGCGCCAGGTCCTCACTCGTTCCCGCAGCCGGACAGAGCACCGAGAGCAGGCCCAGCCTCTCGACGCGCGCGAGCCCAGGGGCGCGGCCGTCCGGGTAGGCGTGCACCACCAGTTCGGCGCCGCAGGTCAGGCCCTTGTCGGAGACCGAATCCATGTCGCCCACGACCAGATCCGGCCGGTACCCTACGTCAAGGAGCGCGTCCGCGCCGCCGTCCACGCCGATCATGACCGGCTTGAAATCACGGATGTAGGGCCGCAGTGTGGCCAGGTCCTCGCGGTGGTGGTGACCGCGGACCACGACGAGCGCGTGCTTGCCCTCGAACCGCGTGCGAAGCACGGGGGCACGGATGCCATCGATAAGCAGCGCGCCCTCGTTTGTCATGTACTCCAGGGTGTTAGCCACGAAAGCCTCGATCTGCGCGGCGACACCCGCCTTGGCGCTGGTCATCGAGGCGGCCACGGTTTCGGCGGTTTGCAACGTGCCTTTCGCGACGATCTCGTCGCCAAGACGCAAGACTTCGGCCTCGAGCCGGACCGTCTCCCCTTCGGCCACCCGGCTGAACACGTCGGGCCCCACATTGTCAACAAGCGGGATCCCGGCTTCCACCAGAAGCTGGGGGCCGAGGTTGGGGTACCGGCCGCTGATGCTGGGCGCCACGTTCACCACGGCGGCCACCTGGCGGCTGATCAGCGCATCGGCGCTGACCCGGTCCAGGTCCTGGTGGTCGATGATGGCGATCTCGCCGGGGCACAACCGCGTGGTCAGGTTCTTGGTCCTGCGGTCCAGGCGCGCCCGCCCGGTTACACCGGTCAGGTCATCCGGCCTGCTCCGGTGCATCCTAGGGAATTTCAGGAACCGAGCCATCTCGCAGTCCATCCTGCCAGACAGACCGCACCCGCGTTGCCACCCAGGGCACCACCGGGCCCGGCAGGCCGCGCCCGCACCCGTTGGTCAGCGACCGGAGCCTGACCTGGCCCTATCCGCTGCTGTGGCCCGCTCTGCGGCGGCGGCGGCCAGCAGTTCTCCGGCGTGCGCGCGGCCGAACTCAGAGTCTTCCAGGCCGGCCAGCATCCGGGACAGCTCCGTCACCCGGCCCGCCTCGTCCAGCCGGGTGACCCCGCTGCGGGTAACGGTCCCGTCGTCGGCCTTCTCCACCACCAGGTGCACGTCCGCGAACGCCGCCACCTGGGGCAGATGAGTCACCACGATGACCTGTGCCAGCCGGGCCAGCCGGGCCAGCCGGCGCCCGATCTCCACCGCTGCCTTGCCGCCCACTCCGGCGTCCACTTCGTCAAATACGAACGTGGGTACCGGATCGGCCCCCGCGAAAACGACCTCGATCGCCAGCATGACCCGGGACAGCTCCCCGCCTGAGGCCCCTTTGCTCAGCGGCAGCGGGGGCGCGCCCGGGTGAGCGGCGAGCCTGATCTCCACCTCGTCGGCGCCGTGCGGGCCAAACTCATCCTGGGTGATGACTGCCGCCGTGAGCTTCGCGTGCGGCATGGCGAGGGCGGAAAGCTCGGTGGTGACCTCGGCCGAGAAGCGTTCGGCCGCCGCCTTGCGCAGTCCGGTAAGCTGCCCGGCCAGTTCGCCGGCCCTCGCACCGAGCCGTGCCTCCTCCTCGGCGAGCCCGGCGATCCTGTCGTCGTCGCCGTCGAGTTCGGCGAGCCTGCCGCCTGCCTGCTTGGCCCAGGAAAACACCGTTCCCAGGTCGCCGACGGCCAGATCCCCGGTGACCGGCCTGCCGGCCGCCGTGCCATAGGACCGGATGAGCCTGATCAGGTCGCCGCGGCGCTCCTGAACGGCGGCCAGCCGCGCCGGGTCTGCCTCCACGGACTGCACGTAGGAGGCTAGCTCGGCCGCAACGTCGGAGACGAGGTAGGCCGCTTCGGTCAGCCGGTCAGCCAGGCCAGCCAGCGATGCGTCGTGCTCCGCTACCGCCTCAAGCGCCTGCCGGGCCCCGCCGAGCAGGGTTACCGCATCCGGCGCGTCATAGGATCCGCTGGACGGGTCACCGAGCAGCGCCTCGTGCGCGGCGGTGGCCGCCGCGTGCAAGGCGTCCGCGTTCGCGAGGCGGTCCTCCTCCTCCAGCAGCGCGGTGTCCTCTCCCTCGGCGGGTTCCACCCGCTCGATCTCCGCCAGGCCTCGCCGTAGGTCCTCCGCCTCCTGCGCGCGCTCCCTGGCCAGCCCGGTCAGTTCCGCCAGCTCCGCCTGGGCCTCGCGGTGCCGCTGGTAAGCCCGCTGGTAATCGCTGAGCACGGCGGCCAGTTCCGGCCCGGCGAACCGGTCCAGCGCCTGGCGCTGCCTGGCCGGCCTGAGCAACTGCTGCTGATCCGCCTGCCCGTGCACGGCCACCAGGTCGTCGGCCACGTAGGTGAGAAGCGACACCGGCACCGATCGGCCGCCGGCGTAGGCGCGCGACCGCCCCTCGGCAGATACGGAGCGGCTGACGATCAGGGTGCCCCCCTCGTCGTCCAGGTCACCGCCCGCCTCGTTCACGTGCTGTGCGACACGGCCCGCGGGATCGATGCGCAGCCTGCCCTCGACCGTGGCCCGTTCCGCCCCGGGCCCGACTCGGGCCGGGTCGGCGCGGCCGCCAAACATCAGGCCGAGCCCGGTCACGACCATGGTCTTGCCCGCCCCCGTCTCCCCGGTCACCACAGTGAAGCCAGGGGACAGCTCAAGGACGGCGTCGTCGATGACGCCAAGGCCCGTGATGCGGACTTCCTCAAGCATGGGCGCGCGGCTCCTCTTTCCTGTCCGGCCGTTCCCTGCTCCGCTCGGTACTTCCCTGCTCCGTAATCTCCTGCTCCATACTGCCGTGGCCGGCGCGGCCCTCGTCGTTCCAGCCTGGCCGGCGCCCGCGCCAGCCAGCGACCGGCAGGCCGAACTTGGCGACCAGCCGGTCGGTGAACGCGGCACCTCCCGCCGCGCTGCCCTCGCCGCCGCGCAGCCGGGCCAGCAGCACCGGCTCGGAGCCGCGCCGCACCTCGACACGCGCGCCTGGTGAGAAGTCGACCCTACGACGCCCATCGCACCACAGAACACCCGCGAACGTCTCGTTTTGGCCGCCGCCTGGGGCGGGGCGCTGCCCCGCCGTGGACGCGGCCGGGACCTCGACCGCGAGTACCGAGTCCGGCGAGACCACCAGGGGCCCGGCGAACAGCGCGTGCGCGCTGATCGGCACCAGGAGCAACGCCTCGACCCCGGGCCAGACGACAGGGCCGCCCGCTGAGAACGCGTACGCGGTGGAGCCCGTCGGGGTGGCACACACCACGCCGTCGCAGCCCCACCTGGACAGCGGGCGGCCATCTATCTCGATCACCACCTCGATCATCCGCTCGCGGGCGACCTTTTCCACCGTGGCCTCGTTAAGTGCCCAGGTCTTCGCGGTGACCGTGCCGTTCTGCCGGACGGTGACATCGATCGTCATCCGTCGTTCCACCGCGTACCGCCGGCTCAGGACGCGTTCCACGGCATCGGGCAGGTCATCGGACTCAGCCTCGGCCAGGAACCCGACATGCCCCAGGTTGACGCCGAGCAGGGGGGTGCCGGCCGGCCTGGCCATCTCGGTGGCCCGCAGCAGCGTGCCGTCGCCGCCCAGCACGATCACCATCTCGGCGTCCTCGGCCGCCTCCGGGGTGGCGGGAACCACGTCGGCGCCGGCGCAGCGGAGGTCGGCTGCTTCGGAGGCGAGGACCCGCACGTTGACGCCCGCGGCGGTGAGCATCCCAACGACGAGCCGCGCACTGGACCGCGCGGCGGTCCGGCCGGTATGCGCCACGACGAGCACCGTGCGCTTGGCGTTCACTCGGGTCCTTCCGCGATGACCTGTTCCAGCCGACTGGGATCGAGGGCCGGCGCGCCACGGCGCAGCCAAAGGAAATACTCCACGTTCCCTGCCGGGCCCGGCAGGGAACTGGCCGAGATTCCTGCCACCCCCAAGCCCGATTCCGCCGCGGCGGCGGCCACGCGGGCGACGGCCGCTGCCCGCAGCTCGGGATCGCGTACCACGCCACCTGTCCCGACTTGGCCCTTACCCACCTCGAACTGGGGTTTCACCATGAGTACGAAGTCAGCGTCCGGACTCGCGCAGTTGACGAGGGCGGGCAGCACCAAGGTCAGCGAGATGAAGGAGAGGTCAGCCGTGACCAGGCTCGGCGCCGGAGCGACCTGCTCCGGCGCCAGCTGGCGCACGTTGACCCGGTCGAGCACGCTGACCCGCGGGTCGCTGCGCAACCGCCAGGCCAGCTGACCATAGCCGACGTCCACCGCGACCACCTGCCCGGCACCCGCCCGGAGCAGCACGTCGGTGAAGCCGCCGGTGGACGCGCCCGCATCGAGGCAGCGTCGGCCGGCCACCGTCAGCTCAGGAAAGGCCGCGAGGGCACCCGCTAGCTTCCGGCCGCCGCGGGACGCGTAGTCGGGCTCCGCGGGCAGGTCCTGGATAGTAATAGGGACATCCGGCGCCACCAGGGTGGCCGGTTTGCCCGCCACCCGGCCTGCGACGACGACCCGGCCGACGGTGAGGAGCTCAGCGGCGTGCGCACGGGAACGCGCGAGGCCCCGTCTCACCAGTTCGGCGTCCAGCCGTCTCCGCGCGCCCATGCAGCGGCCGCCCCGCCGTTCAGCTTCCCGGTGTGATGGGGGTGTCTGAATTTCCACGAGTGCCTGAAGTGCCGGATATGTCCTCCGCGCCGGAGTCCAGCGTCCCGAGCGCCGCCGTGAGCCCCTTGTGCACATGCTCGAATATCGCCGGGTGCTCGTCGACCGGCAGCCCGCTGAGGTCAGCGAGCCCCGCCAGCGCCTGATCGACGCGGACATCACCAGTCTGCGCTTGCTCTGGCCCCGCACGTTCTGGCTCAGCGGGTTCCGGCACTGCATCTTCCGGCTCAGCGGGTTCCGGCCCGGCGGCGCCATAGCTGTCGCGCTCCATCAGGCCACTCTCCTCTCCGCGGACCACGTCCCTTGCATGCACCGGTTTCTCCAACGAACGCTACCGTCCGGAGACGACAGGACGGGTCACCCGGCGCGCCGGCGCCCGCGCTGATCCGATACTGAAAGGTCTGGAGTTGCAGAATGGGCACTGTCTGGGAAGCTAGGTGACGATGGCGACTGTCGAGGAATGCCGCAAGGCGCTGGAGAGGCTTACGGGCCGACTGTCCGAAATGGGTCCGGAAGAGCGTGCTGCTCACCTGATCGACCGGGTAATCAGCTGCCGGGTGGATGATCTGGGGATCGTCTTCCTGACCCGGCTGGGTCCCGACGGCGCCGGTCCGGTCACCGAGGCGACCGGAGCGGAGCCGCCCGCCCAGATCAGATTCTCGGCCAAGAGTGATGACCTGATCGCCATCGCCGACGATCCGGGGAGCATCTCCCGCGCGTGGCTTACCGGGCGGCTCAAGATCGAGGCGAACCTGTTCGACTTGCTTCGCTTCCGCAAACTGCTGTGACAGGGACTCAGGCCGGGATCACCGCAAGCGCGGCTCATGAACCCGGCCAGCCCGGGCGGAGCGCGCCGGGTGCCTGAAGGGGACGTGGTCTGGCTCGCGGCCAAGCGGCTTCGCGAGGCGCTGGCCGGACGAGTGCTTACCCGCAGTGATTTCCGGGTCCCCCGTTTTGCCACCACCGACCTGACCGGCCGCTCCGTCACGGAGTCACTGTCCCGCGGAAAGCACCTGCTGCTGCGCGTGGAAGGTGGCCTCACTGTGCACACCCACCTGCGCATGGACGGCTCGTGGCGCATCCGCCCGGCCACCGATCGCGTCCCGGCCAGCCACCGAGTCCGGCTGACCCTCGCCAACGACGCCTGGCAGGCGGTCGGCTATCAGCTCGGAGTTGTCGAGGTGATCCGCAGCGCAGAGGAAGAGCAGGTGACCGGCCATCTCGGCCCTGACCTGCTCGGGCCCGGATGGGATCCGGCCGAGGCAGTCCGCAGGCTGCGCGCCGTCGGCGAGCGGCCGATCGGCGAGGCCCTCCTCGACCAGCGGAACCTGGCGGGGGTGGGTAATTTTTTTCTTACAGAGATGCTGTTCCTTCGGGGAATCAGCCCCTGGCGCAGCGTCGGCCAAGTCGAAGACCTCAATGCCCTGGTAGAACTCGGGCGGCGGCTGCTCGACGCGAACAAGACACGGATCGACCAGGTGACGACCGGCGACAGGGCACCAGGGCGGCGGGCCTGGGCGTACGGGCGGGCGGGCCAGCCGTGCCGACGGTGCGGTACCAGGATCAGGAGGGCCGAGCAGGGCGCCACAGGCGAAGAGCGGGTCAGGTTCTGGTGTCCGGCATGCCAGAGCTAGACGCAGTAGCGGTCCCCGGTCGTCGGGTCGCGACGGAACGGCGACGGGAAGGCGCCCTTAACCGGCCTGGAGGTGCCTCAGCGAACGCCGGATTGGGTACCCAGGCAGATGCGGCGGCGATGGCCAGCCCAGACCTGTATCAGTCTGGGAGTCCGCCAGAAGGTCCAATACCGCCATACCCAGTGGAAGCCGACTCACCGACCCATTCCGGTCTCAGCCGGAGTACGGAACGGAATACGGATTCGCTGGCCGACGGGAGCCCGCATCGGTGTTGTAGGGAACCGATGTACCTGAGCATTCGGCACCGTAGTTGAGCACTACATGAGCAGCGAGCGAGTTACCTGAGCACCGGCGCCTTTTGATCACTCGTTGTTACGGCGGGGAACGTGACCTATTGCGGACGCGGCGCCATCCTGGCCGGCCTGCGCGGTCCGTGACCAGTCAAACCGGGTGCGGCCGGCCGGTTCGGGGCCGGTGCCTCAGCGGCACAGGCTGCGATCGGCCGTGGTGATCAGTGTTGTCGCGGTCTTCTCGAGGGACAGGCCCCGGCCGGTGTACAGCAGGTCGAAGCTGTCGAAGCTCGTCAGTAGCCACAGCAGGTCGGCGGCCTGGCCGGGGGTGACATCGGCACGCAGCGCCTCTTGGTCGGCCAGGCGCTGGGCGAGGCGGGCCATTCCGCCCGCCCGGCCTTGTTCCATCCGCTGGATCGCGCCGCCGACCGCAGTGGCGTCAAGCAGGGCCATCGAGGACAGCACTCGCAGCACGTCCCGATGAGCCGCGTACATCTCCACGACCCCGCGGATTCCCCCGCGCAGGGCTTCGCGTGCGTCGGGGTGAGCCGCGGCCTGCAGCATGCGACCGAACCCGCCGCGCTCCAGCAGATCCGCCCCGACTGCCTCGAACAATCCGGCGCGTGAGCCGAAGACCAGGTAGACGGTGGGCCGCGCGACGCGGGCCATACGGGCAATGCGATCGATGCTGACCGGCTCCGAAGGCGCCTCACGCAGCCGCTGGTAGACCGCGTCGAGGATGCGGCGCCGTGTTTCCGCCGCCGCATCCGCTCGCAGGCGCTGCTCGTACTTCCGGGTGGCCATGACCATCATTCTAGCATTGGCTTGACACAATGTATTCCAGAATACATACTGTCAGCGAAAGATCGGGGGCGTCAGGCCGCCGGCGACCGGGACAAGGAGCCGTCATGCAGGTGATGATCCGCTGCAAGGTCAGGCCCGACGGGGCTGAAGCCAGCCTGGAGTTGCTCCAGGAGGTGTACGAGGAAATGCACTCGGTCCAGCCGAAGGGTCTGCGGTACGCGACGTTCCAGCTCGAAGACAAGGTGACATTCGTGTCCTTCGCCGAGATGGAAGGCCCTGAGGTGCTGCAGCAGCTGGAGGCCTTCCAGCGGCTCCGCGCGACCCCCCGCGAGGGGTTCGACGAACCCCCCGTGCTCACGATGCTGCACGAAGTCGGCTCCTACGGCTTTCACTGACGCCGCCCAACCCTGACCATCAAACGCATCCGCTCAGGAGGGCCTCGTGTCCAAAGCAACGGCGATCGTCAACGCGAGGGTCTTTGACGGCACCCGGCTGCGGGACTGGACGTCAGTCCGGTTCGCTGACGGCATCATCACCGACTGCGCCGCCGGTCACACTGCCCGAGACGGCGACGAGGTGATCGACGCGGCGGGCGGCACCATCCTGCCGGGGCTGATCGACTCGCACATCCACCTGGTGCCCGGCGCCCTGGCGCAGGGGCTCACCTTCGGCGTGACCACTGCACTGGACATGTTCAGCCAGGCCGACGTGATGGCCGCAGCCAAGCGGCAGGCGGGCGCCCGGCCGGACGTGGCCGATGTGCGTTCCGCGGGGATTGGTGCCACTGCGCCGGGCGGGCATCCCTCGATGATGTACGCCCCGTTCCCGACCCTGGCCGGCCCGGAGCAGGCCGGTCAGTTCGTCGCGGACCGGGTCGCCGAGGGCTCGGACTACCTGAAGATCTTCGGCCCTACGGGCGCAGCGGGCCCGCGGGCGGTGCCTTCTTTGGACCTGGACACGATCACCGCGCTGACCGAGGCCGCGCACGGTCGCGGACTCGTGGTCGTCGCGCACGTCAACTCCGTGGCCGGGGTGGGCAAGGTCGTGTCAGCGGGCGTCGACGTCGTGGCGCATGTGCCCGTGGACGGTGAACTGGGCACAGCCCTGGCCGGGCGGATCGCCGAGGCCGGGATCGCGGTCGGTCCCACGCTGGCCACCACTGAGAACTTCCTGGGTGAACCGGGCGGGGCCGCGGTAGCCGGAGACCCGCGACTCGCCGGCATACTCGGGGACGCACAGGCGCAGCGGCTGGCCTCTGGCCTATCAGGGCGGCGCGGGCAGGGAATGCCGCCCTATTCCCGGGCTGAGGAGAATGTCAGCCGCCTGGCCGGCGCGGGCGTCACGATCCTGGCCGGCACCGACGCCCCGAACCCGGGAACCATATTCGGGGCCAGCCTGCACCGGGAGCTGGAACTGCTCGCCCGCTGCGGCATTACGCCCGCCCAGGCGCTGACCGCCGCGACCGCCGCCCCGGCACGGGTGTTCAACCTCTCCGACCGCGGGCACACCGCACCCGGTCAGCGCGCGGACCTCATCCTCGTATCCGGCGACCCGCTGACCGACATCACCGCAACCCGGGCCATCGAGCGGATCTGGCGGGCAGGCGTCCTATGTGACCGGCGTGCGTTCGTCGCCAACGCGGCCGAGACGGAAGAACTCGACGCCTTCGACGCCCGGGTCGCCAAGATCGTGACGGCCGTCCGCGAACGCCGGTACGGCTCCGGCCCGACCAAGGCCAGCTGACACCGGACCAGGCAAGGCGACGTCAAGGTGCAGAACCGGATCAGCCCGTCCCGCCCGATGACCGGGAACGACCGCAGCCGCTCCAACCGGCCATCGGAGAACAGCCTCTGGCGAGGACGCGTTCGAGGGGTCCCGGTAGCACGCGCCGAAAACTAGCGGATATACCTGACCTGCACTGATGTGGGCAGCGAGCCGGATGCCTGAGCACTGACGGCTTAGCGGCCACCGTGGGACTGGGGGTCACTCGCGCGGTCCCGGAATCAGGCCTGCGGGCGATGGGCAGTCGGATCGGCAGGGCCATGTGAGAGCCGAACCGGAGCAGGGACTATTCGTGCTGTTACAGGCTCGTGGTCTGCCGAAGGGCGATAGTGTCACTTTCCGGGGTGATGCGGTTACGGAAGATCACGTTCGCGGCGGGCGGGACACGGACGGCAAGCGGTTGTGTGAGCCGACGGCGTCGGTCCGGCTGCGCGACGGGACGGCGGCCGAGCGGCCGCTGCGGCAGCTGACGGCCGACCAGGTCGTCGCCGCGGCACCGTGGCGGTCGGCCCGCAGTGCCCGCGGGCAGGCCCACTACCCGGGCTATTACTGGTCGGCGACGTCAGGCGGCCACGTCATCTACGAGAGCCGCCTGGAGCTTGGCCGGTTGCTGCTGGCCGACTTCGACCCCGGGGTGACGGCGATCGCGGCCCAGCCTTTCCTGCTGCAGGCGCAGGCAGGCGGCCGGCTCCGCCGGCATGTGCCGGACTTCCTGCTGGTCCGCGCTGACCACACGGTGCAGGTGGTGGATGTCAAGCCCGCTGCCCGGCTGGCCGACCCGGCGGTGGCGGAGGCCCTGGCCTGGCCGGGGCCGCTGTTCGAGGCACGCGGCTGGGACCACGAGATCTGGACCGGCGCGTCCTCGGTGCTGCTGGCGAACGTCCGGTTCCTGGCCGGCTACCGGAGGCCGGGAATACCGCCTGATGACGTTGCCTCCGCGGTCCTGGGCGAGGCCCGGCCCGGCGAGCGCCTGGGCGGCCTGCTGGACAGGCTGGAGCGGGCCTGGCCGCGCCCGGCCGCCAAGGCCGCGGTCCTGCGGCTGCTGTGGCAGCGGCGGCTGAGCACTGACCTGAGCCGGCCGTTGGATGCCGGCAGCGTCCTGGAGGTGACCCGGTGAGCGAGGCCCTGCGCGGCCTGCTGGCGGTGGGAACCCGGCTGGCCCACGACGGCCAGTGGTGGCAGGTCGCCGAGCTGAACGGCCCTGATGTCCTGCTGTCCGGCGCCTCCGGCATTCGGCGGATCAGCGCCGGGCACCTGCTCGCCGACCCGTCCACCCGGCTCGACGGGGCGCCCGCCGGCCCCGTCGGGAGCGTCGGCGCGGAGCTGTCGGGGCTGGGCGAGGCCGGGCTGGCGGAACTGCGGGAGCGCGTCGCGCACGTCCAGGAAGTGCGGACCGGGTTCCGGCGCGGATGCGCCGAGCTGGCGGCGGCCGGCGAGCCGCGCCCGGAATACGCCCCCGGTGTCCCGATGCTGGACCGCTATGCCGCCAAGGCCGCCGAGATCGGCGTCGGGGTGTCCACCCTGCGCCGCTGGGTCAAGGACTTCGGGGAGCAAGGCCCGGCCGGGCTGGCCGACGACCGCCGGCGACGCCGGCGGCAGCCGCTGGCCGGGGCGGACCCGCGCTGGCTGGACACGGCCCGGCAGGTGCTGGCCGGCCGCACCGATGCCAGCAGGCCCACTCAGGACCTGGTCCTCGCCGAGATCGCCGCCCGCCTGGACGCCGAGCACGGCGCGGCGGCGGTGCCGGCCCCGTCGCCGACCCGCGCCCGCATCCTGCTGCGGGAGATCTCCAGGGGCACGTCCGCGTTCGGCGGGACGAAGGCCAAGCGGGAGATCGCCGGGCGCCCCGCGGCGCCCTACGGGCGGCTGCGGGCGACACGGCCGGGCGAGTACCTGCTGCTGGACACCACCCGGCTTGACGTGTTCGCGATGGACCCGGTGACACTGCGGTGGGTCCAGGCCGAGCTGACGGCCGCGATGGACCTCTACGACCGGTGCGTCACCGGGCTGCGGCTG
>OCTA010001640.1_pt1 | contig 20554 bp, 16 predicted proteins | sample 1538991 | NCBI WGS metagenome assembly OCTA01 (sample SAMEA3539302, study PRJEB22396) | soil metagenome | biome: tundra; feature: field; material: soil | place: USA | collected 2010-05 | depth 0.15 m | reverse complement strand
CCGATCTACCGCACAAGTCCAGCAGATGTTGGACAAAGGTGCGGACGTCAACAAAGAAGTACTTCCTTACAGTTTCACCCCTTTGATGTGTGCCGCGTGGTACGGCAACACCAATGTTGTTGAACTGCTGTTGAGCAAAGGAGTGAATATCAACGCTCAGAACAAGATGGGTTGGACGGCCTTGATGGAAGCCGCCTTCGCGGGCCGAACTGAATGCGTGAAGGTGTTGCTGGCGCACAACGCAGGCCTGGATGAAAGAAACGATCGCAATCAAACTGCCTTGGACCTTGCCAGGGCGGGCGGTCAGCCGAAGGTCGCTCGCTTGATTGAGGCTGCGTCACAAACCGGAGACGCCTCAGCCACGCAGCCTTCCGATCCCAGCACATTAACCCCGCCTGCCGGTTCGGCCGCACCGTTTTGACAAAATGAACAAGAACACAACCTATCTATTTGTGCTGGCAGCGGCAATGTTGCTGACCGGCTGCGCATCTCCTTTGAAACAAGCGGCAATGCGCGGTGACACCACACAGGTTCAGCAGTTGCTGGACAAAGGCGTCGATGTGAACGCAAAAGATTCCAACGGTGAGACAGCTTTGATGGAGGCTGCCGGCAACGGCCACACAGAGGTCGTCAAACAACTGCTGGCCAAGGGTGCTGACGTGAACGCAAAATCTTCTTACGGCTATACAGCTCTTTTATACGCCGCCGACAAGGGCCATACCGAATGCGTCGGGTTGTTGCTTGATGGAGGCGCGAACATCAACGTTCAAAGTTCCGCGCCTGTGATTCGAGACAGTTTCTAAACCAGAATAGGATTTGATGTGAAAAAACACTTGCTGAAACTACTACTGGTGGCTGCCGTTCTGTTTTTTGGCCGGGCGGAGTCTTACGGCCAAACACAAAACGACATTAGCACTAAATTTACGGTTGGGATTGGTGGCACAGCTCTGATGTTGGCGGCCGCCAACGGCCATATGGAGACGGTCAAGCTGTTGCTGGATCGAGGAGCAGCTATTGAAGTTCGGGATAACGAAGGAAAAACCGCCTTGGTATGGGCCAGGGAAAGAGGTCACACGGAAATTGTCCAATTGATTGAGGCTGCGTCACAAAGGGGAGCGGCACAGCCATCTAAGAATAACACAGGGAACGAACCGTTTTGACACTGTGAACAAAGCTACGACCTTTCTGTTTGCGCTGGCAGCGGCGATGCTGCTGACCGGATGCGAGTCGCCTTTGAACAAAGCTGCACAGTGTGGTGATACCGCACGCGTCCAGCAGTTGCTGGATAAAGGCGTGGATGTCAATGCAAGGTCCGAAGCTTGGGGGCGCCTGCCTTTAATTTGTGCTGCCAGGGACAACAAAACAAACGTTGTTGAACAGTTGCTAAGCAAAGGAGCAGACATCAATGCGAAGGACTGCGAGGGTTGGACGGCACTGGCATTGGCCTCCTATCGTGGACATGCTGAATGTGTAAAGGTGTTGTTGGAACACGGCGCGAACACAGAAATAGGAACCACGGCCGGCATCTTTTACGATGCAAACCAACCAGTTAAAACCGCATTGGATCTTGCCAGGGAGCAAGGTCACGCAGAAATTGTAAAAATGATTGAGGTAGCGTCACGAACGGGAGCGACCAAGGAAGCGGCACAAACGCCCGCCCCCACAACGTTAACCCCTCCTGCCGAATCGGCCGCACCGTTTTGACCATCCAAGAAGTTTATGAAAAAACCGGAATCAGCGATAACCAACCCGGAAACCCAGACCATCCTTGGTGCAAACCCTGTCCGTTTCTTGTGGGTGGCCATGGTTGCGACGTGTTTGTTTTTTACGGGATGTGCGGTGGCGCCTCCGGCGGCGCAAACAGTAACGACAAGTACGGGTTCCGGTCACAAGCCCGTCGAACATTTTGGTGGAATTGGGCTGCAGGTTGGCATGAAGGACGGTTTGCTGACCATTAATTCAATGCTGCAAAACTCATCGGCTTCACGTTCAAAATTAAAGTCCGGTGATGTCATTGTTGAAATCAACGGTGAAAGCACGCAGGGGATGACGCTGGTTGATGCCGTCAACAAGATACGGGGTAAAGTGGGTACAACTGTAAGGATCAAATCAATACGGCCTCCAAACCAAGTGGTCACATTGCATATTCTCCGTCGTAGAAACATCACGGATGCGGTCACACAACCACCAAGCGGGCAAGATTCGCGTGCTGCGTTGCCCTCATCGCCGTCTTTACCGGTCGAAGGAACCACACCGTTTTAAAAATATTTATGAAATCAACAATTGCCAGTGACGTACAGCCGGGTAAAACGAAAACCAGTAACATGAACGCAACCAGCTTCTTGTGGTTGAGCATGGTCATGCTCGGTTTGTTTTTTACAGGGTGCGTGGAAGCACCGCCAGTGGTTAGCAAACCAGCGGCACCTGTCATCCAGCAGGCCTATGTGCCACCGCCCCCGATGACGCCGGCAGAACGGATGCAAAAGGAAGCTACCCAACGCGAGACGGACATTGCGAATGCCAAAGCCGCTGCGGCCCGCGATCCATTGAACTGGCGCGTGTTCAATGAACTGGGCACGGTCTATTATAAACAGGGAATGTATGACCAGGCCATCGCCGCCTTTCAACAGGCGCTGGCGCTTCACCCCATCACTACGGTGGTCGAAGCGGAGAGAAAGCAGGAGGAAGCGATTGCGGCGCAACAAGCCGCCCAGGAGGCGCAACGTCAGGCCGCCATCCAGCAGGCGAAGGATCAGGCGGATAAACAGCAGATGGGCGACATATTGGGACTTATCGGTGGCATCGCCAGCATGAAGGGCAATGTGGGAGCCCAGCTTGCCGTGAATACCATGACTACTGTAAATCAAAGCTTAAATTCATCAGCGGCTGAGGTTCCGGCCATCACTCCCGCGGCAAAAGCGGAATCCTCGCTCAAGGACAAGCGCGAAATCGCGAGCATTTATGCCAATCTGGGCATGGCCTATTTCGGGAAGAAAAGTTATCCGCAGGCCGTGGCCGCGTTTGACAATGTGATACAACTCGATCCTTCCCGCACCGAGATTTTAAAGGTGTCCGCCGAAGCCCAATACAATCTCTGCCAGTATGAGGACTGCATCACGTCCCTCACGCGATACCATGCGATTGCTCCGGTCGAATCCGCGACGTTATTGCTCCTGTCGGATTCCTACCGTGCGCTTGGCATGGGGCCGGAAGCGGACAAGGCTTTTGGAGCCTTCTTGGGAAGACATAAAATATCCTCCACAGATCCCGTCGAGCTCATGAAGGTTGGCTCGCTTACCCTGTCCCATTATCGGTATGCAGAAGCAGCGGAGTATCTGGCGCGGGCGCAGCAGCTGGCCAATGGTTCGCCCGAAGGCGCCCGCAAGCTCAACGCGGCACAAGTGAGTCAATACCAGTCCACGAACGGGCTGTCCCTGATGCTGGCTTCGGCGGAATTTGGCCTGGCTCACACAACGAACGCGATCATGCTGCTTGATGAGATCACCCGGAACAATGCCAGTCCCAAAGCGTGGTACATGCTCGGCCGGTGTTACGATGAAATCGGGAATCGCGAAAAGGCTTCCGAAGCTTATCGAAAAGCATTGGAGACCTTCGGTACGACCACCACCCCGGCTTCATCTGATAATTATATCCAGGTCTGCCGCGCCGCCACGGGAGCCGGCGACGAGGCCATTGAGGTGTTGAAAAACAAACTCGCCAGCGTCCCCCTGACTCCGGGCGGCGGCGTGGACCAATGGTGCTTCCTGGGGTTCGCCTATGAAAAAGCCGGCCGCACCACCGATGCCATCGAGATTCTCAATCGGTGCCGCGACGCGAATTCGACCTATGCCTGGAGCGAACAGGCTTTGGAACAACTTGGCAGACAAGTCGCTCCGGAACGCAATGCGGCCCTCGCCGAAGCTGACGCAGCGGCGAAATCCGGCGATAAAACCAAGGCCCTGGATAATTTGGCTGAAGCGTATCGGCTCACCGCCGACGGCCCGAAAAAGGAGGAAATACGCAAAGCCATGCTCACGATGGCTGCCGGAATGGAACCGGTTCCACCGCTGACCAGCGAAGCACAGGACCATTTCCTGCGGGGCAACGCCGCACTGAAGGCGGCAAAAAGTCCCACGGATCTGGGGCGTTCACTGTCGGAATTCGAATGGGCGGTCTTCTACTCGCCTTGGGTGGGCGACCTGTACTTCAACACCTCGGCCGTCAAGAAACTGCAGAACCAGACCGCCGCCGCGGTCAGCGACCTGAAATTATATCTGGCCGCCAATCCCAATGCCAAGAACCTCGATGAACTGCTGAACCGCCTGTATGAATTCGATTACCAGCGCGAACAGAAATTGCGTGAACTGGCGGCCGGTGCAGTTTTTTAAACTGAATTAAAGGCAGTCATGAACTGGTTAATTTCAAGCTGTGATCGCAAAAGTGCTGCCCGGACGGTTTCAGCAATGGCCGTATTGCTGTTTGCGCTATGCATTCCCCAAGTCAGCCATGGCGATGCCATTTCTCAATTGGAAGACGCCAGTCACGGGAAGATAGACCGGCCGGCAAATGTTAATGCCGCGTCAGCCAGGATCCAGTGGATTGTGTGTCCGTCCTGCACCAAACCTATTGAGTTCTATAACGGCATACGCCCGACGACTTGTCCTCATTGCGGGTATTCATTTTCCAATCCGACAAATTCAATGGCCATAAAAAAGGACGATAAAGCAGCCGGTAACAGCAAGGCCATGGAGGCTATAGGAAATGTTTATACTAATAAACTGAACAGCGTCAAAGTTGACGCGGCGGTTTTAAAGCAACAAAACGAGAGGTTCAATGAGGTGGTGAAAGGTCAGGAAAGTGATTTTGAAAAAGAGAAGAGCGCTCTCCTTTCCATTCACACGTCAATGCACACGTATGTCCAGGATCAGAAAACCAACCACAGCAGTTACTCCACACCAAAGGTCAGAAAGCTTGGGCCGCTTTCGGCTCTTAGCGTCGAGGAACTTATCAAACGTTATGATGACGACACGGCCGAAATCGATAGAATAGTGATGGGTGCAAAGCGCCGTGGTGAAAACGAAGCAAGGCGACAAGTGACGAGGGGCGGAGATGAAGCAAATATTCAGGAAGCTGGCGAAAACTGGAACAACGAAAAAAAAGAATTTGCAGGGAACATGGGTTTCGCCATGGCAGGAGAACTCGCTCATGAAGCCGGTGATAAGATGGCGGAAAACGCAATCGGAATCACGGATCAAGGAAGAGGCATTTTGGGGGGTGTTTTGGATTCGTCTCCCAACGTAGCTGAACAAAATCAAAAGGATCAGTCGGGCTCGTATGATGTAGTCAAATCGGAAGGAACATATAACCAACCTTTGTCCCCCCAAAAAAAATCATACAATCCGGTGTCAAGTCAGGACTTCAAAGATGGTGTAATTCTGAACGAGTTTACAAATGTGGATCTTACGACATTGGGTAACTCACATCACCGACCTTCCAATTGGGATGCAGAATGGAAACAAGCTGCTGCAAGTGCAGAGGCGCCGCATCCTCAATTAATTGCCAGCCGGGACGCGCCCAAGAACTTCAACCTATCGGATGCCGCAACGGTGGGAGAAACCGCCTTGTCTTTTGCGGGGCCGGAGGCTGGCTTGGCACTGACGTCCGGAAAGTTTTTAATTGCAAATGGGGTTGCCCTGGGAAATCACTCCATATACGGAAATTCGGTAAATCAAGGCACTGCCTTTGACGAAGGCAGCGCACAATACGCAAACTTTTACACTCAGAGACTGAGGGATCTTGGGAAGGATCAGGAGGATATCAAAGCTGAACTAGCCCATCGGCCGGCGTCAGGTGGAGAGTAGTGCGTCCCGGATACGGATGGCGGAACCATGCCGGGCGACCGCTATATTCCCCGGCCCGTTTTTTTGATGCTTGTCCCGGGCAGGCATGACGTGTAGAGGATAAACCGCATGAATCAATTCACGCGCCGGGTTTTGTTTTTCCTGTTTTTTTTGTCCGGGTTTTGCAGCCTCGCATATCAGGTGATTTGGACCCGCATGGCGTTTGCTTCCTTCGGAATCATTACTCCGGTGCTTTCCGTGGTGTTGTCGGTCTTCATGCTGGGACTGGCCGTTGGATCTTGGGCGGGCGGGCGATTCATTGCTCCACTGGTTGAGAAAACCGGGCTTTCGGCGGTTGTCTTTTACGCGGGCGCGGAATTCTTGATCGGGCTGGGGGCGTTTGCGGTCCCCAGATTATTTGCCCTGGGCGAGCACTTTTTGCTGACCAGCGGCGAGACGGATTCCTTCCGTTATCTTTCCTTATCGGCGCTGGTTTTGGCGTTTTCCATTCTGCCCTGGTGTCTGTTCATGGGAGCGACCTTTCCCTTGATGATGGCTTACGTCCGGGAGCGGGACTGTAAAAACACGGCCAGTTTCAGCTTTCTCTACCTGGCCAACGTGCTGGGCGCGATGAGCGGCACGCTTTTGACCGCCGTTGTTCTGGTGGAACTGTTGGGGTTTCGCCACACGCTTTGGGTGGCTGCCGCAGGCAATTTCACCATCGTCGTCATCGGCGGATGGCTGGGCTGGAAGCAACGAGGTTTCGCGGCCAAGGCTTTGACGCAAGCGGAACCCGCAACCGGCTCAGACAATCCGTCCTTGCCCGCCAATGCCCGCGGCCGGCTCATTAAATGGATTTTGTTTTCAACCGGTTTTGTGGCCATGGCGATGGAAGTGGTTTGGACGCGCGCGTTCACGCCGGTTTTGAAAACCCAGGTCTATTCCTTCGCGCTGATTGTCTTCACTTATTTGGGGGCCACTTTTTTCGGTTCATGGAGGTATCGCCGGGATCTTCGGAGAAATCGCCTGCATTCAACGGGCAAATTGATTTCCGCGCTGGCGATCACATCGCTTCTGCCAGTGCTGGCCAACAATCCGTATTTTTTTGGAGCAGACTACTGGACAGCTCCGATTAATGTAATCAGCGTAATCATTCTGTTGGGCAGCATCTGTCCGTTTTGCGCTTTGCTGGGGTATCTGACTCCGAGCCTGATTGACGAATACGCCGCCGGTGAGCCGGCGGTTGCCGGAAAGGCTTATGCGGTCAATGTCCTCGGTTGCATTCTGGGGCCGCTGTTCGCCTGTTATGTTTTATTGCCCCAGTTGAGCGAACGTTACGCATTGATCCTGCTCGGCCTGCCGTTTTTCATCTTTTGGTTCTTTTTTTTCAAATCCCAACTCCCAGGGCAGCGTTGGGGATGGGGGCTGGCCATTGGAGTGGCTCTGGTTTGGTCTTCGTTGGGCGCCGAAGATTTTGAAGGCCTGCTGTTCAAAACCGAGAAGCACACAACCGTGCGACGGGATTATACCGCCTCGGTGATTTCCTTTCGCGAAGGCTGGCGGAGAAGCCTTTTGGTCAATGGTATTGGCATGACCATACTGACACCCATCACCAAATTCATGGTTCATCTGCCGCTGGCTTTTCATCAAGGAAAACCTGAATCGGCCCTGGTTATTTGTTTCGGCATGGGTACGACTTATCGTTCAGCTTTGAGCTGGGATATTGACACAACGACGGTGGAACTGGTGCCGAGTGTGACGAAGGCTTTTGGATTTTATCACGCGGATGCGGCGCGTGTACTCAATAATCCCAACGGACATATCGTCATCGATGATGGAAGACGCTATCTCAAGCGCACCGCAAAAAAATTCGATGTTATCGTGATTGACCCGCCGCCACCGGTGGAAGCGGCGGGTTCCAGCCTGCTCTATTCCACGGAATTTTACACCTTGGTCAAACAGCATTTGAAACCTGGTGGAATAGTTCAAGTCTGGTTCCCCGGTGGAGAACCGGTGATGGGACAGGCGGTAATTCGCTCCACTCAGGAATCATTTCCGTATGTGCGCGGCTTCTCATCAATCGCCGGGTCCGGAATACATTTGTTGGCCTCCATGGATCCCATCAAAGTGCCAACTCCCGAACAACTGACGGCGTGCATGCCTGCCGCCGCCAAGAAAGACCTTTTGGAATGGAGTCTTTCCAAGGATTTGCCCGGCTATCTGGGGCTGGTTGTGGTGCGGGAAATTCCCCTCAAGAGCGCCCTCAACCTTAACCCAAAAATTGAAATCACTGATGACCATCCTTTCAATGAATACTTTCTGCTGCGGCGGTTGGGTCTGTCCTGGCGTTGATTCGCGCTAACAATGGACACGCGACAAAAATTCTTTTCCGAAAATGATTTGAATTACATGCGACAAGCTGTCGGTTTGGCGCGGCGCGGTTGCGGCACAACGTCGCCGAATCCGGCGGTCGGTGCGGTATTGGTAAAAGGCGGAAAACTCATCGGGCGCGGCTGGCACCGGCGCGCAGGCGGACCACACGCGGAAATTGAGGCGCTCCGCGATGCGCAAAAACACGGCCATAATCCGCGCGGCGCGACGCTTTTCGTAACGCTCGAACCCTGTTGCACCCAGGGCTGCACGCCGCCCTGCACGGATGCCATCGTCGCGGCGGGAATCAAGCGTGTGGTGGTGGGCGAAATGGATCCCAACCCGAAACATTCCGGACGCGCTTTCAAAATTCTGAAACGTGCTGGCATCACCGTAACGCGGTGGAGTGGGGTTGCTGACAAGCCGCGGCCCGGCTCGCGAGGACGCTCGCCCCACCAAACTTTGGCCGACGAATGTGCGCGATTGAACGAAGCGTTCAACCACTGGATTGTCCATCACACGCCGTTTGTCACGGTAAAGGCCGCGATGACGCTCGACGGCAAAATCGCCACGGCCAGCGGTGAATCGAAATGGATCACCGGCGAAGCCGCGCGGGCTTGCGGCATGAAATTGCGTCAGGGCGCGGATGCAATCCTGGTCGGAATCAACACGATTCTGGCGGACAACCCGAGCCTGACGGTTCGGTCAGTCCAAAGTCCAAAGTCCAAAGTCCAGAGTCAACGTCTGCGCCGGATAATTTTGGATTCGATGGCGCGGACACCGTTGACGGCGAAAGTGACGGGTGACAAGTGCGCCGCACTGACAACCATCGTCGTCAGCAAGCGCGCGCCAAAGAATCGCGTTGCCGCCCTGTCAAAACGAGTGAATGTATGGGTTGCCCCGGCCGTCAGGTCCTCGACTCTCGACCCTCGACCCTCGACCCGGATTGATCTTCACTGGCTCATGCGAAAGCTGGGCGCGGAAAACGTCACGGGCCTGCTGGTCGAAGGCGGCGGCGAGGTGAATGCGTCGTTTCTGCTCGGCGGTTTGGCGCAGCGCGTGGCGTTTTTCTACGCGCCGAAAATTCTGGGCGGACGTGATGCACACAAGGCCGTCGCGGGCGAAGGCGCAAGGAGCTTGGCGGAGGTGATTCAACTGCGTGACGTGGAATGGAAGCGAATCGGGCCGGATTTGCTGCTAACGGCGCGGTTGACATCGTAGCCGCGTTCGTGAGAACGCGGATTTCCCGCTGTTTGATCTGCGCTTTCACAAGTGCAGCTACAAACATTCCACGCATCATTCACGTCAAAACGCGGCTCGACGTGGTTTCGCTTCGCCGCTAATTTTCCTGAAATGTTTACTGGCATTGTTGAAGAAGCGGGAATTGTCGAGCGCATCAAGCCGGCGGCGAAATCCATTGAACTGACCGTGCGCGCCGGCGCGACCGGTCACGGCTTGAAGCTGGGCGGCAGCCTGGCGGTGAACGGCTGTTGTCTGACGGCGGTGAAAGTGACCGCGCGCGGGAAATTCAAGCTCGCCCGATTCGATTTGCTTCAGGAAACATGGCGGCGCACCAACCTGCAGTTTGCCAAACCCGGTTCGCTGGTGAACCTGGAACGACCGCTCCGCGCGGATGGCGAGTTCGGCGGGCATTTTGTGACCGGCCACATTGACGGCGTCGGCAAAATCATCCGCTGGGAACGCGCCGGACTGGACCACGTGCTCGACATCGCTGCGCCGCCGGAGGTGATGCGTTACATCGTTTTCAAAGGCTCGGTGGCGGTGGACGGCATCAGCCTCACGGTCGCCGGAGTGCAGAAAAAAAGCTTCCGCATCTGGATCATTCCGCACACCTGCGAAATCACGGCCCTGCGGGAACGGAAGGTTGGTGACGCGGTGAATCTGGAGGCCGACCTGCTGGGCAAATACGCGGAAAAATTCATCGCGGCGCGCGGCCAGCGTTGACTTGGGCGGGCTGAACATTACCGCGCAGGTTGTTTGTGGCGGAAGAAAGTGCGATGTTGACCGGACAGCCTTCCCCGCAAGATGAAAACGCGAGAGACAGAGACAGTCAAAGCAACAAAAACGGACCCGGCTTCAAAGCCCCTGTCACCCGTGGTCCAGCGCCCGAAAAAGGGCGGTACGCTGGCCGACTTGCTCGATCGTCACACCACCGTGGGCGCGCTTTGGAAACCGGAGGACGGCCGGGTCCGGTGCGTGGCGTGCGGCCATCGGTGTCTGATCGCGCCGGGCCGGCGCGGGATTTGCCAGGTGCGCTTCAACGACGGCGGCCAACTGCGCGTGCCGTTCGGCTACACCGCCGGTGTAGCCTGCGATCCGGTGGAGAAAAAGCCGTTCTTCCATGTGCATCCCGGCAGCAATGCGCTCACCTTCGGCATGTTGGGCTGCGATTTTCATTGCGCGTATTGTCAGAACTGGGTGACGAGCCAGATGCTGCGCGATGAAGTGGCATCCGCGCCTTTCCAGACGGCCACTCCGGAAGAACTGGTTCACACGGCCCGACGGCACGGCGCGCGGCTGGTAGTGTCGAGTTACAACGAGCCGCTCATCACGGCCGAATGGGCCGTGTCCGTCTTCCAGGTGGCCAGGGCGCAGGGCCTGCTGTGCGCCTTTGTTTCCAACGGCAACGCGACGCCGGAAGCGCTCGATTTTCTCCAGCCGTGGATCGCGGCTTACAAGGTGGATTTGAAAGGTTTTGATGACCACCGCTACCGGATGCTCGGCGGTACGCTCGATCACGTAACCGAAACCATTAAAATGGTCCATCAACGCGGCCTCTGGCTGGAAGTGGTGACGCTTATTGTGCCGGGCTTCAACGACGACCCGAAGGAACTCCGGGCCATCGCCCGGTTTCTCGCCTCGGTGAGCCGCGACATCCCGTGGCACGTCACCGCCTTTCATCCGGATTACAAAATGACCGGCCTGCGCCCGACCCAACCGGATGATTTGTTGCGCGCGGCGGAGATTGGGACTGAAGCCGGGTTGCGCTTCGTCTATGCCGGCAATACACCCGGCCGGGTGGGCGAATGGGAAAACACGCGCTGTCCCGGCTGCGGCGAAACCCTGATTGCCCGCAGCGGTTACTCGATTCAGGAATACAAAATTACTCCCGCCGGCACGTGTCCGCGCTGCGACAAGGTGATTCCCGGCCTCTGGCCAACAGACGGCCCGGCCGCCGGCCAACACCGCCTGCCGCGCCGGGTTGACTTGAAATGAAAATGCGCGCCCGATTCAAGTCCGCAGCGGGAACCACGGCGGTGCGACTGCCGGCGGTGGCGGGACAATTTTATCCGGAGAACCCGGAAGAACTGCGAACGATGGTGGACGGTTTTCTGGCGGCCGCAAAAGCAGTCTCTGACAAAATTCCGAAAGCCATCATCGCGCCCCATGCCGGCTACCCATATTCCGGGCCGATTGCCGGCTCGGCCTACGCCTGCCTGGCCCGCGGGCGCGGCCGGTTCAGACGCGTGGTATTGCTGGGGCCTTCGCATTTCGTGGCATTACCCGGATTGGCCGCCAGCAGCGCGTCGGTTTTTCAATCGCCACTGGGTTCCATTCCCGTGGATGAGGAGGCGCTCGCGCGGGTCCGCGCGTTGCCGCAAGTGACGACGCTGGACGCCGCGCACCAACACGAACACAGCTTGGAAGTACACTTGCCGTTTCTGCAAATCGCGCTGGGCGAATTCAAACTGGTCCCGCTGGTTGTGGGCGACGCCACGGCCAATGAGGTCGGAGCGGTGTTGAACGAACTCTGGGGCGGCCGGGAAACCTGCATCGTCGTCAGCTCGGACTTGAGTCACTACCACGATTATCGGACGGCGCAACTAATGGACCGCGAGACGGCCCGCGCCATCGAGTCGCTGAACTGGCAGACCCTCGGCAGCGACCAGGCCTGTGGCTGCCAGCCGATTCGCGGACTCTTGTGCGCGGCGAAGACACGCGGGCTGCGGTGCCGCACCGTGGATTTGCGGAACTCCGGCGACACTTCGGGCAGCCGTGACCGCGTGGTGGGCTACGGCGCCTTTGTATTCACGGAAGACTAAAAATCACTCGCCGGAGACCGTCACCACGATGGTGCGGCGGCGGCGTTTGATGTCGCATTCCAGGTGGAAGATTTGCTGCCAGGTGCCCAGCACCGGTTTCCCGCTGGCCACCGGCACGGTCAATGACGGTCCCAGCAGCGTGGCCTGCAAATGCGAATGGCCGTTGCCATCGTGCCAGGCTTGTTCGTGTCCGTAGTCGCGGCCCGGCGGGATGAGTTTGTCCAGGAGGTCGGGCAGGTCTTCCCGCAGGCCCGGTTCGAATTCGATGGCGCCCAGTGCGCCGGTGCTGCCGACGTTGAACACGTGTGCCGTCCCCGTGCGCACGCCGGAGTCGTGGATGATTTGCGTCACGTCCGCTGTCAGGTCGTGCATCTGGCGGTGCCCCCGGGTTTCCAAGAGAATTTGTTTTTGATAAACCATGCCCTTTTCTTGCGCGGAATGGAACGGGAACGCAATGCAATTTCCAGCTTCACATTTCGGTTCCCCGACATTTTCTTTGCATGCATCCCACCCATTATCTAGCATCGTTCCATCTATGGGATTTGATTCATTTTTCACCGGCTCCAAGGCAACCCGGCTCATGGTTGCCGTTTTGTTTGCCTCAGGTCTCAGCTTCCACGCCGCCGAATCCGCGTCGCCGGTTACCACCACCAATGTTGCCGCCGCCGTCGCCGGTTCCGGCACCATTGAGAATTCGGTGGTGAAGATTTTCGCCACGGTGCGTTACCCCAATCCTTATCAGCCGTGGACAAAAGACTCTCCGGAAGATCAAACCGGCAGCGGCGTGGTGATGGAAGGCAAGCGCATCCTGACCAACGCCCACGTCGTGGATTATGCCAGCCAGGTGCAAATCCAGGCGAATCAGGCCGGAGATAAAATGTCCGTCACGGTGGAAGCCATCGCTCCGGGAATCGATCTGGCCGTGCTCAAGCTGGATGATGAAAAATTTTTCGACACGCATCCGTCACTGGCGCGGGCCAAAACATTGCCGGGCATCAAGGACACGGTCCTGACCTACGGATTTCCGGAAGGAGGCAACAGTCTTTCCATCACGAAGGGAATCGTTTCGCGCGTGGAGTTCACCCCGTATAACTTTCCGATTTCCGGTTTGCGCATCCAGATTGATGCGGCCATCAATCCGGGCAACAGCGGCGGTCCGGCGGTGGTGGGCGACAAGATGATCGGTCTGACGTTCAGCCGCCTGAATGAGGCCGAGAACATCGGCTACATTATTCCCAGCGAAGAGATAGAATTGTTTCTTCAGGACATCGCCGATGGCCATTATGACGGCAAGCCCGCCATGTATGATGAGCTGCAGACGCTGGAGAATCCTGCTTTGCGTGCGTTCCTCAAACTGCCCCCGAACGTCGAGGGCATGGTGGTTCACAAACCTTACAAGGATGATCCGGTTTATCCACTGAAGGAATGGGATGTCATCACCAAAATCGGCAACACTCCGGTGGATGATCAGGGCATGATCAAGCTGGGAGACGACTTGCGCGTGCATTTCCAATATGAAATTCAGCACATCACCACCAATGGCACGGTGTCGCTGACCATCGTCCGGGCCGGCAAGGAACTGAAAGTCAACCTGCCGGTTTCAGCAAATTATCCGCGATTGATTCCCGGGCTGAACAGCACTTATCCCTCGTATTTTATATACGGGTCATTGGTCTTTTCCACTGCCACAGACGAATATCTGGGTGGTCTTCTGCGGACAAAATACGGCGCGACCGTCATGTCGCGTTTGAGCAGCCTGGCCAATCCGCTGGTCACGCGCATCTCCGACCAACCCGCGTTTCCCGGCGAAAGTTTGGTAATCATCGCTTCACCCTTTTTTCCGCACAAGCTGGCCAAGGGCTACGACAATCCGAGGGCACAAGTGGTGAAAGCGGTGAACGGCATCCCGGTTAAAAATCTCAATCATCTCGTGGAGATTTTACGCGATGCGAAAGACGAGTTCATCACCATTCAATGTCATACCCGTTACGGCGAAACGATGATTTTCTCGCGGGCTCAAATGGTTGCCGCCACCGATGAAATCCTGACCGACAACGGTGTCCGCTCGCAAGGTTCGGCGGACACGCTGGCGATTTGGAACGCCAAACCTTCCAAATAGGCACACCCACCGGCAGCCGGGTGTCGTGACCGGCCAGTATTCATGTTTAAGAAACCAATCCAACGCATCCAGCTTTTGACCGCCATTCTCGTTGCGGGTTGCTGCCAGCTCGAAGCGCAAACCCCCGAAATCGTCCCGCTCGGCGGCCCGCAACTTTGGCAGCGGGCGGAGTTCCGTGTGGATCACGCGCCCGTTGCGACGAATTGCTTCGACCCCGACTTGATCCGCCTCGATGCGACGTTCACGCCCCCTTCGGGCCGGGCTTTGACGGTCCCGGCATTTTGGTATCAGGATTATTCACGGACATTGGCGAACGGTGCCGAGGTGTTGTCGCCGGTTGGCCCGCCGCAGTGGCGGATTCGTTTCACGCCGGCCGAACCGGGCGATTACACGTTGTCGTTGAACATCGAGACCAATGGCGTGTCCGCCGGCAGGCCGATAACGACTCATTTTAACGTGCCCGCTGCCACGCCGTCCGGACAGCACGGCTACGTGCGCGTGGCGCCGGACAAGCGGTATTTCGAGACGACCGATGGCCGGCAGTTGCGGCTGGTTGGTGAAAACGTGTGCTGGCCGGAGCATCAGGTGAAGTCAGATTACGATGCCTGGTTTGGGGCGATGCGGAACGCCGATGAAAACTTCGCGCGATTATGGATGGCTCCATGGTTTGCCGGGCTTGAACACACGCCGGGCACGCTGAACCGATACAACCTGGAGGCGGCCTGGCAGCTTGACTACGTTTTCGATCTGGCCGGGCAGAACGGCATCTACCTGATGCTGTCTTTCGATCATCACGGCATGTTTCAGGCGAACAATCAGAATTGGGGCGGCAGCAACAACTTTTGGAAGACCAATGCCTACAACCAGGTCAACGGCGGCCCGTGCGAAAAGCCCAACGATTTCTTCACCAATGCCAGGGCCAGGACCATCTACCAGAAACGCCTGCGCTATCTCATCGGCCGGTACGGTTACAGTCCTCACTTGCTCGCCTGGCAGTTTTTCAACGAGATTGACAACGTTTTCGGTCCGCTCAACGGCGATGACGTCGTTGCATGGCACCGGGAAATGGGGCAATGGCTCCACGCGCACGACCCCTACGGACATCTGGTCACCACCAGCCTCACCGGTGGCAGTGAGCGGCCGGAAATCTGGTCGCTGCCGGAAATGGATTTTTCCGTGTACCACTCGTATGACGAATCCGCCCCGGGCAAGGGCGCGGCAACGCTTGCCCGCTCTTTTGTGAAAGATTACGGCAAGCCGATGATGATCGGAGAGTTTGGCGTTGATTCACGTTCGTGGAACATCGCCTCCGACCCGTATCTGCGCGGCTTCCGGCAGGCGGTGTGGAGCGGAGCGCTCGGCGGCTCGGTCGGCACCGCCATGTCGTGGTGGTGGCAGGACATACATAAGGACGACGTGTATCCGTTGTATGCCGCTCTGAACGGGATTCTGCGCCGCGCCGGCTGGCAGTCAGGCACATGGACCCCGGTTGATTTTGTCAGCGCCGGCGGACCGCCAACAGAGCTTGCCCGGGCCATTCCCAATGGCGAATTATTCAATGCACAGCCCACGCTCAATTCCGCCTGGCGCATGCAGCGCAAACTGTCGGGCCAACTGGCGCTGGCCAACAGTCTGGCCGCCGACCAGGCCTCGCAAAGCCTCATGGCCTATCTGCTGGGCAGGCATGATGCCGAATTCCAGCATCCGCTCCGGATTACCGCGTACTTTGGCGAAAAGGCGAAGCTGGTGCTGCATGTCAAAACGGTCCATTCCGATGCCGGGTTGATCGTGCGGGTGGATGGCACGGAAGTGCTCCACACCAACTTCATCCGCGCCGCGGGCGATACCACAACGTATCGGGATATCAACCAGGATTTCACGGTCAATTTTCCCGCGGGCAAAAGAGTCATCGAAATTGCCAATGACGCCGGCGCCGACTGGATATTGATCGACTCATTGAAATTCGAACAGGTGTTGCCGGCGGAGTTTGCCGGCGGCTGGCATTTTGCGCCTGAAGCCGTCGGCCTCCGCAGCGAACAGAAGGCGGTGCTTTATGTCTATTCGCCCTGGGTGATTTTCCCCGCCGGAGCGCGCCGCTACAATCCGCCGCTCTTGACCGGTCAATCCCTGCAACTCACAAATTGGCCGGCGGGAAAATTCAACGTGCAGTGGCTTGAACCCTCCACCGGAAGGGCAATTGGCACAACGGAGGTGACGACCGATGGGGCGGTTCTCACGTTGCCGCTGCCAGCCTTTAGGGATGATTTGGCGGCCATCATCACCCCGACAACAACCGACCCCGCCCGAAAAGTGAACACCGCGCACGGGGAGCCTCCCATCTGAGAACGAGTTGAAAATTCCCGAAAAAATTCTTGGCGATGCCCGGTGAAGGGCGTAGAACCGCATCGTCACACGGGAAGTTCCAAACAGTTGGTTCAGTGGAACGGGAATGCAAGGGAAAAGGAATCATGAGGACAATCAGCAATAGTTTCGGCAGGCTGGTGGTTCTGGCGGCGGCATTATTCATCGGCGCAAACTTCACATTGCTAGCTTTGAGTTATCCCTCCAACACGCTCTGGCTGTCCGTTGCGAGTGTGAGCAACGGTTGGGTGAATCTTATCCTGAACGGGACAACGCCGGGCACGAATTATATCCTTTTGTCCAAGCAAACCCTCGCTGCGCCGAGTTGGAGCAATGCCGGGACACTGACCGGGGCAACGAATCAGAGCTGGACACCAGTGAGAGTGCCGGTGGGCGCTCAAAGCAGTTATTTCCTCCAGGCGCAGTCGGCGGCGGGGCAAACGACCAGCACGAATTTATGGCTGGAAATTCCGACCAACGGCCTGACGACGCCGGGTCAACTGACGGTGGTGATTCACAACACTCAGCCGTAACCGGGTCTTGTGAATGTATAGTATGCGCAGGCTCGCATCTTGGTTGTGGCCGGGGAGAGTAGAAAGTCGCTGTTCATAAGAACCGTTCATTCCCCTCCGTCGTCAAACCTATAATGTCATTTTTCTAGTAGGACTGACCCCTTCACTTCACGCGATTTGTTAGACCTCATAGCTATGTAAGCAAATCTGACCGATTTCGCAAATAGAACACAATAGCAAACGATGGAAGCGCCAAAATAATATCGAGAGGGACTATGCCTCGCGCTATAATGCCGAGCAAAGCAATCCCAGCTCCGACGTAACTCAATGTGATTGCGTATTTCTTGCGGCGCAAAATCGCAACTCCCGTGAGACTCCAAACAATAATCATAAATACGAACGCGACGAGTGGACTCGCGCCAGCCCGCCAGTCTCCGGTCTGCGTAGCGTGCAATAAAATGCGAGTGATAAACCATCCAGCAACCAAACAGCCAAAAAAACACAAGCAAGCGTAAACCGTCCCTAACGAGAATGACAAATTCTGGGCCGTTTTCCCGTGGAGATAACTAGCCGCCATCTTTCCAGACGAAAAGTCATATCCGCAGTCGCAGCGAACCGCATCAGGTGGATTGACGAGTTTACATTTGGGACACGTGTTCATGAGGTCTAACGTTCAGGCACAGCCGGGCGAAAGGAGCAGCCATGAATCCTGAAACCATCATCCAAACTGCGGGGACTCCGGCTGTTGCCTGCAGCGTTTTGGGTTGCCTTGCGGTGTAGGCTGTCGTCATATTTTTTTATGCCGGTTTTCAAGCTCTAGTGTGTTTTGGTGGAATACTCAAGATATGCGATGACTATGAGGACGAATGTAAGAAAACAAATGACCACAGTAAGCCAATATACCCCTTTCGTGAACCGACGAAGTATGAGTGTCTCACCCACGAGCCTATCCGTCTGTTTAATAAGTTCATCCGTTTGCCGTTCCAATCTCTGGCTCGAAATCTCCGCAAGCTGCGCTGTCAAATCTACAATCTGCGCGTGCTTTTGAAGGACTATCGGCGTAATCATCAGAATCCCAGGCAAATCAAGCGCCGCCTTGATTTCAAGGTGAAGCACCTGGATGCGCGCTCTAATATCGTCGGGATTGGTCATGGTGATACTCAGCAGCCCAACGTCCAGCTCAGGCACAGCCGCCGAGCGGGACGTGGAAATGAAAGTATGACGGATGATTTCATAAATCAATCACAACTGGAAGGGGCAGTGGCTGTTGCCAGCGATTTGTAGGCATCGGCTTCATAATCACAAATCAACGACTGCCTCGAAGATAAACAATCCTCGCAATAAGAACAAGCGACGCGACAAAACCAAATGCTATGCAAGCAATAACCGTCTCCTTTCCTAAACGATCTTCTTTTGAGCGATCTGTGGCTCTGGCTTTGCGGATGGCCGGAATAACTATGGCCAAGCCAAACGCAATGACTCCAATCCGAATAATGTGGTCTGATGCGTCGTCACTAATCCATCTCTTATCAAGCGCTACGCTCAAAACCAGCAGGGGGAGCGCAAGGCCGCCTATCGCTCCAGCCGCCCATAACAAATCAATACCCAACTTTCGCGCAGTCTTCCTCCACGACTTCCGCTCCTCGGGAAACTGCCTGTAATACTGCTCTGCGCTCAACACTCCCACTTGGCGCCGCTGTAACTCGTCACGAGCAATCTCTAACCCAACGTCCAACGACTCTGACTGCTGGTGATACTCGGATGCCTCGACGGCGACGAGTCGGAGCAACGCATGGTCATCAAGTGCGCATATTCGTTCTTCGATTTCCTTTTGCTCGGTGGCGGTCATGGCTGCCGATGCCTAGACAATATGGCTCGTGATGAAAGTGAAACAGGTGTCTGCTCTCCGAGAGCGTGGGTTGCGACCCGTTGGACGGGTTGCCGGGCCACAGGTTGTGGGACTCGCGCCCCAAACAACGAATGAACGAAAAGCAAACACCATGAAGACCTACATACTCCGTTGCCCCAAAACTGTCGAGCCGCAAAAAGCCGCTCTCTCGCCCCACCAAAATGAATCACTGTTCCACGCAGCGAATCCTTGAGTTTCCCGCGTTACCTCGTATAAACGGGTTCCTAGTATTATAGTATTTGTGGCCTTGCCTCGATTTGGATGACTGCCCGCGAGTGTTTTTTGCCGTCGAAGTGGTCGGAAAATTCAAAAATTCATCGCCAAAACCCACCGGTTGAAAGCTGAGGTGGTTGGAGCGGAAAATTCGACTCCGGCCGGGGGCGGCAAAAGAAACTGTTGCCACGTTGTGGGTCCGCTGCTACACACGAATTGTGATTGAACAGACCAGGCGTCCGGTTGCGCGATTCTCCGCCGCGGGGTTTTCGTTGCTGGAATTGTTTCTCGTGGCCGTGATTCTTTTCATCGTGTTCACACTTTTCCTCAGCGCCGGCTCGAAAAGCGGCCAGGAAAAAAGGCTGGCGGCCTGCCAGATCAACCTGCAAAACATCTATGCCGCGTTGAGAACGTTTTCGCAGGACAACAACGGGGCGCTCCCGGCCGTTCCCGGCGCGCAAACTTCCGAGGCGCCGTTGAGCCTGCTCGTGCCCCAATACACGACCGGGTCGGAGTTTTTCATCTGTCCGGGCGGCAGGGACAAACCCTTGCCGGATGCCCAACCTTTCGCGGGCAGAAAAATCAGTTACGCCTATTACCTGGGGCGGACGCTCCAGGACGGTTCGGACGCGCCGCTCGTTTCCGATGCGCAGGTGGACACCGCGCCCAAAATGCCGGGGCAGATTGTTTTTTCCCCCGACGGCAAAAAGCCGGGCAACAATCACAACAAGTTCGGCGGCAATTTTCTTTTTTGCGACGGCAACGTCCAAACCACTCCGGCCCGGCTGGCATTTCCCCTGCCGCCGGCGACCAACGTCATTTTACTGAACCCGAAACCCTAGTCATGGAAGTCAAAGTCCAGTGCCCGTGCGGAACGCGCTATGCGTTTGACGTCGAGCCGGTGAACGGCCGGATGCCAGGAAGGGTCAATTGTCCCGGTTGCGGCGCGGACGGGACCGATCTGGCCAACGATGTGATCCGCCAGAAATTCGACGCCGCCGCACCGGTCCCGGTGCCGCCGGTTGCCGCCGCATCCGCGCCCTTTTGTCCCCGGCACCCGAAGAATCCGGCAACGGAAACCTGCCGTGTTTGCGGCAAACCCATTTGCGATGAGTGCATGGAACAGTTTGGTTATGTCTGTTCGACTTATTGCCGGAAGCGTGCCG
>OCTA010001638.1_pt1 | contig 20572 bp, 14 predicted proteins | sample 1538991 | NCBI WGS metagenome assembly OCTA01 (sample SAMEA3539302, study PRJEB22396) | soil metagenome | biome: tundra; feature: field; material: soil | place: USA | collected 2010-05 | depth 0.15 m | reverse complement strand
AAGAGTTCGTCATGCTGGACTTCTCGGCACGGAATCGAAGAACCTGAGCGCGTGAACGGAAAATAATTGTGCTGCTGGCTACTTGGGCGTCACTTCAAAAACTGCGGCATGCGTTGTCTCGTATCGGCCCGAGCGATCACTCAGTCGGTACGCGATAACCGCGCCGCCAATAGACGGAAAGCTTGGGTCCCTCGCGCTCAACTCGTAGTTGCACGGGGTGGAACCTTCCGTCCTCTACACCTTTAGGGGGTACGAATCCAAGGACGTATTGCGACCGCAGCTCTTTGCTGATGCGATCGGCTACTTCAGCGAGCTCGCGGTCGTTGTGAGCCGGAAAATAGCGTCCTCCGGCGCGCTCGGAAAGCCTCTCGAGCAGATCGGGGCCGGCCAGTTCTTCCGCGGCGCGCGCGCTGAGATACGGCGATTCCGCCATATCCACGGCGTACATTTGAATGTCGGCTTCCTCCAGCATGCGGGCGATCTCGGGTTCGCTATAGCGGCTGTGATTATCCCCACCGTCAGAAAGTACCAGGACAGCCCGGCGCGAATTCGCGGCTCGTTTGGTCTGGGCAACCGCGAGGTGAATGGCATCCAGCAAGGAGGTTTGTCCGTGCGGCGCACTGAAGAGCGTACTATTTTGAATCAACGTCTCATCCGAGACCCATGGAACCGCCAGCATCGGCCGCTCGGCGAAAGTAATAAGACAAAATTCGTCCTCGGGATTGGAGGTTCGAAGCAGCGCGCGGAGAGCCTTGCGCGCTCCTGAGATATTCGTATTCATGCTGCCGCTGGTATCGAATACGATAGCTAGCGATACGGGTACCTCTTCCTCGGCGAAGTAGGTAATAGGCTGCAAAGCTTTTTCCTGGAATATGCGGAAGTTATCCTGTGTAAGGCCGCGAACCGGCCGATTCGCGCGATCGAGCACGGTCGCATTAATAAGGACGACGTAGGCGTTGCTACGAAAAGCGGCCTTTTCTTTGGGCCCTGCGGCCGTGACCGCAATGGTGAAACTCAACAGAATCCCCAGGAAATTCCGTGCGTACCGCATGCCCATACCTTACATTAGTCCGCCCAACCAGTAGATCCCAGAGCGCCGAGGTACTGGCCTGTAACGGTACTCATGGTCCGCTGCGACAGACTATCGAATTTGCCGTCTGGCTCGATATGTTTCTCGGGGGCGCCCCGCAAATCGCGCCGGCAGATTTCTACAGCGTCAGATACCAAAACCAACATGAGAATAAAACACACACTGCAGGGAAGGCTATTAGCTTGTTGCGGCGCGCTGGCGGTTGTCGCTTTAATCGGATCGGTTTCGAGCGCCTGGATGATCCACCGGTTGGGAGTCGAAATGGATCGCTGTGCCAATGTGGCCGCCGAAAAGGTCAATGCCATCGGGGAGTTCTCCACTACGATGGATCGAGTACGGATGTCGGGCAGGCAAGTGCTCGTATACGCATTCTTCCACAAGCCGGAAATTGTGGAGCAGGAGATTCACAAGATTGAAGTTGCGAAGCCGCAATTCGACGCGGCGGTAGTCCGCGTGAAGGGCCTACTCAATTCCCCAAAAGAAGAAGCCGCGTTCGCGCAGGCCCAGTCGCTGATCGATCCCTGGTATACGAATATAGAAAATGTAAATTCGCTGTGTCGTGCAGGCAAGCCGGAAGAGGCTGCCACCGCGTCTCAAAAGAACGCTCGGGCCGTATCCGCCGCTTTCGACCAGGCCAGAATCGACTTACTGGGCATGGCGCGCCAGGAACTCAAACTCGCTGTTGAGAATGCCCAAGCAGTTCGCGCTCTGTCCTATTGGACCATTGGGGCGAGCATTTTCCTGATCGTGGTGGTCGCGATCGTGATCGCCATTCTCGTTCGACGGATGAATCATCGATTGCACGGCATTGCCACTGACATCGCAACGGGAGCCGAAAGCATCCGCGGTGCGGTGGCGCAGTTGTCGTCATCGAGTCAAAGTTTGTCCGCCAGCTCCTCCCAGCACGCGGCGGCGCTGGAGGAAAGTTCCTCCTCGGCCGAGGAGATTTCGGCAATCTCCCGAAGCAACGCCGCCGGCGCGGCCGAAGCGGCTTCCTTGGTCTCCGCGGTTGACCGCCGGCTGCGCGACGGCGGCCACGCCGTGCAGGCTATGGTCGAATCCATGGATGGCATCTCAGCTTCCGGCGCCAGGGTTTCCAAGATCATCAAGGTCATCGACGAAATCGCTTTTCAGACCAATATCCTTGCGCTGAATGCGGCCGTCGAAGCCGCGCGCGCGGGCGAGGCCGGATTAGGTTTTGCCGTAGTTGCAGACGAAGTTCGCAATCTGGCGCAACGGTGCGCTCAGGCCGCCAAAGACACGGCCGGACTGATCGAAGAGTCTCTCTCGAAATCCAAAGGTGGGCGCGAGTCCGTCGATCAGGTAAATGTCATCTTCCGCGAGATCAGTACCAGCGCCGGCACAGTCGCGGAGCTAATTCGCAACGTTACCGCAGGTGGCGAACAACAGGCCACTGGCATACAGCAGATCGCCGGGGCGATGGCCCAGATGAACCAGACCACTCAAACTATCGCGGCTACCGCTGAGGAAAGCGCCGCGGCAACCAGCGAAATGGCAGCCCAAGCCAAGACACTGGAAGAAGTAGTCAGCTCCTTGAAGGAACTGGTAGGTTAGAGAGCACGCGATTGCGGCGCCCCAGTCCAACCACTTAGCACCCAAGCGTTCGCAGGAGTGCGAACGCGGCAAACACGAGTGTTCGCGCCACGTAGCGCACGCACATTTGCGTGCCGCGTCGCCACTCCTGGCGAAGTACGGCAGCAGTAAATATTCAGCGACGAAAGCCGACTGGCCACTTTACCGGCATGATCTCGAATGGTAAGCTAGGGCTGCATAATATATCTGTTATTTCCAACAAATGAGTGACAAAGGCAGATCGAAGAGTCTGCAGGAACTGTGTGCCGCAGTTCGCCACGGCGATAATAAAGCCGGCGATCTCGGCGCTTTGGGAGTGGTTTTGATAGAGCGCGGGGAATATCGGCGCGGCGCCGTTTGCTTTCGCGCGGCGGTGGCAATTTGCCCAAACGATCAGCGCTTGCTTCACCACGTTGCAAGAGCACTGCTCGGATCTGGCGGCGCCGAGGAAGCTGCGGCGCATTTGCAGCGGGCGCTCGAAATCGAGCCAAGCTGGCTGGAATCGTGGGAATTGCTGGGAACCGTTTATTTGGACCACTTGAACCGGTCGGCCGAAGCCTTTCCCATTTTCCGTCAGGCAATCCAATTGGCGCCCAGCAAGCTCGAAAACTATCAGTCGGCCGCGCGCTGCCGGCTTTGCGGCTCCACGCCACGAGAAGTGATTGACTACCTGCGAGAATCGCTTCCGGATGATGCGGACCGTCTAAACCAACGCCGTGGAGTAGGTTTGGCGCTCGCGCAAACCGGGCGCTATGAGGAGGCCATCGCGGTGTTTCAGGAGATTGTCTGCCGGCATCCCGATGATCCGGTATCTCTCCATGGATTAGCCAAAATGTATACGGGCCTGCATGACCTCGCTGCAGCCGGGCGCTGTTTTGAGCGAGTGATCGCTACCGCTGAAAACGATCCGGATCTCAATCTCGGTTACGTTCTCCACTTATGGAGACTCGGCGATTTTGAAGGGGCGCGCCATTTCTATCGTTCGCACATGCGCGATCTACCAATCCATTTCAGCCTCACTCGGTTGCCGTCCATCTGGGAAGGGCAGGACGTTCGGGCGAAGACGGTCCGCCTGATCGCAGGTGATATTTATTTCGGGGACGCAATCCAGTTTGTCCGTTTCGCGCGCATAGCCAAGCAGGCTGGCGCTACCGTAATTGTGGAGGGTCCGAAACGCATTCGCTCGCTGCTGCGCACAGTTCCGGGAGTGGATTTGGCTCTGGCTTTCCACGATCGAATTCCGCCGTTCGATTATGCAGCCTCGGCATTTTCACTCCTGTTCTTATTACAGTCCCCTGTCGAAGAGATGCTGGACGGGCCGCCCTACATTCAGGCGGACACCGGCCTCCGCGAGAAATGGCGAATTCGTTTGCGCGCCACCCCCGGTATCAATATTGGAATCGTCTGGCGCGGGTCGCCTTATAATTACGGCAACCGCTATGCCTGCCGGTCAATGTCGCTCGAAGAGCTTCGGCCTCTGACAAGAATCCCGGGCGTGAATGTGTACAGCCTGCAACGAGGCCCCGGCCACGAAGAACTGAGCGAAGCGATTCCACCGTTTCCAGCCATAGATCTCGCACCCGATTTCCAGAATGCGGCGGCGGTGATCAGCGAAGTCGATCTGGTTGTCACCATCGATACTTCGATCGCTCATCTGGCCGGCGCATTGGGCAAGCTCACGTACGTAATGCTCCCCTACGATGCGTGCTTCCGCTGGATGATGGATCGCGCCGATACGCCGTGGTATCCGACTATGCGGCTGTTCCGCCAGACCGAGCCCGGCGAATGGTCCGATGTGGTTCGAGCGGTCGTCGATGCGGTCTCTGGCTTCTCCCATAAGAAGGCTGCACCGTGATGCGGCAGAGCAATAGCAGATTCGCTGTGATTGTGCCCATTGGTCCGGGAACGGTCGAGCTTCGGCGCTTTCACGATCTGTTGGACAGCCTCTTCACCTATGAACCCGGTGTCTGTTTCTGCGTCGCGATCGATAGCGAACCATCGGAACGCGATGTGGCGTCGCGGGGCCATTTGGGCCGCGGCTCGGAGTTCATCACATTGCACGCGCCATTTCAGGACCGCGGAGAACCATTAATGGGCCAGCTCTCAGCCAGCGTTCTATTGGCGCTACGCACGGCCCACCAGGCTGGCCCGCTCGAATTCGTGTTACGCATGGATACCGACGCCCTGGTGATTAGCCCCTTTCGAGACGCCATCCATGCCCTTCTCGCTGCGCATCCGGAAGCCGGGATACTGGGAACCTTAGGATGCACCTGCCGGCGCGAAGCGTGGTATTACGGCATCGAGAAGGACGCAATCTCCGATGTCTTCACGGCGCTTGAGACCACGCCGGCTTCGGACCCCGCTTTGGCGCGCATTCGAGAGCACGCCCATCTGGCGGTGGAAGCCGGTTACCATGGCAAAGAATACTGCCAAGGCGGAGCCTACGTGATTTCGTTCCCGATGTTGACCCGGTTGTCCACCACGGGTTGTCTCGATCATCCGGAGGACTGGCTGCCGCTGGCTGTGCCCGAAGACGTCATGATGGGCATGTACGCGCGGACCGTAGGCTTGAGAAGCGTGGATTGTTCGCTGCCGGGCCAGCCATTCGGGAATCACTTGAGCGGGTTGGCCTACCCGCCAGGCGATTTGGTGAAGCGTGGGTGCTCATTGATTCACAGCGTTAAGGGTGATCCGGAATATTCGGAATCGGACATCCGCCGTTATTTCCGGGAGCGGCGGCAGACTATGGATAACTCTGCTCGCTTCACTCGAGCAGGGGCTTGAAGTATTCCAGCAGAGCTTTTTCTGTGTGTGCTTCCGTGTACTGGCTGGCAGTTCGGAAACCGCCGCGCCTCACTTTGCCGAGCTCCGGCTCCATGTCGTCGTAGGAGGCCATCATCTTCAACGTCCGCTCCACGAGCGGGTAAGCGTGGTGCGTCGGAAAGACATAGGCATTGACGCCATCGCGCAGATAGTCCCGCCCCCCGAATGCTTCATAGCAGATCGGTATACATCCGGCGGCCATGGCTTCGGGCACCGTCGCGTTGAACGATTCCTGGCAGTTCACGTTCACGTGAAAAGCCGCATGGCGCAACACGCGCGCCACTTCACGGTGCGATTTATTCTCCAACTCCACGACGCGCCAGCCCAGGGAGCCGGCGTGATCCCGCAGCATTTGCCGAACGATCGGGAAGTCGCGGCACCACGCCTTAGGATAAAGAACCACTTGGCGTTTGCGCGGGCGGGTACGCTGGGAGCGATCCAGAAAAAAGTAAGGCGCGATGCACGGCGGAATAACGGGAGCCTCGACGCCGTAATGCTTCTCAATAATCTTCTGCACGTGCGGCATTACCGCAATCGCACCGGCGTATCCAAGCTGGCGATAATCCGCAGCGGTCTTGAGGCCTGGCGCGATGTACGAACTGGCTTGCACAAAAACAATGCGGCGGCAGGTGTGGCGCTGCACGTCCGGTTCCGCCGCAAATACCTCGGGGACCACCAGTACATCCCGCGGGCGAGTCTCAAAGGAAGCCCGTTCCCGATAGGCTCGCGGCACCTGGATATCGAGCCAGCGGGGACGGAAACCGGGCTTTTGATGCAGCACGTACGCGTCGATCCCGTGGGCGCACAGCAACTTTACATGACAGTAGAGCATCCCCACGCCCCAACTCGGCGTTTGCGTATCGGGAGCATAATAGAACACTCGCATAGATGGACGAAAGATCAGCATACATAATTCCCTTCTGCGTTGTCCTAATTCGTGGTCTATAATCTTCATTTCGATGCTAACCAACGAGTTGCATGCGTCCGACGGGCGTCGATGGCTTGCGGCCGGTCTTTCGCGAGGAGATTCCTTAAACGATTCGGCGTCACAAGACGTGCCGTCGCTCGCTACCTTGATTGAACATTCCGCTTCGGCGGTGTTGTTTCTGGAGAGCAGCCTGCGAAGCGCGTTTGACGAATCACTCGGGACGCTGTGGCAAGACATCCCTGAAAAAGAATCCACCTTCGTCGTTCTGGTGCCCCGCGAGGCAGCGCCCGTGGATGATCCTTATTATGGCGATCCGGCAACGTCGTTCCTGTGCAGCGCCAGCGTGTTTCGCGAGTATCTTGCCCTGCAAGTGGACTGCTGGCCTCAAACCATTTGCTTTGCTTTGCTGCGCGCCATTGCAGATGGCATCATCAACGTCGATCGGCTCCTGGTGCGGCAACTCCCTGAGACGAGACAGAGGACTCTGTGCGATGGCGCCACATCGAACGCGCTACTCATGCCGCATCGCGGCGACCCACGGCACCTGCGGAGCGCTTTAAACTATCTCGAACGCGCCGCCGGCAATAGTCTATCCGTCAACGTGGGCTTGGATGTTGAAGACTCTTCCGAGTTCAGCGGTCTGGTGGAAATGTATCCGCACGTGAAGTTCTTCCAATCCCGCCCGGCGCCGGTGGGTCCTTATGTCATCCGCCAGGAACTCGCGGAACGGTCTTCGGAGCCGTTGATTTGCCTTCAGGATTCCGACGATCTTTCCTGCTACGACCGCTTCACGATTCTCAGTGAAGCATTGGCCGAAACAGGCTGCGACGTGATCGGCTCTCATGAGCTTTGCCTGGATGAGATTCGCGTGATGGTATATCCAGTGCGGTATGTCGTCGATTCTTCGGCCGCACTCGCGTTATGTCATTGTCATGCTCTGCTGCATGCCACGCTCATGGCGCGGAGGGAAGCGTTCTTCGGATGCGGCGGCTTATCTACGCATCACATTGTCGCCAACGACACCCAGTTCATGTTGCGAGCGTTCTTCACGGCAAGAATTCGCAACGTGGATGAGTTTCTCTACATTCGCCGCCGTCATCCGGCGTCTCTCACCAATGCTCCCGAAACCGTCCACGACAATCCTTTGCGGCGCTCGCTCAATGCGCAGTGGACCGCGGATTTCGAAACCGTCAAACGCGGCGAAATGAAGTTGGAGCATTCGTCGCTGCGCACCATGCGCCGCAGTGAACCGTATCGAATGGAGCGCCTGCTGCCGGTGGGCGAGAGGATGCCTCATGTTTAGGGAGTGTTACCGAACCGCGACCGTGAGGGAGTCGGCGCCGTGGCCAATTTCCCGGGAGCGATTCCGAAGTGTTCCGGCCAAGTGTCGGGCGGGAGCGGCTGGCCCCAGGCATGGTTCAACAGATTTCGGCCGTGCACTACCTGGAGCCACGCCGCAGGTTCCGGGATCTGAACGATGCGTCCCATGCGGTCGAGATCCATGTGGTTTCCGCAATAAACCGTCGCGTAATTTTCGGCCCGCTCCACCAGGCTGATAAAAGGATTGCTCCAATGCTGTCCGGAATAAACCTTTCCCTGTTGCCATATGTAGCCGTTGGTGAAATTGAGGAACTCGAAATCCTGACCGGTGAAGTGTTTCTGGATGGTCTCGACGAACGTACTCGAAATTGCATCGTCGTTGTCCAGCCGGGTTGTGATGAGGTGCGAAAATCCGTGCACAAGATCGGAAATCGCCGCTCTTACCATGGCCTGGTCGAACACGCTGTAGAAATAGATTGGCCGGAACGCTTTCCATTCGCGGAGAGCCTCCATTCGTTCCAGCAGAGCGACAGGCATTCCAGGATGACAAAAAACAACCCAGTCGAAATTGGCATTCGTTTGGCTGTGAACGGATGGAAGACAGAAGCGCTCGAAGAGGTCGAAGCGATGCTCCAGCCAATCCCGGCTTGGCGGCGCATTCTGCTCGATTCGTACATTGAAACGCGTCAAGATGAGATGCCGGAACCGGGGCATGAGACTTATCCTATAAGAATGCCCGGCTGGTCGATTGAAGAACTGCGCAAGGCCGCCGTAATTAGCCGGGCAATCGATGGCTGTCGTGCGCCGCGTCGTAAGCGCCGGATTGTTTCCCCGCTGGATCTGTCACTTCGCGCGGCCGTCCCTCTTTTCGATGGCCTCGGCGGCGGAACACGGGCCGTGCTGGTTCGCCAGTTTCTGCGCGACTTGGGATTCGACGAGTGCAGCCATTTGGAATGGCGCTTGGAGCACAAACTGGTTCAGGCACTCGTATTGCATTCCTACCTGCCGGATGCGGTGCCTGTAACGCGTGGTTTTGCCGCCGCGCTCTTCGGTCAGGTTCCCGACAATGTCCGCCCCTTCTTGAACTCAGAATTTCCGCGCGGGTATGTCATCAAGGCCGCGCTGGGTGATTCGTCGGGCGAATCGCCGAACGGAGCCGGAACCGTAGCCATTCAGCGAAATCCTCAAGAAGGCGCTCGCGCATTGCCGGAGCAGCTCATCGATGAGGAGTACGTGATTCAGGAGCAAATTTGCATCGCACAGGAATATCGAATTCACAGCCTGGAAGATCTTGTGATTGAGGATCTGACGTTCCACCGGTACGGCGGTGGAAGCATTCCGGGAGAGCGGAATGCACCTAACGCTTTTGTGCAATCCGCACTCCATCTCCTTCCGGATGCCATGGTTGGTGGGTCCCTTCTGGCTTGGGACGTCGCTTTGACGCCGGACGGAGGGTTTGCGATTGTCGAGGTCAATTTCAGCGGATTTCATCCCGTCTACAAGCGAGGGTTCCACTGCAGCGGTTACTTCCACGATTACAACTGGGGCGCGTGCGATACCGCTCGCCTTCTAAATCATGTCGCGCGCCGGGATGACGTAGATGTTGTGGTCCACGCGGATGCGCCGGACTATCCTGAGGAAAATCGGTTCTACGCGGATGTCGCCAATTGGCAGAGACGGCATCAGGAAGCAGCGGCGTTGGTATGCAGCAAGCCCTGATCGATCGGACGGGCCATCCCGCGCGCGCACCCGCATGGTTGCCCGAAGAACAGGCGCAAATCCCGCAACTGCTTGCTGAGATCGATGCATTTGAAGGCGCTCGGCGCCGGCCGCCTCTCGACTTTGAGCTGAACCTTGCGCTGTCGGATGCGATTCCACTGCTTCCTGATCTCGCCGCCAGCACGCGAGCGCTGCTTACGCGGCAACTGATATACCGGCTGGGTTTCGATGAGCGCCGGCTCCCGAAATGGCGGCTGGAACATAAACTCGTTCAAGCCTTGACGCTCCATCACTACTCGCCGGACAGTCTGCCGGTGACTTGTGGCCTGGACCGTCTCGCCTGGGGAATCGAACTTTCGAAAATGCGCGAATCCTTACGGGCGTCATTTCCTTCCGGATTCGTTATCAAGACCGCTGTGGGTGACTCCTCAGGCGACCAATGTGATTACCGGACGGAAACCGCGCTTTCATGGATCGAAAGCGGTGGGCGGAAGATTCCAGAGCCGACGCTCCTCGAGAGCGAAGAGTTCGTCGTTCAGGCGCGGGTTCAGATTCGGCATGAGTACCGTGTGCATACTGTCGAAGACCGTTTGATTGAAGATCTAACGGTTCGACGCCACCACGGCGCGGTAGGTACTGGCGAAAGAAGCGGACCCAATCTGTGCGTGCAATCGATTCTTAACGTTCTGCCCGCCGGAATCACCGCCGGCTCGATTCTTGCTTGGGATGTCGCGTTGCTGGAGGATGGTTTGTTCTCCGTAATCGAGATTAATATCGGAGGCGTCCACACAGTCTACAATCCGGGCTTCCATTCGAGCGGCTTCTACCATCACAAGAACTATGGATGCGTCTACACGGCCCGCCTGTTGAAATATATTGAGCGAACATACAACTGTAATATCAGCGTACTTGCCGATGCGCCGGATTATCCCGATGAAAACCGTTTTTATGAAGAAGTTGCGGATTGGAAGTCGCGTTTCTGAATAAATCCATTGACAAGCCTTGCTATATCCATTAACATTGGCTGATTCGTCAGGCATGTAAGGGTATCGCGAAAAGCGAGGTTAACCGTGGGCAAGCCAAAAAAGGGCGGATTCCCCGCCGTGCAACCGACGACGAGCTACGTCAACATCCAAAACGGCGAGATCGACAACGTCACCATTGCCTGGGGCGACTCGATAGTGTGGATGAATAAGGAAGCTGTAGGGCATGCGTTGGCCGCGCTGGATAGCAACGGAAAGCCCGATCCAACCAAGCCATGGGGATCGCCGATGGGTCCCGTGGGCTCTCCGACCGCGAACTCGCCGGCGTTCGCATTCCAATGGACGCAACCCACTCCTCCACCGCCGACATCGCAGGTTTTCCCATACGGTTGCCTCGATCATCCCAATGAGAAGGCCAAGGTAACGGTGCAGATCAAGGTTTAGAGTGCGAAACTGCTCCCGACCTCCGTCGTTGGATGTGGTCAGAAAGGTGAGTATATGGAAGACTCCGGACAAAAGTTAGACGACCTGACTTCGGCTAGCCACCTACGCGGCGAAAAGCCCCCGACACGCCGCGGACTTCTCTGCCAGGCAATATCAGCCATCTCGGGATTCGCTCTGATCGATGGTTTGTTCCTGGCACGATCGGCTCCTGTGCCTGATTGCCCTGCGTGCGATCCCGAGCCAAAAACGCCGCCGACCAATTGCTCAGTTCCTGGTTCGGCGTTCGTCCCAGTCACCGAGTTTGTCAGCAAGAACGGAAAACTGGATGCGAATATCACGGTAGGAGTAGCGTGGAGAAGCGTAGCGGTTGTCGCAGGCCAGGGTTACCAATGCAAAGCCACTCGAGTGCGTTATTACGAAGGACACGATTTGAACAGCGGCAAGAAGTGGCCGGCCAACGTTCACGTCCCCGGACCGGGCCCCACGTTACGCGCGCGAGTGGGCGATGATATATCGATCCACCTGCTGAATAATATCAATCCAGCATGTTTCGGCCAGACCACTCCGGACGACAGCACCTGCAACGTCGTCAACGCGATCGCTCCGGGTGGCGGGAGCACGCAACTTTATCCCGGTAGCGATACTGCGCCATCTTGCTTCCACGGATCGAACATCACCAATTTGCATTATCACGGCACGCATGTCTCGCCGAATGGACACGCGGACAACGTGATGATCGATGTCATACCCGAATGCCAGCAACTAACCGCGACGCAGGAACAGGAAAACAAACGCTTCGAATCCATGAAGCTCCCGCCTGGGTACTACCGCGGCAGGTTCGACACCTTTTTCAAGCTCACCCCATCGCCTACGCCGCAGGAGAACGCAGACCCGGCGAAACCGTTTCACATGGGCCAGGCGCCTGGCACGCATTGGTATCACGCGCACAAACATGGATCGGTGGCCTTGCAGCTATTGAACGGAATGGCCGGCGCTTTCGTCATCGAAGGCGAATTTGACGACCAGTTGGAAAAGCTGATTCCCGGTTTGCGGCAATCCGAGAAGGTCATCGTGATTCAGCAACTCGGTGATACCGTCAGCATCAAATTGTGTGGGGGCGGGCCGATCGACACCGGGATTGACGGTAATCCGGTCCCGCTGGTCAATGGACAGGTGCAGCCCACCATCTCGATGAAGGCTGGGGAAATCCAGCGCTGGCGCATTATCAACGCCACGATGCATCAGACAGCCTATGTGAAATACAGATTCCTTAGTGGGGACGTTTACAACAAGCTGAAGGCGCAGGCGTCGCCGGGCCAGCCCATCAACCTGACGGTTTCCGATGCCGGCACTGTGCCCGAAATTCGCCAGATTGCATACGATGGCGTCCAACTTGCGCCGGAAAGATATGGCGATCCGGCGTTCGGCCAGTCGCAGCAATTCAGAGTGGCGCCGGCCAATCGAATAGATATCCTGGTTCAGGCGCCGGCGGTGAGCGGGCAAGCAGTTCTGGTGTTCGAGGCGAACAATACGGGGCCATGTCTCCAGCCGCCTCCTCCTCCGGCGGAGCCCGTGCTACTGCGCGTAAACGTCACCACGCCCGCGGTGAGCGGCATGAACTTCCCAACACCGGCGACATTCCCTCCCATGCCAACCTGGCTGCAGTGGAACGAGAACGATCCACGCAACGCTATCAAATGCAAACGCACCCTCAAGTTCAATAACGACAGCACCGGCAGACCGGCCATCGACGGGCAAGCTTTCAACGGTACGCCTAACCAGGTGGTCATGTTGAACACGGCCGAAGAATGGACGCTTGAAAACTGGTGGGCCAGCTCAATGCATCCGTTTCACATCCACGTGAACCCTTTTCAGGTTATCGAGATTTTTGATCCGAACGCTTCGACACAGTCCCAACTCGAAGCGCCGTACAACTGGCGCGATACGATTGCGATCCCACCGGCCAAGGTTGATGGAGCGGTGACCACGCCTGGCCGCGTGCGGATTCGACATCGTTTCTTGGATTTTCCAGGCACCTTCGTGCTCCACTGCCATATTCTCGATCATGAGGACCGCGGCATGATGCAGGAGGTGGTGATCATCGACCCGGCTGCTCCGAAGTTTCCGCCCACGGGAGCGCATCACTAGCTACTACCGCCGTGCGTCGCCAGGAGTGGCGACGCGGCACGCAAAAGTGTGTGCGCTACGTGGCGCGAACACTCGTGTTTGCCGCGTTCGCACCGTCGAAAACACAAAGTGGGGCGGACCCCCTGGTCCGCGGCCGACGCCCACGTCGGCCTGCTGCTGGTATTTGTCAATGCTTGAGGTAGCGGGTCCTGGGGGACCCGCGCGGACCAGGGGGTCCGCCCCACCCGATACTCGCGCCGCCAGCCCACTAGTCCACAACCATCTCGCTCTTCTTCGGCCGGATCCGTTTCATGAACAACATCAGCGGAATTACGGCCAGGAAGGTGAACGCCAGCAACCGGAAATCCTCCAGGTACGAGAGTAGCGTAGCTTGCCGCTGCACCATGTTGTAAATCATCTGCTGCGCCTGAGCCGTGGCATGCACGGCATCCGCGCCCTTGCTCATGAACATCTGCTTGGCGGATTCGAGTGTGGATCGGTAAGCGCCATCGAGCGGCGACAAGTGGTCGAGTAACCGCTGCTGGTGAAACTGCTGGCGGCGTGAAACCAGCGTGGTGGAGATTGCAATGCCGGTGCTGCCGCCGATGTTGCGCGCCAGGTTAATCAAGCCGGTGGCATAGCTGGTGTTCTGCTTGGCTATAAAGTAGAACGCCATGGTGTTGATGGGAACAAATAAGAACGCCAGGCCAAGGCTCTGCACGATGCGCGCAATCACGGCGTGCCGGAAATCGATATTCAGATCGAAATCGGTCATCTGGAAAAGACCGTAAGAGGAAATCAGCAATCCGAAAATCACTAGCCAGCGCGCCTCAAACTTGGAAAGCAGAAAACCCACTATGGGCATCATCACCAGGATGGCCAAACCTCCCGGCGAAAGCGCCATGCCGCTCTGCATCGCCGTATATCCGAGCAGCGTCTGAAGGAACAGCGGCAGCGCCATGGTGCTTCCGTAGAGAACAAAACCCAACATGAACATGGTTAAAGTTGAGATGGCGAAGTTCCGGTCCTTGAGCAGATGGAAATCCACTACGGGATCTTTTTGGCGAAGCTCCCACATCACCACCGAAATCAGCCCGACCACGGCGATGATGGTTGACGCCACAATAGCGCCCGACGAGAACCAGTCATTCCGTTGTCCCTCATCGAGCGTGATCTCAAGCGCTCCCAGCCCCGCGGCCAGCAGCCCCAGGCCAATATAATCGATCTTCAAACCGTCCTTGATGCTCTTGCGCACCAGGTACGGCGGATCGAATATCAGCAGCGACGTGAAGAGCAGAGAACATATGCCCACCGGAATGTTGATCAGAAAAATCCAGCGCCAGGTGTAGTTGTCCGTGATCCAGCCACCCAGCGTGGGTCCCACCACCGGCGCCAAAACCACTCCCATGCCGTACACCGCCATCGCCATGCCTTGCTTTTCCCTGGGAAATGTCTCGCGCAGGATGGCCTGCGAAACCGGCTGCAGCGCTCCGCCGCCCAGGCCCTGCAGCACGCGAAACAGGATCAACATTCCCAAGCTGGGAGCAAGTCCGCACATGGCCGAGCTGATGGTAAACAGCAGCACGCAGGTCATGTAGAAACGCTTCCGCCCGAATAGCGTGGAGAACCAACCGCTGAGCGGAAGCACAATGGCGTTGGCCACCAGATACGCGGTGAGCACCCACGTGGATTCATCCGGCGTGGAGGCAAGGCTGCCCGCGATGTGTGGCAGCGCCACATTCGCCACGCTGGTGTCCAGCACCTCCATGAAGGTGGCCAGCATCACTACGCTGGCGATCACCCACGGATTGATGGCCGGCTTTTCCGGAGCTGCTACATCCAAAACTTGCGGCTGCATTTTAGATCACGTCCCCTTGCTTACGCGCGGGGCTACTTCGTAATAATTGTGGCTTCGACGTTCATACCCGGCCGCAGGATATTGTTGCCCCCCGGAATCGGGTCCAATATGATTTTCACCGGAATTCGCTGCACCACCTTCACGTAATTTCCCGTAGCGTTCTCTGGAGGCAGCAGGCTCAAGCGAGTGCCTGTGGCGCCAGCCACCGAATCTACGTGGCCGGGATAAGTCTTACCGGTGAGATCCACTTTCACTTCGGCCTTTTGCCCGGAAATGACGCCGCGCAGTTGCGTCTCCTTGAAATTGGCGGTGATCCAGACATCGTTCAGAGGCACCACCATCATCAGGCCTTGCCCTTGCTGCACAATCTGCCCAACCTCCACCGATTTCTTGGTAACCACGCCATCCATGGGCGCTACAATTGTCGTGTAGCTGAGGTTCAACTCCGCGGTTTCGAGATTAGCGCGCGCCAGCGTGACATTGGCTGCGGCCGAAGCTGCATCGGCGGTGCGGACATTGACCTGCTGTTGGTTAGCTCGCGCTTCTACTACCCCAGCGCGGCCTTGCGTTACACGAGCCTGGGCGGCAAGCATGGCCGCTCTTTTCATTTGAGCATTCTGCAAGGCTCCCGCCAGCTTATCCTCGGATGCCTTGAGCTCGCTCTCGGCAACCCGAGCCGCGGCCACGTAGGAATCATATTGGAGCCGCGAAATCTCGGCCTTGTCCACGAGCGGCTTCATCCGGTCGAGATCTGCCTTCGCTCGATCGTAAGTGGCCTGCGCGGTCACAACGTTCGAGCGCGCATACGCGACATCGGCATTCGCAGCTTTGTCGAAGTCGGCCTTGGCTTGTTCATAGTCTGCTTGGATGGCGCCCAGCTCCGCTTCAGCGCTCGAAGTGCTGCTTTGGGTTGTATCGCGGATGAGTGGAACGCCCACGTTCGCACCCTCGGCCTGGCTCTGGGCCACGGCTACCGCGGCTCTCAACTGGTCGGCCTTGGCCTGGTAATCCCGCGGATCGAGACGAACCAGAACCTGGCCTTGCTTGACCTGTTGGTTGTCATTCACCAACACCTCAACGACGTTGCTGTAGACCTTCGAGGACACTGGCACAATGTGCCCGTCCACTTGCGCGTCATCTGTGGAAACGTGGTTCCAGCCCCGCACCCAGAAAAACACGCCGGCCGCGACGATGAGCAGCAATCCGCCAAAAATGGCGAGCTTCCGGCTGAACTGCCGTCGAGATCGCCGCTGCGGCTCTCGAGCCACCTCGCGGTTTAATTGTTCCAGCTCACTGTCGGTGTCGTAATCGAGCGTCTTCGGTTCCATCTTCTTCCCTTCACTTGGCATACAAAGATTCCATCTGGCCGGTGGCATGGGCCAGGTCGGCGCGAGCTTGGTTGTAGCGATACAGCGCCCCGATCTGATTGTCATTGGCGCGCGACAACTCGTCCTGTGCTGTAACTACTTCGATGTTGTTGGCCACGCCGGCTTGAAACCGGTCGCGTGCTTGCGTCACTTCCTGGCCGGCCAGATCCACGCCGAGATTGGCAACCTCCACTTCGCTCTTGGCCGACTCGAGCTCCGCCAGCGCCGTTTTCACTTCCAGTGCGATCCGGTTCCGAAGCTCGTCCTGCTGTTGCGCCAGCTTCTTCAGCTCGATTCCCGACACCGCCGTCTGCGCCTTGATCCTTCCGCCCGTGTACAGGGGAATATCCAGGTTCACCCCAAATTCATAGACTGGGACGGCCGAGGTCGGTGTTATGCCCTGTAGATTCCAGGAACCCGCCAGATTCAGGCTCGGCAGACGTTCTGCCTCAACGCGCTTCTTCTCCAATTCCGCCGAACGGACTTGGGAAGCTAGAGCTTTCATCTCCGGACGCTCCACCCAGGCCCGCTCGATCGTCTCATCGGCCGGATAATCCGGCGTGTGAAAGAACATCGACTCATCGGCCAGCTCCACCGGCTGGTGCGGATCGATATTCAGCAGCCGCACCAGGCCGTAGAGCGAGGTTTTCAAAACGGTCTGGGCCGCGATCAGCCGCTGCCTTTCGTTCTGATACTCGACGTTGGCTCGCAATGTGTCGATCCCGGTGCCAACCCCATTTTTCTGCAGATCGCTGGCCTGATCGAACAGTGCTTTGGAGAGTTGCACCCGGGATTCGGCCGCCTTCACATCCGCGGCTGCCCTGAGGCTGCCCAGATATTGCGAAACCACCAGTTGTACGTTCTCTTCTCTCACCGTCAGTTCCTGCGCCCGCGTTCCAGTCACGTTTTCTTTAGATGCTTGCCAACGCCTCCAGGCTGTAAAATCGAACAGAGGCAACGAGCCGGACGGACCCCCTTGCACCAGCCAGAAAGGCCCGACGTGGCCCGGAAACTCCGGTATCTTCGAACCGAAAGCGGCTTCCAGGTTCAGGCGATGGATCGATTCAGAGCCTGAAAAGTTGATTTGAGGCAGTAAACCGGAGCGCGCTACGTTTTGATTCTGCTGGCTCTCGGCGATATTGAGGTTTGCGATCTGGACTTGCGGGTTCTGCTTCAACGCCATTTGCACTGCGTCACGTAGGGTAAGCTTTAGCGGCGCGGGATCCGTGGCGCTTCGCGCGATGCCCACCGCGAGCAACAACAACAGCGGCTGCGCCAGTATGCTTCGCCGCGACTTCCGCGACTTTCCGGTAATCTCATCCACGATGCAAGTGGTCATGGTCCCGGAAGTGCGGAAGAGCGCTCCGTCGCGAAATAAGTTTGTAAGTACCCGCTTACCTTCTTCGTCAATATATAAGGTTCCAGTAAGATCGACAATTAACGTCTTACTGTCCCGAGTAGAGGAAGCTGTCTTCCAGGCCTGCTCCAACTCTTTCGCCCAGTCTCCTATCAGTTTTCCTTCTACCTGGAAGGTGAGAGCTTCCGAGCTGTCGTGAATGGTGATCTTGAGCATTCCCTTGATTCTCCGTCGATGCTTGGAGGGCATTTGGGCAACCGATGTTTCACTTAAGCATCTCAATGAGTTACGGCGAGATGCCGAAGGGGGAGTGCCGAGATGTCGGCGCTGGCCGGTTATTCGGCGCAACCCGGATCGCCTGGAACATTTCCACAGGAGTGGGTGTCTACATAGACGTGTTCGAGCAATCCATACTCGCTGACAACGGGCCGAATAAGTCGTGGAGTTTACTGGCATCACTAAGTGCTGAGTTACTAGTACTAAGTTTGATGATCATAATTCCACTTATGTACGGCGATCACTTACCCGGCTTTCATTGGCACGTAGTCACGGTGGGTCCACCGGTCCGGCAGGTTCAGACGCAGCCGGTTCCGGCGCATGCAGCGAGTGGTCCCGCGCGACCACCCTTTCTACATCCGCCACTGATATTCAATCCGATTCGACCCACGGCGCTCACGCCAGTGGCATCTGGTCCGGTCACTATCGACCTGCCGCCGGGTATTCAGATCTCTTCAGATGGTGGGGGAGGGCCAGGCCCGGCGTTATTCGTAAAGCCAATAAACATCGCGCCCCCAGTGATTAGGCCACCGACTCCACCGACGCCTCAACCGGGCCTCCTACACGTCAGCGGCGGCGTGCAGATGGCCAAACTGGTGAAGCAAGTAATCCCGCTCTATCCTCCGCTTGCCAGAAACGCGAGAATCTACGGCGTGGTTCACTTGGTAGGTATCATCGGCAAGGACGGCACTATTCGAAACTTGCAATTGATCGACGGCCATCCGCTTCTAGCTCGCGCAGCGCTGGATGCCGTGTCACAGTGGATTTATAAACCAACCTTACTAAGTGGAGAACCAGTGGAAGTAATCTGTCCGATCGATGTTACTTTCACACTAAGTCACTAAGTCACTGGATGGTTACATGTACGGCGTTGGTGGGGCTGCCGACCCCGACGTTTTGGCATGCGATGACAGTATCGCCGCTGCCCGCAAGACTCGCCGGAAGTGCCAGATTGGCTTGGTCGAGCCCTGGATATTGCCCCTGCGGGCCGAAGTAGGCAGCGTCGATCTGGTCACCAGCGTTCACCGTACACACGGGGTACGTGAAGATGTTTACTTCGTCCAGCTCAAAGCCCGTCCCATAAAGCGACAGCGTAACCGGATCGCCTTTGACATCGATAGGAACAGCCTTGCAAGGTGAGGGGGCGTCGCACGCATAAACCTGTACTTGCGTTTGTGTACCATTTGGATGAACACGCACCGCTGTTGCAGCCGCAAGTCCCTGGTTGTTGACGGTGAATAAGCTTGGCGCGCCGTCAGCGGAGACATTAATTGCCTGGCCAGACTCAATTATCGGTGCCCCCGCTCGAACTACGGTGATGGAAGCGACGCCTGGGGGAATGTCAGGCGGGACCTGATAGTTGATCTGGCCCGGAGACACGAACAACAATGGCGCCAAGTGGAGAGTGCCTTGATAATCGCGAAATTGCAGCTGGATTCCACCCAGACTGGTGGGCAAAGGCGGCGGTTGCGCGGAGGCGGTCAAATCTGCGAGTCCGATGCCAAACGCTGACGCCAGCGACCCGGTAGTGACCGGCTCCTGAAAGGTTGCCGCCGACACACCGGTCGCTGCGAATCGAGGCATCCCAGTTCCCTGGAGTAGAACAGAGAGGCTGTAGGTCGACGTTAGCCCATTAGCCGAATTTAGGCCTTGCTGAGTTACTACCACGATGTCCGCAAGCCCGTCCAGGTTCATGTCAGCGATGGCCGCGCCCAGATTGTAGTAGTAGCAAGCATCGTGGGCGCCATTGGGGACGCAAACCGTGCTCGGCTGTGCGATAAAAACCTGTTGCTGGAACGTCCCATCTCCATTTCCCAACAGGTAGGATTCACCCGCGATCAGGTCCGGTTTACCATCGCCGTTCAGATCCCCGGCGATCAATATCAAATCGGACTCGCCCGCGGACTCCAATGGCGGTTTGAAGGTCCCATCTCCGGCGCCTAAGAACGTATAGACCGTCGCCTGGCCGTTTAAGGTTGTGGTTACGGCCAGGTCCTGGTGTCCGTCCTGATTGAAATCCGCGGCCGCAATCTGCACCCCATTTTGCGCCGCGGGTCCATATATCCGTAGCGCCGAAAACGTTCCGTCTCCGTTTCCCAACAAAACGCCGATTGTGCCTGCGGCTGGGTATGCGAGGACGACCGCAATATCCAGCTTGCCATCCTTATTAAAGTCGCCCGCGACAAGCGAAGATGCATTGATAATTGCCGTCATTTTCGCAGCGCTAAAGTGGCCTTGTCCGTCTCCAAGTTGAACCCCGAGCCCTGACGAACTAATCCAGGCGATATCGAGCTTGCCGTCGCCGTTAAAGTCTCCAACAACGAGAGGATAGCCTCCGCCTGTGCTCTGAATCGCGGCGGCGAAGGTGCCGTCTCCGTTACCCAGCAGGACCGAAATCCCGGCCGAATCCCAGGCGATCAAATCCACTTTGCCATCGCCATTCACATCCCCGGCCGCGAGGCAGGCACCGGTGGTCAGGAAATTGGCAGGTGGTTGAAATGTCCCGTCCCCATTGCCGAGGAACACCAAAATGGCGCCGCCCGCAAGCACTGCTACATCTGGCTTTCCATCTCCGTTGAAATCGGCAGAGACGAATCCTTCTATTGATGACTGGATCGGAACGGTAGCGGGCGCATGCAAGGAAATAGGTTGTGCAAATCCGAGCGGGAGCATAAGAAGAACCACGA
>OCTA010001637.1_pt1 | contig 20578 bp, 22 predicted proteins | sample 1538991 | NCBI WGS metagenome assembly OCTA01 (sample SAMEA3539302, study PRJEB22396) | soil metagenome | biome: tundra; feature: field; material: soil | place: USA | collected 2010-05 | depth 0.15 m | reverse complement strand
CGGATGGATATAAACGATATTTATTTGCCTTTAGCACAATACAAAGATCTAATATTTTAACAAATATGAACAGTTGACTTGAAATTTGGAGGCCAAGCCAATCAGCACATTACCACCGCCAAAGTCGGTGGATTTTTAAGGTGAATTAAAAACTGCAAATATTGTCACTCCATGAATTAATCTAAAAAGTCTTCTCTATTTAAAGAATAACATTGTGGAGTAAAGATCGGTAAATTGCAATTTTCCTTAAACAAAACATTAATAATTCCAACCCCCTCTCGCTTATATATCGTTGCTAGGTAACTGAGCAACAATTAATATTATAAGTTTTGGAGTAATTAATTTATTCGCTCACCCTAATTAGGATTATACCCAACTTATGACTGCCGATATATTCTGTTCATCACGCTGTTCATAAAATATTTTAATACCAAGCCGTGTGGCGAGGTCCTTCACAATTTGTAAACCCAGGCCAGAATATTTGCTGCTGACTCGTGTTTGTAGCAACATGGAATTTAGCTCACTTGCATTTTTATTTCCGGAAGGGTTGATAATTGTAATGGTATTGGCATCTGCATTAATGGTAACAGTGGCATCATTATCACATTGCTTTATGGCATTATGTATTAAATTTCTTAGTATAACAGCTATAAAATTTTCATCCGTGTTTTGGGAAACACCCTGGCTAACGTTTACGTTTATATGTAGTTGCTTTTCCCTAACCTGTTCTTCAAAAAGTGCTATTTCCTGGGAAATCAATGGCTCTATTTTCACTAGCCTATATTGCGGGGTAAAATTCTTCATCTGGCTTTTGCTCCATAGTAAGAGATTTTCCATCGTTTCCAATATGTTTTCAGAAGCAGTATTTAATCGCTGATTGTATTGATCACGTAGCTGATTGGTAAGATATTCAGGATTTTCCTTCTGCAAATGCAATAGTTGTACAATGCTGCTTACAGGCGCTCGAAGGTCATGACTGATAACACCGAACAATTTTGCTTTTGTATCATTGGCGACAGACAACTCATTGTTAAGCTCGTCTAATTGCTGGTTGCGCTGGTTCAATATTTTATTGAGGTTTTCTTTATTACGATAAATAAAATAAAGAAGTAATGAAAATATTCCTAAGCTTATTAAGCCCAAAATCAACAGCATTTTTGTGTTGGAAGCCTGTTTAAGTTCTAATGTATTCAGTTTATTTTTTTGGTCTAAAACAACAATTTGATTTTCCTTCTCCGCTGTTTGATAATGCGTTTCGAGGTCTGCAAAGTTCCGGGAGATTTTTTCTTTTGTGAGCGTGTCCTTCACACCCGTATATTGTTCATAATACTGTAATGCTTTTTCTAATTCACCTTTTTCCTGGTAGGCGAGTGCTATGTATTGAAGAATGTTAGCATATAAGCCTTTGCTAAGTTGTTGCGCAATAGGCAAAGCCTGCATTAACAAAGGAAGCGCTTTATCCGGTTGTTTTGTTTCTTCAAAGTAGCGCCCCTTAATCATTTGCGCCTGGAAAATTAAAAACGACGATTGTATGATAGCCGCCAGTGAATCGCCTTTGTTTAGAAATGGAAGGACTTTATCATATTGTTTATGATCAATGTAATATATAGCGATGTTCAAATTAGAAGAAACCAGTTCGGATGGAAAAATGGATTGTCCCTTTGTATTAATTGCTAATTGGTTATTATAATATAATGCAGAATCAATATTGCCGGAAATAGTAAAGGCTTCTACAAAAGAACTTAGCAGGCGATTACTTACCACGGGTGAAACATTGGCGAATCTTTCACCTTGCCTCAATGCAGCTAGACTTTTGTCGGACATCTCTGTATTTAAATACAATTTCGAAAGCTGGTCGCATTGAATGGCATAATCAAATTTGGCTTTTGTATTTTGTGTTGTGTCAACATCCTGTTCACGCAATTGAATACTTTTAATGTAATAATCCTGTGCTGTACTGTAAAACGATTTTTGCTGGTAATAACTTCCAAAAGCTGAATAAATATCCTGGAGGATATCTTTGATTTTAGACGTATCCGCTATGGTTTGAAGAATATTTTTACACGAGTCAACTTTATCCGGTTGTTGCATTTGAAAGTTAAGGCTCATCAACGCTTCGCATGCGCCGGCAATTAATTTGGCTGAGTGTGCTTTTTGAGCACTATATAAACTTTGATAAAAATAATATTGTGCGCTGTCTGCTTTTAGCTGATAATAATAGCCAAGTGCCGTGAATAAAAAGAAACTTGCTTTATCTGAGTCGTCATTCGATCTAACGAGTTGCAACCCTTTTTGCCCCGCCTGCTGCAAAACAATATAGTTATCTTTTGCCCCATTTTTATTTAAGCGAAGTTCTGAACAGTAATCAAGCCACGCTTTAATTTTGTCTCTGTCGTTTCCAGACTTATTCAGTTCAGGGGCCTGTGACATTATCGTGACTGAGAATAGGCTCATTAATAAGAAGAAAAGAAAAACTTTAGTCATAACCTTTCTCATCAAATTTGTCAAGCAATATAAACATTCATGTTAATGAAAGTATCAATCTGGAAAACTTAAAGCGGATTTGTACAACTTGCCGACGGGTAATATGTAAGATTGTATGTGTATTTTATTTTTTTGAATAGCATCCACCTTATTTCGGTTTACGACATAGCTGCGGTGAATGCGAACAAATATATCAGCAGGTAATTTTTCAATAATTCCATTTAAAGTTGTTAATACCAAATATTGTTTGGTTGTCGTGGTAATTCTTGTATAGTCCCTCATGGCTTCCAGGTATAAAATATCGTGTACTGGTATTTTGTATTTATCGTACCCCTGTTTTATAATAATAAAATTTGCTTCCTGGTCTTGCTCAAAAGCAAAAGATTTCATTTTCATCCGGTAAAAGTCACGCAGCCTGAAAGCGCATGTAGCAAAGCGTTCAGAAGAAACAGGCTTAAGCAAATAATCGAAAGCATCCAGTTCATAACTTTCCAAAGCGAATTCAGGATGCGAGGTAATGAAAACAGGTAGTGCGGAGTCGGTAATTTTCTTCCTGATCAATTCTACCCCATTTAATCCAGGCATTTCAATATCAAGGAAAATAATATCAGGTTTAAATTTTGAAATGAATTCTATGGCTTCAACAGGATGACTGCAAGAAGCAATTTTTTCCAGGAAAGAAAATTTGTTGGCTTCGCTTTCTACAACTGCACGGTCAATATCATCATCATCGATTATTACATATTTGAGCTGCAGACCGGGCATTTCCATTTTGTGCGCCTTAAAAATTAATTATTATAAAACTACAAAAAATACCTTTTGCTTTTCTAACGATTTTAACGATACGTTGGTCGCTTGTTATTCTTTTACCTCTACAGTGCAATTATTTTTATGACGATTAAATTTTTTAAATCATTAAAATCCCTTTTATGAAGCGGTTAATTAAAGCAGCAGTATTTTTTTTTACGATCACAGCTTTAGCCTTTATTCCGACTGGCCACGATCCGGTTGGCCATTGGAAAATAACTTATACCAACGGCGCCAACGAATATGTAGATTTTTATAAAGATGGTACCTATAAAAGCGTTTCAGAAGATGGGACCTTAAGGCATCAGGGAAAATACAAAATGAATGATGATGTAATATCTATTAACGATCAGGAAGGTTGCGGAGATAGTTATTGGGGTACTTACAAATTAACTTTTTATACCGGGGATTCTGTATTAAATACTGTAGTGGAAGACTCATGCACCGGTAGAAGGGAAGCGGTAACTGGCAGTGTTTTAATTAGGCAAAGCAGGAGCAAGCGGTAATTATTCCTTCGCCGAAGACTTGAATCTTCAGGCTAATGGAACATCGTTTATTGCATTTGGTTGTAATGTAACTGCCGGGGCGCCAATACATTTGTCTGGGGCCAAAATTCTAACACTTTAGTAAAACATTAATTTATGAAACACATAAAATTATTTGTCGTAGTAATCTTACCGGTATTTATATTTTTTTCTTGTAATCAAAATAGCGCTTCGCATAATAGTACTGCCAATGCTTCTAAAGTGTCGAATGATTCCTCTTTAAGTAATACCAGCCGCCCTTCTGAGGATGTAAATAATAATGCCCTGCAACAAATTGATACTACTAAAATGAAACAAGATCTTAATAATATAATTTCTGGCGCTATAAATGGGAAACCAGATACTAACCTTCTTAAAAAATCGGCTGCTGACATTTTATCAACCGATGCAGCCGTCCTTTCTGATTCGGGTATTTCAAAAATGTATGGCAATAGTAATGATCCTTCTGTAAAAGCTGCAAAAGATGCCTTACTCAAAATCCGAAATTCTATGGGCATTACACCCGACAAATTAGATAGTATGAGGAAGTCGGCTGCACTTTTAAATGTTCCCCCAAAAAATAATTAATCACCAATCATCTTATAAACTAATACGATGAAGACAAAATTTTTTCTTTTTGCGATTACTTGCTTTTCTGTTATGCAACTATTTGCACAGGCAGTTAAAACGATGCCTCTTCAGGAAAAGACGCGGGCACCAACCCCTAACGCTCAAAATATGAAGATTGTGGAGGAGCAAAAAAAGCAAAACGTTCCACCTCCGGCTCCGCCCTCTAATTTGCAAAGCGCATCCATAAATATCCTGAACGGTGATGATGGAAAGGATAACGACACCTATGTATTGATAGATTTTTTAGATAACAATCAACGTGCCGCAGCCTCCTACAATAATGCACCTCATACAAATGGCGCACTACCTGCAAGGCCCAATGATGAATATTTTTCCGGCTCATCTGTAACACTGCCAATGAAAACGGAGGCAAGCATACCTACCGGTCAAATGACGCAAATAGGAGCGCTGCCTCTGCCTGTATTTCGTTATGCAACTCCTGGCGATTTCGCCAACGGTGGAGAAGTGAAAATTACAATCAATCCAAACGGTCATGATACCTGGAAGATCCAAACACTTTCCATAACGATCAGTTTTGACAACGACAAACATTCACCGCATAGAATTACCTGGTCGAACATAGTTCTCTCCCAGGATAGCAGAGTAAGAGAACTTCTTTTTGATAAAAATTTTAATCCTCTTTAATCCTAATTATTTACCGATATAACAAATCAATTTTATGAAATATTTTAAATTCATCACGGCTAATTTCTTGCCTTCAATAATATTAACTGTATGTTCTCAAAACAGCGCGGCAAAGGCAGGTAAAGACGATCCCCGGGATAATAAAACTGATCAAACTTCTTCTTCGGCAGGTAATGGCAGCTTCTCCGCAACTATTGATGGCAAAGCCATTGCAGGAGGCAAAGTGGATGATTTGCAACTGACTAATACAGTTTTTTTATACCCCGATGGAAATGATAAGAATAAGATATTACTATTCGATTTGGCGTCTGATAAAAACAGGGAAGATTACTATTCCTTAAGGTTTTATGTTTACAACGCGGAAGGTGAACAAACAATTACACCTAATAACGGGAGTGAACGCAAAACTTTTGTAAGGCCTGATTTCTATCTAAGAAGTGCGGATAACTTTGCTATTTATAATGGCGATTCGCGTATTGTTACTATTAATAAAATTACTTCATCAAGGGTGTCCGGAACATTTTCGGACTCGTTTACATTAAGCAATGATTCAAGAAGTAAACCATGCAAGAATCCTGTGATAGTTACGGATGGGAAATTTGATATTCCATTTTCTACCGGCAATTTAAGACCAATGTAAAGGCAACAGATTATCGCTATTAATTCTTCCCTATGCCAAATGAATAATTTTTATGAGGGCTCACATACTTTAATCGATACCGAATTATATATTTCAGTAAATAAATAAATGAAATAATGAAACATTTATCTATCATTACACTTGCATTTTCCGTATTGATACTGATATCATGCACCAATCAGAATTCAGGCACAGCAGGCAATACAACCACTAATGCTATCCCCGTATCTTCCAATTCAGCCAAAGGAACTATCAATTGTGTTATAGATGGGAAACCTGTTTCTATCAAAGTAGAAGAAAGCTTTTTTGAAATGAATCTTGACGTCGATTCCAAAGGTCCAAAAGACGGCCTTGAACTTTTGGATGGAAGTGCAAAAAAAGAAGGCTTTCAGTTTGAAATTAAAAACACAGGCAGTACCGAAATTACAAACGGGAGCAATGGCTGCATAATAAGTTATTATAACCCGGCCGGGGTTGTTTATTCAGGAAATAACGTGTTGGTAACGATCACATCGTACAGCAGCGGACACTTAACCGGAACTTTCGCCGGGCAATTTCGCCGTTGGAATGGCGGCAATAAAATACTCATGCAAATAACAGATGGCAAATTTGATTTGCTGCAATAAATACAAACCAATATCAATAATAAGAGATGTCAATTTGATTTACCGTGGTCTTCTTTTTCTGCTAAATAAAAATTATATCAATTAATAACAAATCAAACAAATTATTATGCAAAATATCAGATCCTGGTCCGTAACCTTTGCAGTATCATGTATATTGTTTGCATGTTCATCCAACAGTTCTACGTCAGCAGGTAATGGCGGGACTACAAGCGCCACTTCCGATAATTCCGGCGGCGGTTCATCTAATGGCAATGGAAGCTTTGCTTATACTATTGATGGTAACAAGGTAGCTGTAAAAAGCCTGTATATAAATGAGGTTAAAAATTCTGCCGATGGACGTTTAAAAATTGAAGTTACCAATACGCCAACATCTGAGGTCTTTAAATTTTTGGTTGCCCATGTCGGCACTACCACTATTCTTCACTTCAGACCTTCCTTTACAGAAACAAAAAATCAGGCGACTTACATGTCGCATAAGTACAAAAACTATTATGGTGATTCTGTAATTGTAACAATTACTGGTAATGATGCAAGCCACGTTGCCGGTACTTTTTCGGGCAAATATCTGTCAGATGATAATAGTCCAATTGAGATATCTGAAGGAAGTTTTGATTTGCCCATCGTTAAAAATTAAGGGTTTTAAAAAACCTTTTTATTATAAAAAATGAATGAATGAAAAATTTAGAACGGCTGGCATTAATTTTTCTTTCCACATCATTCAATATCACTAAAAAAGATATGCCTGATGCTACTTTCATTCTTCTGGCAAATTACCAGGAAGATAAAACACAGCTTTATATTCTATTCAATAAAAATCATTCGTAAACGAACATGTGGAATTTAAGGTAAATAATTATTTTTCTATTTAAGTAATATTAAAAGTGGTACGCCACACATAGCAAATGAAAAAGCACTATACATCGTCTCTTATTATTATTATTCTCGCCATTACAGCCTGTAATAATAACACGCCTTCCGTTGCTGGTAATGCCAATGCCAAAAATACTTTTGGCGATAGTATACCCACAAGCAGCGGCCTCGTTGGAGAAGTTTTCCTTCTGCCCGACACTACAAGAACGCTGCCGGATTTTGATACGATGAAAGCGTTGGATAATAAAATTTATGTACAGGAAATTAATGTGCCGTCGCAAAGCTGGTCAAAGGGCTTTCCCGGTTTACGAAATCGTTTTGAATGGTTTGGCATCGAATACAATTGCACTTTTACAACCAATAAACCCGGTGATTATATATTCAGGCTCTCGAGCGACGATGGTTCTAAATTATTTATTGATGATACATTAATCATTAATAACGACGGGGAGCATGCCGAAACATCAAAAAGCGGAAATGTATATTTAAATAGCGCTGTACATTCAGCAAAGATTCAATATTTCCAGGGTCCCCGTTACGAACTGGCATTGCAACTCTTTTGGAACATGAAAGATTCAACAGAGCAAATTTTTCCAGGTAAAAATTTTGTACTCACTGCAAAAAAACCGTCACACTTTCCATGGTGGATTATCGTGGTTGCCGCTGTCATTATAATTGCTATGGTGATCTTCATTTGGAGAAAAAGGAATCCCAAAATTGATACAGGGCGAAAAGATTAAATGATTGTCCGACGATTTTGAGCAAGCGTTCATCGGTTATTTGGCGTAGCCTTTTATCTCATTTTTACTTTAGCATTTTAATGTAAACAAAGAAATATTAATAATTCTATGGGAAAAAAATATCTCTTTTCTGTGTTGGTTACAGGCAGTCTTTTAATGGCTTCTCCAAACCTTGCACAAGCACAGTTATTGAAAAATATTTTAAACACTGTTAAGAATACGGCCACACAAAATGTAAATAATAAAGCAGCAAATTCTACCAATAAGACAATAGATAAAATAGAAGATGCAGGCAAAACCAAAAGTAATACCAATGCCAATACGAATACCCCGACGCCACCGGCAGCCACATCTACTGTAAATCCAACTTCTCAAAGCGCCACATCAGGCCAACCTTCCGATAATAAGGCAAATGATAATTCAACCAATGAGGACACCAGCAAAAGCTATATAAGAATCAAATTGTCGTCAGACAAAATACTTGCCGGCGGCACAGTTATCATTAGCGGATCCAGTGTGATGTATCAAAGTCTAAATAAAATAGCGCTGACAATTTCAGGATCTTCGGCGAGCGAATCAAAAAGTGTTGCATTAAAAAGTGATGGTTCTTTTTCAACTACGTGGCAAGCCGGGCATGCAGACGGCTATACCATAACTGCAAAAAGCAGCGATGGCAAATCGCAGGCAACCGTCATCCTAAACGTTTATGAGTTCACCGAGATGGATTCGATAACTGGCCGCAATAAAGAACAAACAGAGAAAGCTTATGATAACCTGGTGAAACAAATAAGCATTTTAAAGCCGCAATTGGCACAAAGTGACGCAGATGGTTTACAGAAAAAGTTGGATGATGTAAAGGATAAAAAGGATTTGACTCTTAAGTTATTTGCTGATTTAGATGCCATGGGCAAAGGGTTGGATGGTATTGAAAAAAAATACGGGCCGCTTCCCCCAGATATTTCTACAGATCTTTCACAGGTTTCAGACCAGCTATCCGGCCAGGCGCAGCAGATGGAAGATGCAAATGCTATGGCAAATCATCAAGCTACAGGCAATACCATATGTGAATACTTAGTAATGGCAAATGAAGCATGTGCGGCATTTTCGACAATCACTAATATATGGGCAAAAACGCTCGGAGGAGTTTTGAAAAACATTGCGATTGATAAGGGAGTGCCTGCATCAGTAGGTGCAATAAATGATGGAACAAAAGTTGGAAGCGACGCAGCTAACATACATAAAGAATGCGATAAAGTGGCAACATCAGCGATAGAAGATGCAGAGTCACTTACTTCAAAATTGAGCATAGCCGGCTTTGCAGGCGACCTTGCCCAAATGCTCATTGATCATTTTTTAAAAAAATACTGTGTTGTGATGAGTGGCACCTTGAGTGAAGATTATCAATGCACTTTTAGAAATGACAACAAAGCTATTTGGTGGCAATATAGTTATACGACCGAAGCCACCATAAGCATGCGTTATCCAAAAAATAACCAGGGTGGAAACATTATAAAGATGAAAGGAAACATAGAAGGCAATGCTACCAGGTTTACTATTTATCAAAAGGCGAGTGAAATTGATGAATTCAAAGATGCAATGAAGAATCGGGCAGCACTATATTCATTGCAGTTGCACGCACCTGCTGCCATACCTTTTTCTACCAGCCAAAACGATAAGCTCGGCTTTGGCGCGGTTGCCCGTGCAATCGTAACGCCCGCTTATTTTAATATTCCATTCGACGCGGATTATGACGTGGAGGCAAAAAAAATAAAAATTTATTTGAATAGCCCTATCATGGATTTTATTCCGTCGCTCGTAAGTTATATCTATGCTTACCTCACTTTCCCCCTGGGCATTCCACTGGTAACCAGGGTAAATTTTCCCATCAATAATGTAAAGCTTACCCTGGGTAAAGTAATTGAAAAAAATAATGATTTTGATATAAAATCGGATGCAAATAACAACCTCTTTTTTAGCAAGAAAGGAGATTTTAAAATAGGAGATGAATCTTCAGCCATTGAACACAATATTGATTTCACTTTATCTGCAAAAAGTGAATAGCAACTTTCATTTTAGGGGATTAGTTTTTCCTTAAAATGTTCAACGATTTTAAAAGTATGTCTATCGGTTATTTTCAAAGAGGGGATCACAGCAAACCTACTTTTAAACCGGATTTCCATTTTTTAAAATAAAAATAAATGTATGCAACACCTAAAATTATTTTCTGCAATTCTTTTCTCATCCTTTTTATTATGCTCGTGCTCGGGTAATACAAATGCAAATGGCGCAAAAGATAACAGTTCTGGAGCTTCGGCTAATTCCTCAAATTCAGCCGCCACCACCGGCGATGCCAGTTTTACCTATAAAATTGATGGAAAAGTTTTTTCAGGAAACGCAACAGATAATTATTTTAACTGCACTTTTAAACACCCGGGAAATGTGGTACATTTTATATTGACAGATTTAGACCCAAACCTAAAAAAAGTGCAGCCACAATTTTCTTTTTCAGTTGCCGATAACGGCACTACTGTAGTAAGGAAAGATGATATGGACAGACTTTCTTCCGGGAATAATGTAAAATATTTTGCCAATTTTTCTATTCCCGGCGGAGGCACAGGAGAAGTACCCCGCTACGAATTTAATGAGGCTTCAATGGTTACAGTTACTATAACGTCCAATACTTCATCGCGCCTTAAGGGCACATTTTCAGGAAGCCTATTAAATCCTGATACGGAAAAAATTGTCCAGTTAACTGATGGCAGCTTCGACATACCATTTGTACCAGCTTCAAAGTAATAAGCAATGATACAAACAAATCTTTTTTCAACTTAAGTCTAAAATACATTATCATGAAAACACATTTTTCAATCATCGCTGTACTACTGTTGATAGCGATTAATACTTTTTCTCAAGTTAAATTAGAAAGGTCTGCCTCAACTGAGGTAAAAACTCCCGCTGTTAATGTAGGGGGTGTAAAGAAAACGTTAATACAAAAACAAAGCTCTGCAAATGAGGCTTTACTAACACCAAAGGATACCGCAAATGCACAAATGGCTGCTGCTGTTGTTGATATTGCTTTTAACAATGCTTATCGGGATTGGGATGTATTTGGGAGGTACCACCTTCAAATCTTTTTGTTGAACGAAAATAACATCGAGGTAGCCCGCTGGAGTTTTAATGAAAATAAGCCAAATGTGACTCAGGATTTAAATGCGGCGAATGATGGCTATTACCATTTTCAGTTACCGATGGAAATTGAAAACACAAAAGTCGCTTCTTCTCTTGGCACAATCAAAAAAGGAGGTAGCCTTAAATTCGTTTTTGATTGTTCTTTTCAGAACATAGCCTCCGGAGTACAAGATTACTTTTTTATAAACAGCTTTACACTAACTCTTAATTTCCGGAACCCATCGTTTAACACAAATATATGGCCTGGTAATGCTGCTGAACGGAAGTATACAGCGGGATCTAAATCCTCTGTCTTTACTTTTTATTGGGATAATCCGGGGTTTGGGTTCAACCAGTAAGCGCAAAAAAATAATGGAATCCAACAGATGGGAAATTTGATATTCCATTTTCCACCGGCATTTTAAGACCAATGTAAAGGCAATAGGTGGTTATTGCTTTTAATTCCCCCGATACGGTAATGAATAATTTTTATGAGGGCTTAAGTACAATAATCAATACCGAATTATATTCTTTGAGTAAATAAAAAAAAATAATCTTTTGTAAATAAAATTTAGAAAAATGAAAAAGTTAAAACAATTAAGCGTGATAATTTTGTTGTTCCATTTATTTTCATGCAATAATTTTTCCTCTGCTTCCGTCAATCAAGCCCAGGCAGCAACGGCTTCGGCAGCTGCCGCCACCGGCGGGGATGCCAGTTTTTCGTGTATGCTTGATGGAAAACCTTTCTCAGAAAGCGGTTCTAACGGCAATATCAATGCGGCTTTCGGTTTAAAAGACGATGATAAAAAAGGGCAAATATTTTTTATGCTTGCTGATGTAAATGATCCATCGCAAAAGCTAAGTTTTGAAATTCCCCGCAAAACCGGCACTACTACAATTCAAAACTTACCACCCCACTTTAGCTTTGAAGGGCTGGTTCTAAAAGGCCTTGTTACCTATATTGATGACCCGGTAACAGTGAACGTAACCTCTATAACTCCATCAAGAATAGCAGGAACTTTTTCATGAAAATATACTTTGGAAAACTAAAGTGCCGATAGTAATACAAAACAAACTATTGAGGTAACGGACGGCAAATTTGATATTCCATTTTCAACTGATGCCAGTTGGAAAAAAATATACCACGCAGAATAATTTCAACTTCAAAAAAATCATTTTTTAAAAATAAAAATATGCGACAACTAAAATCATTTTCAGCAATTCTTTTCTCATCATTTTTGTTATACTCATGCGCCGATAATACAAATGCGAATACAGGAAAAGAAAGCGATTCAGTTGCTTCTTCAGGTACAACTGCTTCAACAAGCAATGCCAGTTTTTCCTATAAAATTGATGGAAAGGTTTATTCGTGGAGTGAAAACAATCCTTCTTTTGCAAACCGGGCTTCAATGGATTCAACCAACGAAGTATTTTTTACGCTGATGAGCAACGACCCTGCCGAAAAAAATCCTCCACAATTTGGGTTTGGCATTGCTTCTGAAGGCACCACTGGTATAACCTATGAAAATATGGATCGCTTCAAATCGTCGGGGAGTAATGGCGGAAATCATTTTGCTAATTTTCGCCTTTCCTATCCAAATCAAGATCCGAAATATCCAGACTATGAATTTGGTGCCAAATCTACGGTTACTATAGCTATAACCTCTAAAAGCAAAACCCGTATTGCAGGTACATTTTCGGGAGAGTTGATAAATGCTGCTACCCAAAAGCCGGCGCTATTAACTGACGGAAAATTTGATTTACCCTTCAAGCCTTATTCTAAAAAATAATCCATTCTTTCTCATTTTAAAAAACAAAATCATGCAACGCCTAAAATTATTTTTTGTAATCATTTTTTCAGCATGTTTATTATTTGCCTGTTCCTCCAACAGTTCTACATCAGCAGGTAAAGGCGGGACTTCAAATGCCACTTCCGATAATTCCGGAGGTTCATCTAATGGCAATGGAAGCTTTTCTTATACTATTGACGGTAACAAGGTAGATGTAAAAAGCCTGTACATAAATGAGGTTAAAAATGTTGCCGATGGGCGTATATTCATTGAAGTTACCAATACGTCCACATCGGAAGTGTTTAAGTTTTCAATTGCTAATACTGGTACTACCACGGTACTTCATTACAGCCCCTCTCTCTCAAGTTTCTCGGATAAAAAAAGTAATTCGGCAGAATATATGTCACCTAAATTAAAAAATTACTATGGTGATTCTGTAACAATAACTATTACCAGTATTGATGCAACACATGTTGCCGGTATATTTTCTGGGAAATTTTTATCAGGTGATAATAAGCCGGTTCCATTGGAAATTACAGAGGGCAGTTTTGATTTGCCTTTTACTAAAGACAAAAGCAATTAAAAACTTTTTCAATTAAAAATAAAATTATGCAACATCCAAAATTATTTTCTTCAGTTATTCTTTTAGCTTGTTTGTTGTTGGGCTGCTCCGGGAATAATGCAAAAAAGTCAGACAAGGACAGCACTTCGGCAAGCAACTCCTCTGCAGCCGCCTCCGGCGATGATTACTATTATGAACTAACAACAAACACTTCCGGAAAAAACATGTCTATTACCGGCCTTACGAAAATGTTTGTCTCAGCAAAGGGCGACATGAGGATGGAGATGCAGTTACATAATTCCGCTAATGGTGATAAAGCATCAACACCCATAACTTTGATAGCGCATGCTGGTAAGCCGCATGAAAGCATTGACATTGACGATTCTGCTAAAACATTTACTGTGAATCATTTCGATTCGGCTGACCTAAACCCAGGATTTAATACACAATCCACTGCAAGTAAAATTGGTGAAGAAAAAATACTTGGCTTCAATTGCGTGCATGCAAGAATAATCTCTAATAAAAAAATGGGAGGTTTTTTTGAAGAAACAGATACTGTTGATTTATGGAAAAGCAATGATGTGCCTATGCAACCTTCAGTAAAAAAATTGATGGATCAGTTTGAATCAAGAACAGGTAACACAATGTATTCACCCGAAACAGCCGCTCAGCTAAAGCAAATGGGTTGCGATGGTTTTATGGTGAAGATGCAAATGGGCAGTAAAAACAGTGTAATGATTATGCAGCTTACCAAAGTGGACCGAAAGGATTTCCCGCCAGGCCTGTTTGAAATTCCAGCGGGATATAAAGAGGATAAAAGCGGAATGTAAAGTTGTATCTGGAAAAACAAACGCATTACTGCATCTAACCATATAGGTTATATACCCGCTGAGTAATATCCGTAAAAAAACATTGTTCTAAAAACTTAAACCAATCATTATGAATTTTCAACAAATGAACAAACAGCGCAAGACGATTCTTGTCGGCGCTGCATTAGGCGTTATCGCTTGTTTTCTGCCATGGTTCAGCTATGGTATAGGATCTGTTAACGGCATGAAGGGTATCGGTATCCTCGCATTTATCCTTTTTATTTCTGCAGGTCTCCTTGCATTGATGGGTGACCAGAAAGCTAACATTCCTGCAAAAATGTGGTTGCCGGTATTGGGTGCCGGCGCCATAGACATTTGCATTATTGGCTATCTCATTATCCGCTGGGAATCGGCAATGAGTGGTGTAAGCAGCGAAGAAAGCGGTGTCTTTGGCAGTGTAGGTCTCAGTTTTGGAATATGGGCTGCTTTTGCAGGGGCTATCCTTGTCACCTTTGGCGCTTACAAATTTCGTTCAACAGGCAGCAATCTCAAAGATTCGTTTCGGTCGCTGAAAAGTGTCTTGGATAAGGCGATAGCAGATAAAGGAAAGGATAGCAATATTACCGGATCAAAATAAAAGAAACCTGGTTTGGTCACTCACGGATATATTCATTTTATGTGTTTTTTTATTCTGTAGCTGGCAATCTTCAAATTAAAAAATGGCAGACGATTTTAAAATGCTGTTCGTCGTTTATTTTTTAATCTCCTTCACCGCAGAATTAACTTTCTGTCGAATTCTTGATTATGTGAACATATATTATTATTCAGACCATGCGAAACACAAAATTGATAAAATTGTTGTTTTTGTTGATTTCTGTATTTTGTTTTTTGTGTGCAGCCGTATTGCTTCTTTTAGAACTATTAAAATAAAAACGCATAATTAATTTCTAAACTATTAAAATAAAAAAAATGAAAAAGTTAAGCATTTGCACTACAATTTTTTTTATGCTGTTGATATGCTTTTATTCAAATAATTTACAGGCGCAGTTTTTAAAAAAGATTATAAACACTGTAAAAAATACCGCACAAAACAGGGCCAATGATCAGGCGGCCCAAAGCACCAACTCGACGATAGACAAAACAGTCAGTGGTTCAACCTCTAATACGAATAATTCTTCAATGCAGGCAGGGGATAATGCCTCTACCAATAAAGTATTAGGCGCTTTTGCACAAGCGGCTCAACAAAATCCAGGTGATACTTCTTCTGCAGACCTGACTATGAAAGCCCTGGGGAACTTAATAGGCGGAGGTGGCGTTTCCGCTGCTGATTCTGCTGCTGCTATCAAAGGTTTTATGACTGCAAAAGGAGGTAGTGGCTATTACTACGAGTCTGTGACCACCGTCACAACCAAGAACGGATCGTCAAAAGATACTTCAAAAATGTACATGGCTTCTTCCGGGGAAGGCCGTGCCGAGATGGGCATGCATATTCCCGGAGCGATAGATGTTAATTTTATAAATTTAGGCCATGCAGCTAATCCAAGGTATTCTGTTATGATATATCCCGGATCAAAAACGTATGCTTTAAATTTAATTGATACATCTCTTATCAATTCAAATATTGAAACATACGAGGTTACTAAGATGGGTAATGAAACTGTTAATGGTTACAACTGTACGCATGCAAAACTAAAATCAACCACAGGCAAAGGCATGTTTAGATCATCCTCCACAATGGATATTTGGACAAGCGAAGATGTACCCGGCTATGCGTTGATGAGAAAAATAATGCTTGATCAAAATGTAAAGCCGCAAATGATGCAGGCACTTGAACAAAATAACTGCGGTGGTTATATTGTAAAAATGATGTCTTCTGCTAAAGAAGCCATGGTGGTAATGGAACTCATAAAAGCGCTGAATAAAAGTTTTCCCGCATCGTTATTTGAAATACCGGAAGGATATAGTGAATCACAAGAAAATATGATATACTACATGGGTTCTGCAAAAAAATAATTGTTCCACTAATGTTTAGTGAGATACTTTATCACTTATTTTTTTCTTCTCATCAGCAAGCCGGGGCATTTCCTCCAGTTCAGCTATTTGTTGTTCTGCCCGGACAACCTGTTGTATAAAATGGTCCTTATCCAGGTTATATAAGCTGACGGTATAGTAAATAATTTTTAACAAGTTGGTATTGCCATTAGCTTTCCAAAATCTATACTTCATATCATTTGCCTTAAAAGATTTCTTCTCATTATTGCAATTGATCCATCCATAGGCAAGCAATAAAGAAATTATAAACAAACTAATGATAAGCCATACCTGGTTATGAAAAAGATGCGCGTGTTTAACCCTGTTTTGTTTAGAATTATCTGACTTTAATCTTAAGGCATGTATTCCTTCAGATAAGTTATTTACCTTTTCATTGTTTGCTTTAATGATGGAACTAAACTTTATAAATTCAGATAGAACTGATTTAACTGCCGCTCTAATTCATGGAATGCTTCGCCGTCTTTACCCGGATTATCTTGTTTTAATAAAACAATTTCCAGTGCTTCCCGTTTCTCTACTATAGCCTGTAATAATATCTCACTCATTATTATTCATTTTACATACGCATTCCCTTTGATTTTTTCTTTCTCTTTTTTTGTAACCTCCATTCGGATGGCAGCGATAGATCTCTTTGATCTGGCTTCATCATTTCATTTAGAATATTCATTTGTTTACTCAGCTTCTTAATAATTTCCGGTTGCTTATTTTGAGAAATACTTTTTATATAAAATGAATCTGCCGGTGATTTTATTAATTCCGCTGACTGCCGCTGTTGTATTATTTTTTGAAGATTATTTATTGAGAATTTTCGGTCAATCTCCAATCACGCGGATGGCATTTCCGTTTAGTACTGATTTCATCATAGTTTCCATTTACTGTCACTCTCCTTTAAACTTTCAATTCGCTATCATTATTTTTATTTTCTTTTTTTAGGTTAAATAATAAACCAAAGCTCTTTTCCACATACTTTTATTTTAAGTATAAAATTCATTTTAGCAATATGCTAAAATGAAGTTACTCTCTTATAAAATGTTAATAAATAGAGACTTATGTAAGGTTAGGGGAGTTTGCAAAATCACTGCTCACACCAGGATAGCTGTCCATATGCGTGTGCACAAATCCACCACTCCCAAAAAACGGGGCGGCAAAACGCACCAATGGATTTTAATAATTTATCAGTCAAGTTATTGCTAGAAAATATTTTCCTTGTTCGCCTTTCTGTCCGCAGGATAAATAAAGAGCATGTTTACTTCTCAAAAATAATAAATCATACCAAAATAAAATAATTCAACCCTTTAATTTTTGATGAGGGGATAATGTATGCAAGAAGTTGTCGATGAAAAATTCATACAGTAATTGTTCACTCGGTCCTTAAACTTTTCACAGGGTTAGCAACTGCTGCTTTGATTGCCTGGAAACTTATAGTCACAAGTGCAATAAGCAAACATATGGCACCAACTGCCACAAACATCCACCAGCCGATACTGATTCGATAGGGAAAATCCTGTAACCATTTGTTCATCGCCCACAAAGCAATAGGTGACGCAATACAAACGGATAATAAGAGTAGTTTTACAAAATCTTTGGATAGCATCTCAAAAATATCCGTGCTTTCGGCTCCCAATACTTTTCGAATGCCAATTTCTTTTATACGCTGTTGTGCCGCGAAAGTTACAAGGCCAAATAAGCCCAGGCAGGCAATAAGAATAGCAAGGATTGAAAATAGCAGGAAAATTTTTCCCTGGCGCTGGTCTACGCTGTACAGTTTATTGAATTCTTCATCCAGGAAAGCATAGCTGAATGGCTGGGATGACGTCATTGATTTCCACCTGGTTTTTATTTCATTCAATAAACCTGGGATATCGCGACTACTGATCCGCACCGCTATGCGTCCGTTGTTTTGTTGCCGGTTTAATACCAATGGCGCTACCTGCTCACGCAGGGAGTTGAAATTAAAGTCCTTTATCACACCAATAATATTGTACGCAACTAATTTTCCTGTGGAAAGGTCATCGATCTGGTAGAGCCTTTTGTTCAAAGGATCCACTCCCCCAAATAATTTTGCCGCAGTTTCATTGATAATTACAGCAGTGGAATCTGTTGGGTACTGTGCAGAGAAATTCCTTCCGCTTTTCAATTGTATCTGAAATGTGGGAAGGTACTTTTCATCAACGGGCCATGTTTGCATCAGCGTAAAATTTTTGCCGTCAAATGGGGGGACAGTGATGAAACCTTGGGAAGTTCGGGACCCAGTCACAGGCAAAAAACCTGAGCTGGTTATATTTTTTACCTCTGGCATCCGCAACAATTCGTTTGTGAAAGCCTTTGTATTGTTATCCAGCGCAGAAGTGTTTTGCAGGATTAATACCTGTTCTTTGTTAAACCCCAAGTCCTTGTTCCTGATATATTGGAGCTGGGTGTAAATCACCAGCGTGCCGATCATCAATATAACGGAAATGGTAAACTGCAGAACCACCAGCGTGTTCCTCAATACCGAACCTTTAAAGCCCATCGACAAAGTGCCCTTCAATACTTTTATGGGCTTAAAAGAAGAAAGGAAAAATGCCGGGTAGCTGCCTGAGATCAGGCTTACTAAAATAAGAAGCAATAAAATGCCCGATAAAATGGAGGGGCTCAATAATACGGATACATTGATCTGCTTGCCGGCTAACTGGTTAAAAAGAGGTAAAAACAAGGCAGCCATCACAATGGCTATCATGAATGAGAGAAAACAAGCCACTAAAGATTCTATCAGGAACTGGGCGATCAGATTATTTTTCAGGCCACCGAAAACTTTTCTTACTCCCACTTCTTTTGCACGGTTGGCAGAACGCGCAGTTGAAAGGTTCATAAAATTGATGCAGGCAATCAATAAGATAAAAATGGCAATCGCTGAAAAAATATATATATACCGGATGCTCCCATTGATCCCAAGTTCGTCGCTCAGATTGGAATACAGATGTATGTCCTTAAGGGGCATCAGGCTGCACTTTATGTAATTACCTGCTTTCTTAAAATCATCTTTGTTCGTGTTCAACTGTGTCTTAAACTGTGGGGATAGATATTGCTCCATTGCCCTGTTCATCTTTTTTTCAAACTCCCGGATATTGGTGCGTTGCTTTAAAAGCAGGTAAGTCTGGAAGTTGTATGTGAGCCAAGAGTCACTCCGGCTATTCTCCAATTCGCAAATGGGCATAAACAGATCGCAGTTAAAATGGCATTGCCTGGGTATATCTTTTATTACTCCGGTAATTTTATAATTAGTAGTACCATCTACCAAAATTGACTTTCCTATAATATCGAAACTGTTGAAATATTTTTTGGCTGTGCTTTCGGTAACTACCAAACTGTGCGGTTCTTTAAGCGCAGTTTTTTTGTCACCTGCAATCATGTCTAATGTAAAAACATCAAATACCGAAGAGTCAGCATAGAGCACTCTGTCTTCCCGAATGTTTTCGCCGCCCTTCTGGATAACAATGCCGGGACTATTTTTGAAACGGGTATATTGTTCAATCTCCTTAAAATCCTTGATAAAAGCGGGCCCCATGATCGCCGCCACCTGTGCCCCATCGTAATTGAAATCACCGAATTTTACCTGTTCATCGATCCGATAGATACGGTCAGCCTGGGTATTAAACCTGTCATAGTTTAATTCATCCAGGACATATAAAGCTATCAAAAGGGAACAAGCCACGCCGATTGATAATCCTGTAATATTTAGAATTGAAAAGGTTTTGTTTTTCATTAAACTCCTCCAGGCAGTTTTGAAATAGTTTTTAAACATAAAAGCATGTATTATTACTTGTTAATCAGATCTAACAGGTCAAAAAAAAGTGCAAGAAAAATGCCGTATAATTATTAGATTTAAAATCAATATGTTATGAATTTGAAAGGGGAAAAAATGCACGATTTTGATACACTATCTGTTCATTTGTGGAACAGATCTTTTTTTAGTCATTGTAAGCATCCAACCAACCCGTATTTATTTTTTCAATTTAGGTAAATAGTTTTGTTGGTTCAAATCAAAAATAGGATTATGGAACAAGCAAAGCAAAACATCATTTCGCGGCGACCCCCGCTGAACAAGCTGGATGCTTTTAAGTTACTGGAAGAATTTGAAACCAATAATAAAATAACTGCCAGGGATTTTTGTGTTCAACATCATATGACGCACAATAGTTTTTATTATTGGTTGAAGCGTTATCGCAACCGGCATATAGACTCATCGGTG
>OCTA010001636.1_pt1 | contig 20579 bp, 20 predicted proteins | sample 1538991 | NCBI WGS metagenome assembly OCTA01 (sample SAMEA3539302, study PRJEB22396) | soil metagenome | biome: tundra; feature: field; material: soil | place: USA | collected 2010-05 | depth 0.15 m | reverse complement strand
GTTTCGGCATTGCGCGGAGGTCGGCCAGCGTCAGGCGCAGCGGCTTTTCGACCAATCCGCCGACCTCGAGGATGTAATTTGCGAAATGATCGCGCGCCATCGTCAGATAGGTCTCCTCTTTCGGTGCGCGGCCGTTTACCCAGAGGTATGGCGAGATATCTGCATGCGTATAATGCTGCGCGGAGAGTTGATGACCGAAAAGCAGTGCGCGCAACGGATCGGTGATAGCCTGCGTGGCCTTCTGGACAAAACGCGGGCGGCGGTGCGAACACACGGTTGTCACGACATGAATGATCACGATTCCGATCAGCCCGGCCAGCCAGACGACCAGGGCACGGGTCAGGTGCGGATTGCGCGTCTCTCCCAGAACAATCGCCGCGAGCCCTTTGCGGAAACCGTGCACGACCACCAGCGCGATATGACCGATGAGGAATGCGATGAATGTGCAAAGGGCCAGGAAATGCAGGCTCCGTGCACCCTGCCGTCCGTGAAAGATTTTGATATACCACGGGAAACGGGCGGCGACGCCGGGGGACATCGCCACGCCCGTCGCGATGCTGAATGGCGCAAGCAAGAATACGACTGCTGCGTAGCTCAATTGTTGTAGTGCGTTATATGCTCCCGGCGCTTCGACGACGTGAAGGGTCAGGTAGCTGAGCATTGCTCGTCCTGCGTCCGGCACAATCTGCCAGGAAACCGGAATCAGCCGGCGCCACTCCGGCGCGGCAAACAGCATGGCGACATAGACCAAACCTGTCAGCAGCCATCCGAAATCGGTGAGAAAGTGCCAATGCCGCCCAAGACCCAGATTTTCGTGACCCGGCAGGGCAATTGCGGAGGGGAATGAAGTTTCCTCGTCACTGGCCGTCCAGAGCTTGTTTGTGGGCCTCCGCTTTCTCGTGAACTTCAGCCATTCGCTGCCGGGCGTGCAGTGATCGTTCCAGTAAAGTCTCGGATGAGCACTCAGGATCTCGAGACCGCTCCGCATCAGAAGCGACAAGAAAAGAAAGTTGAAAAAGTGCGTCACCCGAAGCCACAGTGGATAGTCAAGAATCATCGGCAATAGCGCACCCTGGCAATTTTGTCTCCAAAGAATCGGGCAGCGTCCACTGCTGTGCAAATTAGCCTGAGCGAGCGCTCCTCCGTATTGGAACCATTGGAGTTAGTCCCAACGTCGACCTTCTGATGAAAACCTGGTTGCTGTGCCACCTAAGGTTGGTGTTACTGCGCTGCGCGTCTCGTGCTGTCCAAGTTCCAGAGCATTTCTTACTGCTTTCCGCCTTTCCGCCGGTCCGTCCACCACCATGCAATCCAAATTACAGGTCGAGCGCCAGTTGCTCGGCTGCCACCAAAGGCGGCGCCGGACGGCAAGCGCGCGGCGTTTCTGGGACCGGTGGAGTCTCTCGGGCCGAATAGATCTACTTTCAGAGTTTGACCAGATTAGTCCTGTATGGTCGGCCATCCGGAAGTTATCCATGGACCTGCGGTCGCCATGTCGGTGAAGTCCCCTCAGTTGGAGCGGCAGAGGGATCGGTGGTGAATAACAGCCCTGCGCACCAGCAATCGGGATAGATCTCTCCTGACGCCGCAGTATAGACCGACTTCCGCGCCTCCAGGACGGTCGCCGTAGCGCGGCCGCTGGAACGTCGAATGCGTGTCGCCTTGACGCCGGCGGGCTTCGCGCCGCTGGATTGAGCCCTTCGTAGCGATTTTGAGGACGGCGACCCTCTGCCGCAATTGCAGAGGGTCGGCATGCTCGAAACGCCCGTTTTGCGGGCCTTCCGAGAAGGCCGGCCGAGAAATTGTAGCGAAAAATGTAGCTAAGGTATCCTCAAGGTTCAACAAGGCTCAACAAGCGAATTCCGTAAACCATTGAAAACACAGGGTAAAAGGCATAGGGTGTTTACCGGAGATCCGCTGGTTAGAAGGCGGTGGACGTGATGTTTCGCAAGTGCCTTGTTTTCTGGTGTTTAGCTTTCAATGGGATACGCGCGGCGTGTTGAGCCTTGTTGAACCGTGTTGAAGCAGAAGGCTTTGAACAGCTACAAAATCATCTACAGTCTCTACTAATTTATTAGTAGTGCAAAGCTCCAGCGGTTCGGTAATACGACGCTTAGGGAAGCGCTGACCGAACAGGAATTGATCCGCAAGATTGTCCGAAACGCCGAGCCTGGTCGGTGGTCACATGAGGACATATCCACAGGAATGGTGTGGGTGCCCCATTCCTCCAATACCGAGACCGCGTACACAAGGCCCGAAGGCGGCATGGCCGAGAAGGGCGCCGAACAGGCCCAGCCGAAGGTTGAGGACGTGAAAGCGCCTGAAACCGAGGAACAGGCCGCAGCCAATCCGAAGGCCTGCGAGGAGGCGGCGCCGGGCCAGGATTCAGCGGCCCGCACCGAATCGACTGTAACCGGGACCGACGCCGACAAATCGTCCGAGGAATCCGGCGAAAAGCAGGAAGCCGGAGCCGAGGGCGAAAAGGGTCAGGACGGCAGCGAGTAGTTTTCTTCAGAACGGGTCGGGAACGCGCGACCGCAAGGACGTGGAGTGACCAATCGGCGGAACCGAATCGCGACGGCAATTTCACCCATCCACCTCCGCGAATCGCCCCATCCGTCGGGCAAAGGGGCTTCCCGGCCTTTACGGCACGATGCCAATGAGCTTCCCGTATGCTTCCAAGGTCTTCTGTTTGCAATCGCGCTTATAGACGCGCTTCTCCGGCGATCGAACGCAGCAGATTTGAGGGGGAGAGAATCGGTCCGTGATGATCAAGAACTGAATGCCCAGCGCGAGCATGGCGAACGCGGTGACTGGAATACGGAATGTGGCCGGCGTGGGTTTGTAGAACAACCGCGAATACATATCGGAGCACACGGTCAGCATCACGCTAACGTCAGCGGGGAACATCTGGCCGAGGAGAAACTGGCGAATTGGCTCTTGGTAGGTACCGAGCGACAACTGGTAGTCCTCACCATTGATCTTCCACTTGTGCACCGACGCCCTCCACAGCACACTCAAGGCAAAGTAAGCCAACTTATCAGTGTCAATACCGCATGCCGAACCGGAATAGTACGTTGTACCGTCGATACTGGCGAACTCGACAGCGACATTCAGCCGTTCGAGCAGGGCAAATCGGCCTTTACTATTCCACACCTGGCACATCGTGTAGTATTCCCCAAGCTTGCTAAACCGTTGTTCGCAATCCGAGCACAGCAGCGGCCGCAACGATCTGCTTGACCACGACCTTCGGACCTTTGCTCGTGACAACCAAAGGGTTGGGGTTTGGAGCGGCAGGGTCCCGGATGTATTTGAACATCGCTTTCGGGATGAAGTGGCTCATTTGTAGGTCGGCGGTTCTCAGACAGAGTTTGCATTGTCCCTTTGCCATAAATTACACATTTTACATCGTAAGATCGAACGCTACACCATCAAATTCAGCCCGGCCCTGAACCAGAAGGAGCCGGAGAAGGCTTTGCATGAATCCGGCGACCTATCGCACACGCATCATCTCAAGGGCGCGGACTGAGCTTGTCGGTGAAGCCGAGGATATCAAGAGATTATCAGCGCTCCTAAGGCAGTTATCCAGAAACGGCTCCGAAAATGAGCCAGGCATACCCTTAAGCAAAAGCATGTCAGTGAAGAAAACCCCAGCGTTTGATTGCGAACGTAAGCATGACGCAGATATTGAGCAGATTCGTTCCTATACCCTTCGTAGTTAATTGCGAGCATCGGCATGAACAGGATTCCGTAGAATATGCTGGCCATGAGTAGTATCAGCGGGCTTGCATATTGAGCGGGCAATCGTTTTGCCGATGTAGCCAGAGCCGTCGAACTGATTATGAGCACGATTCCGCCAGCGGCGAGCGTCAAGATGAACTTGGCGATGTCCAGGTACACCGCAAGTTGCTTTTCAAAATCGCCCTCGTTCTTCTCGAATTCGAACGCACGGCCAAGTCCCGTCGCTTTGTTCGTCACGATTGCGACCACGATGGGCACCGCGATGCTCGTCGCGATCCCTTGCCAACCCGGAAACCACATAGGGATTTCGCTTTATATTCGCTCTGCGGCCACCGCATCGGCCGGAATGAGCACGACCGTGGTGGGTGCACCGCAGTTTGGGCATTGCCCGTCAAACTGGTTCGGCGCAAATTCCCGCATCAGCATTACGGATTTATGGCCCCACTTCTCAACCTGATGGTTCGGTCCGTAATTAAAAATACGCATTTGCCCATTATATCAAGGCCCATAGCTCCCAGCCCGGCTCCTGGCCGCCCTTTTGATAAAATATTGGAGCATGGAGGTTGTGACGTGTAATGCCTTGAGAGAGAATGGCGTTCCCGTATGCAAGACGCATGATCGGAGGCTGGTAGATCGGAAGACGTTGGACAGTTTGAACATCAAGCGCGAACATCCGCCGGTGGGAACCGCCTTTTGCCCGGTTTCAGGCGAGGGGTTCGCGTTCAATCTCGACGTGGACGATTTCCTGACTCCCCGTTAGTTTTCGATTTCACCTGACGCCACCAACGGATAGCGATTTTAGCCAATCTTGATATTTACACAAGCAGATCTCCTCGTCCCATATAGTGCCCACCAGCTTATCCCTGTAGGATGATAAAAAGAATTCCCGGTATGGTTGGTAGAGCACGGGCACGAGATCTTTCGGCATGGCGTTGAACCCATATTCATTAGCCTTCACTTCGTCATCTAAGCAGTCCGGCTGTTTTAGGCACACGTCGAACCATAGGTTATGTCCATACTCGTGAACCAACACCGATAACAACATGGCCCATCCATATACCCGGCATGCACTTCGCCACATCCAGATGGTTTTGTAGTCACGGGTCTTGCCCGCAATCCAGTAGCTTTCCGGGCAATCTTCAGACTTATCAGTAATACTCACTGGGCGATAAGCAACGAGGATATGTTTTTCGGCCTCTTCGTATTGTTGGCGATGAACGCAAGGAGAGTCGAGCTCGGTACACGTGGGGCAATCCGGGATCGTGGCGGCCATTTGCGCGTGCTCGTGAATCGCTTATTGTAAAGCTAAACCTGCCAGTTAAAATCCACACTCACGCACAGTGATCAAGACCGCCGAACAAGAGGACCAGTTGCTTCCGTACTTCCGGGTCGCTTAAGCAGGACTATGGAGCGTTTACGACCAAGCACACAGTTGACCCCGTGCCGGAGCCGACCTTCGAACTCGAGGAGGAATGGCAGGCGCGGAATCTCCTGCGTAGCCCACCACAGAGGCCCACCCGCTATATTGATGCTATTCGGCCCCAGATGGCGACATACCGTCAAGGTTAACGCTTTAGAGTATAAACCATGCAAGTGTGTGCGCCTTCCTCGCTGTTATAGCGGTCTTCTTCGCGTTCTTCGATGATTTGCCAACCCTCGGCTATGAGACGATTGAGATTCTGGTAGCCGTGATTGTCCTTGGCATAAAGCGTCGTGTATTCTTCCTTCTTGAGAGGCCGTCCACACTTTGGACAGGAAGAGGCTTGGTCAGAAACCAGATTACCGCAACCCGATTCAGGACAGGTGATGAGAGCCACCTTGAACCACCTTTCATTCCAAACCGGATCATAACGTAGTTTCACGGCTTAATCCACTGGATCTTCGGCAGGTCAAAACCGCAGCGTTTACAAATCCAAGCTGACGGTTGTGTCGCCAAACCGTACACCTGGATGCCCGCGGTACGGAAACGGGGTTCTGGGAGATCGGTCCTGGTTAAGTCCCGGTCAACGAAACTGGCGATTCGCCGCCAGCCACGGCCGGCCGGCTGCTCCGGTCGGATTACGCGCCACTCGGAAACTGCTGGATTTCGGCGCGGCGGGCCAGTTGTCCGTTGCGGAGATGACGGCCCACAACCTCGCCAAGACGGATTCCTGTCGCTAACAGCCTTTGCACCAGGAATCGGCATAGACCGACTTCGGCGCGCATCGAAGACGCCGCCCTGGAACGTCGAATGCGTGTCGCCCACCACTGAGGGGGCCCTCTGACATTCCGCCACTGTGGCGGGATGACAGAGGACCGCCCCCTGGAGTGACGCCGATGTCGCGCCGCTGGATTGAACCCTTTGAGCGACTTTGAGACGGCGACCGTCTGCCGCAATTGCAGAGGGTCGGCATACTCGAAACGCCCGTTTTGCAGGCCTTCCGGTAGCGCCCGCCGGAAACTGTAGCGAAAACTGTAGACGAGGTGTCCTCAAGGTTCAACAAGCTTCAACAGCCGAGTTTTGTAAACCATTGAAAACACAGGGCAAAAGGCATAGGGTATTTACCGGAGATCCTACTGTTAGAAGGCGGTGGATGTAATGTTTCGCAAGCGCCTTGTTTTCAGGTGTTTAGCTTTTAATGGGTTACGCGCGGCGTGTTGAAGCCTGTTGAACCGTGTTGAAGCAGAAGGCTTTGAACAGCTACAAAATCATCTACAGTCTCTACTAATTTATTAGTAGTACAAAAGCTCCAGCGGTTCGGTAATACGACGATTGGGGAAGCGCTGACCGACCAGATATTGATCCGCAAGATTGTCCGAAACGCCGAGCCCGGTCGGTGGTCAGAAGAGGATATATCAACAGGAATGGTGTGGGTGGCCACGGGCGCGCTTCCCCAAGCGTCGTCTGGGAGCCATTCTCCGAGTGGCCGACGATCCTGACGGTGTTCAGACACAATTGCCAGGCCAGTGCGTTGCCGATAATTAGACGTCACGAAAGATCTCTCCGGGCTGTCCGCCTACCGCTCTGCAGATTCAACCACGTCTCAGTTCCGGACCATATGCGATAAGGCCGTTGCGCAAGCGCGCGAGATGTGAAGCGACATCTGGAAAGCGAAAATCCGATGTAGCGCCTAACGAAACAGCACGTCGAAGAGAATGCCAGTGTAGGCCCCGAACAGGGCTTCACTAATACCTATCAAGGTGCGCAGCTCTCCGGCTTCCGGGCCCAAAAGTCCGCTGACCCTTCCGGCAATAACGGACCACAGGTAGAGAATAAAAAGGACCGGAAAGAAGATGACGAAGAAAGAGAATTGCCCTGTCACGACAGGTTCAACTTTCCTTGATCGAGTCGCCTTGAAGTTTCGGGCAACATGCTTTACAACGATGGTAACGTGGGCCGCAAACAGCGGCATAATGACCGCGAGCGCCCACTCAAAGTCTTCCTTACTATAAGGCTTTGGTGAGCGCTGTGAGCCATATACGAGGGTAAGCACGACGATTATCTGTCCCAGCACCATGATGAGGCCAACGATGAACTGCAGCCGTGTTTTCTTCATTTGGACTGGTCGCCCAGGAAGGTTTGGATCTCGGCAGCGAGTGCGCGGGTGTAGGCATCGAACTGCGTCTCGTAGTCATCTTCAAGCGCATTAGAATATTTGTCTGGTGCTCTCAGACCTCCGATGAGATAATGACCATCGACGATCAGGTGGACGTCTTGGTTTACGATTGCGGTAAATTGCAGTTTCTCCCACGCGTCGTCCGAGCCTGTCACAATTCCCTGCACATGATCGACCTCGATGTCGATCGCACCCGGGCTTCTTGGTGCGCTCAGCGTGACGCGAGCGCTCTTCTGCAGGGCCCTGCCGCAGGGCTCGACCTTCCAGTTCTTCGCGACCCATTGGCGGCAAAGCCCGTCGGGATTGTACTTCTCCCGGAAAAAGCTCATGATCAGGTCGGGGTGGACTGGCTTATCAGAGATGCGCTGTATGATGATGTGCTTGGACGTTTGGCGAAGGGACCTTTCGATGGCTTTTGCGAGCTCGTCCATTTGCGGTCTGAGCTGCCTATCGACAGTCACTACGGTTTGAAATAATAGCGCGACCATCGGGCATTTTTTGGAGATTTGGTTAACCTGCCCCTGCATCTGCTTCCTGCAGGCATCGTCATTGCATTTTAGGTAGGCGTCGGTTAATTTGTCGGAATCTGGGCAGCCGGGCGGTTGTTTTGTATTCCCTTCCTGCGCAGCCGCACGCAAGGCAATAAGGCAAAGGATGACGGCGACTCGAAACATGAGAATCGTCCACGCTCCTTCTCGGGACCTTGACGGAGTCTAGCATGCGGAGTGCTTTCTCCGCCAGACGGCACTTTAGGCGACCTTCCGCCACTGTGGCGGGATGACAGAGGGCCGCCTTGACGCCGGCGGGCCTCGCGCCGCAAGATTGAGACCGTTCGTCGCGATTTTGACGGCGTGACCCTCTGCCGCAATTGCAGAAGGCCGGCATACTCGAAACGCCCGTTTTGCGGGCCTTCCGCTGGCGCCCGCCGGAAATCGTAGCGAAAACTGTAGACGAGGTGTCCTTAAGGTTCAACAAGCTTCAACACCCGATTTTTGTAAGCTATTGAAAACACAGGGCAAATGGCATAGGGTATTTACCGGAGATCCACATGTTAGAAGGCAGATTTCGATCTGTTCCGAAAGTGCCCTATTTCTAACTACTTACGTTCCAAGCAGATCCGGCCTGCCTATAGAGACTTGTTGATCCTGTTGAAGCCGTAGGCTTCCAGCAGCTACAAAATCATCTACAGTTGGGCTCAGCCTTCCGGAAATCGAAAAGGGTACCTATCTCATCAGGCTTTCGATCCCGACGGCTTATTATCCTTCCGAGCATCCACAAGGATCACGTCTCTGTCACCTGCCAACTTCAGTTTCTTGAGAATGCCTTCGACACGCTTCCGTTCGGCTGCGCTGAAATAAACGATGACCTTGATGCTGGTCTTGGCATCGCTGGCCTTCTCATAAATGGCGGTCTGGTTCGCCAGGTTGCGCTCCAACTGCGAGTTCTTAGCAAGCTTGAATTCAACGAGCGTCTTATCCTCGGAACCTTTCGAGATCTTGAAATCCGCCGGCCCCCTGCCGTCGTTGGCCTCGCGGGTCACATCGGAGGTGGTCGCAAACCAAGTCATGCGGTAGAGGATGTGCAGGTCCTCCTCGCGCTCCAGAGGCTCTCCGTCAACATAAAAAATGCGGTGGCCACCCTTGTTCTCGACCACGTCTTTGAAGAATAACACCCGCTGGTAGGCGTCATAGTAGCTGTTCCCGGCCGTTGCGTAGAATTCAGTCTGGCGTCGAAGAAGTTCCGTCAGCTCGCGGAACTGTTCCAGGTAAAGCTTCTGCGAAAAGGCGACGCGCTCGTTGGCGATGCTTTCGGCCTGGTCGCCGGTATCTTCCTTGCGTTTGATATAAAAGTCAACGAGTTCGGGGAATCGCTGGATTGTGCGGAACGCGGCCTCGCGCTCGTCTTTACGTTTGGGCGAGCGCGGCAGCATCTTGCGAAAATAATTGCTGATTAGGCTGCGAAGTTGGCCGTTGGGAATGGCGTCGGGAATACTTTGAAAATTGTCGATCAGGTCGGTCTTGTTGATCCAGGTATCATCCTTTGTGAGCATGTCTTTAGGCGTCAGCAGGACGTAATTGTTCAGGTACCAAGGGAGGTCGAAAATCGCACTCTCCCAAGTCTCCGATTCGTAGTTAAAACGAACCTTGCTCACGGCGACCTTCCGCCGCAGTGCTGGATCGATGTGCCGGACGGCGAACGTTTGCGTGTACTGGAGCAGGTACTCGTGGATCAGGTTATTCGTAAAATCGCTGATGTTGTCGCGCCCCACGCCTTCGCGGATGAGGCAAAGCTTTTCGAGGTGGCTGCCCCTGGTGACGTTCTCCGTACCGAAGGAACCAAAGATTTTCCCAAGGTTCGTGTGGAGCGCTCCCGCGAATTTCTTCCCTAAGCCATGCCCGCGGTTCCCCTTAACGGAAAAGCCCAGCCAGTTCTGCTCCACTTCTGGAAACATATACCAGGCGTCTAAAAGCGCCGCATCAAGGTCCTGGCCAGATGCAGACTTGTCCTTCAAAAAGCGCAGATATTCGATGATGCGGTCGTGCAGGCCCTGGTACTTCGGTATCTTGCTGTTGAACAACAAGAAGGGATCAACAAACAGTGGAAGGTCGGCCAGCAAGGAGATGTTGAACGCCCCGTACTTATTTAGATCCGTCTTCCTGACGTCAAAGAAGTCGGAAAAGCAAATTCGCATGAGCGCTTTCATACGCTCGTCTTTTCACTGCGTCGTGGCGAGCGGCTCGCAGTCTTAGATAATGCCTTGTGTTTCAAACGGCGTGGTGACGGCACAAGCTGCGCATGCTTGATCCGCTCCAGCAATACAGACGCTGGTTCGTCGTTGGGATCTTGTTCGACCAATTCGCCGCCGAAGGCCTTGGCGAGCATGGATTGAGTGAGCTTATCGACGTGTGCTTTGGCTTTGATGTAGCGGGCCTCTAGCCGATCGGCCAAAGCGAAAAGCGCTTCCACTCGGCGCACAATTTCCTTTTGCTCGGGGAGCGGAGGAATCGCCAGCGGTGCGTCGATGAGGGCTTCCTGCGTAAGCTTTCGGCGTCCGGTCGTACCGGACGTGAGGGGGGTGAAGTCGTAATAGGAGAGCGCGATGTTGAGGAAGTCCACTGGCATTCCGCCAAGTGCACGGAGAACGTGAGCATGGTTGTTCACCCAACTCTTGCCATGAATGACATAAGAAAACGGCTTCTCTCGTCCGATAAACGTTTCGTCTTCAACGACAAGAACCAAGTCCTCGTCGAACAAATAATTGTCAATCGTGCCGACTTGCCCGTTCGCTCCGTAGTAGGGAATCGAGCCTTGCCGAGTCAAACGTTCGTCTCTGTTCACTGGCACTCAAAAATGGTCCAGACAATCGCTTATGTCTCCGATCCGCGCAACGCACCACTGTTCGGGCAGACCGTCAGCTTCCTCATCGATGAGCGCCCTGAATTCGTTTTTCGGACGTTTTGGCTTTTGCCGACCGGCACGGGCAGCTTTAGCGCATTGCACCTCGTATGCAGTCTTGCGTTCAAGCTGTGTGCCGCGAACGAAGTCGGCTGCTGGATTAACTTTGGGGTCCTCCTCCCGCCAGTCGGCAGTCAGGCGTCCGGAGCAGGCTGAATAGAGGACGGCTTGGCGGAAACGTTTCAGGCTCGTAGGAATTCGGTCGAGGCGCTTTTGGCAGGCCTGAACTTTGGCCAACAAGGCCTCCAGTTTCGCCACGATCCGCCGCTGCTCGGCGAGCGGAGCGAGTGGAATCTCAAACGCAGCAATTTGCGGCTGACTGATTGATGCCATACCTACAACCTGTTGCGCATTGTGCGTGAAATGCCGTGAACCGGAGAGCAGGAGCTTGTAATTCACAAACTCTGGGCAAACCGCATCTCGACGGAGGCGAAGCCTGATATTCTTACTCTCAAAGACACACGTCTCAAGACCATTTAGAATGACCGCTGATTTTCCAACCAACTCGCGACTGTTGACTCGATTCACGAGCAAATCGCCGGGGACCAGCTGGTATTCCTTGACCTCTTGGGGTGTCAGTTTCATTCGCTTGATGTCCTTCCAAGCGATTTTTCCTGCTTCAATGTTGTACATCCGCAGGCAGGCGACCCCGTCGTCCGCATACGAACTAGCCGGTCTATAGAGGCCGTTCTTCATATCTTCTGCAATGTCGCCGATGGTCGCGTGCGCCCAACCTGTTGGCAGATCATCGTTCATTTCGCAACAGCCTCCTCTCTCTCCAGCAGTTCGATGATGTCCTTAAGATCATCGACGACCGCCTCGAGTTCGGTGATCGCTTCACTGGCTAGGTCCTGTGGCTCGGGTAGTCCGTCGCGGTCTTCAAGCGAATCGTCCTTTAGCCAGGTGATATCCAGTCTATAATTGCGCTTTTTGATGTCGGCCAACGTGAACTTGCGGAATCGTCCTTCTTCACCAGTATCCTTTCGTTTAGCTAGGCCATCCTGGTTTGGGCCATAGCACTTTTCGAACTCGGTGAAGTGCTCCTGCCTAAGCGGTCGATCTTTCTTCGTAATACCTGGAACATTTGAGCGGCCATCGAAAATCCAAACCTCTTCCGTTGGCCTCCCCTTTTGGAAGAAGATGACATTGGCTTTAACGCCCTGACTGTACGGTGTGAATGTTCCTCGGGGCAGTCGGAGTACTGTATGCAGGGAGCAGTCTTGCATGAGGATTTCGAACACTTCTCCGGCTTTATCTTCAAAGAGGCAATTGTCAGGAAGCACAACTGCAGCTCGACCGCGAGGCTTAAGTATGTTAATTACGTGCTGTAGGAAGTTGAGCTGCTTGTTGCTGGTCTCGATGGTGAAGTCGTCGCGTTCTGGGGCTTGATTAGCGCCCTTGGTACCAAATGGTGGGTTTGTCAAAACTACGTCGTACCTCTCTCCCCGGTCCGGCTCGTAGATGCTGTCGCCCAAGTAGATGTGGGGCTCAACGCCATGCAAATAAAGATTCATGAGAGCCAGACGTCGTGGACGCGGGACAAGGTCTTGGCCGTAGTAGGTGCGGTTACGGATGCGCTTGGCTTCGGCACGTTCAAAAACACCTTTGCTGACTTGTGGCGATATAAGCCACTCATAGGCGGCGACCAAGAAGCCACCAGTGCCGCAAGCTGGGTCGCAGATTGTGAAATCCGGTTTTCCCCTGGGGTCCGGTTTCATCATTCGGCAAATGGATTGGATCAAGGGCCGGGGTGTGAAATACTGTCCGGCTCCCTTTTTTCCCTCGCTGGCCGCCTTTTCCAGGAGGCCTTCAAACGCTGCGCCCTTTACATCTACGTCCAGAGCCGACCATTGTTCCTCGTCGATCATGTCAATTAAGCGGCGCAGATTCACGGGATTGTTAAAACGCGAAGTGGCCTGGGTGAAAATGTCGCCAAGCAAACCACCGGAGTCGCGGAGTTTGCGGAGGGTCTCGTTATAGTGATCTAAAAGCTCGGTGCCAGAGAGGTCCTTGAGAGTTGCCCAATCGAAGCCTCTTGGAATCTCGACGCCCCGTTCGTCGGCCATCTTCAAGAACAGCAGATAGGTTAGCTGTTCGATGTAGTCGCCATAGTCCACGCCGTCATGGCGGAGGGTATGACAGAACCCCCAAAGTTTTTGAACGATGTCACTCATGCTGCGATTGCTCGATTAATGTCTTGAATTAGCTGCGGTAATTGGCCCTGGAACACTACTGATACCCTACCCCATCCGCCGTAATGCGTAAAGGCTGGCTGGCTTTCGAAATCTTCCTGATCGATGGACAGGTTCTCCTGCAGGTGGTTGCGGATGCGTTCAAGCCATTGCTGTTGTTCCGGTGTGAACGTGCGGCCGACAGTGATCTCGGCAAAGGCACGGTCTACGCGCTCGGCGGCTGTCAGCAGTGGACTCTGCTGGTTACCGGCATGCTTAACCATAGAGATGATGTCCACCAGGGCCTTGCGGTAGTGGACTTGGTGCGCCTTCTGTAAATTTTCCACCGTAAAGCGCTGCGGCGCAGTCTTCAACCTGTCGCGCAACTGGCCCAAGGCTTCCGGGTTCCACTCCTGCGGCCGGCTCAGCAAGACACGGATGCCGTCAATGTCGTTTTCGTGGCTCTTAACATATACTGTGAAGGCGATCAGATAATCCTCCGGCTTATACTCCTTGCCGTCAGCACCTCGGACCAGCCAGGAGGAGGAGACCTCGTCCTGCGTCTCGTAGCTGACCAAAAACACGCGCTCCTTCCGCTTGTACCCGACGAGCTGGTTTTGGAAACTCGGATTTCGCAGCAAAGCCATGCTGTCGCTGAAGTCGTTTCGGAGCACTTGGGGCAGCCCTTTGGCAAATGCTGCGAGATCGCCTGCTGGAATGAAGGCCGCAAAATCCTCGCGGGCTTCACCAGACATCTCTTTATCAATCCGCTGCAAGCGCTTAACCAGACAGCGGATATTGTAGTCGCGGTCGCGATTCTGCCAAATCTGTTCAATGATCTCGGTGATGCTGCGGGTGGGCGGCGCAGGCGGGTCCTCCGTCATCGCCATGGCCTGCCTAAAGTAGTCAAACAGTGTTCCGTCAAAACAGTCAAACACGGTAAAGTGCGACTTGTCGGTGTACTTCTCACCCTTGCGTGTTCCGCGGCCTAGCATCTGCTCAAAGAGGATGCGGGATTTTACCGGGCGCAGAAAAACGATGAATTCCAAATCCGGGATGTCCACGCCGGTAGTCAGCATGTCCACGGACACCACTATCGCCGGATTGGGCCGGTTACGAAATTCGCGGATTCTCTGCAGGGGCCGGTCCACGGTTGGACTGCCGGTAATCTTCTGGACAAAAGAATCGCCCCGGCCAAACACGTCGCGGGCGGTATCCACGAGCTGGTCGGCGTGGGAAGTGTGCGGCAAGTCGTTGGCCGCAAAGATCAGGATCTTGGGAAAGCGGGCGTAGCGCTGCTCGTGTTCCAGGGCATACGTCTTGATTTCTTCGAGGATCTTGCGATTGGAGTCTGGTGAGGTTATATCCCGTTCGACCTGGCTGCTATCGAACTGGCGTTCGTCTTCCAGGCGATCCATGGTCTGCGCGCCGGTTTGCGGATTGATCATGGACACCTGCTCGCCTTCTTTGAGGAACATCCCGTGCAGCCGGACGTTGGAGTTGACCTTAACAATGTCGTAATCGACCAGGAAACCTTCGCGCACCGCTCGCTCGTACTCGTAACGATAAATAATGTCCTTGAAATACGCTGTGGTGTGGGCTGCCGGCGTGGCGGTCAGGCCAATCTTGACCGCGTCGAAATGCTCCAGGGTCTTACGCCAGACCGCGGCTTCGGAAGCGGTATAGCCGCGATGGCATTCGTCGGCAATGATCAAATCAAAGGCGTGAATTGGAATATCACCAAGCTTCTGGGCATCTGCATCGATATCCTCCTCACCACCACCCCAGATTGCCTCCCGGCCAAACAGGTTAATGGTCATGCGCTGGATCGTCGAGACGTAAACGAAAGCGTTTCCCGGTTTTGGCGCCAGCAAATAGGCTGAAGGCAGAACTTTGGGATCAAACTTCTCTTCCTCGCCAAAGTCCTCCCGTTGAAACCGTTGGCTGAACACGTCGTAAACCTTATCGAATTTCAGGCCGGCCTCGGCCTCAAACGAGGAAAAAGCGCGCACGGCCTGGGCGGCCAGGGCCCGGCGGTCCACCAGAAACAGAATCCGGCGTGCCACCCCGGTTTTCATCAGCCGATGAATCTCGTTTACCATGGTGAACGTCTTGCCCGTACCGGTGGCCATGGCAATAAGCATTTGGCGCTTGCGGTTGGCCAAGGCGCGTTCAATGGCTTCGTTAGCCTCGCGCTGGTAGGGCCGCACTCTTTGAGCGACGTTAGGCAGGGCCAAAACCCGCTCGGTAGCCGCCTGAAAGTCGCGTTGTAGCCGCTCGGCTAATGCATCCGGCGTATGGAATGCTTCAATCCGTCGGGAACGATCTAGCTGGTGCCGGACATCATGATGCCAGATCACCTCGCCGTTGGTGGAATAAAGAAAAGGGACTCCAAACTCCCCAGCTGCTAAAGCAGGCTGGTCGATCCCTTTGGAGTACCTTTCGGCTTGAGAGAGGACGTTTTGGGGACCCAAGGTGAGTTTCTTGGCCTCCACGACGCCCACGATCTGGCCGCCCAAGCACAGTGCGTAGTCAGCCGGACCGTTGGCAGTCTGAAATTCCTCGACGGCGCATTTTTCATAGGCCGTGATCGCCTTATCAGCCTTGAAAGGCACGACAGTCCAACCGGCTGACTTGAGTCGGCCATCAATAAGCTGTTTGCGGGTCAGCCACTCCGAATTTTCGGGGCTTGGGGCGTTCATACGCATTTTGGGGCGCCTGCTCGCGCTCTTTTGATTACTAATCTTGCTCTTGAATTGTACGGATTTCAGAGGGATTACGCAACAGTCTGCGATTTGCTAAAGGCAGCAGATTCTTGGAGCTATCGGCGTTGCCATGCCGATCTGTCGCATTTAGCCAGCAAGCATCGGAGTGCCAGTCTGTTTACTTCTCTGTTGCCCCGTTACCATTGAACAGGCCGGCTTGGTCGCCAAATCCTATCCAGCCAGCTCTTTGCTCCCGCGCAAACAACTCAAGCTTGCTACCGGGGCAGGTCGCCTTCACCAGGGAGTAAAATTCTTCCGGCTTCCGCGAATGCTCGCGGCGAACGGCCTCAAGGGCAGTTGTGTGGTTACCGTGCAGGAAGACGGGCCTGCCCCGCGCCCCGAGGAGGCAGTGCTCGGTCTTCCCCCTGAGCCAATCGCCCGTGCCCATGCGGTCTTTGACCCAGGTGAGGAGTGTCTTGTACTCAAAGCCCCAGGCCGCGACCACCTCAAAGGCAACCGGCAGGTGGGCGTTGGTGGTCCACAGCCAAAGAGTGGCATTCTCGTCGGCGATTTGCCGGATGGGCATGGCCTTGATTTCATGGATCGCCATAGTGGGGTAGGGCAGGCTGGCACCGGTGTCGTACCGCCAGGGCGGATCGGCGACGATGACCTGAAACGGGCCGGTGGGTAGCGTCGGTGGGGCGGCTTCCAGGTCCTTGGCCTGCCTCAGGACGGTCAGCCTGCGGAAGGCGCCGGCCACTTTACCGCTGCGGTCCATTTGTTCAACGAGATAGCCGTAGTCGTCGGGGGACTCCTCAGCGGCCTCGATCACGGCTTCGGCCTTGTCAATTGTGGTGCGGCCCACGCTCAGATAGCGAGCGATCTTGTCGCGGGCGTCCCCCTGTCTTTCTGCCGGTATGGCAGGATGACAGAGGTCCGCCCGACTGCCCTGTCTTTCCCGCGCGGCCCGTCGTTCCAGCGGTTCAATCGCCCGCTTCAGTGCCACGATCTCGCTGGGCAGCAGATCCTTGCGGACAAAATTCTCGTGAGCCTCGCCGCGGGCTGCCTGGTAGAGATCAACCACCGTTACCGGGACATCCGTCCAGCCCAGCAGCCTGCAAGCTTCAAGCCGCCTTTGACCGGCTATCAGGCGGCCATCGGGGGTGACCACCACCGGGTGCAGCAAGCCGACCTCGGCAATACTGTCAACCAGCGGCCGGATGTCCCCAAGGTCCTTGCGGTAACGGAAGCCGATTTGGATCTGCTCAATTCTCATCGAGATCTACTTTGGTGCTTACTCTGGACGGTTTCCTCTTTCAGCCTTCACCTGCGGCGCCCGGATCGTGGCTTATTGGGGCTGCGCCTGGGCTTGAACAAACCCAAAGTTGCGATGGAAAACAGCTCCTTGCCGACTCCCTTGGCGATGCTGCCGCTTTCCCGCGCCAGCGCGCGACCCAACGATTCTCGTTTTCTCCACTTTGCCATTGCATTCCTCCTTGAACTATTTCTGCTAACAAAAACGGCTCGGCTCGTGCTTGCGGTACCCAAACATTGCGCAGCCTTCTCGAACCCTTACCTGCGCCGACCCATCCGACGCACCATCGGAAAGGCTGATCCGCCGGTAGTTCCAGGTCCGCGGGCGGCTCATGAGCAGCGTGTCGATCGCGTAGACCGCCAGGGCACCGACCGCCTGCAGAATGTCGGCGATAGCCGGAGTGCCCGGACACGGATAACGTTCGTCGTTGACCATGTCCGGGTACAGGCACGCGATACAGGGACCTTCCTTGTCCTGCACGAACACGTAACCCTGATCGCCCGTTGTACTGACGCCCGTGAAAACCACGGGGACGCCGATGGCGCGGAAATAACGGCTCGCCATTACTCTGGCCGGATTGTTGTCCACGCCGCAGACGGCGACATCGCAAGGCAGCTCGATGCGGCGGTCCAGGGCCTCCTCAAACCGGAAGGCAAGCCCGCGGATCTCGCTTGCGGCAATGCATTCTCCTCTGAGATTTTCGGCCAGTGCTGGGGCTTTGAACTTGCCGACGTCCTTTTGGTAGAAACGCTGGCGGTTTAAGTTGCTCTCCTCTACCACATCGCCATCCAGCAAGGTGATACTTCCTATGCCCTTGCGCACCAGAGTCGGGGCAATGTGCGAGACCAGTCCGCCGGAACCGATGCACAGCACGCTGGATTTGGAAAAGACGGCTTGGTCAAAACCGGCAATCTTCGTTTGCCGCTTGAAGGCACCAGGGACAGCGTTGCCGGTGAACTTAATTGATATTCGTGAGCTGATAAATGCCGGGCGCATGGTTTTTCACTCCTTCCCCGTAGATTTCGATTTCACAGTTCTTGTCCAGCCGGACGAAACGCACGAAACCGTCGCGGCTGAAAATGGCCATGACCGCCACGTGACCGGCATTCTCCAAGCGCTTTTGGAAGCCCGTGTCCGTGCCTGACGGCTGGGTGGCATCAGCACCGTTACCGGGGTGGCTGTGGAAATGGCCGAGCAGCCGGTGCCTGAACTGCTCCAGCTTAATCAGCAGTCCGTGGGTCGAGCGGGTATCGGCGGTGACGCCCATCATGGTGCGTTTTTGGTGGGCGAACTCGGCCCACTGGTCCAGCACCAGCACGCCTTCCACTTCCGAGCCGGTGATGAAGAAGAACTGCTCGTCCTGGTCGGCGGTGAGTTTTCTAAAGCTTTCATGTAGAAACAGCGAGCTGACTGCGTACCGGCGCGGTCCGGACTTTGCCTCGGCCGCTTCGGCGGCGATCTTGTCCAGGCTCTCCAAGAAATCGTTAGTCTTATGGATTTCCGTGAACAAGCGAACCAGGCTTTTGCGACCGCGCGCCGCCTTGTCAAATCGCGCGATCAGCTTCTCGAGGCGGTCAACCAGGGCCGCGCGCTTCTCCTCCAGGTGGGTGGTACTCATTGTTGTTCGTAAGCCTCCGTTATCAATCGTTCGATGGTCAATACTCCCGAGCTGACATCCCTGGGCAGTTTGGCCATGTGGACCATGTACCAGTCGTTGCCCCGGTGCTGAAAACAGACCCAATGGCTGTGGCGCCGGATTTCGTCTGAGGGGTTGTACAGCAGAAAATCAATGTGTCCGCCGCGGTGCTCGATAATTTGTCCATAGAACGCACCGTAGGGAGTTCGGTAGCTGCCGGTATAGGTACGGCCTTTGAGAGTCCAGCCCCGCTCCTGCCAGTAGGGAGTCTGGCGGCGCTGGACCGGAATTGCGGGGCCGTGCCCCCGAACGACCCGCGCAAATAGCTGGCGGAGGGAGTCGGGGGCAGGCCGGTTGCCAAGGTCCGTTACGCGCATACCCGTGCGCCGACCTCGGCTTTGGTGGAGGCGAAAATCTTCTCGCCGTCCTTGACCTTGTCGTAGACCGACTCGGCGGCGGCGAAGAACGGTTCGTTCGGACCCTTGCTCAGCAGGTAGTCCGGGAGGTTCAATTGGTGGAGAATATCCCCGGCTGTGGTGCCGGGCTGGATCTGCACGTCGCGAATCTGGCCGCTGCCGGCCACCACTACTGACAGATGTTTCATGATAAGCTGCTCCTTGTTTTCTAAGTTAGATTTAGAGGAAGCCGCCTTACCAGCTCCCTCTATATATAAGTAAAGCGGAAGGGTGTAAGTAGCTTCCAAAAAGAAAGAGACCAAGGGGTTAGCTTGGTCTCTAAGTGTGCGCCGTCAGTCTTCCGGCGCGGGGACAACATCAGTGAGCCTTCCTTCGGGGAAAGTCAGGTCGCGCTGTACCTCCTGGCCGATCAGGCTGCGCAGGGCCTCCAGGTCGGACAGGCGGAATTGGGCGAACTCGCTTTCCCGCCCTGAGACGAACCCGAAGAACACATAGTCTCGCCCTTCGGGTTGTCCTTCAAACACGTACCAGGCCCAGCGCGTGCCGGGCAGGTAAAACTTGGCGTAAACCATCGGCTCAGGTTCGGCCTCCTGAGCATAAAGCGGCGGCAAGCGGCCTCTGAGCTGATCGTCCAGCAGCAGCATGGTCTTACATCCCTTCGAACAGCTTCTTGGCTTCTTCGAACTTCTGTAGTTGCCGCCGCTTGGCCTTCAGTTCCTCTTCCATCTCGGCGATCTCGGCCTTGAGCTTGTCGGCTTGTTCCAAGACCACCTCAACGGGCGTCTTCTTCTTCCACACCTTGCGCTCCGGCTTGGGAGCCGGGGGCGCTTTTACTTCCGTCTGTTTGGGATCGCTCCCTTTCGGTACTGGCATCGTTTTTCTCCTGTGTTTCTGGTTGCTGCTGTTGCTGGTTTACCCAGACCTCGAGTTTCCGGATGGCTTCGCGTTTGGCCGGAAGTTCGATGTGGGTGTACGTTGCGTGCACTTTGCTGCCTACGGAATGCCCCATCAGCGCCATGCGAATTTCTTGCAGGACGCCGGCCTCCATCAGGCGGGTGTTGAAGGTATGCCGAAGATCGTGAAAGCGGACGTGCCGGATGCCCGCGTGCTTGAGCGCGGTTCCCCACGAGCGCTTGACGAATTGGACTTGCTCGCCGTTGTAGCCGAACACGGTGCCCTGGTCGCGTCGGTTCTCCGAGATCCACTTAAACAGCCGGGCTGTCAGCGGAATCTCGCGCGATTCGCCCTCGGGAGTCTTTGAGCGGGTGACGAACAACACGCGCCTTGGGAAATCAATGTCCTCCCAGAGCTGGTTGGTAATCTCTCCCCGCCGCATGCCCGTATCAAGGGCGGCCATGGTCATGGCGTAGAGGTGCGGCGGCGCGGCTGGCAGAAGCAATTGCTCTTCAGCCGGGCTTAGCACCGGGCGCCGCGTGCGCCGCTCGCGGGCCATCTTGAGCCGAGCTAAAGGATTGACCTCCAGCAGTCGCTCGTCAACGGCCCAGTACAGGATATGGCGCAGGACGCTTAAGTCACGGTTGAC
>OCTA010001633.1_pt1 | contig 20606 bp, 10 predicted proteins | sample 1538991 | NCBI WGS metagenome assembly OCTA01 (sample SAMEA3539302, study PRJEB22396) | soil metagenome | biome: tundra; feature: field; material: soil | place: USA | collected 2010-05 | depth 0.15 m | reverse complement strand
GGTTGCCGAAGCAGGGCTCGTTTTCAATGTAGAAATTTGCGGTGAGGTTTTTGTACGTTGCGTAAGCGCTGAAGTATTTGTCAAGGCGGCTGTTGGCAGCCTCCGGACCACCCACCGCATCGATCACTCCCTTCAGGTCAAAGGGCACCATCCAGGTGTACTGAGCACTGTTGCCTTCCATGAATCCCTTATCGCTGGAGGGCGAGAAGGGTTGCATGAAGCTGCCGTCTTGCATTCGTGGGCGAATGTGCTTTGTTTCAGGATCAAAGAGCTTTTTCCAGTTTGCGGCGCGAGCGAGCATACGCTCCGCAGTCGCATTGTCTCCCAGCGCGGAAGCAAGTTGTGCGATGGCGAAGTCGGCAGTCTGATCCTCAAGTGTTACCGAAGCAGAGCCCCACATCGACTTGCTGTCAGGAAGATAGCCAAGGCGAAGCAATTCCTTCAAGCGAGGACGCTCCAGGTAGCCACGGCTGCGTGTCGTCGGATCGTCGGCGCCTCGCAGCATGGCGGCATAGGCAGCTTGGACGTTGAAGTCGCGCGCCCCCAGGGAATAGAAGCTGGCAAGGATCGCGTCCGATGGATCGCCGCCCATGGCAGCCTGGTCGTCGTTGGCCAGCGGCCAGATCGGCAATCCACCTCCTTGTTCCGCATCCAGCACCAGGGACTGGGCCATGTCACTCGCCCGCTTGGGAAAGAGCATCGCGAGCAATTGCACCTCCGAGCGGTAAATGTCCCAGCCGGAAAATAAGCTGTACTGTGTCCGGCCCGGCTGCACTTGATGAACCTTGTCGTCGAAGCCAATGTATTCGCCGTTGACGTCATTGAAAACCGACGGAAACATCATGGCATGGTACAGCTCCGTGTAGAACGCTCGGCGATCGTGCAGTGAGCCGCCTTTTACCTCGACGTGGTTGAGGTGCTCATTCCAATCGGCTCGCGCATCCTGGCGCACGCGGTCAAAATCCCAACCGGGAATTTCGCTGGCCGCGTTTTGTGCCGCATTAGCCGAGCTTACGTATGAGACGCCAACCTTGAGATGAACCGTGCGCGTTCCTGACCCAAACACCATGTAGGCTCCGGTTCGGGGCCCTTTGACGGAACTGGCGCCGACTCCGAATCCGGCTTCGGAAAAGATACCTTCGCTATCGGGCTTCTCTTCCACCTGATACGAGAAGTAAGTGCGATGATGCTCGTTGGAGCCGCATCCTCCACCTCCAGAGCTCACTGAGCCAGCCATGTAACCCCGGCCCAAGTTCAATTCCGCATCGTAGACGGTCGTCAAGTTGTGGCTCAGGTCAATGAAGAGCGTGTGCACGTCGCCATCGGCTGGAAGGCGTATCTGCGCTAAACCCGAGCGCTCGGCCGCGGCCAATTCGATCCTGATGCCGGAATCCAACTCGACGCTGTAGTAGCCCGGCTCAGTGACTTCATCCTCATGACGGTAGGCAGAGGTCACCAGACCTTGGGCGCCAAACACAGAAGAACGAACAAACGGAAGAACGTCCAGCCTGCCTTTCACGATCATCATGGGCGCGTCCCCTAGTTGAGGACAGCCCGCGCCGCTGATGTGCATTGGGCTGAAGCCGCGCACGATTGGATTCTCATAGCGATAAAACACGTCCGTACCCGAGTCCGGGCTCCAATACAGCATACCGAACGGTCTGCTGGCGCCGGGTAAGGTGTTGGCATGATCCTCTGGATTTGCCGGGCTGGGTTTAGTGCCGATCATCGGGTTCACCTCCGATGCGAAGTCGTCGACGAGCTGCGCCTGAGTCACGGTAGCGAACATTCCGATCGACGAAAAGAGGAGTGCAAGGAGTTGTCGATTCACCTTTAACCATCCCAATTATTGTGCAGATTGTATTTTGGCCAAGTTACTCCTGACGATGTAACGAGTCAAGCCGCAATTCAGCTCTAACTCTTCGTCTATAAGACCAGAGTTTGCTCCGGTAAGAACCAAGAGAGTCTCGCTGCCATTATAGTTAAAGGGAATTTCAATACGCACTTGCGAAAACACGCGGTGCAATCTATGGGAAGAGCTACCAGAAGTAGACGGCCTCAACCTTCGGAGAGCCGGGTTGGCCGTCGATAACCTGGGTGCTCAATACCAATTCCAGGTTCTTCTTATCCCCGGCTGCTTTCGCTGCCAGTTCAAGTTTGGCCAGGGCGCTGGTGCTGGTGAGGAACTCTCCCGCCGCAAGCGTGGCGCATCGGCCAATTCCCGCCACCACGACGGCATATTTGTCGGTAGTACTGTCGGTAAATCGCGCGATGATGGCGTAGTCGTGATAGGTGCCTGTGGCCATTTGAGAGGAACGATCGACAACCCAGCGGGATTGGGTCGGTGTCATACTGTCGGCGACACGAAACTGCGTCATTGAGGCGTCGGAAGAAAAATGATAGCGCAACGAGTTAGTCAACCGCAGCGTCCATGCATTGTCAAAGGCCCCTACAAAAATAGTAGGGCCCGCCCGCAGATCGGTTAGAGTTGTTGCTCCTTGCCCCTTGATGGTGTATTGCATTCCCCGGGATTGTAGAATTGCAGCCACCTTGATGATTGCGTTTAGATCGTCAATCGCGACCGTGGTGTAGCTGTTCTTCTTCAGGTCATCGTTCATCCAGACCTGGCGGGCAGGCTCGGTGGGGTCGCGAAAAGCGAAGCCCGAATTTTGAATTTGATCTGCAATACAAAGCAACACCGGATCGCTTGTGGTCAGTACCGGTTGCCAGAAGAAATCGAACGCGGAACGATGGAGACCGCGCCAGACAAAGACCGATCCCACAAGCAGCAGCCCGGCCGTGATGGAGAAAAGTACGCTCGCTAAACCGAAATGGCGACGGCCATGCACAACCGGCGCTTCAGGATTCACACCGGGATGAGGGGAAGAGTCAGGTGAGGCCGGACCGAAATCTCGTACCTGGACGAGTTGTGCCTTTGGGTGTGCTGTACTCCGGACTTCTCCATCCAAAAGGCTGGGATCCACGGGCCGCGCCTCTGCGTGGGTCCCGGTTGATTGCAGACCCACATTACGGGAGTCCGTTGGCCAGTGAAATCGAGGGATATAGGATCCGGAGGGCAAGGTGATCTGCAATTCATCTTGATGTCCAGACTCCTGGTAGTACTGTGCCACCCTCTTGCGAATCTCTGACGCCGTGACGCGTACAACAGGGTCGGAAGCGGTATCGTAAGCAGCATCTCGTCCGAAGATCTCGATGCCCAGGATTCGTTCCTTGATCTTTTCTGTATCTCCGGCCAAAGTATGGTCGGTTATAAAGCGCAGGAACGTGACGGACCGCTTGCTCTGAATGAAGTAGGGACTGGCTAAGAGCCTGTTCAACTGCTCGCGAATCGACTCTTTCTCCGCTTCGCTCAGAGTTATGCGGTCATCCCCCGCTGAAATGAGGTCGTTGCCCGTTGGACCTTGCCACATTCAGAACTCCGCTTTAGTAAGCGAATTATACACCGCAGAATCGTGTTCATCTATGTAGCTCATAACAAAGCATCTTGCTCGGTACAGTACCTGCCCATTGCAGTACCATACCTGAAAACCTGCCGTTAAAGACCTTCACACGTTCTGTTCCGAGCGCCTACAAATTGCGTGTTCCAAAAAGTCCGGTTCTTCTGGTGCTCTCTCAGGGTGCAAATCAGGTATTCAGCGCCTCGGGGCCGGCGGCAGCAACCAACGAATGGCCTGCGCAAGCGAGGGGACGCAGATTCCGAGCTAACCGCTTCTGCGACGCTTGGGAAAAATAGCGTTGCGCCTACCACTTTTTGTGGAGATGCTTAGCTCGGTTGAATGGGGCAACAAAGCCTGGACGGTGATTGAGACCGCCAGCCAAATCGAAGAGGAGTTGAATATGAGTATCTTTGCTATCCGCAGGCGGCTCCTGCTAATCGTCGGCCTGTTGACGGTTTCCGGTTCCGCGGTTCTCGGCCAGAACGCGCAACTTGCAGGAAAGGTGAGCGACACCTCGGGCGCCCAGGTGCCCGGCGTTCAGATCACAATTACGAACATCGACAACGGCGCGGCAAGGAATCTTGCCACCAATGAAGAGGGGTTTTATGTTGCGCCATCATTGAAGCCGGGCCACTACCGCCTGAGCGCAGTCAAGACACGGTTCAAGACCATAGTCCGCGAAGGGCTTACTTTGCAGGTGAACGACAGCGTCAATCTCGACCTGGTATTGGAGGTCGGCGGCGCTTCAGAGGAAGTCATCGTTACGGCCGATGCCCCCTTACTGCGCACAGAAGACGCCGAGACCGGGGAAGTGATTGACAACCGGCGCCTGGAAGAGCTGCCCCAATATAACCGGAACGTACTGGCATTTGCTCATCTGGCTCCCGCAGTCAGCGGTGTCGCTGAGAGTCCACAAACGCAGCAAGGCGGCCAGGAGAGCGACTTCAGGATCTCCGGCGGCCGGACCACCGGCAGTGAATACTATATCGACGGTATCGCGGTGACGGAAGGGTATTCGAAGAACATTCCTTATTCAATTCCGTCGCCCGAGGCTGTACAGGAATTCAAAGTAGTCAGCAGCGGCTTGTCGTCCGAATATGGCCGGCTGTCCGGTGGCGCGGTAACCATCATTACCCGAGGGGGCGCCAACCAGTTTCACGGATCGGCCTATGAATTTGTAAAGAATCAATTATTCAACGCCAACGACTACTTCAGCAATCTCTATAAGGTGAAGAAAGGCGTCTTCCATAACAACATTTTTGGCGGCGCGGTAGGCGGACCGGTCCGGATTCCGTGGATCTACAACGGACATAACAAGAGTTTCTTCTTCCTGAGTTATGAAGGGAACCGGCAAAACAGCACCAGCAACCTGGCCACTGCGAGCGTTCCGACAGAGGCCGAGCGCACCGGAGACTTCTCGAACAGCACAGTATCGTATAACGGTCAGATCATCCCAGCCAAGATTTACGATCCAACCACAGGTGTGATCCAGCCGGATGGTACGATTCACCGTCAACAGTTCGCGTACAACGGTGTTTTGAATGTAATTCCTTCCAACCGGCTCGATGCGATCGCCAAAGCTTACAGTGCTTTCTATCCGCTTCCGAACAAGGCTGCCGTGGGCACCAACCACGAAAACAACTATGTTGGCACCGCAATCAATGAATCGCGAAACAATCGTTGGACGGGGCGTTTTGACCAGATATGGTCTCCTCGAAACTCCTCTTACTTCACAATTACTGCTTACGACGATTTCAACGGCAGCCCGGCTTGGTTCGGGCCGATGGGAGATTCAAAGAGCGGCACCCAGGTCGCGAAGGCTGCTGCGCTGCACCACGTCCTTAACCTGAACCCAACCACAATTCTGGAAGGATACGTGGGTGTGGTGCGCGATACCGGTCCCAATGACGGCTCCCTTGGTCAAGTAGGTTACAACTCGATTTCGTCGAGCGTGGACTATACCAAATTCGGCTTTGGCTCGGCGGTTGGCGCCATCCTGGGCTCGGGAACCGGGAAAGCACCCGACATTTACACGCAGAATGACGTGAGCGATCTGGGGGGCGGCGGTGGAGCCCTTACCTACGAAACCGACTTTCATGGCGGAGTGAGCCTGCAAAAACTGATGGGCAGGCACAACATCAAAACCGGATTTCAGGGCCATCGCTATTACACCAATCAATACACAGGTGGTGGCGTCCAATTTACGTCCGGCCTGGACCCCACGCAGTTCAACCCTATCAACTACGACGGCAGCGGTTCCAACTACGCAACCATGATGCTGGGAATTATCGATGGGGGCAACGGCAACCAGTGGGCGGGGCCGGCTTCGCTGCAAACCGCATATGGTGTTTTCGGGCAAGACACATTCAAGCTGACCAACAAAATTACGGTGAGCGCAGGTGTCCGCTGGGACTTCGAGCCGCCGCGCACGGAGCGCTTCAACCGCCAGGTATTCTGGGATGACAAGTACAAGTGGGATGTAAGTCTGAACCCGGCTTTTAACTGGCAAAAGGACCTGGCCGAAGCTGGAGTAACCGACGCCGTTCCCGAGCCTCTATGGATGACGAAGGGTTTCTATGGCCGCCCCGCCGTCATGGGCAGCTCTGCTTATCCAGGACGAACCATTCAAGACATTCTGCCAAACCATTACTCGCCCCATCTTGGAGTTGCTTACCAGGTTTCTGCAAATACAACTGTGCGCGTGAGCTATGGGTTGAACTGGATGTCGGTGATCGGAAACCGGTGGCTCAACGGAGCAATGTGGAACAACGGCTACGGCGACGCCTTGAACATCCAGACCGGGTCCAAGGACCAAGGCCTAACTTACGATGCGACCTTTGAGAACCCGACGCCTGACGGAGTTGGATATCAAAAGCAGAGCATTGCGGGAAACGAACAGCTCGCACTTACAACCGCATTGGGTCAATGGTATTTGGCCCAGGCAACCGATACCTCCGCAGGATACGAGCACGCCTTTCAAGTCGCCTTGCAGCAGCAAATCGGCGAAGGTGCAAAGGCATGGGTATTTGAACTCAATGCAAGCGGCAACCTGGGCCGCAACTTGCCTTGGGCTCTCGGCAATGGCAAGGAAATCATGCGCAACAACTACAACCTGATTGGGAAAGAGGGAACCAAGCTTCTGAAGCAGGTGGACAATCCAGTGTACGGAGATGTCCCTGGCGGATGGGCGAACACGGGCGCGACCACGCCACTGGGAATGGTGTACTTGAATAACCCACTGTTTGGCCAGGCCTGGGTTAACGGCGAGGGTGGCGGCACATCCAATTACTTCCAGGGGTATGTTCAGGCGGAACATCGCTTTGGCAATGGCTATAGCTTACTGTCCAGTTACACCCTCAGCAAGATGATGCAGGACACTGGAGCACTCTCGAACTGGGGTGGGAGTTATGGTGGATACGGCACGGGTTCGTACGACAGCAACGGATATCCGCAGGCAGGCCTAGGTCTGGGCGATATCTATGCCGTGGCGCCGAACGACCGCACCCACCGTTTCCTGGTCAACTTCAGTTATGACTTGCCCTTTGGACACGGGAGACGCCTGCTGAATAGCATCAACGGGCCGGGCGGCCAGGCTCTTGACAGCGTGGTTGGCGGCTGGACCCTCGCCGGCACTACCACCTACTGGTCTGGCGAACCTCTCGGCATCAGCGGAGTCAACGCCGGTTTCTGGGGCAGCATGCAGCAGGGACGCGGGATGCGGGCCGTATTCAACGACATGAACTATAACAACCATGTAAGTGGGCACGAGGCGGTTTATGTTAAAGACGGCGGAATGACGCCTTTCTTCAAGCCCGGTTCATTCAGAACTCCGGTAAATCAAGAACTAGGCAATGTTCCCGCCTTGATATCCAATCTGCGTGGCCCCGGCTATAGCAATTGGGACATGGCGGCGCTGAAGAATATTGGTTTGTGGTCAGAGTACGCCAAGCTGCAGATTCGTGCCGAGGCATCGAACCTGTTTAACCACATGGTCAGTTCAAACCCCGATGAAAATATGGGAAGCGGCACTTTTGGCTACGTAACCTCTCAGCTAAATAGTCCGCGTCGCATGATGCTCGCAGCCAAGATCGTCTTCTAGCTGCGAACCAACCTTAACCGCCGGGCGGCGGACAAATATGTCCGCCGCCCGCCATTGTATGTGAAAGTGCAAAGACAAATGACACGCGAGAAGAATTGGGTGACAGAGCGGATTCTCGATGATGGCCAGGAACATGGCAGCGGCACCTGGACTCGGCGCACATTCCTGAACGGAAGCACCGCATTTGTAGCTGCGGCTCTTGTGAGCGGTTGCGGAAACAAGCCGATTGCAGCAATGAAGGCCAACGTCGTGGGAGCCGACCGAAGAGTCCCAGTGTTATTGCGCGTCTCCGATGCAATCAAGCCAGGGCAGTTGTTCTCTATCAATGGTGAGTGGCTGGATGCGGCAAGCATTGAGGTGCTGGTTGCTGCGGGCGCGGAGAGCGGGACACTCCCCCCGGCTCACGCATTGACTGCGCAGATCGTTCAAACTGACGAGCAGGGCCATTTTGTTGTCGCTAAATTGCCGCGGCAGTTGGATCCGGGAGCCTTTAGAGTTTGGGTGCTAAACTCTGTGGGCTATAGCGCACCTATCCCGTTGAATCAGCCGCGCCCGCTTTTCCTATCCGAATTTGAAGCATGGGCGGGGCAGCAGATTTGCATTATCGGCCGGAACTTCGATCCTGCGGAGTTTGGTGCTCGTGGAGTGCCGCGAGTGCGCTTGGTGGATAACGATGGTAAACACTTCGCAGCGGACGTGGTACATCACAACCCTTATGCGATCGCCATAAAGGCTCCGGAGGCTGCTCCTGCACGTTATTGGGTCGAGGTTTCCATCAATGGCAAGGAATGGTGGCGCTTGCCGGACAATGAGGTTTTGACTCTTCTGCCGGTGGGCAAGGACCCGCTAGGTCTGGGTGTGGCTTGGGCCGGCAAATTTCATTGGCATCGGGTCTTCGATGTCAGCAAGAGTGGGGTGCCGACTGCAGGCGGACGCGATGTTACCGCACAAGTGCAGAAGGTGGTGAACACTGCCAAATCTGCTGGCGGCGGCGTGGTCTACTTTCCGGCAGGCCGCTACCAGTTATCCGGCATTGCACTGCCTGCGGATATCGTTCTGCTTGGAGCCGGAGCGGACAAGACAACGCTGGTTTCCACAGCGGTTGGCGGCAACTTTGTGAATAGCGCAGGCGATGGCACAACGGCCGGCCGTCAGGGCATTGCCCATCTGAGCATTGTGCTCAAGAATCCACGTGTACGCCCCGACGCGTTTATGTGGTTGGGCGAGCAATGGCAGCAGAATAACAACGCGGAAGACCTGACTGTGCGCACGGCCACCGGGATGTTCGTCAAGAGCGTGAATCTCAACTACTCGCTCGAGGGTCCCACTGCAAAAAAAGGCCAGCGCGGAATCGGCATCGTATGGGTCGGCAAGGAGAGGGCACTTTGCGAAGACTGCAACTTCGTCGGCTACCAGGCGCAGCCTTATATCAGTCTTATTACAAACTATCTGACGGTAAGGCGTAATTACTTCGAGTACTCGACAGGCAACGTTGTGCACAATGGATCCCATTGCTTCTACGAAAACAATCGGATCGTCGGACGCCGTCAATACAGTGCCGCGAGTGGAGACGGAGACCTGCATGGCCTCTTTGCCCGTGATCGGGTCTATATGGCGAACAATGTTGTCGAAGGCGTGGGAAGCCTAACATCCAACGACAACTCCAACGATGGCGAGGCGCTTTGCGTTGAGGTGCCGTCCGCGGCATTCAATTACGGTGCGGTTACCGCCGCCACAAACACCACGCTTACAATCAATCCGCAAATGCCGCTCAGTCGCCCACTGATCTATTTTGGGCGTCTGGCAGTCGCCATCATCGACGGCCGTGGGCTCGGACAGCTAAGGAGAGTTGTCGCAGTCGATTCTGTAAATAACCAAATCAAAATTGAACCTCCATGGGATGTTATCCCGAATGCCACCAGTGCCTTCACTCTGATTCTCCCATTGGAGCAGGTAACTTACTTCAGAAATACCGCGATCGACTGCACCAAAGGCATGTGGCTATTTGGAAACACATTCGATTCGGTGATGGCAGAGAATGAGACAAAGGCCTGCGAAGGACTGTTCATGTTCACAGTCCGAACTCCCGGGCTATTCATCCCTGGGTACTTCGCTCGGTTCGCGCGCAATCGTGTGATTGGGGTATCCCCGAAAAGCAAAAATGGCGGAATTAGTTACGACACAGGCCGCTTCGACCAGAGGGGAGCTTATTGCGGCACGATGGCGTACGGCATCGAGATGCTCGATAACTTCATCTCTGGTAACCCGCATGCTGTTCCCATACCCCATGCGACTGAGGCCCCGCCCTATCCGGGACTTGCTCTCAGCGCCGCAACCTATAGCTCGCAATACGACGGGAATTCAATTGGAGCTGACGGCAGAAATACCGTTCTGGCCCGTAACAAGCTTAGCGACCTGGCCACTGGCGTCACGATCACGCATTCATTGTATGGAACGGTGATCGCCGATAACACCTATACCGCCACGGTGAAGTCCTTTCTTGAGGACAAGGGCAGCATCAATACTGGAGTGATGAGAAACACGAAGGTGTAAGAAGGTAGTCGCGGTGTGAAAAGGCGGTGCGTGAAGACGCATTTCATCCGCTCGCCGGTTTTCGCATCGTGCTTCATCGCCTTGCAAGACCGGTTCGGCACAGTCACCATCGTCAGAGTCCCGGCGCAGAACGCTTCGTCTTTGATACTTCAAAGGAAGGCTCCCGGTGCGGTCCATGACGACAACGCGACAAAACACCAGCAATGAATCAACCCGCCTCAATGAGCGCAGTACCGTTGAGCTGTGCCAACAGAGAAAGGGCTCGCAGCGAGACTTGTTGAGTTTCCTTTTATACCGCACTCGTCGACTGCGTGTTGAGTTACAGCGCTAGTTTGAGAGAAAGGGATGTGAAAATTCGCATGAAGTTCGCGGACTATAGTGGCTGGAGATTAAGAATGCGCAATGTAGATGCACGAAAGCGCAAGTGTGCATTAATGGGCGAATTGGGGATCACGAGGAGAGGGTTCTTGCAGTCAGCCTCGGCTGTTACGGGTTTGGCTCTCGCATCTTCGTCACGCGCCGAGGTTCTGTCATCGATGTGGGCAGGGGCTTTGCAAGAGGCAACTCCAAGGCTCAGTTCTCTGGTGAAAGTCTCAACGCCGGACAAGTCGATCGAAGAATCCTTTTGGATATCCGCGAGACTAACCAACAGAATGCGTCAACTTGCCAACGAGCATTATGGGAAGGACGGATGGTTAGCCGTATCAGACGGCAAGAATCAACCGCAGGGCGGGTATGACCCGCGCGACTTTCGTTATGGACCCAAATGTGCTGCATATTTGTACGGGGACGAACCGGCATTCGCAAACGAAATGGGCAAACGAATCTTTCAGGATGAAACCGACCCGAAGGACGGCCACATCCTCTGGGATCCTACGGGACAGACGGCAATTCATCTGGCTCAAGTGGTAAAGCACTTCTCTGACTACATTGTCTACGGAGGCCAGGACGACTTTGTCCGCCGGAACTGGAATCGCGTCACCCAGATGGCGCGTTGGGCTCTGGAGCACTACGATCGCAATGGCGATGGCTTGATCGAAAACGGCCCGCTCATGCCCAATAACTTTTGGGCGTTGCTGGTTGGGGAAGCCTTCAATTTTCCGGTAGTCAAGAACTGTAAAGATGACGTGGTTGTGGTTGCGACGATGGAGGTCTGTGAGTTTCTTGGTCTCATGGGCCGTTATGCGGCAAAGCACAACCTGCCGGAGGCTTCGTGGTTTTCCGCGCGGGCCGCTCAATTCCATGAGGCAATTGAGACCCAGGCCTTCGACACCGCTGCGGAGTACTACTATCTGTTGCGCCGGACACCGGAGCACCGTTGGTATCACAGTGTGAACGGCATATCTGAGGACAGTCGGGAATTGGATGTTACGCCTTATTACTCCTCCATCGTGAGCGGCGATTGGTCGCGGGCCGCCCGTGTGGCGGAATACGCCCGCAAGGTCTTGCTTGACTACAAGATATTTCCCATGCCGTTGGACTATCCGACTTATACATGGGTCAGTCCGAATTACGGTGATCCTTTCACACATATTCCCGGCGGTGCGTGGGAGGAGGCGTATTACAACTGCGTCCGCGCCTGGTCCCATTGCCGGATGCTCGACGCCGTCTACGAGGCTGTGCTGCGGCGCAGCGAGGCCCAGGTGCGAGATCAAGATTGCTGGGAATCGTACACACACGATGGCCACCCGCACGGGCGCGACCGCTATGGAATTTCCGCCGCTGCCCATGTGAATGCGATCATCGAAGGACTGTTCGGAATCGTTCCCACCGGTTTCGGATTCGACGAAGTGGATATCTCGCCGAACCTGCCCATCCGTTGGGCAGGATCGGCTCCGGCATCCATTCAGGTTGCGCTGCCCGGCAGTGGATTCCTCAAATACACCTGGTCCTGCAATCTGAAGATGCGCACCATCGATCTACTCTTCGAATCCGATCGTGAACGGAAGGGTAACTTCCGCATCTTTGTTCCAGGACCTGTGACTCAAGTAAGTTGGGGCGGCCAGCCGATTCACGGTGGCGAATACGACTCGGCGGTCTATATCGACAACGGCATGTTCATTTGGCTGCACAAGCCGTTTCGCCAACACAAACTCCACATCGAGTTCGGCGCCTGCGAGGGCGCGGGTCTGCCGCCAGCCTCTTGTGGAGCCTTGCCCTGACTATTGGACACGCACTTGAGCCAGTCCGGAATCGCACACGAATTGACGTTTCAATGGAGACCAACGTGATCGAGCGAATGCGCTCTGAGCCGGATAGATGCGAGAACTAGCCTCGCAATTTCCGGCAGACGTATATGTGCTGGAAATGCAAAGGAAAGGACAACAAATACAACCTATATGAAACTTCAAATGGCACTCTTCCTGATTGTGTGCGGAGGGACGCTTTCCGCGTCCGTTGTATCGGCCGAAGTCAGGTTGTCCTCCATTTATTCAGACCATATGGTTTTGCAGCGGGACCTTCCTGTTATCGTTCGGGGCAGTTCGGACGGTTATGAAAAGGTCGCGGTTACATTTCGCGGCGAGACACGAACCGCGGTCCCCGACAGATTCGGCCGCTGGCAAGTGATTCTGCCTCCCGGCCCCGCGGGTGGACCATTCGCCATGGAGATAGATGGGAGCAATTCCATCCGTTTGTCCGATGTGCTGGTTGGAGACGTATGGGTCGCTTCCGGCCAATCCAATATGGAGTTCTACACCGGCGGAGTTGTCAATGCGGCGGAGGAATTGAAATCGGCCAATTTACCTGAGATCCGGCTTTTGACCATCGCCCCGGTTACATCGCCTTTCCCGCTGGACGCTATACCCACCACAAGGTGGGTCACCTGTTCACCGGAAACGGCTGCACATTTTTCCGCGGTGGCCTTCTTTTTTGGAAGGGACATTCAAGCGGACCAGAAGGTTCCCATCGGCCTCATTGACTCTACCTGGGGAGGTACCCCTGCGGAGGCTTGGACCAGTATCCGCGCCCTTTCCGACGATGGCTCGCTGATGCCAGCCTTCGCAGCTTGGGCACACGCGATGCAAGACGAATCGAACTTGATTCCAGAGAAAGCATTTGAGAAGCGGAAAAGAGCATTGGCTATCCAACTAGGTCTTCCCGAGCCGGCTTTCCCCAATCACGTCGACATGGTAGCTCGTACCACGCCAGGAGGCCTCTACAACGCGATGATCGCACCACTGACGCACGTTCCCATTCGCGGAGTGATCTGGTTCCAAGGCGAGAGCAATGGAAGTGTGGAGCAAGCGCCACACTATGCCAGGTTATTCCAGGCCCTTATTCGAGACTGGCGGCGAAACTGGGCGCAAGGAGATTTCCCATTCCTCTTTGTTCAATTGGCCAACCTTGAAACAAACATGGGCGATGGATGGCCAGAACTTCGTGAGGCGCAGAGACAATCGCTTGTTATCAAGAACACCGGCATGGCGGTCACGATAGACATCGGAGATGCGAAAGACGTCCATTTTGCCAACAAACAGGATGTGGCACATCGATTGGCCTTGGCGGCTCGAGCCATCGCGTACAACGAGACCATCGAATATTCAGGTCCGCTCTTTCGATTCCAGTCGCGCGACGACCACGCCTTGCGAATCTGGTTTGATCACTCTAGTGGCCTTCTAGCGAAGGGCGGGGCCGTCAAGGGTTTCCAGATTGCCGGCCCGGAGGGAAAGTTTTTGCCGGCTGACGCTCGAATCGATGGCCAATGCGTTGTTGTTTCCAACGGGGAGATAGAGGAGCCAGTGGTTGTCCGATATGCGTGGAAGGATAATCCTGACGGCAATCTATATAACCAAGCAGGCCTGCCTGCCTCTCCATTTCAATCGCGGGAATGATCGTCTTATCTCATCTCAGAACATAAGCAAGGGCAGGCTCCGATTCTGGCATCCTGGGCCTCCACCTTCAAAAGGCGAAATCTTCGCTGCGATAAGTTTGATTAGGAATTCAATCATGCTGCCATTCCGGCATACCCTGGCGATTTTGCTTTTGGCGATTTGCCGGCAATCTCTCTGTGCGCAGCAATCTGAACCGCCCAAGTCCGTCTTGTTATGGGCAGACGGCGCACCGGGCGCGCTGGGCAATGCTCCCAGCGATCAGCCTCGGCTGTTTTTGTTCCCAGCTCCTGAAAACATCAGGCGCGGGACCCGCACGGGCATTTTGGTTTTGCCTGGTGGCGGGTACTCGAGGCTATCGGTGGACGAGGAAGGCCTGCCCAGCGTCAAGTGGCTTAATGGCCTCGGTATCTCGGCCTTCATGCTTACCTATCGTGTGGGGCCTCGGTATCATTATCCGATCGAGTTTTGCGATGCGTCGCGGGCAATGCGTTGGATTAGGAGTCACGCCGCAGACTATAGTGTCGATCCACATCGAATCGGTGTCTGGGGTTTCTCCGCCGGTGGGCATCTTGCATCCACGCTGGGCACTCATTTCGACGGCGGCAACCCCGTTGCTGGGGACGCAATTGAGCGTGCCAGCAACCGGCCCGATTTTATGATCCTCACCTATCCCGTGATAGGTCCAACGGGGAGAGCTTCAGAAGGCTCGTTCGCGAATCTGCTCGGCGAGCATCCCAACCCTTCTGCGCGGGACGACCTAACGAACGACAGACGCGTCACAGCAAAAACTCCTCCCACATTCCTAGTTCACACCAACGACGATCAATGGGTAACGTCGGAAAACAGCATCAACTTCTATCTCGCTTTACGCCGTGTCGGTGTTCCGGCGGAGTTACACATTTATCAGCACGGCGATCATGGGTTCGGACTTGCGCAGTCGAACCCCATTCTCTCATCGTGGCCCGGCCTCCTCGCGAATTGGTTACGCGTCCAGGGCATGCTCAGTGCCAATTAGTGCGACTGCTTCGAGTGTCGCAGGCGAACTCTACTGGACGCCAAAGAAGACGATCTTCGCTCCCGGTTTGTCGAAGTGCGCCTCTATCGTTGCTCGTCCCGCGGCGTCTGGCACAACCACCACACCACTGCTGTTCCAATGCTCGCTTGCTACCTTATGACTTGTCACGTAGCGGAAGGAGCCGGTTTCAGTGGCAAAAATGGCGACCGCACCCCGGCCTGTCGAGGCGGAAATCTTCTCATGAATCTCGGGACTGCCAGAAGCAATCCCGGTAACTACCGGATCGCTCTCGGTAATATCATTGCGCACCTGCTTGTACCTGGCGATTGTGCTGCCTATGAAGTCAACACCTGCGCTTGATACATGAGGCAGATCCCCCCAGATTCCGTTTTGACCAAGAATAAGTGATGCGACATTTTGCTCCTCCCATTGTTGCGGATCGTCGGGAAGAAAGTGGGTGAGAAACAAGACAGAAGGAATCCACTTATCGAAAGTCAATGCTGACCGCATAACCCATGTACGTGCAGGCCCTTGGTTGAAGAACAGGTTTACATTCGACTTGCTCCCATCAATGGGAACGTCATAGTTCTCGTAATAGGGTCCATTGTTGAGGAGGAAGAATTTTCCCGAGGATAGGAACGCCAATCCCATGGCGCGGCCGGATTCCGTGACGTCGAAGTCGACAATCGCTCCCGGCACGGCGGCCGCAACCTTGTCTGCTACTCGGTTCATGTACTGGACTTGTTGAAACGAATACGACTGAGCCCGTTCTCGGGGAGTATTGCCTTCTCCGCCATGATTGTGGTGCGGGTCGTTGCATCCATATTCGCTCATGCCGTCCCACTTGAAGTAACTTACACCAGTCTCTTTTGCCAGACGGATCAGTTCATCCGCGAAGGCATCCGCGTATCCGCTCACCATACACATCCAATAGCTGTTCTCGGTCTCCCATATTGGTTGAGGCTCGGCGATCTTTCCATCCCAGGAGACACGCCACTCAGGATGTTCGCGAACGGCCTTGCTGGTTACTGCTGCCGACATAGGGCCAAACCACAGGCCTAGCTTCATGCCGTATCCATCGAGCTTGGCCTTCACCGCCTTCAATCCGTCGGGGAAGCGCTGCCTGCTGGGAGTCCAGTCACCGGTCTTCTCGTACCATCCGGTATCCAACACAAAGACATCAATACCCATCCGGTGCGCTACTTCGATCTCTTTCAGGATGCGGTCTTGATTCATCGACTCCAGATATGGCTTTCCATTGGACCACTTATTCCGCTCCTGGAAGTTCCATGTGTTATAGAAAATGTAGGGTTTTCTCGTTCCCATATTCTGTGACATATAGTTCAGCGCGAAGCGGCGGTAAGCCGAGGCCAGTTGATCCATATCGCCTTGCACAGCGGCGGTTTCCATCCATATGGTTTGATAACTATGATTGGCGTCTATCGGCTGGCCGGGAAGATAGTCTCCCTTGACGGCTGTAAGACGCACGCCGCGGTTGGGGCCGAGCTGATAGTGCAAGTACTCATCCGGAACCTGCGAGCCGTGTTCATAGGCGATCAGGAAGCTGTCGCGTCCATCGCTGGCAGCAAGGATCGGTCCCATAAAGGCGCTCCCATCCTCGAAATATCTATCTCCTATCTTCCTTTCCGAAAGCGTATAACTATGCGTTAGTTCCACAAATGTCGACAGCGATACCTCTTCTGCCTCCGGTAGCTTCTGGAGAGAAGTTTCCAGGTAAGTTAATCTGTTTGCCCCTGCAGCCGCAGTGAGCTCATTGTGCCGGTCGCCCTTGAGCATATAGCGAAAGCGAACTACAGGGGTATTGTCGTTTACCTGGAACTGAATGTTCAGTTTCAAATGGGGGTCCAGAGCCAGTGGACCCTCAAAGGAATATTCCGTAGCTCCGTTGTTGAGCCGAATCGGAGTTCCGACTACAGCAAAGTGATCGACCATCGCGGAAACCTCCTTCTCGTCGATCTCAAACGTCGGCGGAGCGAACGGATACACCGTGTTCGTATTTGCCGCGCCATACTGCCAAAGGCAGCCGTGACCGCAAGACAATCCTATCCAAATTTGGCTGTTATGCACATTTGCCTGGTGCGCAGTGGCTAGCGGTGCAGCGTGCGTGGAAAAGCAACAGGGCAGCAGACTCATTACTGTTATTCCAACTCTTCTTCCAATACCCACTTTCTTTCTCCTGATATGCTCTTCGTTGAACGCAGCCTATGAATATCTATTGCCGATAAGGGTAATGAATCAACAGGGGATCTGGCAAGCTGCATCGAGCTTTACTTACGATTCGGGAATCTCCGTTGAGGCATGGATCGGCCGATTCCGCAAGGACTACGGACATAATCCCCATGTTACGTTCTTCGAAAAGGTCCGCGAAAATGTCGTCACGGTTTGTGGCGACACGGAATCTACCCGCACCCGAAGGTTTGATCTTCCCGTTGCAAATAATCCACGCAGAAACGGACCCACGATCGACGTGCATAAAAAATCTTGCTCCTCATGAAAGAATTCATCCAAAAGTGACGCGTATATAGGTGGAGAGATATTCTCATCAGCCCATTCCCTTGACAACTGTCCGTGAGCAGATATCACCTTCGCGCACCAGGCGTGTCTCCGCGGCAATGGTCCTTCATTGATTCCCCAAGTGAGGAGACCCATCATGCAGAACCATCGCAAGCCCTTCCTGGCCTTTGCCGTTTCCCTGTCGACCCTCAGCCTGGCCACTCCCGCATTCGCGCAGTTCAACATTACCGTTGATTGCACCCGCGGTGAATCCCTCGCCAACGCCGCTGCATTTGCCTTCCCCAACACCATCCTGAACATCAAGGGGACCTGCTCCGGGCCAGTCAACATCAACACCAACGGCCTGCAACTTGTAGCCCGCGGCGCCACTTCAATCAACGGAGGGGGCAAGAACGCCATCACCATTTCAGGAGCGCAACGCATCACACTGACAGGCCTCACCATTACGGGCGGAGCCAACGGCATCGTGGCTCAAAACGGCGCGCAAATCACACTTAAAAATGACACCGTTACCGCCAATGTTCTAACCGGCATTGTCGCCCAGGCCAACTCCAGCGTCACACTCAACGGCGGCTCCAATACCGCCAATGGCCTGCACGGCATCGACGTTGAATCGACTTCCGCACTGGTCGTCACCGGCTCCTATGCCATCTCGGGCAACGGCGTCTTCGGCATCAATGTCAACAACGGCTCCAGCCTCACCCTCAACGCCGCAAACCTCACCGTAAGCAACAACACGCTCGGCGTCCAGTTGGGAACCAATTCCTCGGGATTCGTGGATGGCCAGTCGCAGTTCAACACCTCGCGCAACTTTACTGTCGGACTCACCATGGTCTCCCGTTCTCACATGGTGGACTTTGGCGGAACGATCACCTCCGATGGCAACTTCATCCACGGCATCTCCCTCAACTCTAAATCCGGTCTCGATCTCGACGCCGCCTCCCAGGTCCATGCCAGCGGCAACAGCGTCGACGGCGTCCATCTCGAGCAGTTGTCGGTCATGACCATATTCAACAATCCCCAGTTCTCCCAGGCCCCCGACGCCACCAGGCTCACCGTCGAGGGGAATGGAGGCGACGGGATCAATCTTCTTAGCGGCTCTGAGATCCTGGTCGACAACTTCGCCTCCATCGCCTCGACAATCAACCGGCAGATCGGCATTGCTCTCGACGACGGGAGTTCCATCACATTTGGTCAAACCATCCCCGTTACGGGGGTGGCCACGGGGGTAGGTGCAAACCCCATCGACCTGCAACTGGGCTTCGGTTCCCGCCTCACCTACCTGGCCAATGACGTCCTCGGTATAGTCAAGTGCGACTCCACCGTGCTGGTCCGCGGACCAGGAAACATCAAATGCCCCATGTAGGCTTCCAAAAAGCCCAAGCGCGTGCCTGCCTCGCCTGTCACCACGGAGGCAGGCCGCGCTCGGGCATCGAAGTGGATTGTCACGACGCGATGTTGCAGCCTAGACCAAGCCTGGACCATAACTTGGCGAGCAGGGCGGTCAACCATCTCAACGGAATGATGATCCAGGTAGAAATGCGATGATTTACGTTCTTTCAAGCGGCCGATCCGGTCGCGCATTCGTACTTGGCGGCTACCAGACCCCGGGGCGTTTCAAGGTAGTCATCTCGACCGGTCGTCCGCTGCCGTCTCTTCCACGCTCATTCCGCCAAAGTATCGCATCTCAACAACCCGGCTGCGCAGTGGGTCGAGCTTAGCCAGTTCCGTCAAGGCATCGTCGAGCAGTTCAGTGATATCGTGCGCGCCGGAATGATCCAAAGGGACTCTCTGGCCCGACTCATTCTAAGCCACTTTGAAATATAGCGTAATCCAGCCCGTCAGGATCGATCTTCCAACTTCTCAAAGGAGAACGAGGCCGGTACGCAAGCCTTTACCGAACTTCGACGCGATCTGAACCCCGACGATGTGCGCGTGGCTTCGCGTTCATGAAAAGCCTGCGTCGCAACAGCATCGGAACTGGCCGCCGGGTGGATTCCGCTTCAAACTGCCCTCAGTTGTACCGAATGTACCGAAAATGGAGAAATAATCATCTTCAGTGAGATCTGCATAAGTAATGAAGATGCTCGATTTATACGTGGGCTGTCCTGTCTTCAGTTTCGCACCGGCCCTACGGGACGGGTGGATGGGCGAGGACGGCAACCCAGCGTTTCGTCCGCTGCGGTGGACTTCACACTGGGCTATTCTCGTGCTCTCCCTAACGGGAGAATCGAAGTAACTGGTCGACGGTGTTGGGGTCTGAGGTTTCCCACCCTTCGCCAGAAAAAAGCGAAGGATTGGGCACCCGGCAACATGGTGGAAAACAGATTCTACCCTCTCTGACCGATTTCGAGTGGTGAGTCTCAGATTTAGCGAAAAAAGAGGAATTTTTGGCTCTAAAAGGGGCAAAATCTGCATGCACAGATTAGCGCTAAAATTTGCAAACTATTGAGTATAAGTAACTTACAATAGATGGCGAGTGGAAAAAGAGGGAGAGGGGGTGGGGTAGGCGATTTTTCGACGGTATCTGGGTCGTCATAGAGGGCGTGAGGGCCGAATTGATGCACTCAGCTGGTGAGTGTTTCGCGCCATTCTGGACGCTTCTATTTATAGTGTGCGCCAAGTAGCCTTAATTTTATGCAAACGGATTCGGGGTGACCGGGCTTGTGAAATGAGTTTTGAAACCAGGTCAAACGCTGAGTCAAACCGCAGCTGAGAGCGATGCTAGCATCGTAATCAGTCGAGAAGGGTCTTCCGCCTGCATTTCGTGCGTGAAGAAATACTGGCTGCGTGAAGCTGCCGCGGGATTTTGGAGACGAAAGGCCCGTGGCTAAAGCCACATTCCCGGTGGGCCGGAATTCAGAGGCCTGAAGGCCTCTGCTCCCTCCGAAAGAGCACAGGGCCATGTGTCCAGTGTGGGGAGCTAAACGGAGTTCGCTCGCGAACCAACTTAACAAAGACCTGCCCGTCGGAGATTGCGGTCTCCCACCCTTCGCTATAAAAAAGCGAAGGATGGGGCACCCAGCTTCTGTGGTGATTTGAAGGGTGGGCCACCCGCCCCGGCTTCAAACTGCGGTTTCACCAGGATCACAGCTTCAGAAAGATCAGGCGCC
>OCTA010001632.1_pt1 | contig 20609 bp, 20 predicted proteins | sample 1538991 | NCBI WGS metagenome assembly OCTA01 (sample SAMEA3539302, study PRJEB22396) | soil metagenome | biome: tundra; feature: field; material: soil | place: USA | collected 2010-05 | depth 0.15 m | reverse complement strand
GACCTGATGAGCTCGGCCCAGCCGACGGGCGACAGCCAGGTCAGCCAGCGCGGGCCCGCTGCGCTGGCCGAGTCACCGACAGCCCGCAGCAGGAACGCCGCGCCGAGAGCGCCGAGCGCAATCCCCCTGGCCAGCCGCGAGGTCTCGGCCAGCTGTGCCGTCAGCGCGGCGACGGCGGTGAACACGAGCCCGCAGCCGGCGATGGCAGCGGCCAGGGAGACCGAGCCCGCAGCAGGCAGCCCCAGCGCGATCAGGCCGGCCGACATCAGCGCGACGAGCACAACGTTCGCGCCGCAGGAGACCAGCACGGCAGCGGCCAGCGCCGCATGCCGTCCCACCGCCGCCGAGCCCATCAGTTCCAGCCGTCCGGTCTCCTCGTCCGCCCTGGTGTGCCTGACCACGATGAAGATGCTCATCAGCCCAGCGCCCAGAGCGGCGATCGCGCCATACCGCCAGGCGGTCAGCGACCCGATCGAGTTGCCGTACAGCGGCCCGTAGAGCGAGAGCAGCGCCGGGTTGTGGCCGGCCGCCGCGGCGAACTGCTCCCGTCCCGCGGCTGTCGGGTACAGCTTCCTGAAGGTGTAGGCAGTGCCGGCGACCAGTGCGGTGAGCACGTAGACCCAGACTGGCAGCATGATGCGGTCACGCCGGCCCGCGAGCCTGGCGAGCGCGCCGGTTCCGGCCAGCGTGGCCGGCCCGGTCATGATGCGCCGTCGCGCACGCCCGCGGCCGCTGGCACCCCGTCGCCGGCGTAGTGCCGCAGGAACAGCTGCTCCAGCGTGGGCGGCTGGCTGGTCAGGCTGCGTACCCCCGCGGCGGTGAGCTGCCGCAGCAGCCCGTCCAGCTGTTCGGTGTCCACCTCGCACCGGACCCGGCTGCCCTCGACATCCAGGTTGTGCACGCCGGGCAGCTGATCGAGCGCGCCAGGCGGCCCGGCCAGCTCCGCGCTGATCGAGGTCCTGGTGAGGCGGCGCAGCTCGGCCAGCGTGCCGGACTCGACGGCCCGGCCGAGCCGGATGATCGTCACCCGGTCGCAGAGTGCTTCTACCTCCGACAGGATGTGACTGGAGAGCAGGACGGTGCGGCCGCGCTGCCGTTCCTCCTCAACGCACGCTCGGAACGCCGCCTCCATCAGCGGGTCGAGACCTGCGGTGGGCTCGTCGAGCAGCAGCAGCTCGACGTCGGAGGCTAGCGCCGAGATCAGCGCCACTTTCTGCCGGTTGCCCTTCGAGTAGGCACGGGCCTTTTTCCTCGGATCCAGCTCGAACCGCTCGATCAGGCCGTCCCGCCGGGCCGTGTCAATACTCCCTCGCAGCCGGCCGAGCAGGTCGATCACCTCGCCGCCGGTGAAGTTCGGCCAGAGCATGACATCGCCTGGCACGTAAGCCAGCCTGCGATGCAGCGTGGTGGCGTCGCGCCAGGGATCACCGCCGAGCAGCCGGGCCGTGCCGCCGCTCGGGCGCAGCAGCCCTAGCAGGATCCGGATAGTGGTGGTCTTGCCGGAGCCGTTAGGGCCGAGAAAACCATGCACTTCGCCTGTCGCGACCGACAGATTCAGCCCATCCAGCGCGACCGTCGCACCGAACGACTTACGTAGACCGGCGATGGCGATGGCTTCGGTCACGTTTTCGCAGCTTACACTTGATTCATAGACTTATGAAACTAGCAAAATTACTTCGGACGGCCGGACGGAGCGGACGGAGCGATCATGAGTGACGAGAGTGGCCCGGCTCGCGATGCGGAGGCGGTCCGCCGGTTCATCGAGCGCTTCACGCCGATGCTCGAGGAAGCCGGCTTTCCGCGGATGCCCGCCAGGATCTTCGCCGCGCTGCTGACCGCTGACTCCACCCTGACGGCAGCCGAGCTTGGCGCGCTGCTCAAGGCCAGCGCGGGCGCCGTCTCCGGCGGGGTCCGCTATCTGGTCCAGGTGGGGCTGATCCGGCGGGAGGGCGAGCCGGGCTCACGCCGCCATTTTTACCGGGTCCCCGACGACGTCTGGCCAGAACTGCTGCAGCTGCGCAATCGCATCCTGCAGCGCTGGGCTGGCACCCTCCGTGAGGGCACGGAGCTTTTCGGCGCTGACACCCCGGCAGGCGCGCGGATGGCCGGGTCGGCGCGTTACTTCGAGTTCGTCAATTCTTCGATGCCCAGCCTGCTCGCCAGCTGGCAGGAGGTCGCAGCGGGCCAGCCGCCGCGGCTGAAGTCAGTGCGGAGCGACTAGGCTCCGGAAGCTGACGTGCCGCCCGGCGGGCAAGTAGTGCCGCCCGGCGGAGAAGTAATGCCGCAAGGATTGCTGAGCAGCCGCTCAGCGTTGGTATGACTGGCAGGAAGTCCGGCAGCTTGCAGAAAGGCCGGCCAAGGGAAAGGCTGTGACGGTGGCGCGCGATCCTGGAGAGCTCTACGAGCGGAGCCCCGACGCGCCCGCGGCGGACGACGACATCGTCATGCTCTACCACCTCGACGGGTTTATCGACGCCGGCGCCGCCGGACAGCTGGTCGCGACTCACCTGACCAGCACGATGGAGCACGATGAGGTCGCCCGCTTCGATGTCGACGCGCTGATCGACTACCGGTCGCGGCGGCCTGCCATGACCTTCGCCAAGGACCACTGGGAGCACTACGACGCTCCCGAGCTCGTGGTGTGTCGGCTGCACGATGCCGCCGGAACCCCGTTCTTGCTGCTGACCGGCCCAGAGCCGGACCGGGAGTGGGAGGCCTTCACTAGCGCGGTGCGCCAGCTGTCCGCAGAGCTGCGGGTCCGGCTGTCGGTGGGGTTCCATGGGATTCCGATGGCCATTCCGCACACCAGGCCCCTGGGCCTGACCGCACATGGCACCAGGCAGGAGCTGGTCGAGGGCTACCGGCCGCTCGTCGACCGGCTGCAGGTTCCCGGCAGCGCGGCCGCCCTGCTCGAGCTCAGGCTCGGCGAGCAGGACCGGGACGCGATCGGCTTCGCCGTGCACGTGCCGCACTACCTGGCCCAGGCCGCCTATCCCGCCGCGGCGCTGACCCTGCTGGAGTCGATCGAACGGGCCACCGGCCTCTCGCTGCCTGCCGATGCACTGCGCGAGGCGGCCCGGCGCACTGACCTGGAAATCACCCGGCAGGTGGAAGGCTCGGACGAGGTCACCGAGGTAGTCCGGTCGCTTGAGGAGCAGTACGACGCTTTCACCGCCGACCGCGAGGGGCTGCTGGCGCAGGAATCGGAGGCGATGCCGACCGCGGAGGAACTCGGCGCCCAGTTCGAGCAGTTCCTCGCCGAGCAGCAGGGCAAGGGCGAACCGCCCGACGCCTGACCGCAGTCGGCTCGCGCCGCGTTCGCCCTTGCCGCGCCAGCCCTGCTCCCTCCCCTGTTGGCCGCTGTTGTCTTGCTCCTGCGCTTGCTGCGTGCTACTTCACCTCAGTGAGCTTGCCCGTCGCGATGTCGAAGACGAACCCGCGGACCGAGTCCTTGTGCGGCACGAACGGGCTGGCCTTGATCCTGGCGACCGACTGCCGGACGTCAGCGTCCAGGTCGCTGAATGCCTCGGCGGCCCACGGCGGCTTGATGCCGGTCTCCTCCTCGATGCTGGCCTTGAAGCCGTCGTCGGTAAAGGTGAGCATGCCGCAGTCGGTGTGATGGATCAGGATGATCTCTCGGGTGCCCAGCAGGCGCTGGCTGATGGCCAGCGACCGGATCTCGTCATCGGTGACGACGCCGCCTGCATTGCGGATCACGTGCGCGTCGCCCTCACGCAGACCCAGCAGCCCGTGGACATCGAGGCGCGCGTCCATGCAGGCAATCACGGCAAGGCCGCGGGCGGGCGGCAGCGGCAGCGGGCCCTGGAAGGACTCGGCGTACCGCTGGTTGTTCTCGAGCAGCTCGTCAGTTACGGACATAGAGCCGGATCCTCTCGGTCGCGTGGCTGATGACAGTCCTGCACGACGACGATGCCGTGCAGTGCCGTGCGGTCCTGCCCTCCGAGATTACTGCGTGCAATCGATATAATGAAGATCGGGATAATAGAATACCTAATCGGCCGCTGCGCCCGCGGCAGACCGAAGCTTGGCGAGTCCTAGGGTGAACTGGGAGGTCAGCGGGGGAAGAATGGCCGCACCGGCTGCGTGGTGCGTCAGCCAAAAGGCCGCACCGCGCGTGCCGGGCCACGCGCGCAAGGGTGACGTGGCCACCGGGGGGATAGCGGGATGAACCGATCCGTGGTGCGGGAGTTCCAGGTGCCCGGCCTCACAGTTCAGCCAGGCGAGGTACTGGTGCCGGTCGAGATTGGAGATCCGGCCCGCGGCCCGCTGAACTGCCCGGCGGCACCGCTCGTTGGCGGAAGCCTGCGGCGCAAGGGCAGGCCCGTTCGCTTCGCGACAGCGCCGCAGTTCCAGGATCCGCAGTACGACGCTGACGGCGCTGTGCTGTTCGTGGCAACCTGCCAGCAGCACGAGGGCGCGACGGCCGCACTGGCCGCCGCAGCGTCGCCCGCTGACCGGCTTGCCGTCGCCGCCGCTCGCTCGGCTGTCGAGGACTGGGCGGCCGTGCTCGGCACCCGCAGACTGCTGACGGGAGCGGCCCCGTGGTGCGACGGCGCGCAGCGCGCGCTCGAGGCAGCCGAGAAGGCGGTGGCCAACGCCGACAGCCGGGGCCGCAGCGTCCATATCTACGGCCAGCTCGCCGCCACGCAGGAGGCCGCCAGCGAACTCGCCGGCCGGGGCGCCGTATTCGGCAGCTCAGTGCCGGACATCCCCAGCGGGGACGTCATCATCTTCGCCGCGCATGGCGTCTCGCCCGAGGTGCGCGACGAAGCGGCCGCACGCGGGCTCGAGATCATCGATGCGACCTGCCCGCTGGTGGCCATGGCCCAGGCGCAGGCACGCAAGCTGGCCGACCGGGGCGATCAGCTGGTACTCATCGGGCAGCCGGAGCACCCGGCTGCGGCCGCGATAGCCAGCCACGCCGGCGGGGCGGCAGCGATTGTCGCCACCGCGGCCGGCACCGCAACGCTGCAGGTGACGGACGCCCGGCGGGTCTCCTACCTACTGCAGCCGGGCATCCCGGTGGAGGACAGCGCGCCAGTGGCGACGGCACTGCGATCCCGATTTCCCGCTGTCCGCGGGCCGCATCCGGACGGGTTCTGCTACGCGGCCTCCGATCGCGCCGACGGCATCCGCGCGATCGCGTCCGGTGCCGACCTGGTACTCATCCTTGGCGCACCGGAGTCGGCCGACGTCCGGCAGCTGACCGGGCTGGCCCGCGATTGCGGCGCCCGGGCGCAGGCCGTCGCCGATGTTGGCGAGATCACCCCGGCCATGCTCACCGCGATCGCATCGCTGGGCATCGCGGAGTCGACCTCGGCTCGCGCCGGGCTCGCCGCCGAGGTGACCGCGGCGCTGTCCGGCCTCGGCCCGGTAAGCGTGCTGCGCCGCCAGGTCAGCACGGCTGTCGAGGGCCGGCCCGCCGTTCTGGCACCGGTCGTCGGCTGATGAACGCGCGACACCGGGGGCAGGACTGACGGGGCCGGCAGCTGCAGCGGCTTGAGGCCACGGTGGCGGGGTAGGCTCCCCGGCATGGCGGACAAACCGGACGGTGGCATGGCTGGACCCGATCAGCACGCGGCGAGGACGCCCGGCAGGCTGCAGCGCGTCCTGGAGTCAGCCGAGTTCGCGGTCACGGCGGAGATCGGGCCGCCGCGCGGCGCCGACGCCGAGCCGGTCCGGCGCAAGGCCGCGCTGCTGCGGGACTGGGTCGATGCGGTGAACATCACCGACAACCAGAGCGCGTCGGTCCGGCTGGCGAGCTGGGCCGGAAGCCTGGCCGCGCTATCCGTCGGCGTAGCGCCGATCATGCAGCTGACCTGCCGGGACCGCAACCGGATCGCGCTGCAGTCTGAGCTGATCTCCGCATCGGCGATGGGCATACCCAACGTGCTGCTGATGACCGGCGACCATCCGAGGTTCGGCGATCATGCTGATGCCAAGCCGGTCTTCGACCTGGACAGCACCGAGTTGATGAGCGTTGCCGCGACCATGCGCGACGAGGGAAAGCTGATGTCGGGGCGCGCCCTCGATCCCGCGCCCAGCTGGCTGATCGGCGCCGTCGAGAATCCGGGCGGCCCGGCCGAGGTCAGCATTGCCCGGCTGGCTGCCAAGGTAGCCGCGGGCGCGCAGTTCGTGCAGACCCAGTTCGTCTTCGACGTGCCCGCCTTCGCAGCCTGGATGTCCCGGCTGCGCGACCTCGGGCTGGACGAGCGGTGTTACATCCTGGCCGGCGTCGGACCGATCCTGTCCCTGCGGGCACTCAGCCATCTGCAGGACAAAGTGCCGGGCGTGCATGTCCCCGAGCCCGTCGCCGACCGGCTGCGCCGCGGCGGCGAGGACCGGCTCGCCGAGGAGGGCGAGCGCCTGTGCGCAGAAATAGTCGGCCAGCTCAGGGAGATTCCCGGCGTCGCCGGGGTGCACGTGATGGCGGTGGCCAACGAACGCCGCATTCCCGGCATCCTGCGGCAGGCGGGCCTCGCGGCCCGGCCTGGCGGGCCAGTTCCCGCCAGCACCGCGCAAGGCAGCACCGCGCAAGGCAGCACCGGTGCGCATTAGGGTACGCCCGGTGGCCAGGCTCCGCGGCCCGGAGCCGCTGAACCTCATCGAGCCGCTCGGCCCGGTCTTTACCGCGCTGCACGCCAGCACGGTCGAGGGCCACGGCGAAGCTGGCCGTCCTGGTGGCCGCCGCGGCGCAGGTCCGGGCTGAGCTCGGCCCGGCGTAGCGGCAACGGCTAAGCGGGATACTGGCCGCGGATACCCGATCACGCCACAAGCCAAGCGGAGGCCAGGCATGCTCTTCCCGACGTCTCTAGTCGGCAGCTATCCGCAGCCAGACTGGCTGACCGACCGCGAGCGGCTGGCGGGCCGGTTCCCGCCCCGGGTGCGGGCGCGCGAGCTGTGGCGGGTCGATCCTGCCTACCTGGCCGAGGGCCAGCGGGATGCGACCCGGCTTGCCATCACCGACCAGGAGCAGGCTGGCCTGGACATCATCACCCGGCGGCGAGATCAGCCGGGAGAGCTTCTCCAACGCCCTCGCGACCGCGCTTGATGGCGTGGATATCCACAATCCGGGCAACGCGCTGGACCGCAGCGGCCATCCCAACCCCGTGCCGCGCATTGTCGGGATTCTCCTGCCCGGCTGTCGTGATTGGCGAAAGCAGTCGCCGACACAGGTGCACGAGCCCGGCCCGATCGTGCCCGTCGGGCTCGGGATCGCGGTAACAACGGGAATGAAGGTGTGCGGCAAGCCCGGAATCAGCGAGTGCAGCGTCCGCGACCCTGCACCGGACCCCGCAGCGCTCTCTGTCCCCGTGCCAGTTTCTGTCCCGCCCTCGCTCGTTCCCGTCCCGGTGCCGCCGGTGCCGACCGCGTTCCCGCCACCGGCACCGACCTGTCCGTGGCCGGCTCCGTTCTTCCCGCGCCGCGCCGAACTCGCGGCCTGGGTCGCTGCTGCGGCAGCCTGGCCGGAGGCTGCGGCACTGCCGCCGTGTATCGGCAACACCACGGCGAGGCCGGCCGCCGCGGCCGCGAAAATGCTGCCCGTGACCGCTGCGGCCTTGGCACGTTGCTCATATCGGATCTCCTCCCGCAGCGCCGACCGCCACCAGGCGTGGCGAGGACGTTGTCGTTACAGCGGTAGGAGCCAGCCGAGCCGTGGCCGAGCCGGGTGCTGATCTCGTAGACCGGCAGGCCCTCGCGGCGCAGCTCGATGACGCGGGCGCGGGCGGCGTCCTTCTTCGGCGCGCTCTTGCGCCCGGGTACGCCCGGCGGCGCGAACACGGTGAGCTTGCCTGCCCGCAGGTCGCGTACCAGGGAGGCCAGCGCGGCGCGGGTGCAGCCGGTGGCGGCCGCGGCCTGCTGCAACGATGCGCCCTCATACAGGCAGGCGCGCAGCGCCTCGTAGCGCCGCTGGTTCACCTGGCCGGGGCCGGCGAGCAGCTCCCAGCCCGGGCGCGGGGCCGATACGGCGGTCATGTCGCCGGTCTACCCCAGGGGCCGCGCCGTCCGGCGGTGGCCGACTCGCGCACCGTAATGCATTCTGTGTGCCTGTTTGCTGCCGTCTGGGGTGATTGGACTCGGACGATTCACTTCTGAGTGCCTCACGCCTCGTCTAGAGAAGGACTATCAGATCGTCGAATCATCCCGTATTTCGCCCCTGATTCAAGTACCGACACGAGTCAGATCCCGGCGACACACCGCCGGTCAGCCGCTTGGGGGCTTCAGCCAGACTGGGGTTCATATACCGGAGCGGAAGTCCGCGTTAGCGGCGCGGTTCAAGGATGACGGGTACTCGGCGTTCAAGGAGATCACCAGGGACGGGTTCGGAGAGCTGATCGGGGCGATCGAGCGCGGCGAGATCGACGTGGTGATCATCCGCGACATTGACCGGCTGACCCGGAACCTGACCAACTGGAACAGGTTCGAGAAAGCATGCGTGCTGCACGGCGTGCTGCTGAGCCCATATACGGGCGGTGACCTGGACCTGTCCACCCCCGAGGGTGCGTATTACGGGGGGATGGAGACGCTGCGGGCCAAGCGGGAAAGCGCGGTGAAAAGCGCCTGGGTGCGGGAGGCTGCCGACCGGAACGCGCGGGCCACGGCGGCGATGCTCAGGATGAATTCCCGCCACTCCGCAGCGGCATGCTGCCCATGCTGGTCATCAACAGCGGCGACCAGCCCCCGGAGACTGCCGGCAGCCCTGCTGGGCCGCTTGTGTCGCGGCACTCGGCGCCGGGCCGCCCCCGGTCCCGCTCTCCCGGATGACCGCCAGCCGACTCGCCGCCGCCATCACCAGCCCCGCCTATCTCCGCAACGTCCGGGAGATCGCCGGCCAGCTTGCCTGCGAAGACAAGCCGGAGAGTGGCTGGCCTGGCCGGATCGGTCGCGCGCCGGTGACAGCGTAGTCTGGGCGCCGCTGACCGCTGCGGTTAGGTGTACTCGTGTAGCCGCTGAGGTGAAGGCGCCAGTCCTCATGACCGCTCGAACCAGGGCGGCTGCGTTCTCGACAGCGTAGCGCCATCCGACAGCGAAGGCGGTCGCCCTGCGGTCAGGAAGCTGTCAGTATGCTCGCGAGGCGGCGGTTGATCCGTTCGGTGTCGAACGGCTCGGGTTCGCCGCCGTCCTCGCCGGGCGGGTTTCCTTGAGGCGCTTGTGGCGCCGTCTATCCCGGATGCTCATGGGTGACCGTGGCCAGGAAGTGCGCAATCCCCGTGCCGATCGCCTGGACCAGGTGGCCGAGCGTTATCAGGGTGGCGCCGAGCACGGCGGGATTCACGAACAACAGGAAGGTCGCCAGTAGCAGGAGGCCCCAGAGGAGGCATCCGCCTTTTACCTCGAATGCTATAAACACCTCGATTTCATGACTTGAACCCTAGGGCGACCAGCTACGGTGATCAAGCACCGCCACGCCCGGCGATGATCGCCCGCAACTCGGCGACCCTGGGAGCTGATGTCGACGGCCCAGGCTCGCTCGCAGCCCTCGAAGTGCTCGCGCCGGCGCCGGTCCTGTTCCTGAGCGGACCGCCGCGGCAGGTCCGTCAGACGCTCGCCGAAGTCGAGGCGCACCTGCACGACGCGGTGGCCGAGGCAATGGCCGCAGGGCTCGGCGGGCACGAGGCGCAGCTGGCCGCGGTCCAGCGGATCGGGCCCGCGCACGCGGTCAGCGGCCGCACCGCGCTGTTCGCCAGCCCGGCTACGGCGCTGGCCCGCCGCACGGCGCTAACCGGTTCGCTGGTGGCCGGAGTTGCACTGGTGGCAGTGGGCCTGTCCGGCGCGATCGCCTGGGCGCTCGCCGCGATCGGCGGCGGCCAGTTCGTCACCGCGCCCTTCCCGCCCGGCAGCTATAGCCGCGCCGACTGCGTCCGGTGGCTGGCCGGCGATCCCGGCACCCATAGCTGCGTCACAGCCATGGGTGCCGACCACGTCGGCGACATCCTGCTGTCGAGTTTCGCCGCGGGGATCCTCGGCCTGGTAACCCTGCTGGCGTTCTGGTTGATGCGGCGGCGCTGGCAGGACCGCGGCACGCTGACCGCGCGCCCGTCGGCAGTGCCGAAGCCACCGGCGCGATCCTGGCCGCGCTCGTCATGGTGTTCATGCTCGGGAGCGCGATCGACCTGGAGATGGTGCAGCGCGGGATAGGCGCCGGCCAGCCGTTCAGCCTCGCGGCCGCGGCCCTGGCCGCGGCAGTCTTCTTCGTCATCCGGCTCCGGCGGGCCGGCCAGATCCGCGCAGTGTCAGCACCCAGCTGACTTCAGTGTCCCGGCGTGCACCGCGCGGTAGACGGGGCCCCCGTCGCGAGCGGCTAGCCCCCGGCCGGCCGGGGCTAGCCGGGGGCTAGCTGACGCTCTGTCGCGGCGCAGGCGCCGTCCTGGCGCAGTCGCCTAGTCGCCGAGTTCCGCGCGGCGGCGGGTCACGTATTCCTCGAGCTCGGCCCGGATCGCGTCGTCGAGCGGCGGCTGCTGGTACTCCGCCAGCGTCTTGGCGCAGATCTCGCGGGCCCGGGCCGTCGCGTCCTTCCCGCCCTGCTTCAGCCAGCGGTCATAGTTCGACGTCGAGGACAGCAGCGGCCGGTAGAAGCACTCGCGGAACCGTTCCATCGTGTGCTGCGCGCCCAGGAAGTGGCCGCCGTGCCCGACTTCCTCGTGCGCGCCGAAGGCCAGCGACGCCTCGTCGATTTCCAGCGGGGTGAACTCCACCCGCAGCATCCGCAGCAGCTCGATGTCGACGATGAACTTCTCGTAGCACGAAACGAGGCCGCCCTCCAGCCAGCCCGCCGCATGCATCACCCAGTTGGCGCCCGCCAGGAACGTCGGCAGCAGGGTCATCAGCGACTCATACGCTGCCTGCGCGTCGACGGTCTGGCTGGAGTTGAGGCCGCCGCCGGTGCGGAACGGCAGCCCGAAGTGCCGGGCCAGCTGACCCGTGCACAGCAGCCCGATGGCCGACTCGGGCGTCCCGAAGCTCGGCGATCCTGACTGCATGTCGATGTTGGACAGGAACGACCCGAAGATGATGGGGCAGCCCGGCCGGATCAGCTGCGCCAGCGCGATCCCGGCCAGCGCCTCGGCCAGCTGCTGCACCAGCGCCGCCGGGATGGTCACCGGCGACATCGCGCCCATCAGCAGGAACGGGGTCAGCACCACCGGCTGGTTAGCCGCGCAGTACTCGAACTGGGCGTCCAGCATCCGGTCGTCCCAGCGCAGCGGGGAATTGCAGTTGATCAGCGAGATGGTCGCGGGCGTTGCCTCGATCGCCGGCCGGCCGCCGAAGAGGATCTCGGTCATCGCGATCGTATCGGCCGCGTTCGGCCCGGAAACGACATTGCCCATGTAGATCTTGTCGGTCAGGGTCTGCAGGGCGAAGATCATGTCCAGGTGCCGGGAGTCGAGCGGGGCGTCGTTTGGCTCGCAGATCACTCCCCCGGCCGAATCCAGCTCGCCGAACGACTGCGACAGCATCGCCAGCCGCCGGAAGTCGTCCATCGTGGCGTCCCGGCGGACGTCCCCGTCGCGCACGAACGGTGACCCGTACACGGCGCCGAACGCCATCTGGTCGCCGCCGATGTGCACGCTATTGGCGGGGTTCCTGGCCTGGACGTCGAACTCCTTCGGCGCCTTGGCGACCTGCTCGAGCACGAACTCGGGATCCAGCTTGACGACGTCGCCGTCGACCGACTGCCGGGCCTTGCGGAATAGCTCGACCGCCTCCGGCTTGGCGAACTGCACGCCGATCTCCGAAACGATCCGGCGCCAGCCCTTGTCGAGCACGCCGATCGCGTCCGGCGAAAGGATCTCGTAACGGGGCATGCGGTTGCGGAACATGACCACCTCGGCTGCAGACAGAACGGTGCTCGCTGGAAACCGTGCTCGCTTGACCCGGCCGATACCCGAATCTAGGATCACATAGTAGAACAAGGTTCCGTAAGATGGAACTTCGGTGCCGGATGGATCTTCGGTGCCGGATGGTACCGGGATCGGACGGAACCGGCGCCGGATGGAACCGGGATCGCACGAAGCCGGGAGTGAAGGGTCGGTCGTGACCAGCCCGAACGGAACGCAGGCGGTAGACCGGGCAGCGCAGCTGCTGCTCGAGGTCGTGCACGGCCCCGACCCGGTCACGTTCACCGAGCTGACCGCCCTGACCGGACTGGCCAAGAGCACCACCTCGCGACTGCTGATGGCCCTCGAGCGCAACGGGCTGGTCCGCCGGGACTCCAGCGGCAGGTTCGCGCCCGGCGAGGTGTTCATCTCCTACGCCTGCCGCGGCGGGGCCGAGGCCGACCTGGTCAGCGTGGCCCAGCCAGTCCTTCAGCAGCTCGGCGCCGATACCGGCGAGACCGTCAATCTCGGCGTCGCCCGGGCGGGCGGCATGGTCGAGCAGATTGCCCAGGTCGACAGCCGGTACCTGATCGGCGGCACGAACTGGGTGGGCCTTTCGGTGCCGCTGCACTGCGCCGCACTCGGCAAAGTGCTGCTGGCCTACGGCGCCGCGCAGCTGCCGCCCGGCAGGCTCGCGCAGCGCACGCCGCAGACGATCACCAGCCGGACCGCGCTGCAGGCCGAGCTGGCCGCGGCCCGCAGCCGCGGCTACGCCGTCACCGACGCAGAACTCGAACCCGGCCTGGTCGCCGTCGCCACGCCCGTCCACCGGGACCGGGACACGGTCGTCGCCGCGCTGTCGGTGTCCGGGCCCGCTACCCGGCTGGCCGGCGACCGGATCACCGAGGTGGCCGCCCGCTGCATCGCCCGCGCCGCCGAGCTTTCCGCCGCCCTCGGCCACCTGCCGTCTCCGACACTGCCAGCCCGGTCCCCGACCACCTAGACCCCGCACACCGAGCCCCCGCCCAGACACCGCCCGCCCAGACCCCGCCCCGCCCGAGCCGGTCCGCCGGGCATCCGCCGCAGAGAGAAGGTGCTGCGTGACGCAAGAGGAACTGCTTCGTCAGCTCTACGACTACACCCTGGTCGGCAACGCCCCGGAAGTGCTGCTGCTGACCAGGGAGGGCCTGGGCATGGGCATGGGCCCGGAGACCCTGCTGTACGAGGCGCTGATCCCGTCGCTGGAGGAGGTCGGCGCCCGGTTCGAGCGCGGCGACTTCTTCGTCCCCGAGATGCTGATCGCGGGCAAGGCCATGGCTGGCGCGCTGCAGATCCTCCGGCCGCTGCTGGCCGAGACCGGCGCCGAGCCCATCGGCACGATCGTGATGGGCACCGTCAAGGGCGACGTGCACGACATCGGCAAGAACCTGGTGAACATCATGTTCGAGGGCGCCGGCTTCCAGGTGATCGACCTTGGCGTGCAGGTCGCGCCGGAGAGGTTCATCGACGCGATCAAGGAGCACCAGCCCGACATCGTCGGCTTCTCGGCGTTCCTGACCACGACGATGCCGATGTTCAAGGCCAACATCAACGCGCTGCAGAAAGCGGGCCTGCGCGATCAGGTGATCGTCATGGTCGGCGGCGCGCCGGTCACCCAGGAGTACGCCGACGTCGTCGGTGCCGACGGCTACGCCGCGGACGCCTCAGCCGCGGTCGTCCGGGCCAAAGAGCTGCTGCGACGACGCCGCGCCGCCGCGCCGGCCTAACGAGGGGGCACATCCATGGAAACAGTCCTGCGCTCGCGCAGCCGTGAGGTCGTCATCGGGCCGGGCCACCCGTTTTGCATCGTGGGTGAACGGATCAACCCGACCGGGCGCAAGCTGTTCCAGGAACAGCTCCGGCGCGGCGACCTGTCCCGGCTCGAGATCGACGTCGCGCAGCAGGTGGCGGGCGGCGCCATGGTGCTGGACATCAACATGGGCGCGCCGCTGGCCGACGAGACCGGGCTGATGGTCGCGGCCGTCACGCTCATGCAGGGGCTGACCGACCTGCCGCTGTGCCTGGACTCCTCGATCGTCGAGGTGCTGGAGGCGGGCCTGGCCGCTTGCGACGGCAAGGCCCTGGTCAACTCGGTCACCGCCGAGGACGAGCGGCTGGATGCCATCCTGCCGCTGGTCAAACGGCACGGCGCCGCAGTGATCGCGCTGCCCAACGACGAGGAGGAGATCCCGGCGGATCCGCGCAAGAGGCTGGAGCTCACCCGCAAGATCGTCGAGGTGGCGACCGGGAAATACGGCATCCCGATCGAGGACATCGTGATCGACCCGCTGGCGATGCCGGTCGGCGCGGACACCACGCTGGTGCTGCGCACGCTGGAGACGATCGCGCTGCTGCGGGAGGAGTTCGGCGTGAACATGACCCTCGGCGCCTCCAACGTCTCCTTCGGCATGCCCGACCGCGCCTCGATCGGCGCCGCGTTCCTGCCGATCGCCATCGCGAATGGCCTGACCAGCGCGATCATGGACGCCCGCTCGCCGCAGCTGGTCCGCTCGGTCAAGGCAGCCGACCTGCTGCTCGACCGCGACCCGTGGGGCGCCGCCTGGATCGCCGCGCACCGGGCCCAGGTTCAGCAAGCACAGCAAGCCCAGGCGCAGGCCCAGGCCGAGGCAGCACAGGCGCCGGCTTCGCCATGACGCATGCGCCGGCCGACGCGGCGATCGAGCTGCCGACCAGAGTCGATCTTGTTTTTACGCCAAACGGGAATCGCGTGCGGGTGCCGCCCGGAGTCACAATCTTCGACGCGGCGAGCTGGAACGGCATCGCGATCGACTCGACCTGCGGCGGCCACGGCACCTGCAAGAAATGCCGGGTGCGGGTCACCGACGGCAGCGTGCCCGCCTCGCCGCTGGACGCACGCGCGTTCTCACCCGACGAGCTGCGCGACGGCTGGCGGCTGGCCTGCCGCGCCCTCGCCACCACCGACCTGCAGATCGAGGTGCCGCCGCTGGCCACCCGGCCGAAGGCCGCGACCGTCGGTGTCGGCCGGCAGGTGATATTGCGCCCCGCCGTGCAGAAGCGCTACCTGGAGCTGGCCGAGCCCTCGCTGAGCGACCAGCACACTGACCTCGAACGGGTGCTCGCCGGGCTGGACGACCTCGAGCTGCGGGCGGATCTGGCCGTGCTGCGGACGATCGGGCGGGTGCTGCGCGCCGCCGACTATAAGGTCACCGCGGTCATCGTCGACGACGTGCTGATTGACGTTCAGGCCGGGGACACCACCGGGCAGGTGTACGGGATCGCGTTCGACCTCGGCACGACGACCGTGGTCGCGACGCTGCTCGACCTGTGCACCGGGACGCCACAGGCGGTGACGTCCATGCTGAACCGGCAGCAGCCGTTTGGCGCGGACGTCATTACCCGGATCAGTGCGATCATGATGGATCCTGATGCGCTCGCGAGCCTGTCCGCGCGGGCGCACGAGACGCTGGCCCAGCTGGCGGGCGAAGTCTGCGCGGAGGCGGGCGTCGACCCGCGGGACGTCTACGAGGTGGCACTCGCCGGGAACGCCACGATGACGCACATCGTGCTCGGGGTCGATCCCGAGCCGCTCGGGGTGGCCCCGTTCATTATGTCGGCCCGGCTGCTGCCTGAGGTGCTGGCCGCTGACGTCGGCCTGGAGCTGCACCCGCGGGCCCGGGCGTTCTTGTTCCCCGCGTTCGGTGCGTACGTGGGCGGTGACATCACTGCCGGGCTGCTGGCCACCGGGATGAACCGGGACGCACGGACCCGGCTGTTCATCGACATCGGCACCAACTGCGAGATCGTGCTCGGCAACCGCGACTGGCTGCTCGCCACCGCCGCGCCGGCCGGGCCTGCCTTCGAGGGCGCGGCGATCCGGTGCGGCATGCGGGCCGCCGACGGGGCGATCGAGGTTGTCTCGCTGTCGCCCGGCGGCGTGGAGCTGAAGGTGATCGGCGACGCCGAGCCGGCCGGGCTGTGCGGGTCCGGGCTGGTGGACGCGGTCGCCGGGCTCGTCGGCCTGGGGCTGCTCGATCGCAGCGGCCGGTTCATCCCCGAGGAGGACGCCGCGGCCCTGGCGCCGGGCCTGGCCGGCCGGCTGACTCAGCTCGGGGCCGAACGGGTTTTCGTGCTGCACTGGCTCGCCGAGCCGGGCGACGCCGAGCATGCGATCTTCCTGTCCCAGCGGGACGTGCGCGAACTGCAGTTCGCCAAGGCCGCGATCGCGACCGGGTGGAACATCCTGCTGGAAGAGTCCGGCCTGCAGGCCGACGACATCCAGCAGGTGCTGCTCGCCGGGTCGTTCGGCAGCTACCTGTCCCCGGCCAACGCGATCCGGCTGGGGCTGGTGCCGCGGCTGCCGGTGCTGCGGGTCGTCAGTGCCGGCAACGTGGCAGGCGAGGGAGCCAAGATGGCGCTGCTGTCGGTCCGCGAGCGGGCCGGCGCCCTCGCGCTGCTGGAGGAGGTGAGGTATGTCGAGCTCTCCGATCGGCCTGACTTCAACGACGCCTTCGTCGACCAGCTGCAGTTCCCTGCCTGAGTCAGCGCTGCCTGACTCAGCGCCGCCTGACTCAGCGCCGGTCGCGGTGATCGGGTGCGGCGCGCTCGGCGCGCACATCCGCGAGATCGCCGCGCGGCGCGGCTGGCAGATCGAGCTGCATCTGCTGCCCGCGCTGCTGCACAACCGGCCCGAGCGGATCGCGCCCGCCGCGCAGGACCTGGCGCTCCGGCTGCAGGGCCGGGGCCTGCGGGTGGTGCTGGCCTACGCCGACTGCGGCAGCTACGGGGCGCTGGACCAGCTGTGCGCACGGCTGGGTCTGCAGCGGCTGGCAGGGCTGCACTGTTATGACGTGTTCGGCGGGGCCGACCGGTTGCGCGCGGAATTGGAGTCGCAGCCGGGGACCTACCTGCTGACCGACTACCTGGTGCGCAGCTTCCGCCGGACTGTGCTGGCCGAGCTCGGCCTTGATCGCCATCCGGAGCTGTGGCCGGACTACTTCGGGCACTACCGGCGGCTGGTGTGGCTGGCGCAGGCCAGTGCCGCGGCGCCGGATGGCCCCGCGGCGGATCGGGCCGCTCTGGATCGGGCCGCTCTGGATCGTGAGGCCGCCGCCATCGCGGCGATGTTCGGCCTGCCGCTGACGGTGCTGGACGTCGGCACCGTTGGCCTCGAACGCGAGCTTGAGCGCCTCGTGACCGGCGCGGCTCCGCCGGCCCTCGCTGCTGATGCCGCACCGGGCGCTGCTGCCGGGACGCGCGAGCCGGACGGCGCGCGGTGATCCCCCGCGACGGCCTGCGCAGGGCCGCGGCCCTGCTGGCGGCGCCCCGATACGAGGTATTCCCGGCCGCGAGCGTCGAGCAGGCGATACTCGACTGGGTGCCGCGCGAGCTCACCGTCACGGTCACCGCCTCACCGGTCAAAGGGCTGGGGCCGACCCTGGACCTGACCGAGCGCCTTTCCGCGCACGGCTACCGGGTAGTGCCGCACCTGTCGGCCAGGCTGGTGCACGACGAGGCGCACCTCACGGACATCGTTGCCCGGCTGCGAGTCTGCGGGGTGGACGACGTGTTCGTCCCGGCCGGCGACGCCGACCCGCCACTCGGCCGGTTCGACAGCGCACTCGGCCTGCTCAACGCCCTGGCCGAGATGGATCGTCCGTTCTCCCGCGCTGGCGTCACCGGCTACCCGCAGAGCCACCCGAAGATCGGCGACGACATCACCGTCCAGGCGATGTGGGACAAGCGCCATCACGCGGCCTATCTCGTGAGCAACCTGTGCTTCAACCCGGCAACGCTGCGGCAGTGGATCAGCCGGGTGCGGGCGCGGGGCGTCACTCTGCCGCTCTTCGTCGGCCTGTCCGGCCCGGTGAACCGGCCAGGCTGCTGCGGATGGCGGCCGTGGCCGGGGTCTCGGAGTCGGCCAGGTTCCTGTCCGGGCACACCGAGTGGTTCCTGCGGGTCGGCACGCCCGGCGGCTACAGCCCGGACCGGCTGCTCGAACGCGCCGGCGGCACGCTGACCGCTCCGGCGGCTGCTGTCGAGGGACTGCACATCTTCACCTTCAACCAGCTCCGCCAGACCGAGGAGTGGCGCCGGGCGCTCCTCGACCGGCTCGCCGGCGCGGCCCTTCCCTGAGCACGGCGCCTGCCCTGACCGCCGCGTTCGGACCGGCCTCCCCCGCACGGTGCCCCCGCGGGCCTCCCCCCGCCCCGTGCCCCCGGCGCTGCTTTCCTTGATCCGGTAAAGTCTGCGTCTCCCTGGACGTCTTTTTTTGCCGGATCATGGAAGGATGCCGACATATCCGACCTCCGGCCTGGTGGCCGGTCCGAGTTAGGGTCCTGAAGGTGACCGAACCCCGCGTGGCCGTCGGGCCTGCCCCCTCTGATACCGCGTACGAGGCCATCCGTCTCGGCGGCGGCGAGCCCGTCGACGCCGACGCCTCGGCAGACGCGCTTGTCTGGCTCGATCCTGCCGATCTCGACGGACTGAAGGACGCCCTCGCCGCCGCTCGCTCGGCCCGCTGGGTGCAGCTTCCCTTCGCGGGCGTCGAACGGGCAGCGGCGTCCGGGCTGTTCGACTCCGACCGGACCTGGACATCCGCGAAGGGTGCCTACGCCGAGCCGGTCGCTGAGCACGCCCTGACTCTTGCGCTGGCCGGGCTGCGCTGCCTGCCGGAGCGCATCATCGCTCGGTCGTGGGGAGAGCCGGCCGGGGCGAGCCTGTACGACGAGCCGGTGACGATCCTGGGCGGCGGCGGCATCGCCGTCAGCCTGCTCGAACTGCTCGCGCCGTTTCGCGCCGTTGCCACCGTCGTGCGCCGCCAGCCCGAGCCGGTTCCCGGCGCCGTGCACACGCTGCCGCAGTCCCAGCTGCATGAGGCGCTGGCCGGCGCCAGGATTGTCTTCCTGGCTCTCGCGCTCACGCCCGGCACCGAGCGGATCATCGGTGCTGCCGAGCTGGACGTGATGCGACCGGACTCCTGGCTGGTTAACGTGGCGCGGGGGCGTCACGTAGACACCGACGCGCTCGTCACTGCCTTGCGGGCCGGCGCCATCGGCGGGGCGGCACTCGATGTCACCGACCCTGAGCCGCTGCCGGACGGGCACCCGCTCTGGGAGCTGGAGAATTGCGTCATCACGCCGCACACCGCCGAGACCCCGGAGATGGCCGAGCGGCTGCTTGCCCGCCGCATCCAGGACAACGTCACCAGGTTCGCCGCCGGTGAGCCGCTGATCGGGGTCGTTGACCCCGATGCCGGGTATTAGCCGCCGGTCGGGGGCGGCGCACCCCAGCTGACCGGAATACCGTGCGGCGAGGCGATGCCGAGGACGCATTCCCGGCCGCCCGGCCAGGTAGTCAGAGTGACCAGGAAACCGCGGTTTCTGGACGGCTCAAGATAGCGATATGCAAAACGCGCTGACCGGGTGGCGGCCGCGCCCAGCGCGCTGACCCGCTCCGCGAGGGCCGCTCGCTGCCGCGGATCGAGGTGCACGGACGACCGAGTGCCACCGGCTGTCCAGCTGCCCTCGGTCAGCGCGGTGCGCGCAAGAGTGACATCCGCTGCTTCCTGCCGCAGGTCGGCCGGCATCTCGGCAGCGAGGGTGAGGCCGCCGCGAAGCCGCTCCAGCCGGTCCGCCTGATCTGGCCAGACGCAGGCGGTGAGCTTCAGCTGGCCTCCCGGCGTGGTCGGGTCGATCGGGTCGACGTCCCCGCCGGTGCGACCGGTCACCTCGACGCGGGCGGCCGGGGGCGCTGCCCCTGCCACGCGCCGCGCAGCGCAACCGCCGACGACGGGTCGCCGTGCAGGCCGGCATTCCCGGCTATATGAAAGCGGTCGGCGCGCAGGTTGAGGCCCGCACTCGCACCGATCTCGACCAGCCGGACCGGCAATGCCGCCTCGGCGCAGATATGCCGCAGGCCGCCGGGCAGCGCCGCTCCGCGCCCCACCTCACTTGCCAGCGGCGGCCGGCCTAGCCACTCCCGGACCGCGTCCCGCTGCTCGGCGAGCGTCCGCCGCAAGGCCTGCCACGCATCGGCGCCGCCCGGCCCTGGATCAGCGGTGCCGCCCGCCGACGGGTAAAAGGCCGCAAGCTAGGGTGCCGGACAGCGCCAGTGCATGCGCCCCGCCGAGCATCCGCAGGGCCAGCGCGCTCCGCCCGCGGTCTTCCAGGTGACCCTCCAGCACGTCGGCAGCGGGGCCGGCGGCCAGCAGGTCACCGGCGGCCAGCAGGTCACCGGCGGCATGGCCGAGCAGGTCGCCATAGAGCGGGCTGCCCGGTGCCCGGCAGGCCCGTCCCTGCTGGCGCAGCAGCCGCGCCGTCCGCTCCAGCGGCGATTCTGCCAGCCGCGCGGTTCCACCCGGCAACTATGGCAGGAACACTTGGCTGCCGGGCCGTCGGCCGACCGCACTGTGGCGGCTTGCCGACCGCACTGTGGCGGCTTGCCGACCGCACTGTGGCGGTTTGCCGCGCCGCTCCAGCGGGTCATCGCGTCGCATATGCCGATGACGGACTTCCGCGAGCCGTCAGTGGTGTTTGCTGTGCGTAAGCAGTGGAATGCCAGTTGTGATAGCTGGGCGCTAGTGTTAGCACGGCGCGGCCGGCAGTGGCGCAGCCGGCAGTACGGTGCCGCGCGGCGTCCAGGTCGGCATGCGGGCTGACGAGAGCGTTGCACAGCGGGCATCAGGCCATGTCCGCCGGGCAGAACGGGGCGAGGCCCCTCCATGTATGAGATGGAGGGGCCTCGCTTGGC
>OCTA010001631.1_pt1 | contig 20616 bp, 17 predicted proteins | sample 1538991 | NCBI WGS metagenome assembly OCTA01 (sample SAMEA3539302, study PRJEB22396) | soil metagenome | biome: tundra; feature: field; material: soil | place: USA | collected 2010-05 | depth 0.15 m | reverse complement strand
TGCTGCACATCAATCCGGTCACGGCGCGCGTCCACGTCGTCGAAATGGAACGCGAATGAACGCCATTTCCCACAACGCCGGATTCTCGCTCGTGGAAGTCATGGTGGCCATTTTGATTTTGGCCATCGCGCTGGTCGGCCTCACGCAGGGACTCACCACGGCACTGGCTTCGAGCAAGGAATCGGAAGTGCAAACCACCGCCGCGCTCTTTGCCGCGGGACAAATCGAGCTGCTGCGCGCGGAAAAAGATTTGACGGATGGAACCGACAATGGCGATTGCGGCGCGGGACTTTCGCTTTACCGCTGGAAGCAAACCGTCAGCTCCACGGATATTGACGGGCTGCATGATGTGGACGTGGTGGTGGAGAACTCGCAAACCGGCGCGGAAATTTATGAATTGAAAACCTTGCTGTTTCAAATTCCAGAAGATGCGTCCGGCAAAGCGAAGCCAACAAAATCAAAAGCAAAACGGCCATGACAATTCGCTCATCCCAGCGCCCGGCCGCCGCCTTCACTTTGATCGAAGTGATGATCAGTTCGGCGTTGATGGCGTTGATTTTGGTGAGCGCGTATATGTGCCTGGGCGCGGGATTTTCCGCGCAGAAATTGATCGAGCCACGCGTGGAAATCATCCAGAACGGCCGTGTCGCGCTGGCGCTCATGTCGGCGGATCTGCGCGCCGCGTGCCCGCTGTCCAAGTCGGACGATTTTCTCGGCATGACGCGGATGGTCGGCGACATCGAGGCGGACAATCTCGATTTTGCGACGCACAATTACACGCCGCGCCGCGTGCGCGAAGGGGATTTCTGCCAGGAAAGTTTTTATCTGGACAAGGATTTGGAGACGGGCCAGTTCAGTCTCTGGCGGCGGCGCAACCCGACCATCGCGTTCGATGCGCTGTCGGGCGGAAGCAAGGAAGAAATCGCGAAAGGCGTGGTCGGCTTGAAGCTGGAATATTTCGACGGGCTGGATTGGTATAATTCGTGGGGCGAAGTGAAGTCTTCGGATAAAACGGATAAAAAACAAAATTCAGCGCGCGAAAAAAATAATTTGTCCGGCCTGCCCGACGCCGTGCGCATCACGCTGCTGCTGGATTCCAATCCGAAGAAAAAAAATCCCGACGCCGTGACGGGCGAAGAAAAGCCCGAACCACCGCTCGTTTTCCAGACCGTGGCGCGATTGAATCTGGCCAGTGCTTCGCAAAACAATTCCAGCGCTGCGGACGCAGGAAGTTCCGACAACGCATCACCGCCCGGCCAGCCGGAAAACGGAGGCAATAATTAAGACGATGCGCCAAAGAGCTTCCATTCTGGTCGGATTGTTGTGGTGCCTGGCGCTGTTGTCGGTCATCGTCATCGGCGTGCTGCACACGGCGCGGATGGATTTGCTCGTGGTGAAAAATTACGGCGACCGGATTCAGGCGCATTATCTCGCGCTGGCGGGAATCGAAAAAGCCCGGGCGCTGCTGTATCGCGACGCCAATGACCGCAGCCGCAGCCAGAAAAATCACAGCGGCAATTTCTATGACGACGCGCAGCAATTTCGCGATGTCGCGCTGGGACGCGGCGTTTTCAGCGTTCTGCGCCGGGGACGTTCGGATGAAGGTGGCGGAGTTGTTTATGGCGTCAGCGACGAAGAAAGCCGGCTTAATTTGAACGCCGCAACCGCCGACGAACTGGCCAAACTGCAAAACATGACGCCGGACGTGGCCGCCGCCATCGTGAACTGGCGCGGCGGCGACAGCGCGACGGTCGCGGCGGAAGCGCAGTATTACGCCGGCCTGCAGCCGCCGTATCAGCCGCGCAACGGCCCGTTTCAAACGGTGCGCGAACTCCTGATGGTTCGCGGCGTCACGGCTGATTTGTTTTTGGGCCGGGATGTTCACCAAAACGGATTGCTCGCCGCGGCGGGAGAACATGATTTTGCGTTTCCCGGTTCCGTTGACAGTGCGGATTTGGGCTGGGCCGGAATTCTGACCGTTGATTCGACGGTGCAAAATGTGAACGCCGCCGGCGAAGATCGCGTCAACATCCAGTCGGCAGATGAAAGTTCGCTGACCGCTATCCGGGGCATCACGCCGCAGATTGCGCGGGCGATGGTCGCGTATCGCGGGCAGCATCGCTTTGAAAGCATCGCCGATTTATTGGATGTCACGCCGCCGCAAAATCAAAATGGGCGGGGTTCGGGTGGCCGGGACGCATCGGCACAATCCACATCGGATCAATCGGGAAAAAAAGTGGTGGACGAAAATCTTTTCATGGACATCGCGGACGACGTGACGACGGAAACAGGCGCGAGCCTGTCCGGCGCAATCAACATCAACACCGCCGGCCTCGATGTGCTTGTCTGTCTGCCGGGCGTGAGCCGCGAACTGGCGCAGGCCATCATTTCGCAGCGGCAGTCGGGCGGATTTTTTGCCAACACGGGCGAGCTGTTAAAAGTCCCGGGATTGACGAGCGATATGTTCAAGCAAATTGCTCCGCTGGTGACCGCGCGCTCGGAAACTTTCCGCATTTTGAGCGAAGGGAAAATCAATTCATCTGGCGCACGGCAGCGCATTCAGGCCATCATTCACGTCGGACTCAACGGCCAGAAAACACTCTCATGGCGGGAGGACGACCTGTGAAAAAAATATCTTTCCTGAATCCGCCGCCGCTTTATGTCGAGATCGGCCAAAGCCGGCTCAAAGCCCTCCATGAAAACAGCGGCGTGGAACTGGCGCTGGAACGCCAGCCCGACGGACGCCTCACCGCGCCGTGCAAGGAAAAAACTGTCGCCGCGTTGAAAGATTTTCTGAAGGCAAAAGGCTGGCAGCCCCGCGCCCGCGCGTTTTGCGCGATTGGTTCGCGCGGAGTTTCGCTGCGGCGGCTGTCGCTGCCCGCCGGCGTGAAAGAGGAATTTCACCAGCGGCTGCGGTTGCAAATCGAAGGTGAATTTCCACTGCCGCCCGATGAACTCGCCTGGGGGTGCCAGCAACTTGGCGGATCGAAGTTGAACGGCGCGCTGGCGAAACAGGAACTGCTCGTGGCCGCCGTGAAAAAAGCGGTGGTGGCGGACTATCATGAAATCCTGCGCGCCTGCGGAACGGAGCCGGTCTTCACTTTGGCGGCGTTGGCGCGACGGAATCTTTGCGCGGCGTCGTTGCATGATTTCGCGATGCTGGACATCGGCAACAGCCAGTCGGAACTCGCGGTTTTTGAAAAAGGCGTTCCCACAAATTCCCGGATTATTTTTTGGGGCAGTGAAAACACTTCCAGTCTGGCAGAGGCCAAGCTGGACACGCTGGCCCAAGCCATCAAAGGCAGTTTGACCGGGACAAAATTATTTGTTTCCGGCAGCAAGATTTCTGAAGACTTCGCCACGCGGCTGGACAAGGCATTGGGCACGGGCTGGCAATGTGAATGCTTGGAAGCCACGCCCGGCGAAGGCCGTTCGGCGGCGATTGCCGGCCTCAAAACAATTGGCGAGCAAGGTGGCGAGCCGCCGTTGCTCATTCGGGTTGAACAAACGAACAACACCGCGACGAGCCTGGCGGCGCTGGACTTGAAGAAATGGGGAATCCGCGTCGGGGCGCTGGTGGCCGCGCTGCTGTTGCTGCCGTATGCCGAGGCGCTGCTGTTGAAACCGCATCTTGCAAAAAAAGTCGCCACGTTCAAGGCCGAGGCGGCGCGATTGACGATCATTGACCGCGAACTGGATTTTCTGCGTTATTTGAAATCGAGCCAGCCGCCTTACCTCGAAGTGCTGTCGGTATTTTCCAAGTCCGTGCCGCCGGGCACGCATTTCGATTCGCTCTCGTTAAACAGCCACGGCGAAGTTTCTTTGCGCTGCGCTTTTCACGATGGCCAGCAAGTCGCGGATTTCCGCACCAAACTGATTGATTCCGGTTTTTTCGCGAACGTCACCGTCGAGGAACAGGTGCCCACGCCCGACCGGCAGCGAGTCAACGTGCGGATCAGCGCGCTGGAGAAACCCACCGCGCAGTTGCAGGCGCTCGTCGCCAGCTTGCCCGCCGAGGAAATGACCAAGGACGGCAAATCATCCGCGCCCGGCGCAAAGCCGCCCGGTGTTTCGTCCGCCGCGTCCGGCGTGCCGCCGGCGGCAAGAAAGGAGACGAAATAAATTTTATGCATCCCTTGACTGATCGCGAAAAACTCATGGTTCGCTTTGCCGTCGCGGGCATCGTGATCTATCTCGCCCTGTTTTATGGCTTCGGGTTTTTTGGGAAAAAACATTCCGAATACCAGCAGCTTGTGACCGAGGCAAAAAATCTCCGGCAGCAAATCCTGCCTTACCAGGACAAGGCGCTGGTTGCGAAAAAGCTGATGGACGATTTTCACCTGGACCCGGCGAAGTTGAAAAAAGAAACGGTCGTGTCGGACGCGAGCGCGGCCATTCAGAAAGCGGCCAAGTCCGGCGGGCTGCAACTCGGCCCGATCCGCGAATCGCCGTCGCGCGGCTCCGGCAAGGCGCTGGCGACGGTGCAACTGGAAAGCTCCGGCCAGGTTCCGTCCGTGCTGACTTTTCTCGCCAGCCTGAACAGCATCGGTTTTCCGGTGGTGGTGGATTCGGTGCAATTCACCGCCGACAACAGCCGACCGGGCCAGGTCAAATTGAATTTGACGATCATCATTTTGGATTTTGACCAGCAGAAAAGTGATCAGCCGAAAAAAGCGGAGGCCGCCCATGCGTGAACTCCGTCAACGCGCCGAACCGATTTTGAAGATCACCTGCCTCCTTTTGGCGGCAGTTGTGGTTTATCAACTGGCGGGAATTGTTCTTCGGTGGAATCCGTTTCGCGGCGTGACTGTGCCGGAATTGCCGTCACTGGTGGGCAGCACAAACAATCCGGCGGGCGGCGGTCACGGGACAAATCTGGCTGCGTCGGCGACAAGCAAAGGAACCAACAGCGCGCAACATCTGGTGGGAACCAACACTGCGGCGGCGGCGGGCGCAAAGACAAATTCAACCGTGCAAAAAATGCTGGCGCAAAAGGGAACAAATGCAATGGCTCACGGTGAAAACCGGGCGGACTTGGAGACAAATGTTTTGATTTTGACGACGGCTGCAGGAACCAACGTTGCGTCGTTGGCAATCAACACAGCCACAAATTCAATGGCTCAGGTTGCTTTGGAAATGACGAATACCAACGCAGAAACCAATGTTGTCGCGCGGTTGGAAACAAAATTGAGCGGAACAAATTCCGCGCCGGCAACGAACTCGTCAGGCTTGGGGACAAATGTTTTGATCTCGACGTCAGTGGCGGAAACAAACAGCGGAACGCCCGTGACGATTGCGGATACAAATGCCATTTCGCCGCTGGTGCCGGCAGAAAAGGGCAGCAATTCCCTGGCTCACGCGGAGCCGCAAAAAACGGACACCAATGTTGTCGCGCGGCTGGAAACAAAATTGAGCGGGACGAATTCCGCCGCCTCCACGAACGTCGCGGAAAACGGCACCAACATTTTGCGCCATTCAAAATCTGAAAAGAGGAGCGCCAGTTCCAGCCCGGCCCCGGACATGGCGGGGATGAATTTCAATCCGTTTCAGCCGCCCGGAAAAAGCAACGTGGAACTTCCGCCAGCCATGAAATCGCGGATCAGCAAGATCACGGACAGCGAAATTCTCGGTCCGGTGATGCACCCGCTGCCGATGGGGCTGCTGGGCATCGCCGGCGAGTTTGCGTTTCTGCGTTCCGCGAACGGGCAGACCGGGCTGGTGAAACCCGGCGATTCGCTGGACGATATAAAATTGCTCCGCATCGGCATCAACCGGGTGCTGATCGAGCAAAGCGGGCAGAAAAAAGAACTGATGATTTTTTCCGGTTACGGCGGCGACAGCCTGCTACCAACGAATACTCCCGATGAAAACAACCACCCATAAACAACAGCGTTTTTTTTACGCGCTGTCCGGCTTGATCGCCGCGCTGATTATTTTAAGCCTGCCGACGCCGGTTTCGGCGCAACGCCCGCCGCGAAACATCATCATGCCGCCCGATTTTTCCGGGCCAATGCCGCCGTCGCCCAGTTCCGACAATTCATCGTCAAAATCGGATTCCGCCGGCAAGGACACCGGGCCGTGGATTCCGTCGGCGTCGTTGTCGGCCGGCGGCACCAATGCCACGGATGGGATCCAGTTGAGTTTTCAAGGCGCGAACATTGACATGATCGTGCAATGGCTGTCGCAGACGACGGGCAAAAGTGTTTTGAAACACCCGCAGGTGCAATGTCAGTTGACCATCACCAGTTCCAAAAAAGTCAGCCAGCGCGAGGCCATTAATTTGGTTTATCGCGCGCTGGCGTTGGAAGGTTTCTCGGCGGTTGAGTTCAGCGACTCCATCCTCATCGTGCCGCAGGACAAGGAGCCGCGCATGAGTCCCGAACTGCTGGGCGGCACGAACGTGCCGGAAGGCCGGCAGCGGCTGGTGAAAGTTTTTGCGCTGAAACATATTCAGGCCTTGGATTTGAAGGACCGGATTGGCACGGCGCTTTCGGACAAGGCCGGCATTTATGTGGACGAGCAGGCCAACCAGATCATCATCACGGATTATAATGACAACATCCGCGCCGTCGGCGGACTCATCGCGGCGCTCGACATGGACAAGCCCGAAGATGTGACCGTGCGGGTCATCGCCTTGAAAAATGTTTCGGCGACGGATTTGATGAAGGAGATCGGGCCGTTGTATCAAAAGAAAAACGGCAAAACGCTGAAGGACACGGTGGAGGTGACGGCGGATGACCAGTCCAACACGCTGCTGATTCTTTCCAGCGAGGCGAATTTCCGGGTCATCCAGCAGATTGTCGCCTCGCTGGACACCGAAGAGGCGCTGGAAAAAGTCATGCGGACGTTCACGCTCAAAAACGCCGACGCGCAGGACGTGGCCAAGCAGTTGCAGGACCTCAACTCGCAGCAAAACATCACGGCCAGGTATATTTACAATTACGGCGGGATGTCATCATCGGGCAAAGATTCCAAGAAAATGACGGTGGTGGCCGACCGCCGTCGCAACGCCGTCATCATTCAGGCGCCGCCGTCGCAAATGGACTCCATCGAAAAAATGATCACCGAGCTTGATGCCCCGGTGGACGATGGCAGCCTGGCGCCGAAAATTTATCCGATGAAATATGCGAGTGCGTCGGACATCGAGGACGTGCTGAACGAGTTGTTTTTGAAAAAGACGGTGCAGCGGAATTATTGGGATTATTTCAGCGATGATTCCAGCTCCTCCACGCCCGACCGGGATGTGGGCCGGCTGTATGGCAAGGTCCGCATCACCAGCGAGCCGAACTCCAACGCGCTCATCGTCACCGCGAACTCCAAGGAAAATCTGGAGGCCGTGGAACAGATCATCAATCAACTGGACCGGCCGCCGGAGGCCGCGGAAAGCACGCTGCACATCGGCTTGAAATTTGCCAAGGCGATTGATCTCGCCAACAGCATCAATATTATTTTCGCCAAGAACGGCTCGCCGCCGTTGCGGGCCACGGCGCCGCAAAACCAGCCGAACAATGCCGGCACGCAGCCGAACCAGGCGCAAACGCCAAGTTCATCGGCGGAAACCGGGTTTGATCTCGGCGTGGAAACGAAGATTGACGGTTATTTTCCGTGGCTGGGCGGGCAGCTCGACAACAGCACGCGTTCCTCCGACACCCATGCCGTCCAGCCCGTCAGCGACCTGATTGGCCGGGTCCGCGCCGTGGCCGACGAACGCAGCAACGCGCTGATGATTTCCGCGAACGTTCATTTCTTCCCGCAGGTTTTGAAATTGATCACCGACCTGGATGCGCCCACCGACCAGGTGCTCATCGAGGCGCGGCTGGTCGAAGTTTCGAGCGACTTTCTCGACAAGCTGGGAGTCCGCTGGTCGCCCAATGGCAGCCAGGTTTTCACCGCCGACGACTACGACAATTCGCTGCTGGCCAGCGCCACCGCCCAATACCAGCGCGGCGTCGGCGCGAACACCGCCGTCAACACGCCTTCGACCGCCACCATTGCCCAGTCGCTGGCCTCGTTGCGTTCCGGCGTGCTGTCCGGTTCCATCAACATGGATTTCCTGGTGCAATTCCTGAAGAAGACCACCGACGCCACCGTGCTGGCCGAACCGCAGCTCAACATCCGCGACAATGAAACCGGCAAGCTCTTCGTCGGCCAGGAAGTGCCGGTGCCGGACACCTCGCAGGTTTCCGGGCTGAACGGCTCCCAAAACACCACCATCCGCTACAAGGACGTGGGCGTCGTGCTGGAAGTCACGCCGCATATCAACTCTTCCGGCGATGTGGAACTGAAGATTCACGCCGAATCCTCGACCGTCGTGTCCGGGCAGACGGTGCTGGGCGGCGCGGTGTTTGACACGCGCAATTTCCGCACCGACCTGACGGCCAAGAACGGCCAGACGCTGGTCGTGGGCGGCATCATTCAGAAGCAGGTCTCCGACACGCTGCGGAAGACGCCGCTGTTCGGCAGCATCCCCGTGATCAAATGGGCGTTCAACAAAAAGGACAAGGAGACGCACGAAGTGGAGCTGATGGTTTTTCTCCGGCCCCGGGTGATCCGCAGTCCGAGCGACGCCGACGCGGTGTTGCGCGAAGTGGACGAGAAGGCACCGCTGGTCAAACAATGGCAGGACGATTCGCACCCGGCCAAGCCCGTAAACAAAACCAGGAAATAAACAAGCCTGGAGTTGTCTTGGAGGGCGCAGAGCTGGCCGACCTCTCGCTCTCGCCTAGGAAGGTTGTCAGTTTGAGTTTCTTCAAGCGATGATCTAGCCGAACGGATAGTTTTCTGGTTCGCGGGTTTGCAAGTTTGGTTTCCGGTGATAAACTGGTTCCAGTTGCTCAAAGCTATGCCAAATTTCTACCCTGTCGCCGCGCGGATCATGAAACTCGCCGCGCTGTTTTTTTGCCTCGCCCTGCTTGGGTTGAACGCCCGCGCACAACCTTCCACCGGCTGGTCGCTGGTCTGGTCGGATGAATTCAACCAGCCGGACGGCAGTTCGCCGGACGCCAGCAAGTGGACTTACGACACTGGCGGCGGTGGCTGGGGTAACAGCGAACTCGAAAATTACACGACGCGCACGAACAACGCCCGCATCGCCGGCGGCATGTTGGTGATTGAGGCGCGGCAGGAAAGTTACCAAAGCAGCAGCTACACGTCGGCGCGGCTCAAGACACAGGGCAAGTGGTCGTGGAAATATGGCCGCCTGGAGGCGCGCATCAAAATTCCGCGCGGCCAGGGAATGTGGCCCGCGTTCTGGATGCTCGGCACCAACATCACGTCCGCCGGCAGCGGCTGGCCGACGTGCGGCGAGATTGACATCATGGAAAACATCGGCCGCGAACCGGCGCTGGTTCACGGCACCATCCACGGGCCGGGCTATTCCGGGGCCAACGGCATCGGCGGTCCGTGCGCGTTGGCGGGAAATCCGACGTTCGCAGATGATTTTCACATTTACGCGGTGGAGTGGACGACCAACGTGATCAAATGGTTTGTGGACGGCTACCAGTATTTCAGCGCGAACACGGCGAGCATTCCAGCGGGCGACACCTGGGTTTACACGCAACCGCAATTCTTGTTGTTGAATCTTGCCGTCGGCGGTCAGTGGCCGGGAAATCCCGACGGCACCACGACGTTTCCGCAGCAGATGCTCGTGGATTATGTCCGCGTTTATGCGCCGACCAATCTGGCGGCGTGCGGCGCGAACCTGCTATCCAATCCGGGTTTTGAATCCACGAGCCTTGCGAACTGGACGACTTACGGCGACGCGATCAACAACACGGTGTTGAAGAACATTACCAATCGTCCGGTGTTTGACGGAACAAACGTGTTCAAGGTGTTTGGCCAGTTCAACGGCGTCATGAATCATTCGGGCGTTTATCAGGACTTTTCCGCCGGCGCAGGCCAGAGCTTCACCGCGTGCGGCTGGATGCTCACGCCGAGCGATGATCAGATTGCGGGCACGAACGCGGCGTGGATCGAAATTTCTTTTCGCGATGCGTCCTCGAACATTTTGTCCCTTTACCGCTCGACGCCGGTCACCACCAACACGCCGCCCGGCCTGTGGCTGAATTTTCCGGTGACCAATCAGTTCAATCCGGCGAACTTCGCGCTCATCGGTTCGGCGACCAATCTCGTCGCGCCAGCCAACACGACCTTCGTGCGCTGCCTGCTTGTATTCCAGCAACCGGCCCTGGCGGCAGGCTCGGTGTTGTTCGACGATGTGAAATTGTCGGCGGCGGGAACGACCCTCATTCCCGTGCCCACGTCTGCGGCGCGCGCGGGAAGCAATTTGAATCTGGCGTTTGCCACGTATCTTGCCCTGCCTTATCAGGTGAACTGGAAAAGTTCGCTCGACTCGCCAAGCTGGTCGGTGCTGACAAATCTTTCCGGCAGCGGCGGCAGCCAGACGGTCAGCGTGGACCTTCAGGCCTCGGCCCGCTTTTATCGCGTCACGCGGATTTGCAACTAATCGCGTTGACTCACGGCTAAATGTTGCCGGGGCTGGTTTCCCAACCGACTGATGGCACGGCGAAGGTTCAAGCGCCAGCCAAGCCGGGCGCTTATCGCCTGTTTTTTTATGTCGTCACCCGCCACGACAACGCTGCCTGCGCCAACATCCCGTTTTATGTGGATGCGCTGACCGCCACCATCGCCCAGCCCTAAATCACTTTTGATTTTAATTCTTGGGCGAGGTGAATTTTCTGTATTTTGACCGTTCACCAGGAGTTGGAAACCTTTGTTTTGTTTGCCGGGATTTTTCCGCATCCAACAAATTGGAGCTGAAAATTTTCTGTTGCCGCTGCCGGCTTTTTAACCGAGCATTGGAATCATGGTGAAAATCCGCTCACCACGCACGTCGCGCAATTCGGCGTTTCATAACGCCATCTGGAGGAACAAGGCATGAATGCTGACGCTCCCGCACCCCCGTCTCCGACCGCTCCGACCAACGGAAGCGCCCTCCCGCCACCGCGCGGGGCGCGGAAATTTTTCGCTCATTCCCTGGCGTGGATTGTCCTGGCCATCTCGCTGGCCGCCAGCGTTGGCGGCTGGTTCATCGCCCGCAAGCATGAGGATCTGACCGCGCGCAAGCGGTTTGACGACGAGGTCAGCCGGATTGAGCCGGCGCTGTCGGCACGCCTGTCCATTTATCAGGATGTGCTGCACGGCGGCGTGGGTTTGTATGCGGCCAGCTATTCGGTGGAGCGCGCGGAGTGGCGGGCCTATGTGGATGCCGTCTCGGTGAACAAACGGTTTCCCGGCATGGACGGACTGGGGTTTATTGCGTGCGTGCCACGCGGGAAGCTGGAGGCATTTCTGAAAACGACCCGCGAGGACAAGACCCCCAATTTCCAGTTGAAGAATCCCGGCACGAACGACGACCTGCTGATCACGAAATATCTGGAGCCGGAAAAAGATCACGCGGCGATGCTGGGCGTGGATGTCGGAACCGATCCCGAACTTCGCGCGGTGGCGGAGAAGTCGCGTGACACGGGACAGCCCGTGATCAGCGGCCAGCTTAATCTCAAGGGACCGGGTTCTGCGGCACAAGGCGGTTTGGTGCTGCTGCTGCCGGTGTTTCACAATGGTGTTCCGTCCGCGACACTGGCGGAGCGGCGGGCCAACATCGAAGGCTGGGTTTATGCTCGGTTCATCACGGCCCAGCTCGTAGGAGGCATCCTGAAGGACAAGGCTGCGCTGCTTCGTCTGGAAGTTTTCGACCAGCCAGCGCGAGGGGCGGAGACACTGATTTTTGACAGCGATCCGCCCGCGCGTGACCAAACGGAAATTCTCTTGCCGAAGTTCTCGGATACGATTCCGCTACCGGTGGGGCAACACCTGTGGCTGTTGCGTTACAGCAGCAAGCCGGCTTTCAACGCCTTGGTTCCGCGCAGTCCCGAAATGCTGGTGGCCGCCGGCGGCGGCGTGATCAGCCTGCTGCTCTTTGGCATCGCGCTGTCATTGAGCACCACGCGGGCGCGGGCGGTGGCGATGGCCAATGACATGACTGCGGCGTTTCGCCAGGCCAACACGGAACTGCAAAAGGAAATCCAGGACCGGCAGCGCAGCGAACGTCGCACCGCCATCCAGCACGCGGTGACGCGCGTGCTGGCGGATGCGGAGACGCTGGCCGAGGCCACGCCAAAAATCATCGAGGCCGTCTGTCGGAGCCTCGGCTGGGATCTGGGAGCGATCTGGCGGATTGATCCGCAGTCGAAGCGGCTCAACTGCGCGGAATTCTGGCACCGGCCCGGACTCGACGCGGCGGAATTCGCGCTGGCCACCCGGCAGAAAATTTTTCAGCCCGGCGAAGGGCTGCCGGGCCGCGTCTGGGCCACGACGCAACCGGTCTGGATTGCCGACGTGACCCGCGACCAGAATTTTCCACGCGGGAAAATCGCGGCGCAGGCGGGACTGCACGCGGCGTTCGCTTTTCCGATTTTGATGGGCGAAGAATTTCTCGGCGTGATCGAGTTTTTCAGCCACGAGATTGTGGAGCCGGATGCCGAAGTGCTGAAACTGGTCGCCGCGCTGGGCAGCCAGATCGGCCAGTTCATCGAGCGGAAACGGACCCAGCAGGAATTGGAACATGAACGATTCCTGCTGCGCACGCTCATGGACAACCTGCCCGACCGGATTTATTTCAAAGACGCGCAAAGCCGGTTTCTGCGGAACAGCCGGGCGCATCTCCAAAGGTTTGGACTCGAGCGCGCAAGCGAGGCAATCGGGAAAACCGACTTCGATTTTTTCACCGATGAACACGCGCGGCAGGCGTTCGAGGACGAGCAGCGATTGATGCGGAACGGCCAGCCGATGACCAAGGAGGAAAGAGAAACCTGGCCCGACGGCAGCGTGACCTGGGCCTTGAGCACCAAGCTGCCGTTGCGCGACGAGGCGGGCAAGGTCGTCGGCACGTTTGGCATCTCGCGCGACATCACCGACCGCAAGCGCGCCGAGGAGGCGATGCGCCAGGCCCGCGACGCGGCGGAGGAAGCCAGCCGCACCAAAAGCCAGTTCCTCGCCAACATGAGCCACGAGCTGCGCACGCCGCTCAACTCGGTCATCGGGTTCGCCGGCATCCTGTTGAAAAACAAGACCGGCAATCTGCGTCCGACCGACCTCAATTTCTTGGACCGCATCCAGGCCAACGGCAAACATCTGCTCGTCCTGATCAACGAAATTCTCGACCTGTCAAAAATCGAAGCGCGCAAAATCGAGCTGCAACTGGCGCCGGTCGCGCTAGACGATTTGGTTCGCGAAACCATTGCCCAGCAGGAAGGGCTGGTGCGCGACCGGCCGGTGCAGTTGCTCGCCGAACTGCCCGCCACTGTCGCAGTTATCCAGGCCGACGCCGACAAGCTGCGGCAGGTCATCATCAATCTCATCGGCAACGCGCTCAAATTCACCGAGCGCGGCAGCGTCACCGTGCGCGTCGTGACCAATCCGGTGGATCATCAGCCGGTGCGGATTGAGGTCATTGACACCGGCATCGGCATTCCCAAGGAAAAGCTCGGCGTGATTTTTGAGGCGTTCCAGCAGGCCGACGCCAGCACCGCGCGCAAATACGGCGGCACGGGATTGGGCCTCACGATTTCGCAGGCGCTGTGCCAACTCATGGGCTGCCGCATCGAGGTCACGAGCGAAGTTGGCCGCGGCTCAACATTCAGCGTGGTGCTTGACGGGAAACGCGAAAGTGTCGTGCCAATGACACCAACCGAACCGGCATTAAAAGATTCAACCGAATTTTTCGCCGCGCCAACGCCGTCCGAACTGCGCGGCAAACTGGTGCTGGTCATTGATGACGAGTCCGACTCGCGGCTGCTGCTGACGCACATGCTCGAAGAATTCGGCTGCCAGGTCATCTCCGCCAACTCCGGCGAGCAGGGCCTGCGCATGGCCCGCGAGTTCCGACCGCAAGTCATCACCGTGGATTTGCTCATGCCGCAGATGGACGGCGCCAGCGTCATCCATGCGCTCAAGGCCGACCCGCAGTTACGCGCCATTCCGCTCGTGGTGGTCAGCATCGTGGCCGAAGAACGCCGGGGCAGCATTCTGGGCGCGGTGGACATTCTGGAAAAACCCGTCGCGCGCGAGGCTTTGCAGGCGGCGCTCCGGCGCAGTCTCCTGCCGGCCAGGGCAAAAATCCTGGTGGTGGATGATGAGGAAGACGCCCGGCAAATCCTGCTTTCGCACTTGGCCGAAGAGCCGGTCGAAGTGCGCACCGCCGCCAATGGCCAGGAGGCGCTGGCCGCGCTGGAAACATTCCCGCCAGATTTAATCTTGCTCGACCTGATCATGCCGGTGATGGATGGCGTGGCGTTTCTGGACGTGCTTCGCAACGACCCGCGTTACCACGACTTGCCGGTAATCGTCATCACCTCGAAGGAATTGAGTCAGGCGGAAAAAACAGAATTGCGGCGGCAGACATTCGAGATCGTGAAGAAGACGGAATTGTCGGAAGAAAAATTCAAGCAGTTGCTCCAGCGGGTTCTCAAACAACAAGCGGAAGGGGAACGCCACAAATCCGTCGCGCCGGGATGAACAAAAAAATCACATCGCTGCTCGTGGTGGACGATGATCCGGTGTTCTCGCTCTTCGTCCGGCAACTCGTGTTGTCGCTGGCCGAGGAACTGCCATGCAGTGTGGATTGCGCGGACTGCGCGGAGACGGCGCTGGCGCAGATTTCGCGTGGTCGGTTCGATCTCGCGCTGGTGGATTATCATCTGCCCGGCGCCAGCGGGTTGGATCTGCTCGGGCAAATTTGCGGCCTGCCGCTGGAGCAACAGCCCGCCGTGATCATGCTCACGGGCAGCGGCAATGAAGCCGTGGCGGTCGAGGCCATGAAACGCGGGGCCAAGGATTATCTGAAGAAAAATGAAGTGGACGAGCCTTCGCTGATGCGCGCCCTCCAAAGCGCGCTGGCGCAAAAACGGTTGGCCGAACAGGTCGCCGCCTACAACACGCAGATGAAGGCCGATTTGGAAATGGCGCACAAACTTCAGGAGTCGCTGCTGCCGCAGCGTTATCCGTCCTTTCCACGGACAGCCACGGGCAAAAATTCGGCGCTGCGTTTTTGCCATCGCTATTTTTGGACCGCGCAACTGGGCGGCGATTTTTTCAGCGTGCAAAATTTGTCCGACACCGAGGCTGGCGTGCTGATCTGCGACGTGATGGGCCACGGCGTCCGCTCGGCGCTCGTGACCGCGATGCTGCGCGCGATGGTCGGCGATTTGGAAATGCACGCGCTCGATCCCGGACGCTTCCTTTCGGAAATGAACCGCAAACTCGCCGCCATCCTGAAACAGATCGAGGAACCGCTTTATGCCACGGCGTTTTATCTGGTCGCTGATTTCGCCGCCGGACAAATGCGTTATGCCAAGGCCGGACATCCGGCACCGTTGCACCTGCGATGTCAGGCGGGAATTGTCGAGCCGCTGCCGTTTCCCAGTCACGCTGGCGCGGCGCTCGGCTTGTTTGAAAAAAGCGAATTCCTCACCAGCCAGCGTCCGCTGACGACTGGCGACCGGATTTTATTATTCACCGACGGCTTGTTTGAAGTGACCAATGACGCCGATGAAGATTTCGGACAGGAACGGCTGCTGGCTGCCGCGCGGCAGCGGATGAATCTGCCCCTGCCGGAGCTGTTGGACGGATTGATCGCGGATGTGCGCGCCTTCGCCGGCGGAAACGATTTCAGCGACGACGTTTGCCTGCTCGGAATGGAAGTTGCCAGAACCGCCGGCAACGGTTAAAACAAAAACACGAAACAAGCCGCGCCATGAAAAAAATCGCCGTTGTGGAGGACAACCCGGACAACCGCCTGCTCGTGCAGGTGATTCTGGAGCCGCTTTACGAGGTCGTGGAATACGAAACCGGCTTCGCCGCGCTGGAAGGATTGCCGAAAGAAAAACCCGATCTGGTGCTGCTGGACATTTCGCTGCCGGAAATGGACGGCGCCGAAGTGTTGCGCCGGATTCGCGCCGACGCGCAGTTACGGACGTTGCCGGTGATTGCGCTCACCGCCCACGCGATGAGCGGGGACCGCGAAAAATTTATCCGGGCGGGCTTTAATGATTATGTGACCAAGCCCATCGTAGACGAAAATGTTTTGCTCGACGCGATCCGGCGACTTTTGCCCGCCGGGTCGCCGGCCTGATTTTTTACCATGAGCGAAACCAGCGCATTCAATCCGGCGGCCATCGAACGACTGTTCAAACTGGGCGGGCAGAAGTTCACGCTGGACATGATTGAAATGTTCGGCAGTTACGGTGAGAAAAAACTTGTCGAGGCGCGGCAAGCCCGACAGGCGGGCGACCTCGTCAAGCTGGCTGCCGCCGCGCACCCGTTGAAATCAAGCGCCGGCAATGTGGGCGCGGTTCGTGTTCAGGAACTGGCGGCGCAGGTCGAATTGTTCGCAGAGGAGCAAAAAGCCGAGTTGGCGGGCGCGCAGTTGGACGAATTGGAACGCGCTTTTGCCGAAGCCAAAACATTTTTGGAATCGGAAAAAACAAAACTGGTGAAGCCGCCATCCTGACGACGGTTTGCCATGCGCTTTGCACGAAGTAAACGAAACTGTTTTGAAACTAGAGTGAAGATTATGAACACAACGAGCAACAACCCGCAGGCGTCAACCGCCAAACCTGTGCGCATTCTCGTGGCGGAGGATTCACCCCTCAACCAGCAGGTGGCGCTCAAGCAACTGGAAAAACTTGGCTACGCCGCCGAAGCCGTCGCGGACGGCGGGCAGGCGCTGGAGGCCCACGCGCGCACGCCCTTTGACATTATTTTGATGGACTGCCAGATGCCCGGCATCAGCGGGTATGAGGCCACCTGGCAGATTCGCAACCGTGAGCAGGAAAAAGCCGGAGCGGCGGACGCGGGCAAGCGCGTTTACATCATCGCCATGACGGCCAACACCCAGGCCGACAACCGGGAGAAATGCACGGCGGCGGGCATGGACGCTTTCATCACCAAGCCGGTGCAACTGGCCGAACTGGAAGTCGCCTTGCTGCACGCACTGGCCGACCAGTCGGCGACGAAGGAAATGGAGGAGGTCATTGATCCGGTCATCATCGCGGGGTTGCATCAGTTGCGGACGCCTGGCAAAGCGGATCCGCTGGTGGAGCTGATTGACCTGTTCCTGCGCGAAGCTCCGGCGCAACTCGACACCATGAGCGACGCCGTTGCCAAAAACGATTTTTCGTCCCTGTCCCGCACCATCAGCGCCGTGACGGCCCTCAAGGGCAGCGCCGGTAATCTCGGCGCCCGCAACCTCGCCGCGTTGTGCGACGAAATCGAGCAGACGGCCAAGACGTGGATGCTGGCCGATGTGCCGCCGCTGATTCAACGGGCACGGGAGGAATTCAGCCGCGTGCGCGTTGCGCTGGAGCGGATCAGGGGCGGTTAAATCGCCGCCGTTGGCCGCGCGCGCGTTGGCCTTGCATCCGTGCTTGTTAAAAATCTGCAAATCCTCCGCACCGATTTCGCTGGCGCGGGGTTTTAATCACGAACAAATTCATGCCATGAAACGCTGGGCCATCCTTACCGTCTTGCTTTACGCACTCGCGCTGCTCGTGCTCACCTTGCCGGTCGTGCTCATCGCCTTTGGCAATTGGGGATCGAAAAACGACCATTGGGGATTTCACGAAACGCTGCAACTCTATTCAAACTGGGGCTACTGGCTGTGGCTCGGCATCCTCGTCGCCGGTCAGGCCTTGCTGCTGTTGCTGCCAATCAATCTTGCCGAGCGCCGTTTGCCCGCGCGGCGGCCGCTGAAAATTCCCATCATCGTCACCGCGTTCTTTCTCGCGAATCTTTGTTTTGCCGGATTGTTCTCCATTCTCTGCGCCATTTTTACGGACAACGCCTTTGAATATTTCGACCTCTCCAAGCTTTTTCACTTCGGGGCCGGTCAAAACGGCCAGAACAATAATTCCGGCAGCGGCACGATTTACACGATGATTTTCACCCTGCTTGTTTTTTGGATGATTTGGGCGCTGATCTTCTTCCGCCACTTTGCGAAGTCCGACGAACCCGACGCGCTGCTCAAACGCGCCACGCGCTGGCTGCTGCGCGGGAGCATTCTTGAACTCATCATCGCCGTGCCGAGCCACGTCATCGTCCGCCGCCGCGACGATTGCTGCGCGCCGATGGGCACCTTTTGGGGCATCATCACGGGCCTGTCCGTGATGCTGCTCTGTTTCGGCCCCGGCGTGTTCTTTCTGTTCGTCGAACGCTGCCGGAAGTTGAAACCCAAATCGGCGGACAGGGATAACATAATTGGTGGTGGCACTGTTTGAACGGAGCGTGGCTGGGTCGCAGACCAGCCGCAGCCATGTGAACACTGCTGGGGCTGCCACTGAACGCACCGCCGCACTCCATCCAGCGTCCCGCAGTTAAGCGCGAATTTTGCCACCCGAACGGACGGAACTCGGTCAGTGATTTTGGACTGCGCTGGCAGAGCGCAGCGGCGACAGCGCCGTCGAGCGCACCGGGGCGTTGCTTCGTCGGGCAACTTTTCGCGCGGGCGAAAGCGGCGTGGCGCTGCGCTTCCCGCCGCAGTCCAAAATCGGTCATCGTGGCAGCACGCCCGATGAAAGCTGGAAATGCCGCCCGCGCATTTCGGTGGACCAGAAGTTGGGGCAGAAATAGGGAACCTCGGGCAAAAAATCAGTCGAAGGAAAAATCCACTCGCTGCGGCATCTGGCAGCATATTCGACTTGCCCAATTTTCGGCCTCCCGATACCCCATGGGCGAAGCAGGTTTGAGCGTTGCATGAACATTGGTTTGGGATTGAGTGAAAGGAAAAAGCTATGAGTGAATTCAAGTTTAATTGTCCGCGCTGCGGGCAACATCTGGCCGCCGCCGAGGTTGCCATCGGACAAATAATCCAATGCCCGACATGCCAGAATGATCTGATAATACCGGCTCCGCCCGGCGGATCGCCCGGACCAACTTCGCCAACTCCGCCGCCCGGTTTGCGCATCGCCGGTGCTGATAAATCCCGATCGTCCGAGGCACCGCCGCCGGTTTTCTGCCGAAACTGCGGCAAACCGCTCGCGGCGGGAGCAGGGTTTTGCGGCGCGTGTGGAAGTCAGGCCGGCCAAGCCAGTCCCGGCGCAAGTCAACGGCCTGCTGCGCCCGCTTCGAATATATCCAGTTTGCCGGAAAACATCGCCGGCGGACTCTGCTACGTTTGCCTTCCGGTTGTCGGCATTGTTTTCCTGATCATTGACCGCCGCTCCTTCGTGCGATTTCACGCGGCGCAATCCCTGATGGCTCTGGTCGGATTTTTGGTGTTACGGGTTGTGTTTGGATTTTTATTTGGACTGATTATTTCTTCGCATGTGCGTTCATCCTTCCCGATGCCGTCACCGGCTCCCGGGGTTATTCCGGTTGCTGCATTCCAGCCGCCAGACATGAGTTGGGTTTATTGGCTTGGTTATTTCAACAGCGCATTTTGGCTGGCGGGCTTGATCCTCTGGCTACTTTGCCTGCTCTCCGCTTTTCGCGGCGAGCGGTTTCATGTGCCCATCGTCGGCGATATCGCCGAGAGCATTGCGAGCAAACGGTAGCGAATCGGCCCGAACAACCCGGTGCAATTTTTGCGAGCGGTTTACGATCTAATCAATTTCCTCTTTAGCTTTCGTGCGCCGCACTTTAACTTGCGCGCTGCCAATGGCCTTGAAACTGTTCAACACGCTGTCCCGCCCCAGCCGAAAATTCGCACTGTTGCTCATGATGGTTTCCGCACCGGCCCTGAAGGCAGACGCGCCCACACAAAACGAAGGGGAACCGCCGGCGTGGGCTTATCCAGTGAATCCTCCGGATTTCAAGCCGTCACCCGACGACGGCAAACTCAAGCATGTTCCGGATAGCGCGGCCGCTTACAGTCTTGGCCAATTGCGTGATCTCTTCATGGCACCGGACTGGCATCCCGAAGATCATCCCCTTATGCCCGACGACGTGATGCACGGCCGCAAGCCTGGTGTTTATGCCTGCGGCGTTTGTCATCGGGCCGATGGACCGGGCGGCCCGGAAAACTCGAGCCTCGCTGGCCTGCCCGCAACTTATATCATCCAGCAGATGGCCGATTTCAAGAGCGGTGCCCGGAAGACTTCGGTGCCGCAAAGACTTCCACCGCAAGCGATGACTTCACTTTCAAAAGCCGCCACCGACGCTGAAACGGCCGCTGCGGCAGCTTATTTTTCCGCATTAAAACCGAAACAGCTCATCCGGGTCATTGAAACCAATACCGTTCCAAAAAGTTATGTTGCCGGATGGTTTTTGGCCGCCGTGAACACCGGCGACACCGAACCGATCGGCCAGCGCATCATCGAAGTGCCGGAAGATCTGGAACAGTTTGAACACCGTGACGCGCGCTCCCGGTTCATCGCGTATGTGCCAGTCGGCAGCGTCCAGACCGGTCAAACCGTTGCCATCACCGGTCGCGGCGACAAGACGATTCAGTGTCGCACCTGCCATGGGCCCGATCTGAAAGGAACTGTAACAATCCCGGGAATCGCGGGACGCTCACCCAGCTATATTTTCCGCCAACTTTACGATTTTAGAGCGTTTCAATAAAAACTGTAGCCATTTGGCCGAGGGTTTGGTAATCTTTGG
>OCTA010001630.1_pt1 | contig 20616 bp, 18 predicted proteins | sample 1538991 | NCBI WGS metagenome assembly OCTA01 (sample SAMEA3539302, study PRJEB22396) | soil metagenome | biome: tundra; feature: field; material: soil | place: USA | collected 2010-05 | depth 0.15 m | reverse complement strand
TGTCCGGCACGCCACAGCGGGCGTGACCGTCAATCTTGTGCGGACCAGGCTCCCAAATGTCGGCTTCGAACCCGACCGCCTGGCCATGGTATAGGAACTCCGTCATGGGCATGAGGTATCTCCTTCAACGTGAAATACGGAATCTAGACCATGATACAATCTCGCCGTCCGGGCCGCCGCGGACTACCAGCGTATGGACTCCGGCGGGCAGACTGCCGAGCGGAACCTGCAGGTACAACGAGCCGTCTTCGCTGGCCGGCGCTTTCAAGGGACCGGACGATTCGCGCTTGCCGGCGGCATCCAGAATTTCGCAGGAATAAGAATGGCTGGCCGCGGGGGCGGGGAAGCGCACTGCATAAACCGCTTCACCGGGGGGGATGGCATGCACATCCCCGGCGCCTTTCGTGGGCCCCGGGGCAAAATAGGGCTGCGTGAATCGCGGCCCCGCAGAATCGCGTATGCCGGTCAGCAGGACATATCCGAACCCGGCCGCCAACACGAAATTGGCCGCGAATGAAAACGCCAAGGCAGGGCGTAGGCGCAGCCAGCCCCGCCATTTCTCCCAAGGGACGGCTTTGGGCGGCGCCGTCGCCGGCTGCCGCTCCGCCTGCTGCTCGCGGGATACGGCCCGAACAGTGGCCGTGAAGGTCAGCTCAAAGCGGACGTCTTCCGCACACTCCTGGCAATCGAAGAAATGTTCTTCGAATGCGTCCTGCTCGGCGGGCGAAAGCTCGCGCGCTACGTAACGCTCGGCGGCGTGAGAGCGAATCGCTTCGTCGTGCTCCATTCTATCCCTCATATAGATTGTGAAATCAAGAGCCTAAGCGTTACAAGCTATGATAAACCGCTTTGCAGCTTGGTGTTGCATGTTTTTCAACCGGCGCAACGCCGCGCATAGGGAGAAGCGTTGCAGGCCAAGCGCGACCCTTGACGCGGCTGAGGATTTGATTGAAGATAGGTCGAGCATCCCGCCCGAAGCGATGCCGGCGGGTCAAGGAGAACGCATGAAGAAGCTGTACATAGGGAACTTGCCCTATCAGGCTACGGAAGCGGATTTGCAGAGCTGGTTCGCTGAGGCGGGCGTCACCGTGGACACTGTCACGCTGATGCGCGACCGGTATTCCGGCGAGGCCCGTGGGTTCGGCTTCGTCGAATTGCCGGACGGCGATGCAGACAGGGCAATTCAGGGTTGCAATGGCAAGGACTTTCTGGGCCGGACGCTGGTGGTCAACGAGGCGCGTCCTTTGCGGGAAGGCGGTGGAGGTGGCGGTGGCAGCCGGCCGGGAGGAGCGAGCCGCGGACGGGGCGCCGGTGGGCGAGCATAGCTCGCCGCTGGACCTTCTACATTTATTCCGACCCCAAGTGGGGCCGGCGGTTTCGCCTGCGGGGACGAGCTAATTTAGCGCCCCCATCGTGCCCTTCGATCGCCGTTTGTGTTGGAATCCCTGCGTGAACAACCCGGCCGGTTTTCGTTCACACGCCTCCGCAACTTTCTCCCGCCCCCGCAACCCCCTCCAAACAAGCCACTTCCCCTCCCGCCGCCGAATCGGCACACGTTTTCCGCCGGCCCGCCGCGCTAGACTTTAAATCGGGTAATTCAACTCACCCGCCGGTTTGGCAGAGCGGCAACGGCCGTGTCTTATCCGCGTTCATCCGCGTTCATCGGCGGCCAAATTGCCTTCTTCCGCCCCAAGATTGGCTTTACTCGGTAGAAAAAGTAACTATGCCTACTATCAAGGGAAAGGCACTATGCTGTGCTCCCGCAGGTCCACGGCCTTGACGGCGTCTGGCGCGAAATTCCCGCCGAGGTGCTCACCGGCTTTCCGGAATCCCCGGACGCCGCCTGCGTTGGGGTGCGTCTGCCGGGGGTACCTCTGCGCCGCACGCACGATGCCATCCTGCCCCACAGGCAAACTGGGCCAATACCCCAAAACTGCCTGAGAGACTCGCGCTCTTCCTCGCACTCAATTTCCCAGACGGATTGATTGCCATGCAGCCAGCCACCGACCAACACAAACAGATCCTGATCGTGGAAGATGAAGGCATTATCGCCGCCGACATCCAAAGCAGGCTGGAGCGGCTGGGCTATAAAGTGCCGGCCATCGCGCGCTCCGGCGAAGAAGCGCTCCGCTTTGCCCGGTCCACGCCGTTCGATTTGGTCCTGATGGACATCCGTCTGAAGGGCGATATCGACGGCATCGCCGCCGCCCAGATGATGAAGACCGAACTGGAAACGCCGGTGGTCTACATCACCGCGCATGCCGACGAAGAGACCATCGACCGGGCCACCCAGACGGAGCCATTCGGTTACATCCTCAAACCCATACGGGACTCCGAGCTGCGCAGCGCCGTGCAGATTTCCATCCATAAACACCAGATGGAACGCCGCCTCCGCACCAGCGAAGCGTGGCTGTCCACCACTCTGCGGAGCATCGGCGAGGGTGTTGTCGCCACCAATACGGATGGCGAAGTGGTGTTTATGAATCCGGTCGCCGAGAAGCTCACGGGCTGGTCTGGCACGGACGCGCATGGGCGCCTGCTCATGGAAGTGCTCGGGTTGCACGAGGAATCCACCGGAGCGCCCGCGGAAAACCCCATCGTCGATCTCCTGGCCGGGAAGGCGCCCGGCGTGCCAAGCAGTGCGAATCGCGCCTATACGCTGACTTCTCGCGCGGGGTCGTCCGCCACTATCGAGCTCGCCTGTTTTGAGAACCGCGCGGATGACCTATTGGGCGCCATCCTGGTGCTGCGCGATATCGTCGGCCGGCGGGACTTGGAGAGGCGTGTGATGCAATCTCAGAGAATGGAGGCCATCGCCAATCTGGCCGCCGGGCTGGCGCACGATTTCAACAACCAGCTCACCGTCATTCTCGGATGCGCCGATGAGCTTTCTGAAAGCCTTTCCGGCGGCGACCGGGATCGGGCTTTCGAGATCAAGCACGCCGGCTCCCTGGCCACTGCCCTCACCAGCCAGTTGCTGACGCTAAGCCGCCACCAAGCCATGCGCCCGGAGCCGCTGAACATCAACGAAGCGATCGTCGAAATGCAGCCCGCCATTTCGAGCGCCCTGGGCAGGATGCGCATCCTTACCACCAACCTGGGGTCGAATCTGGGGCGCGTGCGCGTCGACCGCAATCAGTTCAAGCAAGTCCTCCTGAACCTGTCGTTGAATGCGCGGGATGCCATGCCCTTGGGTGGGGAGTTGCGCATGGAAACCTCGAACATCGATATCCCAGCCGGAAGCTCGAAGGCGGAGCTGTTTCCACCCGGACCCTACGTCCGCCTGCTGGTGTCCGATTGCGGGGAAGGCATGGACAAAGAGACGCTGGCTCGTATCTTCGAGCCCTTCTTCACCACCAAGAAACCCGGCTTCGGAACCGGGCTGGGCTTATCCATGGCGCACAGCATCGTCGTCCAGAGCGGCGGCCACATCACGGCCCGCAGCGAGGTGGGCCTGGGCACGGCATTCGAGATCCTGCTGCCGCGATTGGCCGCCTTTCAGACATTGCGCGATATTGACGGCCATCAAAGCCTTGCAGCCGGCGCGGAGGCCACGCCGACCGTTCTGCTGGTCGAGGACGAAGACAATGTGCGCCGCATCATACACAGGCACTTCGAGAAGGAGGGATATCAACTGCTGGAGGCCAGCGATGGCGAAGAAGCCGAGGTCATCGCGCAAAGATACGACGAGCCCATCCACATTCTGGTCACCGACGTGGTGATGCCTGGCATGACGGGGCCGCAACTGGCGGACCGCCTGGCTGCCCTCCGGCCGGATATCAAGGTCCTGTTCGTCTCCGGCTACCCGCACGATTCGCTCGAAGGCGATGGCGTGCTGGACCGGCAGCGGAACTTTCTGCCCAAGCCATTTTCCGCATCGGAGCTTCTTGGCCGGGTGCGTACGCTCCTGGGCGCCGGCGCGCCCATGCAATGTTGATGCTGGCACCGGTGCCATCTTGTGGGGCAGCCAATCTTGGCTGGGGTCCCCTCTGGGGACGGCTTTTCAGCCGGCTTGGGCGCGCTGGAAAGCGCGCCCGCAGGCAGGATTGCCTGCCCCACTTCGAACCCGCCTAAGTCCATGGTCACTGATTCTACGAATGGTCGGACAACGGAAGAGTTGCGGTCTTATCTGGCCGCCATTGTAGACTCCTCCGAGGACGCCATTATCGGCGCGCGGCTGGACGGAGTCATCGAAACTTGGAACCGGGGGGCAGAGAAGCTCTATGGCTATGCCGCGCCCGAAGTCGTCGGCCGGCATATCGCGCTGCTCGAATCGCCGGAACAACCCGGCGAGATCTCCGGCATTCTGGAAAGAATTGCACGCGGGGAAACCATCCGCCACCATCGAACCGTGCGCACAACAAAAGACGGCTGCCGGGTCGGCGTGTCCGTCACCATCTCTCCGATCCGCGACGCTGGGGGCAGTGTGGTGGGCGCCTCCGCGATTGCCCGGGACATCGGCGAACGAGCGGCCTTGGAGAACGCCCTGCGGTTCAGCGAGGAGCGTTACCGCTCGTTGGCGCTGGCCAGCGCGCAGATCGTATGGACCAAGAACGCACAGGGCCAGGTGGTGGAGGATTGGCCCATGTGGCGCGCCTTCACCGGCCAGCGCGCAGGCGAGCTTACCGGCTGGGGATGGATCAGTGCCGTGCACCCCGAGGACCGCGAAAGAATTTCCAGGGTTTTCGCGAACGCCTTGCAGAACGGGACCGTGTACGAGACGGAGTATCGGGTGCGTCGGCACGACGGCGAGTACCGGCACATGGCGGTGCGCGGCGTGCCCGTGCTGGAACCGGGAGGACGCATCCGGGAATGGATCGGCTCCTGCGCCGACATCACCGCGCAAAAGCGGGCGGAGGAAGAAGCGCGGCAATCGCAGCGGGAACTGGCCCTCAAGACCAGGTTCGCCACGATATTTCTCACGTTGTCCGAGCGCGAGATATTTGCGGCCGTGCTCGCCGCTGTCCTGGAGCACACCCAAAGCGAAGATGGCATCTTCGGCTACATCGACGAAGACGGCGCGTTGGTGTTCCCCATCTGGCGGTGGGAGGCTGGGGAGGAGTGCCACGCTTCCAACGTTCCCGGTGAGACCCTCCGCTTCCGGCGCGGGGAGGGGCCTGGCATTTGGGGACGCGCACTCACCGAAAAGCGATCGTTGTATTCCAACGAACAGGCAGAAACGCCCGCAGGCCGCGCTCCCGTCCGCCGGGTTCTCGCTGTGCCTATTCTTTTCCAGAAGGAAGCGATTGGACTGTTTGCCGTTGCCAACAAAGCCACGGATTATGGCGAGAGCGATCGGGAGACCCTGGAGCGCATCGCACGGGACACGGCGCCAATATTCAAAGCCAGGCTGCAACGGGATGCCGAAGAGCGGGCGCGCAGACGCGCGGAGGAGGAGGTTCGCACCATCAACGCGGAGCTGGAGAAGCGCGTTCAGGAACGCACCGCGCAGTTGGAGAACGCCAACCATGAGCTGGAAGCCTTCGCCTATTCGGTTTCGCACGATCTCCGTGCGCCGTTACGAGCCATCCACGGCTTTTCGCGGATCCTGATCGAGGAACACGCGCCGCAACTCTCCGGCGAGGCTAAACATTATCTTGAGATCGTCCGCGATAACGCGCTGCAAATGGGAAAGTTGATCGACGACCTGCTGACTTTCTCGCGTCTTAGCCGCCAACCTTTGCAGAAGCAGGCTGTCGCGCCGGCGGATCTGGTAACGCAGGCGCTGCACGACCTGTGCCCCGAAACAGAGCCGCGCATCGAAATCGTTGTGCGCGACTTGCCGCCCTGCGAAGGCGACCCGTCGTTATTGAAGCAGGTTTTTGTCAACCTGCTCTCCAACGCCATCAAGTACACCGGCCGGCGCGCGCAAGCCAGGATTGAAGTGGGCGCGCAGCCGCACGCGGACGGGCATGCCGCCGTCTACTACGTGCGGGACAACGGCGTGGGCTTCGACATGCGTTACGTTCACAAGCTGTTCGGGGTCTTCCAGCGCCTGCACCACGCGAGCGATTACCCGGGGACGGGCATCGGCCTGGCGACCGTGCAAAGGATCATTCACCGGCACGGCGGGCTGGTTTGGGCCGAGGGGGAAATCAACCAAGGCGCGACGTTCTATTTCACCATGGAGCCGGAACCGTGAACGATCCCGTGGAGATTCTGCTGGTGGACGACAACCCCAGCGACGCGGAGCTGACCCTGCACGTGCTGAGCCGGCACTTCGCCGATCGCATCACCGATGGCATAAAGGTCGTGCACGACGGCGCCGAAGCGCTGGATTTCATCTTCTGCACGGGCGCGTACGCGGGCCGCGACCCCCACAATCCTCCCAAAATGCTGCTGCTCGATCTCAAGCTGCCGAAGGTCGATGGCCTGGAAGTGTTGCGCCGCGCCAAGGCCGATCCGCGCACCAGCGCCATCCCGATCGTGGTGTTCAGTTCTTCGTGGGAGGATCGCGACCTGCAGCAAGCGCGCGAATTGGGCGCCCATAGCTACGTGGTGAAACCGGTGGATTTCGGGCAATTCGTCGAGGCGGTGCGGGCGGCCCTGGCTATAGCTGACGCTATAGCTGACGCCGGAGCTAATGCCACTGCCCCATGAGACACAACGAGGCGCCCTGAGATGAGCGAAAACATCGTGCTGCGCGCATTGATATTGGAAGACCGGCCCGAGGACGCCGAGCTGATGGCGCACGAGCTGCGCCGCAGCGGCTACGATCCGCAGTGGCAGCGGGTGGAGACCGAACCGGACTTTCTGGCGCACCTCGACCCTCCGCCCGACGTGATCCTCGCCGATTACAGCATGCCTGAACTGGAAGCCGGACGGGCGCTGCAGTTGCTGCAAGAGCGCGGGCTGAACATCCCGTTCATCGTCGTGTCCGGGACCATCGGCGAAGACGCGGCCGTCGCCATGATGCGGCAAGGCGGCGCCGACTACCTCCTCAAGGATCGCCTGGGCCGCCTGGGGCCCGCGGTCAAGCACGCGCTGATGGAGAACGTTCTGCGCGAGGAGAAAAGCCTGGCCGAAGAGGAGCTGCAAGCCAGTGAAGTGCGCTTCCATACCTTCATGCACCACAGCCCGGCGTTGGCGTTCATCAAAGACAAATCCGGCCGGATATTGTATGTCAACAATGCGTCGAGCGATGCGGAGGACATCGCTGTCCAACTCCGCGCCGATACGTCGGTTTTCGAAAGCGGCGAGCCTTCGCGAACGATTGAAGAGGTGACCACCGCGGGCGGACAGGTTCGCCAGATGCTCTGCTTCCGCTTCATCTTCGACGACGCGGCCGGGCGCAGACTGCTGGGCGGAGTGTCCGTGGACATCACCGAGCAGAAGGCCGCCGAGCGAGCTTTATCCGAGACGCTGACCGCCAAGGACGTGCTCCTCAGAGAAGTGCATCATCGCGTCAAGAACAATCTCCAGACCATTTCCAGTTTGCTGAATATGCAAGCCGAGTTGCTGCCCGATTTCGCCGCGCGCCACGCCCTGCGCGACGCCCAGCGCCGCGTTCACTCGATGGCGCTAATTCACGAGCAGATGTACGGCGACAAGGACATGGACGAGGTGGACTTCGGCGAGTACGCCAAGCGCCTGACCCGCGACCTGTTCGATTCGTTCGGAGTCCAGGCCGGACGCGTGCGCCTGCGCTTCGCGCTCGATCCGGTGTCGCTGGCGATGGACCAGATGATTCCCTGCGGCCTGATTTTGAATGAGCTGGTCACCAATTCCTTGAAGTACGCTTTCCCCGGAGAGCGCGCCGGCGAGATTCTGGTGTCGCTGCGGTGCGGGGACGGCAGGACCGTGACCATGGCGGTGGCGGACAACGGAGTCGGACTGCCGCCGGCGATCGAAGGGAAGCGTTCGGAATCCCTGGGCACGCGCATTGTGGAGATCCTGACCCGACAGCTTGGCGGAAGCCTCGATCGCCAATCCGGCGGCGGGGTTAGTTCGACCGTGACCTTCACCCGATTTAGTAAGGTTTGATAGACTAAACCCAAGCCGTCCATGAACACGACCGAACCCGGCCTCACCCACGAAGAGCGCGCCCACGTCATCCGGCGGCTGCACGATTCCGAGAACGAGTTTCTGGAAATCGCCGCCGGCCTGACCGATGCTCGGTGGACCTGGCAGGCCGCGCCCGGCCGCTGGCCGGTGCAGCAGACCGCCGAGCACCTCGTGCTGGGCGAAACGGCCATGCTCGCCAAGATCGCGGAAGCTCTGGACAGCCCGCCCAATCCGGACTGGGAAGAACAGGACGCCCGCAAAACCAGGTTCCTCGGCCGCGTGCTGCCGGATCGCAGCCATAAGGCTACCGCACCCGCGCCGCTGGAACCGCATCGACACTGGGCGCGCGAGGAAACCATAGCCCGCTACAAAGAGGGCCGCGCCAGGACGCTGAAGTTCATAGAAGAGGTGGACCGGCCGATGAAGGCCCACTCAGCCGAACATCCGTTCCCGGTCTTCAATATGCTGAACGCCTATCAGTGGTTGCTATACATCCCGTTGCATAATGCGCGGCACAACCAGCAGATCGCCGAAGCATTGACAGAAGCATTGAAGGAAGAGGCCTTGAAGGAAGCCGTCCGGTGAGGACCCCCATCAGGAGCATTATCGTGACCGGAGGCGGCGCAGGCATCGGCCGGGCGGTCGTGATGCAGTGCGCCGCGCGTGGCGATCGTGTGGCAGTGTTGGATATCGACGGCCCTGCGGCACAGAACGTCGTGGCCGCCGCGATCGCCGCCGGAGCCGGTGCGGCGCTGGCGGTGGAATGCGACGTCTCGCGCGAGGAAAGCGTAGCGCGCGCGTTTGAGGAATCTGCCAATCTAGGGCCGCTTTACGGCGCTTTTGCGAATGCGGGCATGGATGCCGGCGGCTTCCTGCACGAGCTGCCATGCGAGACATGGAAGCGGGTGCTGGACACCAATCTGACCGGCATCTATCTCACCTGCAAATATGCACTGCAACGGATGCTCGAAGCCGGTTCGCCAGGGTCCATCGTGTGCACGTCGTCGCCGGCGGCGTCGGTGGCCTTCGCGGCGGGCGCGGCGGGCGCCTACAGCGCCTCCAAGGGCGGCATTTCGGCGCTGGTGCGTTGCATGGCGGTGGACTATGCCAGGTATGGTATCCGGGTCAATGCGGTGGTACCCGGCGCCACTGAGACCCGCCTGATGTGGGCCAACGTGGAGCCTTCGGCAATGCCAGCGATGCGGCGGCGCATCTGCGAAGAAGTGCCGCTGGGCCGCCTGGCCAGCCCGGATGAACCGGCGCGCGCCGTCGTCTGGCTGTTGTCCGACGAGTCGTCTTATGTGACCGGCTCGCACTTGGTGTGCGACGGGGGCATACTAGCCAAGGCATCTATCAGTGTTTGAGAATCGAAATTGAGATGAAAAAAGGAATCTGTGTGTTGATGGCGTTGTGCGCCGCGATGTCGGCCGCACCGGACCCCAAAGCCGTCGCGATCGCCCGGAGCATGATGCAGGCGATGGGCGGCGAGGCTGCCTGGAAGCAGGCGCGTTACGTGCGTTTCGATTTTATCGTGAGCATTCGCGGCCAACCGACAATCGTGCGCGCGCATCTGTGGGATAAGCAGACCGGCCGTTATCGCCTGGAAGACAAATCGGCAAATGAGAGCCCCGGCGTGGTGCTGTTCAATATTCGCGACCGGCAGGGTACGGCGTACGTGAGTGGGAAAAAGCTGGAAGGTGCGGCGGCCGCGGCGGCTTTGAAAGGCGCCTACCGCACATACCGCACGGACATAGACTGGCTGGCCCTGCCCTGGAATTGGCTCGCCCCGGGCGTCCATCTGAAGTTCGTGGGTGAGCAGAGCCTCAAAGGGCAGGCATACGACGTCGTGGAAGTGACGGTCGACGAGGCCCCCGGGACGGAAGCCATGCGCTACAAGACCTACGTCTCGCGCCAATCGCATCTGTTGGAGCACTGCAGCGTGGGCGCGGAGACCAGCTTGTGGGATTGGCAATACACCACCACGGGAGGCATCCAACTGGCCAGCGGTCACGCCAACGCTGAGAAAAACGCCGCCATCTCCATGGGAAATGTGAAGGTGCTGGACAAGGTGGATGACGCGTACCTGACGAACCCCGCGCGCAGGCTGGCAATGCTGAAGTAATGCTGAAGTAATGCTGAAGTTTGGAAAGACCGTCACAGCCCGGCTTCCCCCTATGACTGGAGGAAGCCGAGTGTGGTGATCCGCTCAGGTCGGAGGCCGCCCCGCCTCTTCCCCGAACCCGTCCGGACAACCGTCGCAAATTGCCCGGCAAGCCTTTCTCAAGGGCTCCGGATGGATCACCACCAGCCGGCCGCTGAATACCGGCCGTGGACGGGAGAAGCGCCCCAAAACGCTTCTCGTAAGGTACGCTGCCGAGTCAGCGCAGCGCCCTTTCTGATTTCACGATGACATGCGGCTGGCGGCAATCCGCAGGTCATTTCGCGCAAGTGATTGAAATGGAACGCAAAAAAAGCCGGCCCGCGTGGTGACTCGTTTACCGGCCAAGATCAGGTTCCGGATTCTGGGCGGTAGAAGGTGAGGCTTTTCTTCCATATCCGCAGCCTCTTTGAAAAGCTCAGCCAGGAGCCTGCCGGAGAAAAATAGGCATAGATTGGCCGGGAACGTGTGCATGTTGTTGGCGGGCTTGGCGTCTTTAAGGATCGCAAAGATAACCGCATGGTCCTCTGGCCGATTCCCAGTCATTTACCTGCCAGTCCTGTGATTCGGGACTGGCCTGGGTGCGGTTCGGACAGCTCTGGTTGAAAACGCGCGCCACGCCAGGGCACAAAATCAGGCTGCGGGCGATCAGGCGGCGAGCTTGCCGCGAATATAGGTGCTGTACTGCTGGTCTGAGCCGGCGATGTGGCGTTCCAGCCAATTCTTCAGGAACACCATCAGGCTAAGGGTCAAAGCAGTATCTCCCGAGCGAAACTTCTTCTGCAGATCGAGTACCTGGGCGGCGAGTTGGTCATGCTGCGCCTTGTGGGCGCCGGCTTCCGGATACCGATACTGGCCCATGAGCTGTTCTTCGGCGGCGAAGTGGACCTTGGTGTAATCCACTAATTGGGCCAGGGACTGTTCGAGGACAGCCTTGCCCTTGCCTTCCGCCATGGCCGCGTGCAGTTCGGCGGCCAATACAAACAGCCGCTGGTGCTGGGCGTCAATTTCAGGGATATGAACGCTGTATTCGGGTTTCCATTCAAACATATCAACAGTTAAATCGGCGGCCTTGGCTGGAGTCTTTAGGGTTCCGGCAATGCGGTCAGCCGGTCAAGGCGCCGGCCGGCTGAAAAGAGACGGATCAACCTTCGGTGCATCTGTGCCGATAAGGTTGGAAGAGGAATGAAATCGAACATGTTTCACGAGCAAGTCTCCACGGATAGCAAGGCTAGAATCCTGGTACATCCACCGGACGACCTCCCGTACCAGGTGGTCGCGACATACTTGGACAAATGCCGCAAGGGCGTGCAGTCGCTGAAAGACGCGATGGAGCGATCCGATTATGATTTTGTCAGCATGTACGGGCACCGGATGAAGGGTTCCGGGGGGGCGTATGGCTTTCTCAAGCTGACCGAAATGGGCGCCTCGATAGAGGAGGCTGCTCGCATCCGGAACGATGACGAGCTCCGGACCTGCGCCGCCGCGCTGGAAGCGCACTTGGAATTGGTCGAAGTAGTAGAGCCCTAGAGACGTCCCGGTTCTGCCGTAATGCCCTCACTTACTGGGGGGTCCCGGCGGGTAGGGCTTTGGCGTACTCATCCAAAGCCGCCAGCAGGCGGCGCTTAGAGATGGGCTTCGAGAGATGCGCGGTGCAACCTGCTTCCAGGCTGCTCTCAATATCCTCCGGACGCGCATTGGCGCTAAGCGCCAGTATCGGAACGGCACGCGTGCCCCTCCCTAATTCCATCGCGCGAATCGCGCGGGTGGCGGTGAGTCCATCCATGACCGGCATCTGGAGATCCATCAAGACGACGTCAAACTCTCCGCAAGCGGCTTGGTCTACCGCCTCCCCGCCATGCTCGACGAAGGTTAACGAGTGGGGACTCCCCTCCATGTAGAGTTGCACGAGCAGCCGGTTGTCCGGCGAGTCTTCAGCGACCAAAACCCTCAAGCATCTCCCGTGCGCGATGCCGCCGGAACCTCCGGGCTCCGGTTGTCCGGCCGGCCCGGCAACTTTGGTCCGCGAACACTCGAGAGCCTTGGAGATAAGTTGATGCAGGCCGGCGCGGCTTACCGGCCTCACCGCGTAGCCCGAAAATCCATTCTCGCGGCAGCGCGCCTCATCGCCTGGACGGTCGTCGGAGGATAGCATGACCATCGGCAAATCCGGGAAAATCGCCTGGATCCGGGCGCCGGTTTCGAAGCCGTCGATGGGCGGCAGCCCGCCATCGGCCCGGCGATCCACCCGGCCATCGACAATAATGAAGGAGTACGGGCACTGCCCGGACGGCGCTCCGGTCAAATTGGCGAGAGCGTCTTCCGAGGAAGCATATTCTCCCGTTTCGATCCCCCAAGCGCCCAGAGTCTCCCGCAAAATCACGCGGTTGGTGATATTGCCGTCGATGATGGCGGCACGTTGCCCATGAAAGTCCCGGACCGCAACCGGCGGCTCTTCGCGCGGTTCGGGCGCTAGCCGGAGCGGCACGCTAAAGCGGAACGTGCTGCCCTTTCCGACCTCTGTTGCCACGGAAAGAGTACCGCCCATTCGTTCTACGATTTTGCGGCTGATGGCGAGGCCAAGCCCGGTTCCGCCATATTTCCGGGTCGTGGAGCAGTCGCCTTGGCTGAAGGCCTCGAAAATCGTTTCGAGCTGTTCTTTCGGGATTCCAATGCCCGTATCGGAAACCAGGAACTCGAGGTGGCCGGCCGTTCCCTCCGGCGGCGCATGAACCGCTAACACCACCTCGCCTGTATCCGTAAACTTGATGGCATTCCCCAGGAGGTTGATGAGAACCTGCCGCAGGCGGGTGGGGTCTCCGGCAAAGCTATTGGGGAGGTTTGGACTGAGTCGCGAAACCAGCGCTATCCCTTTGGCGTGCGCTTTGGGCGCGACCAGCTCGACGGTTTGATCCACCAGCTCCCGAAGCTGGAACTCGGTCTGCTCCAGATCGAAGTGCCCGGCTTCGATTTTGGAGAAGTCCAGAATATTATTGATGAGATTGAGCAGGCTGGACCCGGCCCGCCGGAAAACCTGAACGTACTGTCTCTGTGCGTCGTTCAGACTGGTTTCGCTGAGTAAGTCCGACATGCCCAGGATGGCATTCATGGGCGTGCGGATCTCATGACTCATGGCAGCCAGGAACTCGCTTTTGGCGCGGTTCGCCTCTTCGGCCCGCTGGCGGGCGATCACCAGTTGCCGCTCGACCAGTTTGCGCTCGCCGATATCGCGCACCGCGGCGGCCACCCAAGAACCCTGGGCCGTCCTGATAGGACTCAGGCTGACCTCGACCGGGAACTCTTCCCCATTCTTGCGGAGCCCGTTCAACTGCAGTCCGATGCCCATCTGGCGGGCGCCAGCGGACCTTCCATAGCCTTCGCAATGCCGCGCATGGCCGATGGGCGCGCTCGCGGGAATCAGAATCTCGACCCGTTGCCCGACCATTTCCTGGCGTTGGTAGCCGAACATGATCTCGGCTTGCGCATTGATCAGAGCGATGGTTCCCTGCCCGTCGGTGATCACCACGGCATCCGGAGCGGACTCCATGAGCGCGCGGAACTTTTCCTCGCTCTGCCGGATCTTCTCGTCGCTCTCCTTGCGTTCGGTGATGTCGCGGGTGATGTTGGAGAATCCTCGAAGCCGTCCCGTATCGTCGCGCATCGCGGTGATGGAGACCTCCGCCCAAAACCGGGAGCCGTCTTTGCGGACTCGCCAGCCTTGTTCCTCGAAACCGCCGTTTAGCGCGGCGGCCCGGAGAACATCTTCCGGATGCCCGCGTGCAATGTCTCCGGCGGTGAAGAAGCGGGCGAAGTTCGTGCCCAGGACTTCCGCGCTCGAGTATCCCTTGAGACGCCCCGCGGCTTCCGTCCAACTGGTAACGCATCCCTGGGGATCGAGCATCAGGATGGCGTAATCCTTTACCCCTTCCACCAGGTTGCGGAATAGTTCCTCGCTATTCCGCAGTTGCAGGGTTCGTTCCCGGACGCTTCTTTCGAGTGTGCCGTTCAGGCTCTTGATTTCGAGCCACGCTCCCCGGATTTCCTGCTCGGCCCGCTTGTAGTCGTCGATGTCCGTACAGGTGCCGAACCAGCGGACAATGCCGCCATCCCGATTGCGAACCGGCGCCGCACGCCCAAGGTGCCAGCGGTATGTCTGGTCTGCCGCGCGGCGCAACCGATACTCGATTTCGTACGCCTCGCCCGCGGCGAGCGCCCGGGTCCGCCGCTCCAGGCAGTGGGCCAGATCGTCGGGGTGCAGTACCGGCTGCCATCCTGAATTCCGGCTTTCTTCGCGCGTCAGCCCGGTGTAATCGCACCAACGCTGGTTGTGGTAATCGACATTGCCGTCGGGGCCGGCGGTCCACACGATTTGCGGCATGGCGTCGGCGAGTTGGCGGAAACGCGCTTCGCTTTCGCGCAGGGCCGTTTCCGCCAGCTTGCGCGCGGTCAGGTCGCGCACGGTGCTCACCACCCGCGGGCCGTCCGGAGTCTGGATGGAGTTCAGGCTGATGTCGGCGACGAAGACCCCGCCATCTTTGCGCAGACCTCGACAATCCAGCGACGCGGCATACATCTGCCGCATCTGTGGCACGGCGGCGAAGGCGGCGCGATGTTCCCGATGCCGCCCGCGCGCGTCATGTGGGACCAACTTCTCGACCGCTTGGCCCAGCAGCTCCTCCCGCGCATAACCGAATAACGCTTGGGCCTGCGCGTTCACGAAAACCATCCGGCCTTCCCGGTCCGTGATAATCATCGCATCCGGTGTCGATTCGAGCAGCGTCCGGAATTGTTTCTCGCTCGCGCGCAGATCCCGCTCCGCTTTCGTGCGGCGCGCATCGCTGCGGTTCAGCATCCGCGCGCTGGCAAAGATCAGGACCGTGAAGACGATCGCGTGCGCGGAGGCAGATAGCGACAGGCCGAAAGAGGCGTTGTAGTATCCCAGCCGCTCGCCTTGCCAGCGGAGCCATCCGAGCAGTGGCGGAATGACAATAGCCGCCGGCAGTAGACGTCTCGCAATCGCGCCTCCGGGTCCGCCGCTCATTATGTGCCGCATCGCGCCATGGCGGGGATGCGCGAAGAGCAGCGCGATGGCGGCCACAAAAAACGTCAGCGCGACATGCACCGGCATACTCGTGTAGCCGGCCAAGCCGTAAATATTCGGAACGCCGTAAAGGCAGCCAATCAGACCCGCCATGGAAACAGCGGCGGCCGGGAGCGCCAGCCATTGAATGGCGGAGTTCGCGCGGCGCAACGCCGACAGTGCCAGCCCGGAACCCAGCAGCGCAAAGCAGACGTCAGTGGTGAGCGCTTCGAAGGCATACTCAACGACGGCAAGAACGCCGATCAGCGCGGCAAGACCGCCTGCGACTGCGGCAATACGAGGCCAACGCCGGTTACACCAGAGCGCGGCTCCCAGCATGAGCAGCCCGATGGCAGCGTTTACTCGCATGTATGGCGCGCCCGGCGGAACGGTCCGCACGGGGCTCACGTCGAAGCCCCAGCCCACGGCCAGCACCATAAGCGCGACGAGAACACACCAGGCGGCCGTAGCCCTCCGCACGAGTTCCACATGCCCGTCGAGCGCGAGATTCCAAGATTCGTGGCTGGCCGGATTCGTCGTCATGATCCCGCTGTTCACATCTATCGGCCGATGGCGCCGGGAGCTTAGGTGTCGCGGCCCGCGCCGCTCAGGCTAATGCCGATCGCGTACTGTGCCGAATAACCTAGTGGAACGGTCGCATGCCGATGAATGGCCCTCTCAATCGCCTGTCCGTATTACTCGTCGAAGACGATCCCGATTACGCGACGCTGGTCCAGCAGTGGCTGGACGGCGCACGCGATCCCGGATTCGTATTGAATTGGACCGAATCGTTGAGCTCGGCCATGAGCCGTCTGGCGCGGGGAGGCATCGACATCGTGCTGCTCGATCTGGGCCTTCCCGACAGCCATGGAATAGAGACCTTCCTCGCTCTCCGCAGCCGGTGCTCCGGGGTTCCTGTGATTGTCCTGAGTTCCGCCGATAGCGAGGCGCTGGCCCTGCAGACCATCCGCCATGGCGGAGAGGATTACCTGGTCAAGAGCACCTGCACACGCGACCTGCTGGTCCGGAACATAACGCATGCCATCGCGCGGTACCGGCGGCAGACCGGCGCGCATGCGGCAGGCGACCCAAAAACGAGAGTGGTGGCGGTGGTCGGGGCGAAGGGAGGCACCGGGACCACCACGGTGGCTTGCACCCTGGCGGCGGAACTGCGGCGCCAGAGCGATGCCGCCGTGCTGCTGGCCGATCTGGACCTGGATTCGGGGATCGTCGGATTCCTCATGGGGGTGAACAGCCGTTTTTCGATTCTGGATGCCGTGCAGAACGTGGAGCGCCTGGATTCCACGTTTTGGGAGGGCGTCGTGACCGAGGTCGGGGGAGTCCATGTAGCCCCGTCGCCGGGGCTCGGCCATGGCGGCGACATGGACCAACCCAGCCTGTTGAAGGCCATCAAATTCGCCATAGGGCTGTATAAATGGGCAGTGTTGGATCTGGGGAGGCTGCGCGGCAGCAACCTGGCGCTGCTGGAGCTGGCCACTGAAGCGGTACTCGTGACCACGGATTCCATCGCGTCGCTGCATGAGGCCAAGCGCGCGATAGAAGTGCTGTGCGCCGGCGGAGTCTACCGCGAACGCATTCATCTGCTTGTGAATCACGTGGATGAAGCCGCCGAAATGCTGCCCACCAGCGACCTGGTCAAGCTTTTTGGAGTAGAAGTGTGCGCGCGTTTGCCATATGAAGGGGAGGCGTTGTCGAGCGCACTCATCGAAAGGAAGCTGCCGGCGGAGTCCAGCGCCTTCCGTTCGAAGATAAGAAGCGTGGCGCGGAAATTGTTGGGTCTGGAAGAGCTCAAGCGCAGGCGCATGATTCCCGGCCTGATGTCGTTCCTCACCGGGACCAAGCGCCGGGAATCGGCTCCGAACGAGGCAGCCACTTGTTCATCGAGGCCCAATGCGTGACTGTGTGCGCGTCCTCGTAATTAGCGGCGACCCGCGGATGGCCGAAGAGGTTCGGCAATGCGTTTCCGAGAGCCAGCCGCCGGCGGCCGTGCAATGGTTGCGGGATGCCGCCGTGGCGTTGGCGCGCGTGGGCGGCGGAGATATTGACGCCCTGGTAATCGATCCGGCTTCGACCGGCGCCGGATGCGGCGGCCTGGGGGATTTGCTGGAACGGTTGCGCGAGGCTTGCGAGCGGACTCAGACGATCGTTGTTTCGGGGTCTGGCGACTGGGCCTCGGACCTGCGCCGAATCGTCGCGACGAGCCTCCGCCATGCGGAGTCGTCCGGCACGCGCCCCGCCTTGCGCCAAGGGCGCAAACCAAAGACCATCGGGCTTCTTGGCGCGAAGGGCGGCGTCGGCACTACCACCGTCGCCTTGAATATGGCCGTCGCCCTGGCGGAGAAGCGCGCTGCCGTCCTCGCGGAACTTGGTTCCGGAAGCGACTCGCTGACGCTGCGCGTGCGGACTACCGCCAAATCGGCGCCGCCTCCGGGAGCCGCGCTGGACGGCTTGTGGTCCGTAAAAGGAATTCCGGGGCTTCGGATGGCGCTGGCGCAAGACATGCTTTCCCCCGAAACACTGACCGGCGCATTGGAAGCCATGGGCGCCGAGGCGGATTACCTGGTGCTCGACCTCGGCTCGGCCGTGACGCCGTTGGTGAGATGCGCGTTGCCCCGGCTGGACGTTCTCGGGGTGGTTGTAGATCTGGAGATGTTATCCGTGGAATGCGCGCGGCGGGTAGTAAGCGCCATTGGGCAGCCGGACGTCTGTCCGAGCGGGGGCATCGGAGTAGTGGTTGTGAACCGCGCCTCTCTGGCGTGCCCGATCGGCGTGGATGAGGTGCAAAGACTGGTAGGCATGCCCGTTTTGGGGGCCGTCCCCTCCGCCGGAGATCTCTGCAGCGCCGCACAGAAAGCGCGGCGTCCGGTGGTCGCCTTCGAGCCGGAGAGCCTCGTTGCGCGGTGCCTGGCGCAGGTTGCGCTTTCCTTCGCCGAGCTGACCTGAGGTGGCGCAAGGTCAACTGAGCAACGCGCCAGCCTGTCCCAACGCCCGCTCGACTTCTTCTTTGGAAAGCGCCGTACTGATGAAGAGCTCCTGGCGCGCGCCGGCGCTCAACGCGATGGCCTTCCATCCATTCTGCACCGGCACGGTGATGCGCACCTTCACCGGGCCGCGCGCGTCGCGCACCGGGCGGATGACGCCGGGAATGATGGAGCGGATTTCCGGAGTGGCGGCCAGCGCGCGCTCCAGGATCTCGCGCACGCCATCGATAATGGAGTGCTCGATCTTGAGCCGGTCCTTGGCCGTGCGCAGACGCATGACAGCCGGCCCCTAGTGTGCGCCGCGCTCTGGCGGCATGAACCTCTTGATGAAGTTCGTATCGAACCGGCCTGCCTGGAAATCGGCGTCGGCCAGGATGCGCTGGTGCAGCGGAATGGAGGTATGAATCCCCTCCACCACGAACATCTCCAGCGCGCGCTGCATGCGGTGGATGGCTTCGGCGCGGTCGCCGCCGTAGACCACCAGCTTGGCCACCAGCGAATCGTAATATGGCGTGATCACGCAGTCGGTGTGCGCCATGGTATCCACGCGCACGCCAATACCGCCGGGCACGTGGAAGCCGGTGATGCGGCCGGGCGACGGCGTAAAGGTCACCGGATTCTCGGCGTTGATGCGGCACTCGATGGCGTGCCCGCGCAGTTGGACCGGCAGAGCGATCACTTCGTCGAGAGGCTCGCCCTGGGCGATGCGGATCTGGCTCTTCACCAGATCGATGCCGGTCACGAATTCCGTTACGGGGTGCTCCACCTGGATGCGCGCGTTGACTTCCATAAAGTACAGGCTGCCGTCTTCGTCCATCAGGAACTCGACCGTACCCGCGTTGGTGTATCCGGCGGCCGCCAGCGCCTCCTTCAATTTCGCCGCGATGGACTCGCGCAAGGCGGGCCGCATTACCGGCGAGGGCGACTCCTCCAGCAACTTTTGGTGCCGGCGCTGGATGCTGCATTCGCGCTCGCCCAGGATCTCCACACGCCCGCGCTCGTCGGCCAGCACTTGAAATTCGATGTGACGCGGCGCGCGCACATATTTCTCCAGGTAGACGTCGGAGCAGCCAAACGCCGCGCCGGCTTCCTGCTGCGCCGAATTGAACAGCGGTTCCAGTTCGGACGCTTCGTTCACGATGCGCATGCCGCGTCCGCCACCGCCCGCGGAGGCCTTCAGGATCACGGGATACCCGATCTCGCCCGCCACCTGGACGGCTTCTTCCGCGGTCTTGAGGATGCCGGGCGAGCCGGGCAGGATGGGCACGCCCGCCTCGCGCATGAAGGCGCGCGCGCGTTCCTTTACGCCCATCAGGCGGATCACGTCCGGGCGCGGCCCGATGAACTTCAGCCCGGAGACTTCGCACACCTCCGCGAAGCCCGCATTCTCGCTGAGGAACCCGTAGCCGGGATGGATGGCTTCGGCGCCCGTGATCTCCGCGGCGCTAATAATCGAGGGGATATCCAGATAGCTGCGGGAGCTTTTGGCCGGACCGATGCAGACGGCTTCGTCGGCAAAGCGCACGTGCAGGCTGTGGCGGTCGGGCTCCGAGTAGACGGCCACGGTGCGGATGCCCAGTTCCTTGCAGGCGCAGACGATGCGCAGGGCAATCTCGCCGCGGTTAGCTATGAGGATTTTCTTAATTGGAGCGGATGGCAAACAGCGCCTCCCCGTACTCCACGGGCTGTCCGTTCATCACCAGCTTGCTTTCCACGATCCCGGAAACCTCGGCCTCGATCTCGTTCATCAGCTTCATGGACTCGATGATGCACAAGACCTTGCCGGGCTGCACGCGCTCGCCCACGCGCACGAACGGCGGCGAACCGGGTGCGGAGGCATCGTAAAACGTGCCGACGATGGGGGAGCGAACCAGCAGCAGGTTCGGATCGGCGCCGGTCTCCTTGGGCGGTTCTTTGGCGTGCGCCGGAGGACTGGCGGACCCGGGAGGCGCTTCCGCCCCGTGGCGCGCGGCCGGTGACGCGATGGGCTGCGCCAATACCAACTCCTGATGTCCGGCAACGGAGCGGCGAATCCGCACACGGTTATCCCCGCGCTGCACTTCCAGCTCGTCGATGCCGGTTTCGGTGGCGAGGTTGATCAACTCGCGGATTTCGTCTACGGTCATGGCAACTGACTAGAATAGCAGAGACAGGCGTGGTGGGGCAGGCGGTTTCGCCTGCCAAGGCGAGCGAAGCTCGCCCTGCTGCGGCACGCACGAGTGCGTGCGCCACACCGGGGCGGACAGGGGCCGAGTTGAGTTGGCAGGCGCTCGTGCACCACCGCAGTGATAGCAGGCGGGCGGCGGCGGTTACAATGAAAGGACCGATGCGAGCCTGGAACCGGGCAAAACTGTTGTGGGGCTACCTGGCGC